>Ga0302317_10000624_pt1 | contig 28948 bp, 23 predicted proteins | sample III_Palsa_N3_3_FD_200450 | JGI IMG/M metagenome (GOLD analysis project Ga0302317, IMG submission 200450) | Peat permafrost microbial communities from Stordalen Mire near Abisko, Sweden - III_Palsa_N3_3 | ecosystem: Environmental > Terrestrial > Soil > Palsa > Peat permafrost | place: Sweden...
CCGTGATCGGTAATCCAGCACACGATCTGATTCGCCTGGGGCTGTCGCTGGCCACTGCAGCGCGTGGCTCGGATCTGCCTGGCATCACCACAGTGCGGATGATCGAGACGTTGATGGAGGGCTACGAGTCAGCCTTTCCGGAGAACGACGAGCCGCATCCGGAAAAGCCGCAAGCGGTGAAGGTGGTGATGAAGAAGGCGATGAAACGCACTTGGAAAAAGCTGGCGCGCGACCGCATCGACGATACCGACCCAGTGATTCCGCTGGGCAAACGCTTCTGGCCGCTGGTGCGAGAAGAGCGCAAGGCGATCGAAGCGTTGTTCAGCGCGCCGGCACTGGGCGAACTGGTCACGCAGATCAATCACCGCACCGATGGTGCGCGCATCAAGGTCATCGACGCGGCCTACTGGCGCAAGGGTTGCAGCTCGCTGGGCAAACTGCGTTACGCGGTACTGCTGGACGTCGATGGCGGCAGCGTCAATGGTGACGATCTTTGCCTGATCGACATCAAGGAAGCGAACAAGGCTGCCGCACCGCATGCGCGCGGCGCGGTGATGCCGCGCGACCAGGCGCGGCGCGTGGTGGAAGGCGCGCGACACTTGTCGCCCGCGTTGGGCGATCGCATGCGCAGTGCTAGCCTGCTCGACAAGCCGGTGATCATTCGCGAGCTGCTACCGCAGGATCTGAAGCTGGAGATCGAGCATCTCGATCGCGAGGAAGCCATCAAAGCCGCGCGATTCCTCGCCAGCGTGGTCGGCCATGCGCACTGCCGGCAGATGGATGCAAAAACACGAAGCGCCTGGCGCAAGGAGCTCCAGCGCAACCGTTCCAAGACGCTCGATGCGCCGTCGTGGCTATGGTCCAGCGTGGTCGATCTGGTCGCCGAACATGAGCGCGGTTATCTCGAGCATTGCCGCAAATATGTGTTGTTGGATCAGGGCTGATTAACCAAACGTATCGCACGTATTCCGTGGAATGCTCTCTCGTTCCGCGTTTCCGAAATCAATTCTTACGTTCAACCGCGTAGGCAGCGAGCGCAAGCAGCGCGTCGCGATGCACCGAATCCGGCAGCGCTTCCAGCGCGTCGCATGCGGCGTCCGCGTGAAATACGGCGCGCTGATGCGTACGATCCAGTGCGCCGGAATCCCGTATGGCGGCGATGATGCGGTCGAGCGAATCCAGCCCGCCGTGTTCAATGGCGTGGCGCAGGGATTGGGCTTGCTCCGGGCTGGATTTTTCCAGCGCGTAGATCACTGGCAGCGTCGGCTTGCCTTCGGCCAAATCGTCACCGATGTTCTTGCCCAGCGTGTCGGCATCGGAAACGTAGTCGAGCAGGTCGTCGGCGATCTGGAAGGCGTAGCCGAGTTGCATGCCGTATTCGCGTAGCGCGGCGATCTGCTTTTCCGGCAGGCCGCCGACAATGCCGCCAAGCTCGGTCGCGGCCGCGAAAAGCACGGCGGTCTTGCGTTCGATCACCGCCAGGTAGGCCGCTTCGTTGACATCGGCATTGCCAATATTGAGCAGCTGCAACACCTCGCCTTCGGCAATGGTGTTGGTGGTGTCGGCGAGGATGCGCATGATGCGCATGTCGTCCAGTTCCACCATCAGCTGAAATGAGCGGGAATACAGAAAATCGCCGACCAGCACGCTGGCGGCATTGCCCCACAGCGCATTGGCAGTCTTGCGGCCGCGGCGCAGGTCGGATTCGTCGACCACGTCGTCGTGCAGCAGGGTCGAGGTGTGGATGAACTCGATGATCGCCGCCAGCTTGGTGTGCTGATCGCCGCGATAGCCGGCGGCGCCGGCGGCCAGCACGTGCAGCATCGGCCGCAGCCGCTTGCCGCCACTGGCGATGATGTGGTCCGCGATCTGGTTGATCAGCACCACATCGGACGACAGCCGCTGGCGGATCAGCGCATCGACCCGTTGCATATCGGCAGATGCGAGATCACGCACCTGGGTGAAGTCGGCGGGGCGGCTGGCGTCGGCTGGCATGGAGTTCATGAAGGCTTCAATTCGGCGTGATTGCTAATTATAGGCGGCAAGAGCTCATGACGCCGTGACATGGAGTTGCGAGTATAGGCCGACCCTCGTGGCGAGGGTTCGCGAAGAAATTTACGCGTTGTTTACGCGCAGGCGCCAAATCGCTACCCCTTTGTTATGCGGCAATTCCTACAGTGCGCACCTTACTTTACCGAGTCTGCGCCGATGGATTTTATCTACCTGCTGCTTCTGATCGTGCTTTGTGCAGCCACGCTTGGCCTTCTGCTGATCTGCGATCGGCTAAGCCCACGCAAGTAATTGTGACTGGCAAGCACCAACAAACCGTATCTGCCGTTCGCCCCGCGCGACACGGCTTCTTCCAGCAACGTTATTGAGTCTTATCTCATGAATGTCCTCTATGTCCTCGCCGGACTGATTGCCGTGGCGCTGACCGTTTACCTGTGCGTCGCCCTGCTCAAACCGGAGTGGTTCGAATGACTACTAATGACTACGTCCAGATCGGATTTTTCGTGGTCATCCTGCTGCTGTTGGTCAAACCGCTTGGCGGATACATGGCTGGCGTATTTTCCGAAACGCCCAATCGCATCACGCGCTTTGGCGGCGGTGCGGAGCGCCTGATCTATCGACTGTGCGGTGTGCGCCAGGACGAGGACATGGGCTGGAAGCGCTATGCACTGGCGCTGCTGATCTTCAACATTCTTGGCCTGCTAGTCGTCTACGCCTTGCAGCGTCTACAGCAGTGGCTGCCGTTGAATCCGCAGCACTTCGGCGCGGTGACGCCCGACTCGGCAATCAACACCGCCATCAGTTTTGCCAGCAACACCAACTGGCAGGGCTACGGCGGCGAATCGACGATGAGCTACTTCACCCAGATGCTGGGTCTGGCCGTGCAGAACTTCCTGTCGGCCGCGACGGGTATCGCGGTATTGATCGCGATCATTCGCGGCTTCAGCCGTCGTAGCGCGCAGGGCCTGGGCAACTTCTGGGTCGACATGACGCGCAGCACGCTGTACGTGCTGATGCCGCTGTCGCTGCTGCTGACCCTGTTGCTGGTATCGCAGGGCGTGGTGCAGAACTTCAAGTCCTACGTCGATGTGCCGGTGGTGCAGACCACCACGGTCAACGAGCCGGTGCTGGATGCCTCCGGTACTGCAGTGAAAGATAAAGCCGGTAATCCGGTGATGAAGCCGACCGAAGTGTCGACGCAGACCTTGCCGATGGGTCCGGCCGCCTCGCAGATCGCGATCAAGCAGCTCGGCACCAACGGCGGCGGCTTTTTCAACGTCAACTCGGCGCATCCGTACGAGAACCCGACACCGTTCAGCAATTTCCTGGAGCTGCTGTCGATCCTGCTGATTCCCGCCGCGCTTTGCTACACCTTCGGCGAGCTGGTGAAGGACAAGCGGCAGGGCTGGGCGCTGCTGGCGGTGATGCTGGTGATCTTCGTGCCGCTGCTGCTCGCCTGTACTTCGGCCGAGCAAGCCGGCAACCCCGCGTTCAATGCGCTGCATGTCGATCAGACGGCGTCCGCGCTGCAGGCCGGCGGCAATATGGAAGGCAAGGAGACGCGCTTCGGCATCGTCAACTCCACCCTGTGGGCGACCGCAACCACGGCGGCATCGAACGGCTCGGTCAACGCGATGCATGACTCGTTCACGCCGCTCGGCGGCCTGATCCCGATGTGGCTGATGCAGCTGGGCGAAGTGATCTTCGGCGGCGTCGGCTGCGGCCTGTACGGCATGCTCGCGTTCGCGGTGGTCGCAGTGTTTATTGCCGGTTTGATGGTCGGTCGTACGCCGGAGTATCTCGGCAAGAAAATCGAAGCCTACGAAATGAAGATGGCCAGCCTTGCCGTGCTGCTGCCGTGTGCCCTGGTGGTGATCGGTACGGCGGTTGCGGTGATGGTACCGGCCGGTTTTGCCGGCGTGTCCAACCCCGGTGCGCACGGCTTCAGTGAAATGCTTTACGCGGTGAGCTCGGCGTCCAACAACAACGGTAGTGCGTTTGGCGGCCTGTCAGCCAATACGCCGTTCTGGAATGTGCTGCTGGGCATCTGCATGTTTCTCGCGCGCTTTCCGCTGATCGTCGCGATGCTCGGCATGGCCGGCGCACTGGCCGCCAAGCGCCACGTGCCTGCATCGGCCGGCACGCTGCCGACGCATACGCCGCTGTTCATCACGCTGCTGGCCTGCGTGGTGATCGTGATCGGCGCGCTGACCTTTTTGCCGGCGTTGGCGCTCGGGCCGATCGCCGAATACCTGATGTCCGCCCACTGATGCACTCGTCATCGATCTTATCTGGACACTGACTCATGACTTCGCAAACTGAAACGATGGGCCACGCGCCCGTCGGCAATTTCAACCGCACGCTGGTAGTCGCCGCGATCGGTGATTCGTTCCGCAAACTTTCGCCGCGGCTGCAGTTCCGCAACCCGGTGATGTTCGTGGTGTTTGTCTGCAGCGTGCTGACCACGCTGCTCTGGGTGCAGGCGCTGGCTGGCCACGGTGAAGCGCCGACCGCCTTCATCTTCTGGGTCAGCCTGTGGCTGTGGTTTACCCTGCTGTTTGCCAACTTCGCCGAGGCGCTGGCCGAAGGTCGTGGCAAGGCGCAGGCCGATGCGCTGCGCAGCTCGCGCAAGGACGTGATCGCGAACAAACTGGCTACTGCCGATCGCCATGCCGCGATCACCATGACACCGTCGAACGAACTTCGCACAGGCCACTTCGTGCTGGTGATGGCTGGCGAGCAGATACCCGGTGACGGTGAAGTAGTGGTGGGCGCGGCCAGCGTCGACGAGAGCGCCATCACCGGTGAGTCTGCGCCAGTGATTCGCGAATCCGGCGGCGACCGCAGCGCTGTCACCGGTGGCACCAAGGTGCTGTCCGACTGGGTCGTCGTGCGCATCACCAGCAACCCTGGCGAGAGCTTTCTCGATCGCATGATCGCGATGGTGGAAGGCTCCAAGCGCCGCAAGACGCCCAACGAAATTGCGCTGACGATTCTGTTGGCCAAGTTCACGCTGATCTTCCTGCTGGCTTGTTCCACGCTGCTGCCGTACTCGCTGTACAGCGTCAAGGCAGCGGGGCTCGGCCATCCAATCACATTGACCGTGCTGATCGCGCTGCTGGTCTGTTTGATTCCCACCACCATCGGCGCGCTGCTGTCGGCCATCGGCATTGCCGGCATGGACCGGATGATCCGCGCCAACGTCATTGCCACTTCGGGTCGCGCAGTGGAAGCGGCCGGTGACGTCGACGTGCTGTTGCTAGACAAGACCGGCACCATCACGCTGGGCAACCGCCAGGCCGTGCAGTTTCACCCGGCGCCCGGTATCTCCGATAACGTCGTCGCCGAAGCCGCGCAGCTGGCATCGCTGGCCGATGAAACGCCCGAGGGCCGCAGCGTCATCGTGCTGGCCATGGAGAAGCATGGCCTCAGCGAACCGCAACTGGCCGAAGGCGAGGCGCAGTTCGTACCATTCACCGCGCAGACCCGCATGAGCGGCGTCGACATTGGTTCGCGGCATATTCGCAAGGGCGCGCTGGATGCCGTCGAGAAACATCTGGAAGCGCAGAGCAGCCATCTACCGCCGCTGGTCAAGCGCATGGCTGAGGACATCGCCCGTCGCGGTGCCACACCATTGATCGTTACCGAAGGCGCGCGTGCGCTCGGCGTAATCGAGCTGAAGGACATCGTCAAGATCGGAATCAAGGAGCGCTTTGCCGAGATGCGCAAGATGGGCATCAAGACCATCATGATCACCGGCGACAACCCGCTTACCGCGGCAGCGATTGCCGCCGAAGCCGGCGTCGATGATTTCCTCGCCGAAGCCACGCCGGAAGCGAAGCTGAAACTGATTCGCGACATGCAGGCCGAGAACCGTTTGGTCGCCATGTGCGGCGACGGTACCAACGACGCGCCTGCATTGGCGCAGGCCGACGTGGCGGTGGCGATGAATACCGGTACGCAGGCGGCGAAGGAAGCCGGCAACATGGTCGACCTGGATTCCAATCCGACCAAGCTGATCGAAGTGGTGGCCATCGGCAAGCAGATGCTGATCACGCGCGGTGCGCTGACCACGTTCTCGATCTCCAACGATATTGCCAAGTATTTCGCGATCATCCCGGCCGCGTTTGCCACCACGTATCCCGCGCTCAATACGCTCAACGTGATGCACCTGGCTACACCGCAGAGTGCGATTCTATCGGCGGTGATCTTCAACGCGTTGATCATCATTTTCCTGATCCCGTTGGCGCTGAAGGGAGTGAAATACCGCGCGCTGGGTGCCGGTTCGCTGCTGCGTCGCAACCTGCTTGTCTATGGCTTGGGCGGCATCGTGGTGCCTTTCATCGGCATCAAGATCATCGACATGCTGCTTGTTGTCTTCGGCATGGCCTGAGTGACGCCGGCCTGATCATGTCTTCACCGTCATGCCGGAGTCGATCGGCATGACGACTTACTTCTCTCTGGAGTCTGTCGATGCAAACCCTGAAGCTTTCTGTCTCGCTACCCGATGCAACTCATCCTGATATGGAGCTGCGCCTGTCGGCCAATGACTCGGATTGCGAAGTCGTTATCGCCTTGCCCGCGGGTACGCGCGTCGATCTGGTCAAGCCAACGGTCGTCAGCGTCAACCCGCTCAGCGCGGTCAATGACGCATACGAGCTCGGCGGTTACGCCGGTATCTGACGCAAAAATCAATCAACCTTTTTCACCACCAGTCTGGTCCGGCACGGACCATAGTTGCAGGGGCTTTCATTTTTATGCAGTACAAGAAACTTATCTCCGGCGCGATCCTCGTGGCAATGATGCCGGTCAGCCAGGCCATGGCTACCGCTGCGCCATCGTATGGAGCTGATCTGTCGGCCGACCCGCAGTCGGCGATCGCTACGTCAGCGACTTCCTCAAAGGTTGCCAGCAGCGACTGCTCGGCTGGCTTCTTCAGCCGCTTTGCCGCGGCTTATCGCGAAGATGCTGCGCCGGCTGATCCCAACGCACCGGCGACCCCGCGTCGCGCCATGGATGCACCACTGAACTCGCCGCCGTTTCCGTCTTCGGAGTGGCAGCTTGGCGCGGTGCCCGCGCCGATTGGCGTGCCGGATACGAACTCACAGTATCCGCTGGAAAAAGCGCTGGCCTGTACCGCGCTCGGTCACTGGATGCAACACAACCGTATCGAAGTGTTCGGCTGGGTGACGCCGGCGATGAACCTCAGCACATCCAGCTTCACCAATGCACCGTTGTCGTACAACACGCGGCCAAATCGCGTGGAACTCGATCAGGCGGTGATCAATATTCAGCGCGTCGAGGACACCGTGCAGACGGATCATCTCGACTGGGGTTTCGGCATTTCCAATTTGTACGGCTACGACTATCACTACACGACGATGAAGGGCGTCTTCAGCAACCAGTATCTGGATCACCCGAATTCGAACGGACCACAGCAAGGCAAGGTCTACGGCGATGACCCGATGCTGTTCTACGGCGACCTCTATATCCCGTGGGTTGCCGAGGGCATGATCGTGCGCATCGGTCGCTACCTGTCGCCACCGGACATCGAAGCGCAGTTTTCGCCGCAGAATTACCTGATGACGCATTCGATCCTCTACACCGAGGACCCGTATACGCAGATGGGCATCATGACCAGCACCCGACTCAACAGTCAGTGGACGGTGCAAATTGGCGTCAACGCCAGCAACGACACGGCCATCTGGAACCATTCCGCGCGTCCCACGCTGCAGGCCTGCGTGCGCTGGGTATCGGCCAGCAATAACGACATGTTGTATCCGTGCATCAACAGCCTCAACAGCAGTGATTACAACTACAACAACGTGCAGATGTACGTCATGACCTGGGGTCACCGCTTCAGCGAAAAGGTGCATATCCTCACCGAGGCTTACAGCATGTTCGGGCGCAATATTCCCGGCTATGGCCCGGGGGCCACGCCGGGTCAGGCGGGTTCCTCGCCGTTTGCGGGCGAGGCGGGCGAGTTCGGTATCGTCAATTACCTCAATATCGAGCTGGACCCGAGCAACATGCTGTCGATTCGCAACGAGTTCTACAACGATGAAAAGGGTCAGCGTACCGGCTATGCCACGCGCTACAGCAGTCATACCGTCGGCATCACGCACTGGGTGACACAGGATCTGGAAATTCAGCCGGAGCTGCGTTACGAGCACTCGTATGACCTGAATGCGTACAACGCGGGCAAGAAGAACTACCAAGCGGTCGCGCTTCTCGACGCGATCATTCACTTCTGAGGCGATCATGGGCAAATTACTGCGTCAATCCATCGTCATGCTGCTGTTGATGACAGTCATCACCGGCATCGCGTATCCGCTGGCCGCTACCGGCCTGGCTCAGCTGATCTTTCCGCAGCAGGCCAACGGAAGTCTGATCGAAAAGGACGGCAAGCCGATCGGCTCCGCGCTGATCGGCCAGTCGTTCACCGATGCGAAGTATTTCTGGGGTCGTCCGTCGGCCACGTCGCCGAACCCGAACAACGCGTCGTCGTCGAGCGGCTCGAACACCGGTCCGACCAATCCGGCGCTGATCGATACGATCAAGCAACGCATCGATGCGCTGCACGCGGTCGACCCGACCAACAAGGCGCCGGTGCCGGTGGATCTGATTACCGCTTCGGCCAGCGGCCTGGATCCGGAAATCTCGCCGGCAGCGGCGCAGTATCAGTTGGCGCGTGTGGCCCAGGCCCGCAAGCTGAGCGTGTCGCAGGTGCAGGCGCTGGTTGATCAATACACCAGCGGTCGCACGCTTGGCATACTCGGCGAGCCGCGCGTCAACGTGCTCAAGTTGAACCTCGCGCTGGACGCGCCTTCGCAGGTGCGTTGACCGACCCTCGTTTTGTGAAGCAACCGCTGCCATGCTTGCTTATGCAGATCAGTATCAGAACTGCACGGATGGCCCGTCGTTTTCAGGACGGCTCTGATCGGAGTGGCACCGCATGACCGAATCCTCCCGCGAAGCCCGCGCCGATGCGCTGCTCAATACGGCGCAGAATGAGCACAGCAGCCGGCTGAAGATTTTTCTCGGCGCCGCGCCCGGCGTGGGCAAAACCTACGCCATGCTCTCTGCCGCGCGCGAGCTGAAGCGGCAGGGCATCGATGTTGTGGTGGGTCTGGTCGAAACCCACGGCCGTGCCGAAACCGCGGCACTGCTCGAAGGCATGGAGGTGCTGCCGCGTCGCGCCGTTCGCTACCATGACCGCGATTTCAGCGAGTTCGATCTCGATGCCGCGCTGGCGCGCAAGCCAGCCGTGCTGCTGGTCGACGAACTGGCGCATCGCAATCTTCCCGGCGGCCGCCACGAGCGCCGCTGGCAGGATATTGCCGAGCTGATCGACGCCGGCATCGAGGTCTACACCGCGCTCAACGTGCAGCACCTGGAAAGCCTCAACGATCAGGTGCAGCGCATCACCGGCATCACCGTGCGCGAAACCGTGCCCGATGCGTTTCTCGATCACGCGCGCGACATCGTGCTGATCGACTTGCCGCCGCGCGAACTGATCGCGCGGCTCAAGCAGGGCAAGGTCTACGTACCGGAGACAGCGGCCGCGGCGCTCAACGCGTTCTTCTCGCCAACCAATCTGGCCGCGTTGCGCGAGCTGGCGCTGGGCACGATCGCCGATCACGTCGACAGCGATCTGCGTGAGCACATGCTGGCGCGCGGCAGCGCGATGACGGTGCGTCGTCGGGTGCTCGCGGCGATCGACGGCCACGCGCAAAGCGATTACCTGGTCCGCGTGGCGCGCCGCATCGCCGAACGGCGCGGCGCACCGTGGAGCGTGGCTTATGTCGACACCGGCGCGCGGCTTGACCCGGTACGCCGCGAGCAGCGCGACGCGGCGATGCGATTGGCGCGCCGGCTTGGCGGTGAAACGATCATCCTGCGCGGTCACGCCATTGCCGACGAGTTGCTTGCGCACGCCGATCGCGAGGGCGTCGGCCAGATCATTCTCGGACGCACGCGCGAGCGCCCGATCGCGCGCATGCTGGGCCGCTCGCTGACGCAGATGCTTTTACGCCGCGGCGCGCACATGGAACTGACCATCATTGCCACGCCGGCCGAACGGGCCAAGGCGCGCCGGCGATTGAAGCTGCCGCGCGATCACGGCAGCCGCAGCGAATACGTCTACGCCACGCTGGCCACCCTCGTGGCTTTCGGGCTCTCTTTCATCGCCGATCGCTATCTCTCGGTCGCCAATCTGTCGTTGATCTTTCTCACCGCTGTATTGGTGGTAGCTGTTCGCACGCGCATGACGGTGGCCGTCTATACGGCCATTTTGTGTTTTCTCGGATATAACTTTTTCTTTGCGCCGCCGCGCTACACGCTGGAGATTGCCAATTTCGACGACGTGCTGGCCGTCACGCTGTTCCTGGTGGCCGCCCTGGTCTGCAGCCGGCTGGCTACGCGTCTGGCCAGTCAGGTGGAATCGCTGCGTGCGTCGCACGCGCAGACGCGCGCGCTGCTGACCCTGGGGCAGCAGTTGAGCACCAGTACCGATGCCGATGGCATCCGCGATGCCGGCAGCAAGGCGCTGGCGCGCGCCCTGCATTGCGATGCGTCGATGCTGGCGCGCGATGCCGATCAGGTATTGCGTGCGGTGGCCAGCGCGCCGAGCGAGTACGTGCTCACGGCGCAGGACATGGCAGCCGCTGACTGGAGCGATCGCCACGGTGAACAGGCCGGCCGCTTCACCGATACCTTGAACGCCGCGCCTTGCTGGGTCTTGCCGCTGGGCAGCGAGGCACGGCCGCTCGGCGTGGCCGGTTTGCGCTTTGATCCGAAAGAGGGCGAGCCCGATGCCGACCGGCGCAGCCTTGCACTGGCCATGGCGCAGGACATCGGTCAGGCACTGGAACGTGCGCGTTTGTCTGATGAGCTGGAAGGTGCGCGTGTGCAAGGCGAAACCGAGCGCCTGCGCAATGCGCTGCTGTCGTCGGTTTCGCATGATCTGCGCTCGCCGCTGGCCTCGATGATCGGCGCCGCCGGCACGCTGATCAGTTACGAAGCCAAACTGCCGCAGGCGGAGCGAGCCGAACTGCTGCAATCCATTCTCGGCGAAGGCCAGCGGCTGGATCGCTATATCCAGAACCTGCTCGACATGACCCGGCTTGGCCACGGCACGCTCAAGCTCAGCCGCGACTGGACCGACAGCAGCGAGATCATCGCCGCCGCCATCACGCGCTTGCGCAAGCTGTTTCCCGATCTGCGTGTGGAGACGGTGGTGCCGCATGAGCCGATTCTGCTCTACGTGCATCCGGCGCTGATCGAGCAGGCGCTGTTCAACATTCTGGAAAACGCTGCGCGCTTCTCACCGGCCGACGAGGCCGTACGGGTGACGGTGCAAAGCAGGGAAGAACGTCTGTTGATCGACGTCAGCGATCGCGGCCCCGGCATTCCGGAAGCCGAGCGCGCGCAGATCTTCGACATGTTCTATTCCGTCTCGCGCGGGGATCGTGCGCCGCAGGGCACCGGCCTCGGCCTGGCCATCTGCCGCGGAATGATTGGCGCTCACGGCGGCAGCGTCGAGGCCTTGCCAGGTGACGGCATCGGCACCACCATCCGCATCAGCCTTCCGCTGCCGGCGCCGCCGGGTTCTGATCCGTGATGGATGGCAGACGGTGGATTCGAGCGGCACCACGGGTAACTTCTACACGATGAACGAGCTGCTATGACCTCGGCTTCCCCACGCATTCTGGTCATCGACGACGAGGCGCAGATCCGGCGTTTTCTCGACATCGGCCTGCGCGCGGAGGGCTACGAAGTTTTCCTCGCAGTCAATGCAGCGGAAGGATTGGCAATGGCCGTCACGCAGTCACCGGATCTGGTGATCCTCGATATCGGCCTGCCCGATCGCGAAGGTCACGACGTGCTCGCCGAGCTGCGTCAATGGAGCCAGGTACCGGTAATGATGCTGACCGTTCGCGACGCAGAAACTGAAAAGGTGCGCGCGCTCGACGGCGGTGCCAACGACTACGTCACCAAGCCATTCGGTATCCAGGAGCTGATGGCCCGATTGCGCGTATTGCTGCGCAGCCGCCCTGGCGAGCCGGCAACCCAGCAGCGTTACGACGATGGCCATCTGGCCATCGATCTGGCCAGGCGCGAGGTGCATCTCGATGGCGCACTGCTGTCGCTCACCCGCAAGGAATACGCGGTACTTGCACTGCTGCTGCATCACGCCGGACGCGTCGTCACGCAGCAACAGATACTGCGTGAACTCTGGGGCGCCACCCACGTGCAGGACACCCACTACCTGCGCATCGTCCTCGGCAAGCTCCGCCAGAAACTTGGCGACGATGCCGCCGCACCGCGCTGGCTGAAAACCGAGCCCGGCGTGGGTTATCGGTTTCTTGGTGTGGGTTGAGCCAAGCACTGTAGGTTGGGCTGAGCGTAGCGATGCCCAATGCTATCGTGCGACCGACGTTGGGCATCGCTACGCTCAGCGCCAACCTACGCGGCTAGACCTGATCCAAGCAACAAGATAGGCAACCTAGTTCGGTATCAATATGTCCGCCGTCTAGCGGGGTACGCGCAGCACGGACTCACGTAGCGCGGCCTCATGCAGCACTTCGTCCAGGCAAGCCGTTTCTTCAGTATCCAATTCGCTGTGACCAGGGCGATGCATGCCGGTGGCCGGATTGACGGCCTCGGAGGTCGCCCCGTTATTGAAGTCAGAGTTCACTGCGCCCGTTGCGCTCATGGCAATTCCCTTGGGATTTGAATCGTTGTTCGGCATAAATGTATGGCACAAGTCGATTAGTTGCCAGAGCCAGCCACTGGAGGATGTCTGCCTCGGGCCACCAGCGCATATTGATGGCCTATGACACCGTTATCGCGGTGAGGCAGGTTGTTCGACCTGCGCGTTCACTTGATGCCGGGCGCCACCGATGCGCCGACGATGTGATGTCTGGCAAGCGCATCGGCAACAAATCCCGATGCCTTCATGTCTTCGACGAATTGCCGCAGAAAAAGAGCGGCCTCATCACCGCGGCTCTTGGGCGTGCCCATCGCCTGCTGGATGACCATGAAGCGTTCCGGCAACAGACGCAGACCGGATATGCCAGCGACTTGCTGTTCGAGCTGTTGCTTCACGCCGGCGGCTACTTCGAGCTGCTGTTCAAGAAAAGCCCTGACGACAGTAGGTGAGCTTGGTGCGCGCACGATCTGCGCATGCTTGAGCTCGCGACTCAGGAACAGATCGTAGGCGCTGCCGTTACCGACCGTCACGCGGTTTTGCGTTTGATCCACGTCGGCATGGGTTTTTATGGAGGACTCGTTTCGCACCAGATAAAAACCTTCGATCAGCACATAGGCCGCGGTGAACGCGATGCTCGCGCCGCGTACGGGGTCGATGGCGAAGAAGCCGATATCGGCTTGCTCGTCGGCCACCGCCTGTACGGATTTGCCGGCAGTGTCGAACGTAATCAGCTCGACATCGACGCCAAGACGTCGGCCGAATTCCATCGCCAAGTCGATGGAAACACCGGACGGTTTTTCCGTCGCCGGATCGATGCCGGCAAGAATCGGATTGCCCAGATTGATCGAGGCACGCAGATGGCCTTGGGGCGTAAAGCTCGCTTTGATCGAAGGGTCCACGGTCATGGCTTGGTCCGGATATCGTGGCGTGCGGTTCTGGCGAGATGCCTTTCCAGACCAAGCTTACCGCGCTGTCCGTTTCGCGTTGAACGCCGACGTTTTCCGCCCGGCGGCATAAGCGATTGCCTTCTGTCCCGCATTTGACAGCCGTGGCATCGGGTGGGGTCCATACTTTTTGCAGGAAGTCCTAGCGGGAGACACGACGATCAACGCAATGCCAGCACGATTAGGCCCGGCCGCCGCGCCGATGGTCGGCAGTTTTCGTCATACCGCGTGGAGCGCTGTTCTGCTGCTGGCGGTGATGATGTTCGGCGGGACCTTGATGCGCGCCGTGTTTGGCCCACTGCAGGAGGCGGCCAAACTCGACATGGGGCTTTCCGACTTTCAGATCAGTCTGGTCCAGGGCATCGCCACGGGTATTCCCATCGCGCTGTTCTCCTTGCCGGTTGCCTGGGTGATCGATCATGGCAACCGCGTCAGGTTGCTGATTGCGCTGATGGTGATCTGCACGATCGGCACGCTATGGACCAGTTTCGCCATGGGCTTTGCCACGTTGTTCGTGGCCAGAATGCTTTCCTCATTGGGCGCGACCTGCTCGCTGGCCGTGGTGATTTCCCTTGCCGCTGATCTTTGCATGGTGGAAAAGCGCGGTCGTGCCCTGATTGCCTTGTCGCTCGGCGTTTATATCGGCAGTGCGGCGGCGTTTGTCTTTGGTGGTGTGCTGCTTGGCTGGTTCGCCACTCACCATATCGTCGGCCTCGCGCAGATGGCGCCGTGGCGGTCGACCCATCTGGTTATCGGCATTGTCGGGGCGTTGTTGCTGGTGCCGCTGCTGGCATTGAAAGAGCCACCGCGTCACGAGGTGGAGCAGGCCGGTACCGCACTTCGTCCGGCGTTGCGCGCGCTTTGGGGAAAGCGCCGCTTCCTGCTGCCGCTGTTTGCCGGACATCTGGGTGTGTCGATGGCCGATGCGGCGGCCTTTATCTGGGCAACGCCGGTGCTGATCCGCCATTTTCACCAGCAGCCTGCGCAGTTTGCCGGCTGGATGGGTGGGCTCATCCTGCTCAGCGGATTGGTCGGCTCTGGCCTGGGCGGTTTCAGTGCGGACTGGGGACAGAAAACGCACAAGCGTGGCTTCATCCTCATCGGCGCGGTGATCGCGACGATCGTCGGTGTGCCGGCAGCGCTCTATCCGGTGATGCCGACCGTGGGCGGATTCGGCCTGATGCTCGGGCTGCTCTTGCTCAGTGGCACCGTGATCGCCCTGGTCGCATCGACGGCGATCGCCGTGCTGATTCCCAACGAGGAACGCGGTGTCTGCATGGCTGCGTTCGGCATCGTCAATTCCATTGTCGGCATGAGCCTGGCGCCGATCCTGGTCACACTGGGAAGCGCGGCGCTGGGCGGTGAACAGCATCTCGGTCAGGCGTTGGCGATCACCGGCGTCGCCACAGGCCTGCTCTCGGTGGTGGGTTACGTACTGGCGATGATCAATGCGCCGCAGATCAGCACCAGTATGGCGGTCGCTGCCGAAGGCCTGAGCGCGAGTGCTTGCTGAAACCACATAACGCGGCAAAGAAACGTCTCACAAAATAACAACTCATCCTTGGGGAGAAATCGATGAACACTCGCAGAGTCGACCGCATGCAGCGCCGAACGCTCACGGTAGCCATTTCGTTGTGCTACGCGACTGCCTGGTTGCCCTGTTCGTTTGCCCTTGCGGCGGACGTCACGTCGGCCGCCCCGACCGCCGGCAGTGCCGCCGATGCACAAGACAGCACGACACCGCCGTCGCAGAAACCGCAAAACCTCTCGACCATCATGGTCACGGCGCAAAAGCGCGTGCAGGCAGCGATCGACGTACCCGGCTCGGTAACGGCCATCGACAGCAAGACGCTGTCGAGCGGTGGACTCAATCGACTCACCGATTATGCGGCACAGGTACCCGGTATGTCGGTGAGCTCCCTTTCGCCTGGCGTCGCACAGGTCACCATTCGAGGCATCACGACAGGCTTGGCGCAGGGCGCGCCGGCGACATCGTTCTATATCGACGAGGCGCCCGTCGGCTCGGTCAACGCCTATGGCGGCGGCAGCGTGCTGACACCGGATATCGATCCAGCCGATCTGGAACGTATCGAGGTGCTAAAGGGCCCGCAGGGCACGCTATACGGCGCCGGTGCGGTTGGTGGACTCATTCGCTATGTCACCCAGGCACCGGATTTTCAGAACGCCCACGGCAGCTTTACCCTGGGTGGCGACAGCGTCGATCACGGCGGTAGTGGCGGCCTCGGGCGCGCTTACGTCAACCTGCCGTTCGACAACAACACGATGGCCTTGCAGGCGAGTGCCTTCGACCGCTACGAGCCCGGCTTCATCGACGACGTGAACGGGCGCAAGGACGTCAACAGCTCCCGCCTCAAGGGTGGTCGACTGGCTTATACCTGGTTGATCAATAGCGACTGGAAGGTGTCAGCCTCTGCGCTGACCCAGCGCGTACACGATAACGACAACCCGACCGAAGACGTCGACAGTAAAACGCTGACGCCGATTTACGGTCCGCGCATTCAGAACGTCTACATACCGCAGATAACCAACACCGAATTGAATCTCTACAACCTTACGGTCAGTGGGCAGCTCGGCAATTTTCAGCTGGTTTCATCCACCACCTATCAGAACATCTACTCGAACACGACGGTGGATGACTCGCCGACGTTCAATACGCTGCTTGAGCCGCTCCTCCAGATTCCCAATATCGGTTCGCTCATCCGTGGCACCACCGATACGGACCGCTGGTCGCAGGAATTGCGCCTGGACTCGAGTGCGTTCAATGACAAGCTGCAGTACGAATTCGGTTTGTATTTCACGCGGGAGCAGGACACGAACCGTTCGTTGGGCGTCGATACGTTCAACACGACGACGCTCGCCCCCATACCGCTGCCGTTCGGCATTTTTTACGGTGGCCTGGGCAGCACGTACAAGGAATATTCCGGCTTCGCCAACGCGACCTACGCCTTCACGCCGAAATTTTCGCTGCAGGGCGGCGTTCGTTATGCCGAAGATCATCAGACCTATGAGCAAAACTATGGCGGCATTCTGGTTGGGCCTGCCCCGGTCGTTGTTCTGGGTGCCAAGGAGCACGGAGACAAGGCGACCTATCTAATGACTGGCAGCTATGCAGCGACGCCGACCGACGAACTTTACGCGCGTGTCGCCACCGGCTATCGACCCGGCGGTCCGAACGCCATACTTCCTGCCGGCGTTTTCGATGCGCCGCGGACCTTTACCCCGGATTCGCTGACCAGTTACGAGCTGGGCTACAAGACCGTGCTGGACGATGGCAACCTTTCGTTCGAAACAGCCTTGTTCGAAACGCACTGGAAAAATATTCAGATCCTCACCAACTACGGTGGCTTCAACTTCTTTGTCAACGGTGGCACGGCGACCAGCAAGGGCGCCGAAGCCACGATCACGTTCTACCCGATGGAGCACTGGGATATTCGCGCTACCGGTGCGTATACCGATGCCAAACTCACCTCGGCCGCACCGCTGGCCGGTGGTGTAAGCGGTGACGAGTTGCCATTCGTGCCCAAGGTTACGGGGTCGCTGAGTTCCGGCTATCACTGGGCCGTGGGCAGTGGCTGGGATGCCAGCGTGGGCGGTTCGGTCGATTACATTGGCAACCGTGAATCGGACTACAGCCTGCGCGAGCCGGTAAAAGTGCCTTCGTACACCACGCTCAATTTAAACGTCTCGATTCAGCGTGATCGCTGGCGCTTCTCGTTGTATGGCAAGAACCTCACTGACAGTGACGGCATCATCTATCTCGCCACGCGCAATGCAGCGCCGGGTCTGAACCCGTACGAAGCGGGCCTGATTCAGCCACGAACTGTCGGTGTCGAAGTGAACTACACGTTCTAGATATAGGTTCGAGCCAATGCCGCATGCAGTGGATAAAAATAAAAGTTCATGAAACTAGAAGCGTGGGAAATAAAGGACTTCGCGCCAGGGGAAGGCAGCTATGAGAAAGCGATGTCCCACGCGGTCGATCGTCCATGGATTGCCGTAAAGGCACCATGCGATACGTATATGGCCCTCAATGCGGCGGCCCTCCTTCCTCATCCTTTCAATGATGAAAATGAAGCGGCGTGCGCCTGGGTCAGCGAGCGCGAATGGTGGTGGCGAACGACGTTTGCGGCGGCAGCAGTCGAGGCGGCAGAAAGGCTCATGCTGGTCTTTGAAGGCCTCGATACCTTCGCCACGATCTGGTTGAACGGCGAGCTCATCGGTGAATCGAGCAACATGTTTCGGTCGGTGTCATTCGATGTGACGCATCGGCTGCTGGCGGATGCATCGAACAGCTTGATCATCCGCTTTACGCCTCCGACGGTGGCGCTTGCGGAGGCCGCGGCGCTGGATTGGTTGGCCGCACCGGGGAAAATCACCCAGTCAAAGCGCAACCTGATGCGCAAGGCGCAGTTTGGCTGGGGCTGGGACTGGGGCCCTCGACTGCCTACCGTAGGCGTGTGGCGTCCCGTTGGCCTGTGCCGACAAAAGCATGCGGTGCTGAGCGACGCGCACTTCAGCACGCTCGATGTGACTGGCCCGGCCAGGGTCAGGATTGCCGTCGCCGTGGATGCATTCCAGGTCGATGAGCCAGTAAGCGCGCAGATTGATATCTTCGACATTGACGGCGTACTCGTCGCGAGCGACCGTCTTGCTGTCTCCAGGCAAGCGTCCACCGAACTGACTATCGAGCAGCCACAGCTCTGGTGGACCCCCGAGCTGGGCAGCCAGCCGCTTTACGATCTGCAGGTGACGTTGCGTCATGGCGAGGTCGTCATCGACAGTCGGTGTCTTGCCGTCGGCATCCGAACCTTGACGCTGGACAGGAGCATGGATCCCAGCGAAAAGGATGCCGAATTTTTCCGCTTCGTGCTGAACGGCGTGCCGATCTTTGCGCGTGGCATCAACTGGATACCCGCCAGCTCGTTTATCGCCGACGTGCAGGAAAGTGAGTACGCATCGCTGCTGCAGAACGCCGCCGACGCCAATATGAATATGGTGCGCGTCTGGGGCGGTGGTGTCTACGAACACGAGGCGTTCTATGAGCAGTGCGATCGGCTCGGCCTGCTTGTATGGCAGGACTTCATGTTCGCTTGCGCGCCTTATCCGCAAGCCGAAGCAACTTTCATGGAAAGCATCGCAGACGAAGTGAGGTATCAAGTCGGGCGCTTGCGCAGCCATCCTTCGCTCGCGCTGTGGTGCGGCAATAACGAAAACCAGGTTATCCAGCAGCTGTTCAATCATCTGGCTGGATCAGATATGCCGCTCGAAGGCGCGGCGATTTTCGATCGTCTACTGCCCGACCTGCTGCGCAAGCTGGATGCGGTAACGCCGTACTGGCCGGGTAGTCCGTATGGCGGTGTGCTTGCCAACAGCATGAAGGCGGGCGACGTACACAACTGGACGGTCTGGCACGGCATGCCGACGATTCCGGATGACCAGTGGATAGGTTCCATCGACACCAGTCCCGCGGGTGTTGCCTATACGCGTTACGCCGAGGACATGTCGCGTTTTTCCAGCGAATACGGCATCCAGGCTGCGCCGGCGCTGAGCACGCTGTCCCGATGGATGACTGCCGATACGCTTGCGCTCGCAAGCGATGGCTTTCTCCATCGCATCAAGGACGAGCCGAAAAACAAGGTCGACGCGATGCTGCTGCCGGTCACCGGTTTGCCGACGACGTTGCAGCAGTACGTGAGCTTTACCCAGATCACCCAGGCCGAGGGCCTCAAGTTTGCGATCGAGCATTACCGTCGCCGCAAGCCGCATTGTTCCGGCTCGCTGATCTGGCAGTACAACGACTGCTGGCCCGGCATCAGCTGGAGCCTGATCGACTTCGACGGCGTCGGCAAGGCGGGCTACTTTTTCGTCAAGCGCGCGTATGCGTACGTGCTCGGATCGTTCAAGGCGCTGGACGATGGTTCGGTTGAGCTGTGGGTGACCAATGACACTCAGGCGTCCATGACGTTGGAGGCAGACGTTCGGCTGTCGACCCTTGGCGGCGAGTCTCTGTGGGGCGACACAATCACCGAGGCCATCCAGCCGAATTCGAGTCGCAGCATCTGGCGTTCGGATGTACGTCGTCTGGGTGAAGGGCTGGATCGCGTACTCACGGTAAGCTCGCCGGACTTTCCCGATAACCGCCACTTTTTCGGTGCTATCAAGGATCTGCCGTGGCCAACGGGCGAGCTGGCGATGCACATCACGCGTCGCGATGAGCACACCTTGGAAGTATCGATCACGGGTTCTTGCTATCACTACTTTGTGCACCTGATCGAGCCACACCAAGACACGCGTTTTTCCGATAACTATTTCGATCTCGGAGCGGGTGAGGTACGGCAGATCATCGTGAGCAACAAGACGGCGATGCTGGATCCGAACGAACTAAGCGTGCGCTCGTTTAAAACATAGAGCGTTCTAGCTACGTCGGATTCTGCCGGATTTTGTTGCGCCAGGATTTCCAGCATTGGGCTTTGGCGTGATTGGCGACGCCGGCAGCTTACGCGCCGGCATTTTTCTTTGGGAGGGAACTATCGTTATACGTTCCGTACTTGTCGCGAAGCGCCAGCTTGTTGATCTTGCCGGTGCCGGTATGCGGCAGCTCCTCGACAAAGATCACGTCATCCGGCGTCCACCACTTGGGTATACGCCCCTGATAGTGCGCGATCAGTTCATCGCGCGTCACGCGGCCTTCCGCACGCCGCACCGCAACCAGCAAGGGACGTTCGTCCCATTTAGGATGGGCCATGGCAATCACGGCGGCCTCGGCGATGGCGGGGTGGCTGGCGGCAATGCTCTCCAGCTCGATCGAACTGATCCATTCGCCGCCCGACTTGATCAGATCTTTCGATCGATCCGTGATGGTGATAAAGCCGTCCGCGTCGAGCGTCGCCACGTCGCCGGTCGGTAGCCAGCCATCCACCAGCGGACTCTGTTCGACCTGGTAGTAACTGTCGATAACCCACGGCCCCTGCACCAGCAGATTACCCACTGCGACGCCGTCGCGCGGCAACTCCGCGCCTTGCACATCGACGATTTTGGCCGAGACGCCAAACGGGATGCGGCCAGCCTTCAACGACAGCGCCTTGCGTTCGGCATCCGACCAGCTCAGATGCTTTTTCTTCAACGTGTTGACTGCGCCCAGTGGCGACATTTCCGTCATGCCCCAGCTGGGTTGAAGCTTGATGCCCAAGCTGGACTCGAACGATTCCATCAGCGATGCCGTACATGCGGAACCACCAACGAGGCAGCGCTTGAGCGTGGGGAAGGTGATGCCGTTCGCGCGAACGTATTGCAGCAGGCTCATCCATATTGTCGGCACGCCGGCCGAGAACGTGACGGCTTCGGCCAGAAAAAGCTCGCTCAGACTTGCGCCGTCGAGCGCCGGTCCGGGCAGCACCAGTTTGAAACCGACCAGTGCCGCGGCATACGGAATGCCCCAGGCATTGACGTGGAACATCGGCACGATGGGCAAGGCCGTGTCCATGGCGGAGAGATTCATCACGTCGGGCAGCGATGCGGCGAAGGCATGCAGCACCATCGATCGATGCGAGTACAGCGCACCCTTGGGGTTACCGGTCGTACCCGACGTGTAGCAAAGGCAGGCGGCGGTGGATTCATCCAGCACTGGCCAAGCGTAATTATCGTTTTCCGTTTGAAGCAAAGTCTCGTAGCAGAGCAGGTTGGATATCAACGCAGACGGCATGTTCCTATCGTCGGTCATGGCGACCCAGCTTTTTACGCGCGGGCAAAGCGGCAAAAGCATTTCCACCAACGGCGCGAGATCGACGTCGAAGAACACCAGCTGGTCGTCGGCATGGTTGATCATCCATGCGATCTGCTGCGTAAGCAGCCGCGGGTTGATCGTGTGCACCACGGCACCGCTACCCGCAACCGCGTAGCACAGCTCCATATGCCGATAGCCGTTCCAGGCCAGCGTGCCGACCCGATCGCCCTCATTGATGCCGAGGCGAGCGACCGCCGCAGCCAGCTGCCGCGCCCGGCATGCCAGTTCGCGCCAGCCGTAGCGATGAAAGCGGTGGTCGCCTTGTGCGCCTTCAATGCGTCGCGACACGATCTCGGTGTCGCCATGACACGCTTCCGCGTGTCGGAGCAGGCTGCTGATCAGCAGCGGCTGTTCCATCATCTGGCCTTTCATTGCCTTACCTCCAGACGCCACGCAGGAAAGGCGCGCAAGCCGCCCGTTGCGCTGCGGTGCACCATTCAAATAGGGAGAAAGGGCCTTGTCGAACCCCTTGGGTTAAGTCCACAGTGTGCCGGGTTGAGACGAGCTGCGCTGTCAAACCCGAGACACTTCGGGCTCGGATGTTTGCGATAAAGGCCATGCCGACAATGGATGCGTTGATCATCAGGGATCAAGCGATGTTGGCGTGGTACGACATGCAAGTGGATAAGGTGGAGATGCCGGCTTGGCCAAGAAAAATCGATGCACGATCTTCAATCCACTACGCCAGCGCAACTTGGCGAACACGCTTACATGAATACGTTATCTGACCGCGAGACGCGCGACGAATTCCTCAAGCTCATCCGCGGCTGGCGCTGGTTTTATTACGTGCCGGAGGAGGCGCACGAGTGGCTGGCCGAGCGCGCACGGATCAAGCATTTTGCCGAAGGTAGAATTTTGTACCTCGCCGGTGCGCCGGCGACCCACATCTATGGCGTGATAAGCGGCGTGTTTCGTATTTACGTCACGTCACCGCGCGGCCACGAGATCACGCTGGAGGAAGTGGTGGCTGGCGGATGGTTTCCGCACATCGTTCCTGCCGAGACGCCCGTCTACAGTGCTGACTGCATCTGCCAGCATGACTCCGTGGTGCTCTCGCTGCCGTTGCCGATCGTGGCCGAGTTCTCGCGCCGCTGGCCGGCCTATTACCGTGGGCTGTACCACGAGTTCACCGATCGCGCGGCGGTGATTCTGGGCCGTATCGAATTGCTCAGTCTGCACAACCTCAACGTGAGGCTGGCCGTATATCTGTTGCGCATGTCGAGATTGCGCGGGCAAGTTGAACCATCCGGCACTATCTGGGTCAGGGCGTTTGATAGCCAGTCGGAGGTTGGTGCACGCGTCGGCGGTACGCGCCAGCGCGTTAACGGCGTGCTCAAGGCCTGGGTGAAAAAGGGCCTGATCGAGTTGCACAAGGACGGCACACGGATTCTGGATATCGCGGGCCTCAAACGCGAAGCGGAAAAATCCGGCTTCGATGTGGACAACTATCTCGCCGGGTATCACGGTGGCTGGCAGGGGCACAAATAAAATCCTTACTGCTGTCCCAGTCGTGACAGCGGCGCAATGCGCCCATCGTTACGATGAGCGTGGCTCAATCAGAGCTGCTACGCGGCGTCCGCAATGACCATCGTCACGTGCCCGAATGGATCCGTTCGCGGCAGTTTTGAAAGCGAAGTGCACGCATTCAGGGGCATTCCTTATGCCGAGCCGATCGGCGGTCGTGCGCGCTGGATGCCGCCCGTGCCGCGTCGTCCGTGGCAGGGCGTGAGGGATGCGCAGCAGTTCGGTCCGATATGCCAGGCATTCGGTACACGCTCTGCGCTGTCTGTTCCTGGCGCCCGACGCCAATATCTTCGGGCCATTACCGGCACTGGAGTGTCGATCGAAGGCGATGACAGCCTGCTACTGAACGTGTGGACGCCGAGCGTCGATGAAGGCGCGAAGCTGCCGGTAATGGTCTACATCCATGGTGGCTCCTTCACGGCTGGCGCCGCGAATGCCTTCTATGACGCCACCCGGTTTGCGCGGAAAGGCGTCGTCGCCGTGGTCATCCAGTATCGATTGGGGCCGCCGGGGTTCTTGCACGGGAGCGGCCTGTTCAACGGTGAGTTCTGTGCCGACAATCGCGCCTTTCTCGATCAGCTGTGCGCCTTGCAGTGGGTGCAGAAAAACATCGAAAGTTTCGGTGGCGATCCGCAGTGCGTCACCGTGTTTGGCGAATCGGCGGGCGCGTTCAGCGTGTACCAGTTGGCGGCCAGTCCCAAGGCGAAGGGTTTGTTCCAGCGAGCGATTGCGATGGGCGGCATGGCGCAAACATGCGCGCCGGCCAGCGAGTACCACCAGGCAACGCGTGATGCGCTGGGTGACGTAGGCGTGGCCGCTGGCGACGCGGACGCACTCAGCGCGTTGGACAAGCCGCAAATGCAGAAACTGCATGCGGCCATTTCAAAGCGCATTTTCGGGGGAAGCGAAGAACAATACGGTTCGCTTACGCGCGAGCGGATCGGTTTCCTGGGCGCGGCGACCGGGACTGATTTTTTGCCGCAGTCACCATTGGAAAGCTACGCATCCGGAACAGCCAACAAAATTGATCTGATGCTTGGCACATGCGCCAACGACGGCGGCCTGTTTTCGCTGCTATTGCCGATTGGCCGGGCAATTTCCGCGAACCTGTTTTCAAAGCAACTTCTGGGCCTAGTGCCGAATCGCGATATGGAGGCCGTACGCAGACACTATCGCGCGGAAATGCCGCATGCCAAGAAGTACAGGGTGCTCGAGCAGATCAACAACGATGCGTTCTACCGCGTGCCAACCAGCAACGTGGCCGAAGCGCACGCTGCCGATCAGCCGGGAACCACTTACCTGTATCAGCTCGACTATCCATCGGCCATTGCAGGCCTCGGCGCCATTCACGGTATCGACGTGGCGCTGTTGTTTCAAAATCCGCCGATGGGACTGCTGCTGGAGCGCGATGAAAAAACCCGAGAACTATCGGAGATCATGCTTGAAGCGTGGACGCAGTTTGCAAGAAGCGGCAAGCCCACGGCGGCAGGCTTGCCCGAGTGGGCACCGTTCGATGCCGACAGCAAGATAACCATGGTTCTGGACAGGGCTTCAAAACCGGTGTCGGATCTGGATGCCCGTCTGCTGCGGATTTTGCGCTAGTGGATTGGTGATGCATCGAATAACCAACCCTGCAAAGATCCTTTGCCTAGCCACCCGCAACGCGGCGACAGCTTGCATGCAAGCTGGCTGAATGCGCCGCTGTAAATGATTGAGAAATAATCGCGTGATGAATTCAAAACTCGATGGCAAAGTTGCACTCATTACCGGTTCCGGTCGCGGCATCGGTCGCGCCACTGCATTGAAACTCGCTGCCGAGGGCGCGCGAGTCGTCGTCAACGATCTTGATGAGGCGCCGGCCAACGATGTCGTCGCGGAAATCAGGGCACTAGGCGGTGATGCCGTTGCTTGCGCTGGTAGCGTCACGGCTGAAGATTTCGCCGAGCGTTTCGTCGGTGCCGCAATCAAGCATTTCGGCGGCCTGGATATTCTGGTGAACAATGCCGGCTACACCTGGGACAATGTCATCCAGAAAACCAGCGACGAGCAATGGCACGCCATTATCGACTGCCATCTCACCGCGCCGTTCCGCATCCTGCGCGCGGCGCAGCCGATCATCCGCCAGCTGAGCCGCACAGAAGGTGAGGCAGGGCAGCGAGTCGTACGCAAGGTCGTCAATGTCTCGTCGGTCTCCGGCTTGTTCGGCAATGCCGGTCAGGTCAATTATTCCGCCGCCAAGGCCGGTATCGTCGGCATGACCATGACGCTGGCGAAAGAATGGGGGCGTCTGAACACCACAGTGAACTGTGTGGCCTTTGGCTTCATCGACACGCGCCTGACTGCCGCGGACGCTGGTGAAGGTACTACCGCCAATATCGAAGGGCGCGAGATCAAGTTCGGTATCAATAAGGTCATCAGGGCCACGATGGAAGCGACCATTCCGCTAGGTCGCGCCGGTACACCCGAGGAGGCTGCCGGCGCCATCTATCTATTCTGCATTCCTGAGTCTGACTACATCAGCGGTCAGACCATGCTGTGCAGCGGCGGGCTCACCGGTGTCTGATCGCCATGGATGAGCTTGGCATCGCTTAAAGCCAAGATGCGACCGCCTGTTGGCCAGAGCCAAGATGGCATGGCCATAAGCCGATCCGCTAGCGTTCTACAGTGATTCGCTCAACGCTTCGCCATTGTCTACGGTGAAGCGGACTCGGCCGCGATCGATCCGCACGCGCAGTTGCCGATATTTGCTGAGGTAACGAAGTCCGACGATGGCTGCTGCTAGACCGGCCGCGGCGCCGACAGCAAGTGCCCAGCGCGGACCAAAGGTGTCCGCTACCCAGCCGACGATGGGCGCGCCGATCGGCGTGCCGCCGAGCGCAATCGCCATCACGATCGCCATGACGCGGCCGCGCATGGCCGGCGTGGTAGACAACTGCACGGTACTGATGACGGTGGTGGTGAATGTCTGGGCGGATATGCCGATGATCACCAGGGCTGCGCCGAACAACCAATAAGTCGGCATGACGGCAGCCAGGGCCAAGCCCAGGCTGAAGACGGTGGAGGCAACAAAAACCAGTGCGACATGCGCCTTGGCGCGCTGGGCAGCGAGCAGCGCGCCGGCGACCGAGCCGATCGCCATGATCGACGTCAGCAAACCGTACTCACTGGCCCCTGCGTGAAAGGCAGTCACCGACATGGTGGAAATATAGATCGGAAAGTTGAGGCCAAAAGTGCCGACAAACAGCAGCATGAAAAGCACGGACTTCAGATCGGGTCGATGCCAGACATAGCGGAACCCTTCGACCAGACTCCCACGCTTGCGCACGGCTCTTTCGCCACGATGCAGCTTGTCCACGCGGATCAGGCAGAGCGAAACGATCACGGCAGCGTACGAGACAGCATTGATCAAAAATACCCACCCCGTGCCGACACCGGCGATCAGCAAGCCGGCGACGGCTGGACCGATCATCCGTGCCGCATTGAACGAGGTGGAGTTCAATCCCACCGCGTTCGACAAATCCGCTTCGCCGACCAGCTCGGAGACAAAGGTCTGTCGCGCCGGTGCATCGAACGCGGCAGCGCAGCCGAGCAGGAAAGCGAACACGTAGACGTGCCACAGCTGCACCAGACCCGTAACGGTAAGAATGCCCAGGCCGAGCGCCAGCAAGCCCATCGCCGCCTGTGTCGCCAGCAGCAGCTTGCGCCGGTCGAGATGATCGGCCGCAAAGCCGCTGAACGGAAGCATCAGCAGCTGTGGCCCGAACTGCAAACCCATCACGATGCCGACGGCGGTCGCGTTGTGATGGGTCAGCTGGGTCAGAACGATCCAGTCTTGCGCGGTGCGCTGCATCCACGTGCCCACGTTGGACACGATCGCACCGCTGGCCCAGAGTCGGTAGTTGGTATTGCGCAGCGAGCGGAAGGTACCCTTCATGCCGACTTACTTGCCCTCGGGCGAATTGCCGCCATGAAAGCGTCCGAACCGGCGCGCCATCATCACGCCCATCAGAACCATGCCCAGGCCCAACGCAATGGCGTGATCCGCTGACCGCAAATCAAAGTCGCCGATGTGACAGAGCAGGAGATAACTGAAGATCAGGTTGAGAAATCCCCACAGCACGTTGACTGTGGACGAGGAAAGTCCCTCGCCGGGCGGCTTGGCGAACGGACTCTGGAACGCGCGGCCCAGCATGCCGCTGACAAAATGCGGGATGGCGTTGGCCAGAAAGGCGCCGCCGAAGAACCAGGCCAGATAGTGGGTCCATGGCATGATCAGGCGCTCCTCTCCAGTAGATTGATGACATCCTGGGTAGTACCGGTCTCCGCGATCCTCGGGAAAATGTGCGTGATGCTGTGGATGTGCTGGTCGAGGCTCAGATCAGTCATGGCGTCGACCGCCAGCGTGACATTGAAGCCGTTTTCGTACGCATGGCGGGCAGTCGACTCGACCCCGGAACTGGTAGCGACACCGACCACCACCACTTGTGTGACGCCCTGCTGCTTGAGGTATGCATCAAGGTCAGTACCGGTGAATGCGCCGCGAGTCTGCTTGGTTACCAGATGATCCTGCGGTTGCTGGTTGAGTTCGGGAATGAGCTCAGCCCAGTCCGCAGCAGGCGTGCCACGAAGACGTGATTGCTCGACCCGGCCAGGCGAAATGCCAGTTACGTTGACGAGCACGACCGGCAGCTGATGGCGGCGGAAGGCCCCAATCAGCAGGCATGAGTGCTTGATCACGTCATCGATGGGATGGGCGGTGGGCAGGCTGACAATGCCCTTCTGCAGATCGATGACGATCAATGCGGTGCGCTTGTCCAGTGTGGTGAGCGGCATGGAACTCTCCTTCGGTAATCTTGTATGGCGTGTTGGGACCGTAGGTTGGGCTGAGCGCAGCGATGCCTAAAGTCAAACACACAAAGCATGTTGGGCATCGCTGCGCTCAGCCCAACCTACGCGCGCCCACAGATACGGGCTTACGAATCGGCAAAGCGCTTCAGCAGTTCGATGGCGCTGGAGAGCTTCTCCTGTTCTTTTGCCGAGAACTTGGTGCTGATGGCGCGGAACAACCAGTCTTCGCGTGCGGCACGGCCGGCCTTGATCCGTTTTCGGCATGCCGGTGTCAGCGACAGAACGGTCTGACGCCCGTCGGTCGGATGGGGCGCGCTGCTTATGTAGCCGGCAGCCTGCAGGGCGGACACCGTCGCGCCCATCGATTGGGGGCGTACCCTGTCGGCCTTGGCCAGCATGGTTACCGTCGCTGAGCCTTCGCGCTCCAGGTGCAACAACACCGATTTTTGCGATGCGGTGAGGTCGCTCGAATGCGCCTGCTCGCGCAAGCGGCGGATGAGCTGACCGATAAGGACGCGCAGTTCACCGGCCAGCACCAGGGCGCGTGCGCTATCGACTTTGTCGAGTGGATCGCTCATGTATTTCCGTCATGTGGTAAGTAAAACTACCAAGGTAAACTTGGTAAATTAATGGTGATCTTATCGCTTCCTCGTGTCAAGTCGCGACGGTGTGGGCGTGTTCGATATCGCGATCGCTTGCCGCCCCGCGCTTCGCCTTGTGGGAAACGCGGGCTCGATGGGGTCGAGCGTTTTGGCGGCGAAAGAATTCAGGCATCGCCCACGTGATCGATACGCGTGGCGCAGGTCGCTGTATACACTATGTAAAAGAGCCATACGACATGCGATCTTGTGCCTTCGATGCTGCAATAACACATGGATTGCCGATTGGCGTATGCTACAAATCTATTTGTCCTACAAATGAAAAAATCCATCCTCATGAAGGCAAGCGAACCACAGCAGAATATACATCGGCAGGTTGTTGATCAGCTCGGACGCATGATTGTGGGTGGAAAGTTGGCGCCAGGTGATGCGTTGCCGAGCGAAGAGCTGCTGGCTGAGCAGCTGGTGGTCAGCCGATCGGCGCTGCGCGAGGCGATGAAGGTAC
>Ga0302317_10000631_pt1 | contig 28701 bp, 28 predicted proteins | sample III_Palsa_N3_3_FD_200450 | JGI IMG/M metagenome (GOLD analysis project Ga0302317, IMG submission 200450) | Peat permafrost microbial communities from Stordalen Mire near Abisko, Sweden - III_Palsa_N3_3 | ecosystem: Environmental > Terrestrial > Soil > Palsa > Peat permafrost | place: Sweden...
GCTCGGCATACAGGCGCACGCATTTCTCGACGAAGGCGTAGTGCACCTCGATCTCGGTCTTCATCTCGGCCAGCTTGAAGCGGGTGTTCTGGAAGCTGGCGATGGCGGCGCCGAAGGCCTTGCGCGTGGTGACGTATTCGATGGTCTTTTCCAGCGCCCCGCGGGAATGGCCCACGGCGGTCACGGCCAGGCCCAGGCGCTCGCGCGGCAACTCGTCCACCAGGTGGCCGAAGCCGTTGCCGACGCGGCCGAGCACGGCGCTGGCCGGCACCCGCACGTTGTCGAAGAACAGCTCCGAGGTGTCGGCGCTGTGCTGGCCGATCTTTTCCAGGTTGCGGCCGCGCTTGAAGCCCGGCAGGGTGGCGTCGACCAGGAACAGGGTGGTGCCCTTGGCGCCGGCCTTGGGGTCGGTCTTGGTGGCGAGCACGATCACGTCGGCGTTCTGGCCGTTGGTGATGAAGGTCTTGGAGCCATTGATGAGATAACCGCCTTCGCCGTCGGGCAGGGCCGAGGTCTTCATTCCCTGCAGGTCGGAGCCGGCACCCGGCTCGGTCATGGCGATGGCGCCAATGGCCGCGCCGCTGGCCATCTTCGGCAGCCAGTGCTGCTTCTGCTCCTCGGTGCCCAGGTGCAGGATGTAGGGCGCGGCGATGTCCGAATGCACCGTCAGGTTGGAAGACAACGCCAGGAAGCCCATGCGCCCGGCTTCCTCCAGCACGATCATCGAGAACTCGAAGCCGGCGCCGCTGCCGCCGTATTCCTCCGGCAGGTCCACCGCCAGCAGTCCTGCCTCGCCCATCCTGTAGTAGAACTCGCGCGGCACGCGGCCGTCCTTCTCCCACTTATCGATGTTCGGTTCCACCTCGGCGGCGAAGAAGCGGCGCACGTTGTCGCGGAACAGTTCCAGTTCGGCGGGGTCGGCGGCGGGGATGATGGGGCGGGCGGCGGCGTTGGACATCGGTGCTCCGGTAGCGGTGGTGCGTGTTTCTGGGAGGTGCAAAGGATAACGCCTGCCGGATGCTTGCGTGCGCCGGCCGGTTCGCTAACACTCAACACCCATATTCCCCGTTCCTTCCGGGAGAGGGGAATGAGGGACGCGGTATCGTAGGTCGGGCTTTAGCCCGACAAGTCGCCCTGAAGGGCGACCTACGTCGATACTGCGCCCCTCACCCGCGCTGCGCGCGGCCTCTCCCAGGGGGAGAGGCGAACAACAACTACTCTGGAGGAGCCGTGTCCCTGATTCCCCGCCGCGATCTCGATTTCCTGCTGTACGAATGGCTGGACCTGCCGGCGCTGTGCAAGCACGAGCGCTTTGCCGGCCACGACCGCGCCACTTTCGACCAGGTGATCGAGGCCGCCAGCAAGCTGGCCGAGGAGAAATTCCTGCCCCATGCGGCCAAGGCCGACGCCAACGAGCCGCATTTCGACGGCAGCCGCGTGCACATGATCCCGGAGGTGAAGGAGGCCATCGACGCCTACATCGCCGGCGGCTTCCTCGCCGCGGCGTTCCCGCAGGAGGATGGCGGCCTGGGCCTGCCGTACACCATCGCCGCGGCGGCCAATTCCCAGTTCAGCGCCGCCAATGTCGGCACCGCCGGCTATTCCTTCCTCACCGCCGCCGCCGCCAACCTGCTGCGCGTCCACGGCAGCCGCGAGCAGAAGACGCGCTACATGCAGCCGATGCTGGAAGGGCGCTTCTTCGGCACCATGTGCCTGTCCGAGCCGCAGGCCGGCTCCTCCCTGTCCGACATCAAAACCCGCGCCATCCCCCAGGGCGACGGCAGTTACCACATCGCCGGCAACAAGATGTGGATCTCCGGTGGCGAGCATGAGCTGTCGGACAACATCGTGCACCTGGTGCTGGCGCGCATCGAAGGCGCACCGGCCGGCACCAAGGGCATCTCCCTGTTCATCGTGCCCAAGTTCCGGCTGGATGCGGAGGGCAAGCCCGCCGCGCGCAACGGCGTGCGCCTGGCCGGCCTCAACCACAAGATGGGCTATCGCGGCACCACCAACTGCGCCCTCAACTTCGGCGAGTCCGAGCCCGCCGTGGGCGAGCTGGTCGGCCGCGAGAACGAAGGCCTGGCCTGCATGTTCCACATGATGAACGAAGCGCGCATCGGCGTCGGCCTCGGCGCCACCGCGCTGGGCATCGCCGGCTACCGCTATTCCCTGGACTACGCCAGGACCCGGCTGCAGGGCCGGCCGCCGTCGAACAAGAATCCGGCGGCCAAGCCGGTGGCGATCATCGAGCACGCCGACGTGCGGCGCATGCTGCTGGCGCAGAAAGCCTATGTCGAGGGCGCGCTCGGGCTGGGCCTGTATTGCGCCCGGCTGGTGGACGAACTGGAGGCGGCGCCGGACTCGAAGGAGGCCGAAGACACGCGCCTGCTGCTGGAAATCCTCACACCCATCGCCAAGGCCTGGCCCAGCGAGTGGTGCCTGGAGGCGAACAAGCTGGCGATCCAGGTGCTCGGCGGCTACGGCTACACCCGCGACTACCCGGTGGAGCGCTACTACCGCGACAACCGCCTCAATCCGATCCACGAGGGCACCAACGGCATCCAGGCGCTGGACCTGCTCGGCCGCAAGGCGACGATGCAGAATGGCGCCGCCCTGCGTCTGCTGCTGGCCCGGATCGGCGCCACCGCCAAGTCGGCGGCGCATGACACCGAGCTGGGCGAGTACGCGCAGGCCCTGGGCAAGGCGGTCGAGCTGGCCGCCGCCACCACCCAGGTGCTGGCCGGCGCGGCACTCAAGGGCGAGATCGACCTGTTCCTGGCCAACGCCAACTACTACCTGGACATGCTCGGCCACATCGTGCTGGCCTGGATCTGGCTGCAACAGGCGCAGGTGGCGCGGGCCGGCGTGAAGTCGGCGGTGGGAGCGAGCCGCGAGTTCTACGAAGGCAAGCTCTACGCCTGCCGTTACTTCTTCCGCTACGAGTTGCCGCGCGCCCAGCGTTGCGCCGAGCTGCTGCAGCGGCTGGACGACACCACGCTGAAAGTGCCGCCGACGGCTTTCTAGTGCCCTGAGTCAGGAGTTCGCTGACAAAATCAGCATCGTCGTCCCCGCGCAGGCGGGGACCCAGTTTGCTTTGCAGCCTTGCAAAAGCGAGAACTGGATTTCCGCCTGCGCGGGAATGACGAAAATTGTTAGATAACCTTTTAACTCACGACACTAGCGGCGGCCTTCCAAAGTGATGGCTACTCCTTCCGCACGATGTCGCCGCTGCCGTAAACCTGTGAATTGGCCTGCGGCGCGTTGCCGCGCCAGGTGACGTCGCCGCTGCCGTGGATGGTGATGTCCAGCGTCTTTTCCGCGGTGACCGAGGCGTCGCCGCTGCCGTCGATGCGCACCTGGACATCATCGGCGTCCAGTTTCTCCAGGTCGGCATCGCCCGAGCCCTCGATCACCACGTGCAGGTTCTGCACATGGCCGGCGCCGACCACGTCGCCGGAGCCCTCGATCTTCACGCCCAGCTTGTCGCCGGAAAAGCCGCTGAGCCTGACGTCGCCGCTGCCGTCGATGCCGATCGCGGTGAGCTTGGGCAGGGTAACGTGCACTACCGTTCCATGCTTGCTGCTCCAACTGCCCTTGCTGTCCACCACCAGCGCGCCGCCGGAAACCTCGGTGCGGATCACCCCGAACAGGTTTTCGTCCGCCTCCACCACCACCGCGTATTGCGGCCCGATCTTCACGTCCAGATCGATGCTGCCCTTGGACTTGATCACCTCGAAGGAATCGAGCTGCCGCGTATCGGTCTTGATCACGCCGGAGCCGTGCACCGACGGCCCCATGGCTTCGCTGATGAGGTCATGCAGGCTGTCCGCGGAGGCCGGCCGGGAGCCGAGCAGGGCCAGGACAAGCAGGGCGCTGAGTGAAGTTCTGGATGCCATGGATGGATCTCGGGTCAAGGGAGTCGGTACAGCTTAGATGCTGCGCGCCGGAAAATGGATGATACGCCCGCGGCGCCCGGGCTTTTGCCCCGCACGGCATCGTCCGGACGTGCCGGCTGGCGTCCAATCGTGCGCGACCGGGCCGCGGCTTCACGGCATGCTCATTCCGATCCCAGGAGGAGATGCCGGACATGCCGAGCCGCGAGCGGGTGCAGCAGCTGGTCGAGATGGTCGAGCAGGGCAAATTCGTCGAGGCTCTGCAGGAGTTCTACGCCGAGGACGCCACCACCCAGGAAAACCATGAACCGCCGCGCATCGGCCTGCCGCGCCTGATCCGCGACGAGCGCAAGGTCATGGCCAGCTTCAGGAAGATCGACGCCAGGCTGGTCGATGATTTTCTGGTGCAGGACCGGCGGGCGGTGATTCGCTGGCGTTTCGAGTTCACCCACCCGCTGGGCTTCAAGATCGTTCTCGACGAACTGGCTTATCAGCTCTGGCGCGACGACCGGATCGTCGAGGAACGTTTCTACTACGATCCCTCGCAACTGCCGCTGAGCGGGTTACGCCGTTTCGGACGGCGCCTGTCGCGCCTGCTTGGCGGATAGCGGTGCCGGGGCCCTGGGCGCCGGGGCTTGCTGTATCCACGGCAATGCTTCCCGCTTCACTGCATTCGCGCTTCGCGTCGCTAGACCGAAAGCACGGCAATCACGCTTTCCGGCGCCTCAGTCGGCACCCAGTGCCCGATCCCAGGAATCAGCTCGACATCCTGTGTATAGAAACAGGTCGAGACCCAGCGCGGCAGGTAGGGATCGTGCTCGCCCCATAGCACTTTCACCGGCACGCGCTGCGCCAGCGTCTCGAAGCGGGTTTCCCAGCCGATCAGCTTGGCCGGGTCGGCGGAGCGGTACATCCTCAGCACCACAAAGCGCGAACTGAGTTTGGCGAAGGCGCCGCTGTAGGCGTGATCGATCTGCTGCCGCGTCAGCCTGCGCGAGCCGCGGCGCATTTCATGCCGGAACAAGGGGCGGTTCATCGACAGCATGGCCAACTCGCCGAGCAGGGGCGTGCGCCACACCCGCGCCCAGAAATGCCATTTATACAGATGGGTGAAGACGGTGTTGGTGATGACGATGCGAGCGATGCGCTGCGGGTATTTGCAGGCCCAGGCCAGGCCCATCAGGCCCCAATCGTGCAGCACCAGGGTCACCGGCTGATCGATGCCGAGGGCCTGCACCAGCGCCTCGATCCAGTCGGCATAGCCGTCGAAGGAATAATCGAAGGCCGGATTTTCGGCGGAGCGGTGGATGCCCATGAAATCCGCCGCGTAACAGGTATAACGGTCGCGCACGCCAGCAATGACGTCCTGCCAGATGTCGGCCGTATCCGGCACGCCGTGCATGAACAGGGCCGGCGGGCCCTCGCCGCCGCGCTCGAAATAGACCTTGTGATTCTGGACCAGGGTTTCCATCAGGTGCGCCCGTGCGGAGTTGTGGTGCTCAAGTCCGATTCCTTTTCGGCAACAGCAATTCCAGCAGCTTCAGCAGCCACTCCATGCGCTGCCTTTCGCTGTGCGGGTCGTCGCGCAGGAAGCGGTCCACCGCCTCGCCGTGAAACAGCGTGACCATGGTATCCACCAGGATGGGGAAGTCCGGCAAGGTGCGCGCGGTTTCCGGCAGCAGCGCCACCGCGAACTGCTGTGTGGCCTCATCGCGGCGCTTCCAGATCGGCACCAGCGCATCATGCAGCGTGCGGTCGGTGCGCGCCGCCATCAGCAGCTCGAACCAGGCCTGATGCAGGCGCGACTGCGTATTGGTGCGCAGCAGCCTCAGCGCCAGCACCAGTTCGTCTGACTCGGTGCGGCGCAGTCGCTCGAAATCTCCGCGATACAGTTCCAGCAGGCGGTTGCCGACATCGTCGGCGACACGGATCAGCAACTCGATGCGCGAACTGAAGTGGCGAAACAGGCCGCCGTGCGAGACGCCGGCGCGCTTGCAGATTTCCTGCACGCTGGTGTTGCTATAGCCGACTTCGATCAGCGCCTCGGTGGCGGCGTCGAGCAGCTTGCGCACGGTGGTTTCGCGGCGCTCCTGCTGGGTGCGGCGGGCGGGTGCGGGGAGTGGAGCCTTCATGTGGCGATGATGAGGAAGAGCTAGGCCGCCTGCGCCAATGGCGCCGCCTGCGCATCGCGTGCCGGATGCTCGCCCGCGCGCAGGAAGCGTCCATAGCCCTGAGCCAGTCCGAAGTCCGCGGCATAAGCGCCTTCGCGGTAGGCGATGCGTCCGTTGATCACCGTCGCCGTCACCGCGGCATCGTTGCGGTTGACCATGCGCATCAGGCCGTTGAACTCGGCGATGGGCGCTTCGGCATAGGCGCCGAGCGACTCGTCCAGGCCTTTGGGATCGATAATCACCAGATCGGCGCGATCGCCCAGGCGCAGGTGCCCGGCGTCGATATCGAACCAGTCGGCCAGCTCGCCGGTCAGGCGCCACACCGCCTTCTCGATCGGCATGAAGGGACGGCCTTCGAGTTCCGCGTCATGCACTAGCTTGAGCATGCGCAGCGGGAAGTTGTAGAAGGCCATGTTGCGGATGTGCGCGCCGGCATCGGAGAAGCTCAGCACCGAACCCTTGTCCTGCACGATCTTCTTCAGGCGATGCGGGCGGTAGTTGCCGATCAGGGTGCGCCAGCGCAGCTTGCGGCCGTACTGCACCACCAGGTCGAGGAAGGCGTCCACCGGATGGATGCCGCGCTCGTCCGCCACCTGGCCGAAACTCTTGCCGACCAGGGAAGCGTCGGGGCAGCCGACGATCTGCGCATCGTGGAAGTCGCGGTGCCAGACTCTAGGCCCGAACTTGTTCTCGTAATTCCTGCGGAACCAGCGGCGATAGCTCGCATCCTGCATCAGCTGGTTGCGCTCCATCTCCGTCTGCAGGTGCAGAGCGGCCTGGCCGGCGCCGAACTCCTCGAAGATCACCAAGTCGATGCCGTCCGAATACACCTCGAACGGGCAGGGCAGCGCCTGCCAGCGGAAATCGGCGTTGAGGAATTTGTTGCAGAAGTGGGCCACCTTGCCGACCACCCGATGCATGATGCCGTCCGACTTCACGTCCATCAGCGTGATCAGGGTGGTCTTCAGTTTCTTGCGGAACAGGCCGAGGCTGGCGCCGAGAAACAGCAGGGTGTTGACCTTGGTGACGATGTTCGGCGCGCCCTGGTGGATCTTGCCGCGGCGGCGCAGGATTTTGTTGAGCTGGGCGTACTCGCTCCAGCGCGCATAGGTGGTGGGCAGCGAGGCGGAGCGGTAGCGGTCGCCGTCCAGCTTGTCCCACTTGGTGGTCATGGTGGAGAGGCCGAGCAGGCCGGCGTCGAGGCCTTCCTCCAGCACCTGCTCCATCTTCCGCATCTCATCGGTCGTGGGGCGCTCGTCGCGATTCACCGCGCGGCCCAGGCCCATCACCGACACGCGCAGGTCGGAGTGGCCGAGGAAGGCGGTGGCGTTCGGGCCCAGCGGCATGCTGTCCAGATGCGCCACATAGCCGGCCGGGGTGTTCCAGGTCTTGGTCCTGCGCAGCAGCGGCAGCACATGCTCGCGCGGAATCGACTCCACCCGCGTGAACATGTCCGAGCAGTCCTCCGCCTCCGAGCAGACCATGCCGATGGAGCAGGAGCCGAAGGTCACCGTGGTGACGCCATGGCGTACGCTTTCCCTCAGGCCCGGGCTGGCCAGCAGCTCGGCGTCGTAATGCGTGTGCGTGTCGAGGAAGCCAGGCATCACCCACTTGTCCAGCGCGTCGATCACCTCCGGGCAGCCGCTTTCTGATAGCGGCGTGGCGGAAACGCTGACCAGCTTGCCGTCGCGAATGCCCAGATGCCGCACCACGGCGGGCGCACCGGTGCCGTCGAAATGGCGGCCGTTCTTGATGATCAGGTCGTAGGCCATGGCCACCACTCTCCTCCGGGGTCGGATATCCGGTTTTTGCCAGTTTATAAAAGATAGAGAGTGAGCGCAATCTAAGTTTTTTGACGCCAGAACTGAATTCCGGCATGCAGCTTGCTCACTCCTAACCCTGAATAGCGCCGCTTGTCGTCTATGGGTCATGGCAGCGGCTGGGAAGCGGTCCACTGCCTCATGTTCGGCCCGCGGGCGGCCGCTACCGGAAATGGGAGCGTGAAACAGGTGAGCCCATGAGCGAGGATTTTGTGCCAAGTCAGGAAGATCCCGCCGATTTGCTGTCGGACGGCGAACTGCGCTTGCTGTTCAGCCTCGGCTCGCTCGGCCACGAAAGCCTGCCCGCCATCCCTCGGGCTGAAAACGCGGAGATGGCTCGCAGCCTGGCTCAGCGCGGCATGCTCAGCTGCGTCGAAGGTTCGGATCCGCGCGCGCGGCGTTACGGAGCCTACGCCCTCACTGCCTGCGGCATGGATGCGTTCAACCGGCGTATCTGCCGCCGGGCGCGCTGCCAATCCGCGGCATCGTTGGCGCGGTAGTCCGGTGGGCTGAAGTCCGCCGCGTCGGCGATCACGCTAGCCTCGCCTGCAAAAAATCGATGAACACCCGCAGCTTCAGCGGCATCTGCGCCCGGCTCGGGTAGTAGAGGTAAAGGCCGGGGAAGGGCGGGCACCAGTCTTCCAGCACCCGCACCAGCTCGCCGCTGCGCAGCTCCTCGCGGATCAGTTCTTCCATCACGTGGACCAGGCCGAGGCCCTGCTTGGCGGCGGCGATCATCGCGCCGTTGTCGTTGCAGATCAGCGGGCCGTCGACGTCGATCTCGAAATCCGTGCCGTTGTGGCCGAACTCCCAGCGATAGATCACGCCGCTGCTGAAGCGGAAACGGAAGCAGGGATGTTCATGCAGGTCGGCGGGTTCCGCCGGCCGGGGATTGCTGCGGAAATATTCCGGCGAGCCGGCCACCGCAATGCGCTGCTCGCGGGTGGCGCGCACCGCGATCATGTCCTGCGCCAGGCGCTCGCCCAGGCGGATGCCGGCGTCGTAGCCCTCGCCGACCAGATCGACGAAACGATCGTCGGCGGTCAGATCGAGACAGATCTCCGGATAGGCGCGGCAGAATTCGCCCAGGATCGGTGTGAGGAGCGTCGTCATGGCCATGCGCGGCAGGCTGATGCGCAGGGTGCCGGTCGGCTTGCCGCGCAATTCGTCCAGCTCGGTGAAGGCGGCGCCGAGCTGTTCCAGCGCCGGCAGCACCCGCTGCAGGAACTGCGCGCCGGCCTCGGTGACGCCGACGCGCCGGGTGGTGCGGTTGAGCAGGCGCATGCCCAGCTTGCTTTCCAGGGCACGCATCGTCTGCGACAGGGCCGAGGGGCTGACCCCCAGCTCCGCCGCGGCGCGGGTGAAGCTGGCGTGTTGCGCCACGCGGGCGAAGGCCGCCACTGCGGGCAAATGCTCCGGTCCGACCTGGGTTCTGCTCATCGGGCCTCTATTGTGAAGTAAAGCTTCATAAACCATGTAGATCGTGCCGCTTTTTCCGCGGAGTGGCAAGGCTCAGGATGCACCCCATGGCGGCGAACGATGCGCCGTCCAGCCCCACAAGACCCGATCAGCAAGGAGCAGCGCGATGTCCGTCGATCACTACTACACCCTGGGCCGCAGCGGCTTGTGCATTTCCCGCCTGGCCCTGGGCACCATGACCTTCGGCACCGACTGGGGCTGGGGCTCGGAGGAAAAAGAAGCGCGGGCGATTTTCGACCGCTACCTCGAAGCCGGCGGTAACTTCCTCGATACCGCCGACGGATACACCGGCGGCAACAGCGAGCGCATGCTCGGCAAGTTCGTGCGCGAATCCGGCTCGCGCGACCGCATGGTGATCGCTACCAAGTTCACCTTCAACGACGCCTCCGCCGGCGGCCGCCCCAATCCCAACAGCGGCGGCAACCAGCGCAAGAACGTGCTGCGCGCGGTGGAAGGCTCGCTCAAGCGCCTCGGCACCGACTACATCGATCTCTACCTGCTGCATGCCTGGGACCAGGTGACGCCGCCGGAAGAAGTGATGCGCACCTTCGACGACCTGGTCCGCTCCGGCAAGGTGCGCCACGCCGGTTTCTCCAACGTGCCGGCCTGGTACGCGGCGCGGGCGCAGACCCTGGCCGAGCTGCGCGGCTGGGAACCTTCGGTGGCCCTGCAACTCGAATACTCGCTGGTGGAGCGCAACATCGAGCGCGAGTACACCACCCTGGCGCAGCAGCTCGGCATGGGCATCATGGTGTGGAGCCCGCTGGCCAGCGGCCTGCTCTCCGGCAAATACAAGGCGGGCAAGGATGGCGCGGGCCGCCTGCAGGCGATGAAGGACAGCGCCAACCCCGCTTTCCAGAAATTCACCGAGCGCAACTGGAAGATCGTGGCGGCGCTGGAGCAGGCCGCGCGGCAAACCGGCCGCAGCATGGCCCAGGTGGCGCTGAACTGGGTCGCCAACCGCCCGGGCGTGGCCTCGGTGATTGTCGGCGCCACCAAGTTGTCGCAACTGGAAGACAACCTCGGCGCGCTGGCTTTCCAGCTGCCGCGGGAACTGAGCGACCAGCTGGACGCCGCCAGCGCGCCCGAACAGCAGTACCCGTACTACTTCTTCGGCGCCGAGCTGCAGGGCATGGTCCACGGCGGCGCCAGTGTCGGCGACAAGCCGGCGGGCTATCACCAGCCGGTGCGCGTCGCCGGCGCCGGCGCGCACTGAGTCCGGCGGCTCAAGGCACTTATTCGAACTTCAGCTTTCAAACCATTCAGGAGCAACACCATGCAAAGCCGCAAACTGGGTACACAGGGATTGAGCGTTTCCGCCATCGGCCTCGGCTGCATGAGCCTCGGCATCGCCGATATCTACTCCAGCAGCGTGCGTGACGACCAGTCCGCCGTGGACCTGATCCATCGCGCGCTCGATCTGGGCACGACCCTGCTCGACACCGCCAATGTCTATGGCGATTCGGAGCTGAAGGTCGGCAAGGCCCTGCGCGGCCGGCGCGACCAGGCGGTGCTGGCCACCAAGTTCGGGCTCACCGGCACTGCTTCCGGCCGGGGCGTCAGCGCCCGGCCGGAAGATGTGCGCCAATCCGCGGAGCAATCGCTGCAGCGCCTGGGCGTGGATTACATCGATCTGTATTACCTGCACCGCGTCGACGCCGGCGTGCCGATCGAAGATACCGTCGGCGCCATGGCGGAACTGGTGCGGCAGGGCAAGGTGCGCTACCTCGGCCTGTCCGAGGCCGCGCCTGCCACCATCCGCCGCGCCCACCAGGTGCATCCGATTTCCGCGCTACAGACCGAGTACTCGCTGTGGAGTCGCGAGCCGGAGGACGAGATCCTGCCGACGCTGCGCGAGCTGGGCATCGGCTTCGTCCCCTATAGTCCCCTGGGTCGCGGCTTCCTCGCCGGCCGCTTCAGCAAGCTGGAGGATCTGGCCGCCGATGACTGGCGCCGCAGCTCGCCGCGCTTCGAGGGCGAGAACTTCGCCAGGAACCTTCAGGTGCTGGAGCAGATCAAGAGCATCGCCGCGGAGAAAGTCTGCACCCCTTCGCAGCTTGCTCTGGCCTGGGTATTGGCGCAGGGTGAGGACCTGGTGCCGATTCCCGGCACCAGCAGTACCGCGCGCCTGGAAGAGAACCTGGCCGCGGCCGCCATCCGCTTGAGCCGGCAGGAACTGGCCAGGATCGAAGCAACGGCGCCGCAGGGCGCGATCTCCGGTGCGCGCTACAACGCCGTCGGTACGGCGCTATTGAATCGGTAGTACGGAAACCCATCCGCCAGTCAATCAAGGAGCAGTCATGCAACAGCAACGTCAACTGGGCAAAGCAGGCCCGCAGGTTTCAGCCCTCGGCCTCGGCTGCATGGGCCTGTCCGATTTCTATTCCAGCAGCGGCGCCAGCGAGGCCGAAGGCATCGCCCTGATTCATCGCGCCCTGGACCTGGGCGTCACCTTCCTCGACACCGCCGATGCCTACGGCCCGCACACCAACGAGCAAACCGTCGGCAAGGCGCTGAAGGGCCGGCGCGACAAGGTGGTGCTGGCCACCAAGTTCGGCATCGTGCGCCAGCCCGGCAGCAGCAATCGCGGCGTCAGCGGCAGCCCCGAATACGTGCGCGCCGCCTGCGAAGCCTCGCTGCAAAGACTCGGCGTCGATCACATCGATCTGTACTACCAGCACCGCGTCGACCCGAGCGTGCCGATCGAGGACACCATCGGCGCCATGGCGGAGCTAGTGCGGCAGGGCAAGGTGCGCTATCTCGGCCTGTCCGAGGCCGCGCCTTCCACCATCCGCCGCGCCCACAAGGTGCATCCGATCACCGCCTTGCAGACCGAGTATTCCCTGTGGAGCCGCGATCCGGAGGACGAGATCCTGCCCACGCTGCGCGAACTGGGCATCGGTTTCGTGCCGTACAGCCCGCTCGGCCGCGGCTTCCTGGCCGGGCGATTCAAGAAGCTGGAGGACCTGGCGCCGGACGACTGGCGGCGCGAGTCGCCGCGTTTCCAGGGCGAGAACTTTGCCAAGAACCTGGAACTGGTGGCGCAGATCAATGCCATCGCCAAGCAGAAGGGCTGCACGCCTTCGCAGCTGGCCCTGGCCTGGCTGCTGGCGCAGGGCACGGACGTCGTGCCGATTCCCGGCACCACCAGCCTTGCTCGCCTGGAAGAAAATCTGGCCGCGCCGGGCATCGTGCTGAGCAAGGCGGAGCTGGAGCATATCGAGTCCATCGCCCCGCAGGGCGCGGCCTCGGGTCATCGCTACCACGCGGCAATGGCGCATCTGCTCAACGGCTAGCGGCAATTTCTCTGAACCCCTCTCTCGCTGCGCGGGGCGTATCGAGGGAGGGGCCAGCGCCGCACTGGCCCCTCGGTCAGCCGGCGGCTGGTTTGCCGGCGTTGATCGCCAATTGGGCAGCGAAAGCGCGTTGGTATGCGGGCCGCGCTTCGCCGTGGGCGACATAGGCAGCCAGGCTCGGAAATTCGTCCAGGATGCCCGATGGCCTCAGCCTGAGCAGCACCGACACCATGATCAGATCGCCCGCGCTGAACCCGCCATCGAGCCAGTCGGCATCGCCCAGGTAGGCGGAAAGCTGGCCCAGCCGACCGCGGATGCGATCCACCACCAAAGGCAGGCGCTCCTTGCTCCAGGGCTTGTCGCCCTCCAGAAATCTGACCGTTACCAGTTCAAGGATCGGCGGCTCCACGGTGTTGAGCGCGGCAAAGATCCAAGTGACCGCGCGCGCCCGGGCATTGGCATCGTCCGGCAGCAGACCCGCATGGCGCTCGGCGATATGGAACACGATCGCGCCGGTCTCGAACAGGGCGAGATCGCCTTCCTCATAGGTTGGAATCTGGCCGAAAGGATGAAGGCGCAAATGCGCGGGTTGTTTCATCGCAAGGGACGAAACCAGGCGAACCTCGTAGGCTTGCCCCGCTTCTTCGAGTGCCCAGCGAACCCGCGTATCCCGCGCCAGCCCCTTGCCGCCATCCGGCGACCGTTCAAAGGCGGTAATGGTGATGGTCATTATGAGGCTCCATGTTGGCGAACAGTTCCGCGCTGGGGATCTGGTTGGCCTCCCGGTGGGCGTCGGTCTCGTGCATCATGATCAGGCGCATTGTCGCCGTTCTTCAAACGACAGATAGGTTTCAACTTTCATGATGTCCTCGCGGTGGTTGGGGTCGGACCGGGGCTCAATTCCGGTCTCCATAACCACGTCGCGCGAGGCGGCGGCGAATCGACAGAGGATCGCCTTTATTTTTCGGCGATCAGCGCAGGTGGCTGTATTGCATTGATTTTTAGTGGTTGGGGTTCGCTACGCTCATCCCAACCCGCAAAATGGAAACGGCCGCGGCGGCGGATCACGCTCTTCAGAAACCGACCCGCCGCCGCGACCGCTCCACCTTTACCAGCGCCCGCCGGTAAAACTGCCCGTTGTAACTGCCAGTTGAAACTAGTCCGCCGCCGCGACCGCGCCGCCGCCGCCCGCCGGCCTGCGCACGATCCAGCACAGGGGAATCAGCAGCAGCGCCACCCAGCCCGAGAAATAGAAGATGTCCAGGCTGGACAGCAGATAGCCCTGACCGATGACGCTGCGCATCAGGGTCGCGGCGGAGGACTGGTCGCTCAGGCCCAGACCGTGCAGCTGTGTCATGGACAGCTGGTAGGCCGGATCGTAAGGCGTGACCGATTCCACCAGACGCGACTGGTGCAGCGCCTCGCGGCGGTCCCAGTACGTCGTGGTCAGCGAAGTGGCGAAGCTGCCGCCGGTGATGCGCAGGAAGTTGTTGAGGCCGGAAGCCGAGGGCAATCGTTGCGGCGGCAGGCGGTCCAGCGAAATGGTCAGCATGGCGACGAAGAACATGCCCATGGCGACGCCCTGCACCAGCAGCGGGATGACGAAGGCCCAGAAGCTCGAATCGGCGGTGTAGCCGGCGCGCATGAAGTAGGAGATGGCGAAGAACAGGAACGAGGCGCTGGCGAACCAGCGTGCGTCGTACTTGCCCATGAAGCGTCCCACCAGCGGCGAGATGAGCACCGCCACCACGCCGCTCGGCGCGGCCACCAGGCCGGCCCAGGTGGCGGTGTAGTTGAGCTGGGTCTGCAGCCACAGCGGCATCAGCACCACGTTGCCGAAGAACACCGCGTAGCCCAGGCATACCAATAGCGTGCCGATGGTGAAGCTGCGCGACTTGAACAGCGACAGGTCGACGATTGGCTGCTTCTCGCCCAGCTCCCAGATGATCCAGGCGATCAGGCCGATCACGGCGATGATGGTCAGCACCACGATCGGAGTGGACTGGAACCAGTCCAGATCCTTGCCCTTGTCCAGCATGATCTGCAGCGCGCCGACCCACACGAACAGCAGCGCCAGGCCCACCTTGTCGATCGCCAGCTTGCGCGTCGGCGTCTCGCGCGCGCTCAGGAAGCGCCAGCAGATGAAGGCGCAGAACGCGCCCACCGGCAGGTTGATCAGGAAGATCCACGGCCAGGGATAGTTGTCGGAGATGTAACCGCCGAGGATCGGCCCGGCGATCGGCGCCACCAGGGTCGTCATCGACCAGATGGCCAGCGCCGTGCCTTTCTTGTGCGGCGGGAACAGCGAGATCAGCAGCGCCTGCGAGCCGGGAATCATCGGCCCCGACACCGCGCCCTGCAGCACGCGGAAGCCGATCAGCGAGGGCAGGCTCCAGGCGATGCCGCAGAGGAACGAGGCGATGGTGAACATCATCACCGAGAAGACGAAGGTGCGCACCACGCCGTAGCGCTGCATCAGCCAGCCGGTCAGCGGCACCGACACCCCGTTGGCCACGGCAAAGGAAGTGATGATCCAGGTGCCCTGGTCGGCCGAGACGCCGAGGTCGCCGGCAATGGTCGGGATCGAGACGTTGGCGATGGTGGTGTCCAGCACCTGCATGAAGGTGCCAAGCGCCAGCGCCAGCGCGGTGATCATCATGGCGCCGCCGGCGAGCGGCGCCGGCGCGGCGGCCGGTGCAGCGCCTGAAGCTGGCGCGGCGCCTGCGGTGGGCGCGGCAGCGCTCACGGCTGGCCTGCGCCCGCCGCGTTGCCGGCGCCGCCGAGGCCGGCATTGGCGGCGATGATCTGCGCGATGCGCGCTTCCACCGCCGGATCGTCACCTAGGCTGGCCTGGGTCGGGATCGGCGTACTGCGCACCTGGCTGGCGATCAGTGGGCCGGAGGTGTCGCGGATATCCACTTTCACCGTCATCGACAGGCCCACCCGCAGCGGATGGTCTTTCAATTCCTTCGGATCGAGCGCGATGCGCACCGGCACGCGCTGCACGATCTTGATCCAGTTGCCGGAAGCGTTCTGCGGCGGCAGCAGGGCGAAGGCGCTGCCGCTGCCGGCGGCAAGGCCGGCCAGCTTGCCGTGGTACACGGTGCCGCCGCCGTAGAGGTCGGCGTGCAGCTCGACCGGCTGGCCGACGCGCATGTCGGCCAGCTGCACTTCCTTGAAGTTGGCGTCGATCCACACGTCGTCCAGCGGCACCACCGCCATCAGGGGCGTGCCTGGGGCGACGCGCTGGCCCACCTGCACCGAGCGGCGCGCCACCACGCCGGCCACCGGCGCGGTGATATGCGTGCGGCGCAGCGCCAGGGCGGCGTCGCGCACCGCGGCGGCGGCGGCCAGCACCTGCGGGTTGGTGGAGATGGTGGTGCCGTCGATCTGCACCGTGGTGGCGCTGTGCTGCTCGCGCGTGGCGGCGAGGGTGGCTTCGAGCTGCGTCACCTGGTCCTTCATGTGGGACAGCTCCTCGCTCGACACGGCGCCGTCGCTGACCAGGCCGGCGCGGCGGCGGTAGTCGTCCTGCGCCCGCTTCAGCTCGATCTGGCGCTCATTGATCTGCGCGCGCAGCTGGTCGCCCTGGGCGAACAGCGTGCGCACCTGGCGCACGGCGCGGGCCAGGTTGGCCTCGGCATTGGCCGTCGCCACCTGGGCGTCGGCCGGGTCCAGCTCCAGCAGCGGCTGGTCGCGCTGCACGCTCTGCGTGTCGTCGGCGTGCAGGGATACCACGGTGCCGGGCACCTCCGCTGTGATCTGCACCAGGTCGCCGCTGACGTAGGCGTCGTCGGTGCTCTGGTAGTAGCGGGCGACCAGCAGCCACCAGGCGCCGTAGCCGACGCCGGCGATAATCACGACCAGGGCCAGGATCAGCAGGTTGCGGCGGCGCGAGCCGTTGCCATTGGTGGGGGCTGCAGCGGTAGGGTTGGGATTGCTCATGGTAGTTCTCGTACCTTGAATCGTTTGATTGGGTTTAATGGCTGATTCAGTTGGCTGACGCGGTCTGCGCCGGCGGCGGCGCAGCCGGATCGAAGCTGCCGCCCAGGGCCAGCAGCAGAGTGACGCGGGCGATGGTGTGCGCCGAGACCAGATCGACGCGCTGCTTGCGCGCGCTCAGCACCTGGGTCTCCGCATTGAGTACGGTGAGGTACCCGGACAGGCCGGCCTTGTAGCGCTCGTCGGCGAGGCGGTAGGCCTCTTCGGCGGCGTCCAGCGATTTCTGCTGCTCGCCCAGCTCGTAATTGAGGGCGTCGATGGTGCTGAGCTGGTCGGACACCTGGCGCACCGCCTGCAGCACGGTGCTGTTGTAGCCGGCCACGGCGTCGTCGATCCCGGCATTGGCGCCGCGAAAATTGGCCTTGAGGCGGCCGGCATCGAACAGCGGCAGATGGATTGCCGGGCCCACGCCATAGGCGCCCGAGGCGGCTTCGAACAGGGTCTGGAAGCCGATCGCCTGGGTGCCGGCGAACGCCGTCAGGCTGACGTTGGGATAGAACGCGGCCTTGGCCGCGGCCCGGCCGGCGGTGGCGGCCTCGACCCGGTCGCGCGCCGCCAGGATGTCCGGCCGGCGGCCGAGCAGGTCGGCGGGCAGGGCCCGCGGCAGCGGCAGCGCCGCATCCAGATTCAGCTGCGGCCGCTTGATCTCGGCGTAGGCATCGGCGCCACGGCCGGACAGGGCGGCCAGCTGATGGATCGCCAGCGACACCGAGGCCTGGGCCTGGGTCAGCTCGACATGGGCCTGCGGCACCGCGCCTTCCGCCTCGCGCAGCTCGACATTGGTGTCGAGGCCGGCCTTTACGCGGCTGCGGGTGATATCGAGGATGTGCAGGCGCTGTTCCTCGGTGCGGCGCGCCACCTCGGCCAGGGCGTACTGGCGGTACAGCTCCACGTAGGACTGCGCCACCGCGCCGGCCAGGGCCAGGCGGGCGCTGGCGATGTCCAGATCGGCCGCGGCGGTCTGCGAGCGCGCCTGACGGATCAGCGCGGCCTGCTTGCCCCAGAAATCGATGTCCCAGGACAGGTTGAGGCCCTGCTGGCCTTCCCAGTAAACCCCGCCGTTGAAGGGCGGGGGAATGATGTCGTTGTTGCTGAAGCGCTGCCGTGTATCCACGGCGTCGTAAGTCACCGAAGGCAGCAGGCCCGCGTGCGCGGTGTCCGCCAGAGCCTGCGCCTCGCGCACGCGCGCCATCGCCTGCGCCAGCGTCGGGTTATGCGCCAGCGTCTCGTCGACCAGGCGGTCGAGCTGCGGGTCCTGATAAGCCTTCCACCAGCCGTCGCCGATCGGCGCGGTGGTGGCGGTGCTCAGGCCCAGGGCCGAGTCGCTGATGGCGTGGTCGCGCGGCGCATCCTTCGGCGGCAGCACGCAGGAGCTCAGCACAGCGGCGCATAGCGCCAGCGCCAGTTTTGAGGTGCGGATCATGTGGAGGTTCCGGATTTGGACTCGACGTGGGTTTGCAGGCCGAGAATCAGCTTGTTGAGCAGGCGCAGCAGTTCATCCACTTCGGCGTGGCTGAAATCCTTGATCGCGCTGTTGATGCAGTCCACCACCGATGGCACCACCGTTTTCAGGGCGGCCCGGCCTTGCGCTGTCAGGTGCAGCTCGATGGCCCGACGGTCCTCGGCGCTGCGCGAGCGTTCCACCAGCCCGCGCGCTTCCAGCTGGTCCAGCACCCGCGTCAACGCGCCGCTGTCGTGGCGCAGCTTGATGCAGATGTCCTTGGGATTGAGCGCAATACCGTCGCGCAGGGCCATCAGCACGGCGTATTGGGTGAAGGTCAGGCCGTGTTCGGCCAGACCGGGCTCCAGCCCGTCCAGGCTCAGGCCATGGGCGCGTTTCACCAGGTAGCCCACGCTGTTATGCGTGGTGTAGGTGTCGGCATGGTAATACTGCTTTGACATAAATTCTGCCTCGGCATTAACTGCTTAGGCAGCGAATTATCGGGATGGCGCGGACCGAGTCAAGCGGTTAGAGTCGGATTATTCGTTGACCGCTTGAATCGGAAGGAAAAATTTCAGTCACCGGGGGCCGGGATCGGCGCTTTCGGCGCTGAAATTGCGTGCTGCTGGCGGTCGCTTTTCCAATTTTGGGGAATCCTGCATGACCAATGAGAGCGCGATCCGCCGCGACGTCGGCGCCATCGCCCTGATGTTCACCGGCCTGGGTTCGATCATCGGCTCGGGCTGGCTGTTCGGCGCCGCCAAGGCGGCGCGGCTGGCGGGTCCGGACGCGATCTGGGCCTGGGTCATCGGCGCCGTCGTCATCCTGTTCGTGGCCTTCTCTTACGCCGAGCTGGGAGCGATGTTCCCCGAGTCCGGCGGCGCGGTGCGCTATGGCAACTATTCGCACGGCTCGCTGGTCGGCTTCGTCGCCGGCTGGGCGGCCTGGATCGCCATCGTCTCGGTGATCCCGGTGGAGGCCGAGGCCTCCGTGCAATACATGAGCTCCTGGCCCTGGGACTGGACCCACAGCCTCTATGTCAACGGCAACCTCAGTTGGCTCGGCCAAGGCATCTCGGCGGCGCTGGTGGTGGTGTATTTCCTGATCAACTTCTGGGGCGTCAAGATCTTCGCCCGCACCAACAGCGCCATCACCTTCGTCAAGCTGGTGGTGCCCGCCGGCACCGCCATCGCCCTGATCTCCAGCGGCTTCCACTGGGAGAACTTCAAGGTCGGCATCCATGGCGGCGCGCACGTCGGCAACCTCTCCGCCGTGCTCACCGCGGTGGCCACCAGCGGCATCGTCTTCAGCTACAACGGCTTCCAGAGCCCGGTGAACCTGGCCGGCGAATCGCGCAACCCCGGCCGCGACGTGCCGTTCGCCATCTTCGGCTCGCTGCTCCTGGCCACCGTTGTGTACCTGCTGCTGCAGATGGCCTTCCTCGGCGCGGTTTCGCCGGAGCACCTCGGCGAGGGCTGGGCAGCGCTGAAGTACAGCTCGCCCTTCGCCCAGCTGGCGTTGGCCCTCAACCTCAACTGGCTGGCGATGATGCTGTACGCCGATGCCTTTGTGAGCCCCAGCGGCACCGGTACCACCTACACCGCCACCACCTCGCGCATGATCTACGGCATGCAGCGTAACGGCACGCTGCCGGCGATCCTCGGCAAGGTCGATCCGCGTTCCGGCGTGCCGCGCCCGGCGATGTGGTTCAACCTGGCGGTGTCGTTCGTCTTCCTGGTCAAGTTCCCCGGCTGGGACCAGCTGGCGGAAGTGATCTCGGTGGCCACCATCGTCACCTATCTGGTGGGCCCGGTGGCTGTGATGACACTGCGCCGCACCGCGCCCAACCTGAAGCGGCCGCTGCGCGTGCCCGGCCTGCAGTTCATCGCGCCGCTGGCCTTCGTGCTGGCAACGCTGATGCTGTACTGGGCGCGCTGGCCGGAAACGGGCGAGATCATGTTCCTACTGATCCTGCCGCTGCCGGTGTACTTCTATTACATCGCCAAGGGCGGCTGGGCCGATTTCGCGCAGCACCTGCGCGCCGCCTGGTGGTTGGTGGTCTACCTGGCCACGCTGGCGGGGCTGTCCTGGATCGGCAGCACCCAGTTCGGCGGCCTGGGCTATCTGCCCTACGGCTGGGACCAGCTCTGCGTGGTCGCCGCCGCGCTGCTGTTCTACTGGTGGGGCGTGCGCAGCGGCTGGCGTACGCCGGCCGTGGAAGCAGCGGAAAGCGCTTCGACTGCCTGAAAATGCATTTGTAGGCTGGGATGGAGCGAAGCGAATCCCGGCTTTCCGGGAGAGGGGTCCGTGCTGGGTTTCCGTTTCACTTCAACCCAGCCTACGGCTTGATCCGCCTGCGAAAGAACGGGATCGATAATGGTTGCGCCACAGAAAGTCAGCAGAAATGGCGATGGTCCCTTTCACGGACTGGCGTGGAACGCTTTCGTCCATCTTTGCGCCACGGAAGAAATCATCTCACTTTGTCCCATTCAGAAGCCTGCTGCTTTGGCGTTCTGGTACATGAGTGAAATCAACAACGGCGGTCACTTCCAGTACTTCGTGAATAAAGCTGATTTTGATCATCGGGAAGTCATAACTGCCCTCCAGAACCTCGGAGCCAATCAGTGCGCAGTGATTCTGGAAAGCGCTCTTCGTATGGTCGAATTCTTATTGCCGCTCACATTTCCGCAAGCAGCGGAACGGTATTTGGAGGCGCAAGAGGAAGTTCAGCTTTCTGAATTCGATGACGCGTTCTACAAGAGTGGCGACGGCGAGATCATGCGTCGCCTAGAGGACTATCTCGCCGCCCACGAGGCGTCGTTCATTGAGTGGACAACCTGACAGAATCGTAGCCCGACAAACGCGCAGCGTCAGCCGGGAAGCTGTTGAGTTTGGACGCAATCCCGGGTAGCGCTAGCGCGCTTCCCGGGCTACTGCCTGGTCAGTCGCGGAAGCGCCGCGTCAGGTCTTCGTAGGCATCGATGCGCCTGTCGCGCAGGAACGGCCACCAGCGCCTCACGTTCTCGCTGCGCTCCAGGTCCACGTCCACCACCAGCGTCTCGGCTTTATCGGTGCCGGCCTGGGCCAGGAATTCGCCCTGCGGGCCGGCGACGAAGCTGCTGCCCCAGAACTGCGAGCCCTCGGTCTGCCTGGTCGGATCCGGCTCGAAGCCGGTGCGGTTGGCGACCAGCACCGGCAGGCCGTTGGCCACGGCGTGGGCGCGCTGGATGGTGATCCAGGCATCGCGCTGGCGGGTCTGTTCCGCCGTGTCGTCGGCCGGGTTCCAGCCGATGGCGGTGGGGTAGAGCAGCAGCTCCGCGCCGGCCAGGGCCATCAGGCGCGCCGCTTCCGGATACCACTGGTCCCAGCACACCAGCAGGCCGAGCTTGCCGACGCTGGTCTGGATCGGCGTGAAGCCGAGGTCGCCCGGCGTGAAATAGAACTTCTCGTAGTAGCCCGGATCGTCCGGGATGTGCATCTTGCGGTACTTGCCGGCGAGCGAGCCGTCGCGTTCCAGCACCACCGCGGTGTTGTGGTACAGCCCCGGCGCGCGCTTCTCGAACAGCGAGGCGACGATGACGATGTCCAGTTCTTTCGCCAGCGCGCCGAAGTATTCGGTGGATGGCCCCGGAATGGACTCGGCCAGATCGAACAGGCTGGTCGACTCGTGCTGGCAGAAATACAGGCCGGTATGCAGCTCCTGCAAAAGTACCAGCCGCGCGCCCTTGGCCGCCGCCTCGCGGATGCCCGCGGCGGAAGCTTGCAGATTCTTGTCGCGGTCCGCGGTGCAGCTTTGCTGCACCAGGACGGCGCGGAGGATGCGGCTCAAATCAGGCCTTCCTGTTCCCGGGGTACGGTTACGACCGGCCTGTGGCTGTTGAGCCAGGACAGGCCGGCGCCCGCGGCCGCGCCGCCCGCGGCGCCGAGCAGGGTGAGCACCACGACCTTGCCGACCACGGCGCCGACGACGACGCCTTTCACCGCGCCGGTGGCGGCGCCGATCAGCGCGGACTTGCGCGGGTCGTTGAGAATTTTGCTGATCGGATCCATCTCGATACTCCTAGGCGGGAATCTGCATCGTCACGCAGTGCAGGCTTCCATACTGGTGGATGAGTGCCCGGCATTCAATAGGCACCACCTCGCGGCCGGGGAAGCAGGGGCGCAGGCGCTCCAGCGCGATCGCGTCGTTTTTGGCGTCGCCGTACACCGGCACCAGCACGGCGCCGTTGAGGATGAGGAAGTTGGCATAGCCGGCGGGCAGGCGGCGGCCGTCGTCGGGGTCGTGCATCGCCGCCGGCAGGGGCAGCGGCACCAGCTTGTAGGGCTTGCCCTCGGCGGTGCGGAACGCGGCCAGTTCCTCCGCCATGGCGGCCAGGTCCGCATAATGCGGATCGTCGTGGTCCTCGCAGCCCTGGTAGGTGATGGTGTGGGCATCACAGAAGCGGGCGATGGTGTCGATATGGCCGTCGGTGTCGTCGCCGAGCAGGTCGCCGTGCTTGAGCCAGAGAATCCGGCTGACGCCGAACTTGTCCCTCAGCACTTTCTCGATTGCAGCTTTGTCCAGGCTGGGGTTGCGCGTCGGCGCCAGCAGGCAGCGCTCGGTGGTGAGCAGGGTGCCGCTGCCGTCGACTTCGATGGCGCCGCCTTCCAGCACGAAATCCACCGATTCCACCGGCGCCTTCCAGGCGCCGACGGTGATCAGCCGGCCGGTAAGGGCATTGTCGCGTTCGGCGGGAAACTTGCCGCCCCAGCCGTTGAAGGTGAAATCCATATGCAGCAGCTTGCCGTCGCGCATGACCGTGATCGGGCCATGATCGCGGGCCCAGACGTCGTCGTTGGGCATGGCGTAGACCTGCAGCCGCTCGTTCGGCACGCCGGCCGCCACCAGCCGCGCGGCCAGGCCCGGAGCGTCCTGGGCGACGTTGACGTGCAGGTTTTCGTGACGGGCGATGGCCACGGCAATGGCGGTGAAATTGCGTTCCACCGCCTCGAAATGGCGCGCGAAATCGCCGTCCCGGCGCGGCCAGGTAAGCATCACGGAAGACTGTGGCGCCCACTCGGGCGGCAGGAATACGGAGGGCATGCGATCGGTTCCCGGGGTGGGCAAAGACGAGTGTGCCGCCGCCAGTTTGCGGCGGGATGACGCCATGCGGCTGGTTACCCGCTAGTTACTGGCGGCTTTCTGCAACTGCTCGGTGTGATGGATCTCGGGCGGATGCCCGGGCACCACCGTATCCACCACGTGCGAATGCTCGAAAAATACCGAGAAGCCGGCGTAATCCCAGCGCGTGATGGGCGGGTGCTTGGGCGCATCGCCACCGGCGGGGGCATGCTTCAACTGCGGCTCGCCGTAATGCCTGGCCACTTCCGCCATGGTCTGCCCTTTCACCGGCAGGCTCGCCGGCGCCGCGACGGGCGCAGCCATCGCCTGGGCCTGAGGTGCGGCGGCGGGCATGATGATGTCGTCGGCCCGGGCCGTGAATCCCAGTGCCAGGGTGCAGCTGAAAATCAGGGCTGGCTTGAGCAAAGTCGTTGATTCCGCAGGCAGTTAACTGAAATATAGCACCCGTTTCGCCGGCTTGCAGCAACTCGTCACAAAGATCCGCCGCATCCGTAAGGCCCGGAGTAGAGTATTAACCGCGGCACACCTCGGGTGGCATCGGCATGCGGACGGGTGGACATAAAAGCCGAACGCGTGAAGCTGGTGCGATACCGGTGGTTGCAGGAGGATGATCGTGTGCAGCGAGCAATGCCCCCTGGGCCTTGCGCAATGTCACGTGACAAATTCAGTGGCACCACATTATTAGGGCCCCAGCGGCCTCGGAGACTTTTCATGAAAGCAACGACCAAGATGAGCGGTATTGCCCTCGCCACCGCGGCTGCGGCGCTGTTCCTGGCGGCACCGATGGCTTATGCCGACGGCTCCGCCAGCACCGGCAAATGCGTCGGCGGCAATTCCTGCAAGGGCCAGAGCTCCTGCAAGGGCGCGAAGAATTCCTGCAAGGGCCAGAACTCCTGCAAAGGCCAGGGCTTCACCATGGCCACTGCGGCGGACTGCGCCAAGGCCGGCGGCACCATGGCTCCCGCAGCGAAGTAATCTTTCGGAAAACCGGCCGCCCGCTCGGGCGGCCGGTTTTCTTTTTTTGGGCAAAGCGAAGTTCATCATGAATTCCCCCGATCGCGCCGCCATGCCGGAGCTGGGCTTCGGCCTGGGCCTGCGCACCGATCACTACGAGGCCATCCTTGAACAGTCGCCGCGCGTCGACTGGTTCGAAGCGCTCAGCGAAAACTACATGGTCGGCGGCGGCAAACCGCTGCGCTGGCTCGAGCGCATCCGCGAACGCTACCCGGTGGTGCTGCATGGCGTATCGCTGTCGATCGGCAGCACCGCGCCGCTGGACCGCGCCCACCTGATCCAGCTCAAGGCCTTGGCGGAGCGCATCCAGCCGGCCTGGATTTCCGATCACCTGTGCTGGACCGGCATCGCCGGCCGCAATCTGCATGACCTGATGCCGCTGCCGCATACCGAGGAAGCGGTGCAGCACATCGCCGCCCGCGTGCGCGAGGTGCAGGACTTCCTCGGCCGCCGCATCCTGCTGGAAAACGTGTCGAGCTACGTCGATTTCGCCCATTCGGCGCTGCCGGAATGGGAATTCCTCAAGGCGGTGGCGGAAGCCGCCGACTGCCTGATCCTGCTCGACGTCAACAACATCTACGTCAACAGCCAGAACCACGGCTTCGATCCGCTGACTTACCTGCGCGCGGTGCCGGCGCGGCGGGTGCAGCAGATTCACCTCGCCGGCCACAGCCGCAGCGGCGAGCTGCTGATCGACACCCACGATCATCCGGTGCCCGAGCCGGTATGGGCCCTGTATGCCGAGGCAGTACGCCGCTTCGGCGCCGTGGCCACCATGGTCGAGCGCGACGACGACATTCCGCCGCTGGCGGAACTGGTGCTGGAGCTGGATCGCGCGCGCGCCATCGCCGCCGACAGCCTGGCGGCTGCCGCATGAATGCGCCGATGAAACCTCCCGCCCTGGCGCAGCTGCAAGGGCAGTTCCAGGGCTATGTGCTGGGTGCGCAGCCCGGCATCGAAGCCGTGGTGATCGGCAACGACCGGGGCGATGCGCGGACCCGGCTCGATGTTTATGCCGACGCCTACCGGCTGCGCCTGCTGGAAGTCCTGGGCAACGACTACGAGGCCTTGCGCCTGTTCCTGGGCGCGGACAAGTTCGAGCAGCTGGGCCGCGCCTACATCGAGGCGCATCCCTCGGATACGCCTTCGGTACGCTGGTTCGGCCGCCATCTGGCGGACTTCCTGCGCAACGCGGCGGGCTATGCCGCCAGGCCGGTGCTGGGCGAGCTGGCCGCGTTCGAATGGAGCAAGGGCGAGGTGTTCGATGCGCCGGATGACGAGCCCCTGCTGATCGAAGCCATCGCCGCGGTATCGCCCGAATCCTGGCCGGAAATGCGCCTGCTGCCGCATTCCTCGCTGCGCCGGCTGGACCTGCGCTGGAACGTGCCGGCAATCAGCCTGGCCTGCGAGAAACAGGAAAAAGTGCCGAAGGCCAGGGCGAAGGCGCAGGCGGTGCCCTGGCTGCTGTGGCGCGATGCAGCGCTCGATATCCGCTGGCGCGCACTGGGTGCCGATGAAGCCGCGGCCATCGACGCGATGCGCGCCGGCCGCAGCTTCGGCGAGCTATGCGAACTGCTGTGCGAATGGGTCGAGCCGGAGCAGGCGGCGATGCACGCGGCCGGCCTGCTGAAGCGTTGGGTGGTCGACCGCCTGATCGCGGATCTGGAAGTCCCAAGCTAGAAGATCCGAGTGCGATATTGTCAGCTGTGGCTTGCCGGGCTGGTCAGTGCATCATGCAGCTTGTCCACCGTCGCTCCTAATTTCTGCGCGTCGAACACCGGGCTGGAACAAGCCTGGGCGCTGCAGGCATAAGCCGCGGCCTTGGCGAAAGCGGGATACTTCACATCGGGATTCGGCAGCGGGCCTTCGGCGCGGTCCCACCAGTCCACCCGCAGGTAGTCGGCCGGATAGCGCAGCGCGGCTCTGTGCAGGGCCTGCGCCACGGCATCGTTCTTGGCGCCGACCACCGTGATGTGCACCGGCTCCCGCCCGAACTCGTCGTCGGCCAGCAGCACTCCCGGCAGAAAACGTCCGGAATCGACCAGAGCTGGCGCGGCCAGATAGCGCAAGCCGTGTTCCGCCAGCTTCTGCCAGCGCGCGTCGCTGGTGTAGCGGTAGGCCAGATTGGCGGTGCGCGTCAGCGCCACGTTCTCCTCGTATAACCGCACCGGGTGGGCGAAAACGCCGTGCGCCCCCCTGGTCGCGGCGGCGGTATCGAAGCCGCCCTGTGCATCGCGGAAATGCCGGTCGATATAGGTGAGCGTGGACAGCGACTGCCGCAGCCACGCGCGGTCGCCGGTGGAGCGGTACAGGCTGAGGAAGGCGGCGGCCATGGCGCTGCTGTCGCCAAGGTAAGGGCCGCCGCGATCCTTGCTGTCATGGCGGAAGCCGCCGCGGGGCAGGGCGCGGTTGGCCGCGATCCAGCGGGCCGCGCGGATCGCGGCCTGCAGCGCCGCCGGGTCGCCGCTGACATCGCTGTAGCGGCTCAGGGCGGCAATGGCCCAGCCGTTTTCACGCGCGTAGAGGTGTTTGTCGATGCGCGGCATGCCCAGCGCGCGGCGCTGGTCGTCCGCCAGCACGTAATACTCATGGCCGGTGATGGCGGCACTGAGATCGGCATCCTGGCTGACATAGAACGCGCCCTCAGGGCCGCTCAGGAATTGCGTCAGATAGCCGTAGATAGCCCGTGCCGCCTGCGCATAGTGCGGATCGTTCCAGCGCGCGCCAGCCAGGGAGTAAAGCAGCAGGTTGTCGGACTGGAACGACATGATCTTCTCGAAATGCGGCGCGCTCCAGTCCGCTTTTTCCGAGTACTGGTAGACGCCGCCCCACACCGGATCGATCAGCTTGAGGTTGGCGTCCACCGTCTGCCGCGCCATCTGTTCGGCCTGCGCATCGCCGCGCTGCGCCCGTTCCAGTGCCAGCTCCAGGGCCGGCGCGTCGATGAACCTGAAGCCGTCGCCCCAGCCGCCGTTTTCCTTGTTGTAATCCGCGCTGAACTGCTTCGACAATGCCTTGCGTTGCGCTTCATCTAGCTTGCCCACCGCGGCGGCTTCGACGGTCTGCTCCTGCTGCACCGAAGGCCCGGGAGAAGGATCGTCGACGATGGCCTGCAGCAGCGAGGCCATGTTCCGCGGCGGGATGAAGCCGCGCCGCTTGACGATTTCGCTGCCATCCGGGGCGAACACGATGGTCGCCGGCCAGCCCCAGTCGCCGTAGCGGCTGGACAGCGCCGGGTCGGCGTCCTGGTCCACCTTCACCGCGATGTAGTGGGCGCCAATCAGCTTTGCCACCTGCGTGTCGGCATAGGTCTGTTCGTCCATGACGTGGCACCAGTGGCACCACACCGCCTGCAGGTCGAGCAGCACATAGCGATGTTCGCGCTGGGCCTGGTTGAACAGGTCTTCGTTCCAGCCGGTTTTCCAGGGGATGCCGCTTTCGCTGGCACTGGCTTTGGCAGCGCCGGTCAGCAGCAGCAAGCCGGCGATGCCGCGCAACAGGAATCGATGGTTCATGCTGCAGATACGGCAGGCCGCGGCAAACGGATGATGCGCGCTGTGATGCAGTTCTCCATCCGCCGGCCCGCAGCGGATGCCGGCGCGCTCAGCCCTTGCGCTTGGGCGCCGGCTTGGGCGGCGGTTCCAGCCAGCCCCGGTGCAGCATCCACCAGTACAGCATTTCGTTGGTGAACCAGACCACGATCAGGGCGCCCAGCACATCGCTGAAGAAATGCCCGCCCTGGGCGATGCGCGCCAAGCCGATCAGACCGCCGGCGGTGATCCCGACGATGCGCCAGGCCCAGCGCCGCCGCGGCCAGATCCAGGCGCCGGTGATGAGGAAGAAACCGGCGGCGGCATGGCCGCTGGGGAAGGAGCAGTTGTGCTGGCACTGCCGGCTCGGCCACAGCGCCGGCACGAAGCTGCCCTTGCCGCCGAACTCGGCGATCTGCTCCGGGCGCGGCCGGCCCCAGTGATCCTTCAGCAGGGTGTTGACGATCAGGCCGGGTCCGAGCAGCAGCACCAGCAGGGCGAATGCCGCGTTGTTGCGGATGCGGCGCGCCTGCGCCGGCCGGCCCAGGCTGGCCCAGGCCAGGGTGGCCAGCAGGGCCACGGCGATGGCGCCGATCAGCCAGGGCGTGCCCTTGTACAGCAGCTGCGCCGGCCAGCTGTGGTCGAGGAAAAAGCCTTCGCCGGCGCGGTAGAACAGGCCGCTCAGCCGCAGGTCGATGGCTGGTGTCAGGTCCAGCGCGATCAGGGCGATCAGCACCGCCGGCAGCGCCTGCAGGATGCGCTGCCAGATCCAGGACAGCATCGAACTATCGCTTTGTGCTTGGGCGCTCACGGGTTCACCTTCGGGTAGCCCTTGAAGTCTTGCAGGTACCAGACCTTGTAGTCGAGCGCGAAGTCGCGGTGCACGGTGACATGCAGCGGCGGCAGGCCCTCGACCGAGCCGAAGCCCTG
>Ga0302317_10000632_pt1 | contig 28683 bp, 31 predicted proteins | sample III_Palsa_N3_3_FD_200450 | JGI IMG/M metagenome (GOLD analysis project Ga0302317, IMG submission 200450) | Peat permafrost microbial communities from Stordalen Mire near Abisko, Sweden - III_Palsa_N3_3 | ecosystem: Environmental > Terrestrial > Soil > Palsa > Peat permafrost | place: Sweden...
TTGGGGGGGTGGGGCCCCCGCGCGGGGGCGGGGGGGGGGGGCCCCGCCGCTCCACCCCCTCCGTCTTGCTTCGCTCACGCTACGCAAGCCACCTCCCCCATCGAGGGGGAGGAGGATTTGGGGCGATCGACGCACGGAGGGGCCATGCCCAAGCTCTCGAACCGCACCTCGGTCGCCGACCTCAACCGGGCGTCGAATGGCAAGCTGCCGGGTCACCTGGGGCTTGAGGTCACGTCGGTCGAAGTGGGCAAGCTGGCCGGCCGCATGCAAGTCCGGCCGGACCTCGTCGCCCACACCGGCTATCTGCTGGCTGGCGCGCTGCTGTCGTGCCTCGACATCCTCTGCGCTTATGGCGTCTCCAGCGCCTGGCCGGAAGGCGCCAGCGGCTTCACCACGGCCGAGGTGAAGAGCAACTTCGTCGGCACGACGCTGGAGGGTGCGGTGCTCTATGAGGCCGAGCTGTTGCACGCCGGGCGTCTCACCCAGGTGTGGGATGCGCGCGCCGTCGACGAGGCGAGCGGCCGGCTGATGGCCGCGTTCCGCTGCACCCAGATCATCCTGTACCCGCGGGCTTAGACGGGTCGATCGCTCATGGCCCGGCGCCCGAAGCATTGTATGCCGTCGCGACCATGACCGACAGGCGCCCGCACACAGATGGCCCTCGTTGGGGCACGATCCTGCTCCTCGGGGCTCTCACAGCGTTCGCGCCCATGTCGATCGACATGTACCTGCCGAGCTTGCCGGCCATAGGCGCGGATTTCCATGCCCGCCCCGGGGCGGCGCAAGCGACGCTGGCGTCGTTCTTCACCGGCCTCGCGCTCGGCCAGATCTTCTACGGACCGGCGTCGGATCGTTGGGGACGTCGGTGGCCCTTGCTCGGCGGCGTGGCGCTCTACGTAGCGGCGTCGGTGTGGTGCGCGTTGGCGCCAAGTCTCGAGAGCCTGATCGCAGCGCGGTTCCTGCAAGCGATGGGCGGCTGCGCCGGCGCCGTCATCGCCAGGGCGGTGGTGCGCGACCGTTTCGACCATCGCCAGTCGGCGCGGGTTCTGTCGCAATTGATGCTGGTCATGGGCGTCGCCCCGATCCTTGCGCCGCTGGTCGGCGGCGAAGTGGCGGCCCTGGCCGGGTGGCGGGTGTTGTTCTGGATCCTGGCCGCCTTCGGCGCCTTGCTCGGCGTGTCCGTCTGGTTCGCCCTCGACGAGAGCCGTTCGCGGGAGACCGCGCTCCAGGCCCAGTCTGAACATCCGGCCCGCGCCTATCTGGCGCTCCTGAAGAGCCGTCCGCTGGTCGGCTTCACCCTGGCCGCCGCGTTCAACAGTGGCGCGCTGTTCGCCTATATCACCGCCTCACCCGGTCTGCTGATTTCGACCTATCATATCCCGTCGACCAGCTTCGGCCTGGTGTTCGGCGCCAACGCCATAGGCCTGATCGGCATGAGCCAGGTAAATGCGCACCTCCTGCGCAGCCACACACCTGAGACCATCCTCAGACGCGCGCGGCCGTTTTCGATCCTGTTCGCCTGCGTTCTCACGCTGGACGCCTTCACGGGCTGGGGCGGCGCCTGGGGTGTCCTGGCGCCGCTCTTCCTCGTCATCGCCTCGTTCGGCCTCATCGGCGCCAATGCCCAGGCCTGCGGCATGAATGTCGATCCCAAGCGCGCCGGGTCCATTTCGGCCCTGATGGGGGGCGCCTCGTTCGGTGTCGGCGCACTGGCGGCCGGCATCACCAGCGCCCTCACCGTGGCTTGGCCCGGGGGCGGCGCCGGGCCGATGGCGGCGGTGATCCTCACGGCGATCCTGACCTCGACCGCCGCGCTCTACGGCATCGCCCGGACCGAATCGTGATCGGTCAGGCCGCAGCCGTCCCATCGGCGACGATGCTCGTTACTCAGACTATTTTGTATCCGTGGGCTTAGGCGCGGGCGGACAGCCCTTGCCGATCTCGGCGCAGGTCTCGGTCAGGATGTCCTTCTTGAGGTCGAAACCCTTGAGGTTGGTCAGCGCCGGTAACAGCGCCATCAGGCGCTGCGAATAGGCCTGACCCGCCGCGCTCTCCAGGAAGGCGTCCATGCCGCGCAGTTCTTCGGGCGTGAACCGGGCGGCGTAGGCGTCGGCCAACAGATCGGCGATCCGGTTCATGCCGCCCGCGACCTTGGCCGCGGCGATCGCCTCGACCTTGGTCTTTTGTTCCGGCGTGAGGTCGCCCAGCCCCATTTCGATCTCCCCGGCTTCCTTGGTCGCCGCGGTCCGCAGCATGGCCAGGAAGTCGTCGCGCGCCGCGACTTTGCGCGCCACCGCCAGGGTCTCGGCCGACGGCGCGGCGGGCGCGCCAGCCTGGGCGTGGGCGCCGAAGGCCAGTCCGAGCCACAGGACCGCGAGACCCCATCCCCGCCCGAGCGTCACGCCGCTTCCGCTTCCTCGGCCACGAAGCCCTTCCAGCCGGCCATGTAGTCGACAAAGGCTGGGCCCAGGCCCTCGGCCTGGAGGTGGGCGCGCGTCACCGGCAGGGCCGCGACTTCGAAATCGGCCCCGGCCCGGGCCCGTTGCGGGAAATCGTGGTGGAGGATCGCCGCCCGACCGAGCAGGACGAAGTCCGCCCCGTGCTCCAGCGCGCGCCGGCTGTCGGCGGCGGAGGCGATCTTTCCGGCGACGCCGAGTCGCGTCGCACCGCGCGGCAGCTCGGCGAACCAGTCGATCAGCGGCTTGTCGGCGAAGGCCTCGTCGACCGGCGGCTTGAAGGTGCTCCACAGCGACATGTCGAGATAGTCGAGCGCCCCCTCGGCCAGCAGTTCGCCGGCCAGGGCGATCTGCTCGCCGGTCTTCAGACCGAACCGCTCCGGCGAGAGGCGCAGGCCGAGCTGGAAGTCCGGCCGCGTGCGCGCCCGCACGCCGGCGATGATCTCGCGGACGATCCGGGCCCGGTTCTCCAGCGAGCCGCCGAAGCGGTCCGTACGGCGATTGGTCTCTGGCGAAATGAACGCGCAGAGAATGTAGCCGTGGGCGCCGTGCAGCTCGACGCCGTCGAAACCGGCCCGCTCGGCGCGCACGGCCGCGCCGATAAAGTCTTCGATCAGCGCTTCGATCTCGCCTTCGGTCAGGGCCCGCGCGCCGGTCTCGGCGTCCTCGGAGGGGCCGACCGGGGTCTCGCCGATCAGCTCGGCCGGCGAGCGGATGCCGGCGTGATGTAGCTGCACGGCGCTGAGCGCGCCCTCGGCGCGGATGGTCGCCGCCAGGCGCGAGAGCCCGGGCAGGTGGTCGTCGGAGAATACTCCGAGCTGGCCGGGAAAGCCCTGGCCGATACGCTGCACATGGGCGGCGCAGGTCATCACCAGGCCAAAGCCGCCGGTGGCGCGATAGGTCAGCCAGCGGAACTCGTCGTCGGACAGCCGGCCGTCGGGATGGCTCTGCAGGTTAGTGAGCGGGGCCAGCATGAAGCGGTTCTTCAACGCCGGGCCGTGGGCAAGGGCGAGGGGGGCAAAGAGGTCGGTCATCGCATCAGGATGCCTGCGCGGCCCGGGATGCGAAAGGCGAGATGTTCTGAAGCCCGCGCTAGGCTATCTACAAGCCATGAGACAAGCCCCGCCCGAAGACGCCGGCCGGATCGTCGAGGCCGCCAGGTTCCTGGCCGCGCGCGGCTGGGCCCCGGCCACGGCCGGCAATTTCTCCCACCGCCTCGCCGACGGCGATATCGCCATCACCGTTTCGGGGGCCCACAAGGCCTGGCTAACTCCAGAGGAGGTCATGGTCGTCGACGCCGAGGGGAACTCGCGCGATGGCCGCCGGCCCTCGGCCGAGACCGCCCTGCATCTCATGGCCTATCGCGTCTATCCGGACGCCCAGGCCGTGCTCCACACCCATTCGATCCCAGCCGTCGTGGTTTCGCGGCGGGTCGGTGAGCGCCTGCGGCTCGCGGGCTACGAACTGCTCAAGGCCTTTCCAGGCGTCACCACCCACGAGACCGCCGTCGAGCTGCCGGTGTTCGACAACAGCCAGGACATCGCCGCGCTGGCCGTGAAGGTCGCCGCCGGCCTGATCGCCAAGCCGGCCCCGGCCTTCGTGATCCGCGATCACGGCCTATATGGCTGGGGGACGAGCATGGCCGAGGCGATCAAGGTGGTGGAAGCCGCCGAGACGCTGATCGCCATGGAGCTGGAGCAGATGCAGCTGGAGGGCCGCGCATGAGCCGTCTCACCATCTTCGCCGACGACGCGCCGGGCGCGGCGCGGTTCACCACCGCCGATCCGGCCGAGATCGCGACGGGTCTGGCCGAGATCGGCGTCGTCTTCGAGCGCTGGGCCGCCGAAGCCGATCTGGCGGCGGACGCGGACGACGCCGCCGTGCTCGCCGCCTACGCTGGCGACGTCGCCCGGCTGAAGGCCGCCGGCGGCTACCAGGCCGTGGATGTCGTTCGCGTCACACCGGCCACGCCCAACATCCCGGCGCTGCGCGCCAAGTTCCTGGCCGAGCACACCCACGCCGACGACGAGGTGCGCTTCTTCGTCGAGGGCGCGGCGCAGTTCTACCTGCATAAGGCGGACAAGGTGTTCGCGGTGGTCTGCGAGGCGGCCGACCTGATCAGCGTGCCGGCCGGCACGCGACACTGGTTCGACATGGGCCCGCGGCCCAGCTTCACCGCCCTGCGCCTCTTCGTCTCGCCGGAGGGCTGGGTGGCCCGGTTCACCGGCGCGCCGATCGCCGCGGCCTTTCCGAAATACGAGCGGGCGGCGTGATCGAAATCCACGACGTCCGGGCGATCGTCACCGACATCGAGGGCACGACCAGCAGCATCGCCTTCGTCCACGAGGTGCTCTTTCCCTATGCCCGGGCGCGACTGGATCGCTTCGTTGCGGCGCATCCGGCCGAGGCCGCACCGGTCCTCGCCGAGGTGGGCGACGTCGCCACGCTGCATCGCTGGATGGATGAGGACCGCAAGGCGACGCCGCTCAAGACCCTGCAGGGGCTGATCTGGCGCCAGGGCTATCTGGCCGGCGAGCTGAAAGGCCACGTCTATCCCGACGCAGTCGAGGGACTGCGGCGCTGGCGCGCCCAGGGCCTGACCCTGGCGGTCTACTCGTCAGGCTCCGAGGAGGCTCAGAAGCTGCTCTTCGGCCACAGCGTGGCCGGCGACCTCTCGCCTCTGTTTTCGGACTGGTTCGACACCCGCGTGGGCGCCAAGGCCGAGGCGGCGAGCTATGCGGCGATCGCTGCGGCCCTCGGGCTCGCTCCGGCCGCGATCCTTTTCCTCTCCGACCTGGCGCCCGAAGTCGCCGCCGCCCGCGCGGCCGGCCTGCAGACGGTGAGACTCGTCCGCGAGGGTCCGCGCGCGCCCGGCGAGGCGGCGAATTTTGATGAGATCGCGATCGTCTAGCGCGCGTCACTTTGATGAGATTTCCGTAAGTTGACTTTGCCGTCCGGCCAAGGCCGATGGGCGCGACACCATTCGGGGGAATAGATGAAGCGCCTGAAACTCGCCCTGGCGGCCGCCGCTGCGCCGCTGGTCATGGCCGCGACGGCCCACGCCGCTCTGCCACGCTTTCCCCAGCCCTACGGCGACCGCATCGTCTTTGTCGCCGACGGCAACATCTGGTCCGCCGACAAGGCCGGCGGCGCGGCCCTGCGCCTGACCAGCGCGCCAGGTCAGGACATGTTCCCGCGCGTCTCGCCGGACGGGAAGTGGATCGCCTACACCGAGGCCAGCAGGGCCGGCACAGACATCTGGGTCATTCCGGCCTGGGGCGGACCGGCCCGGCGCCTGACCTATCATCCGACCACGGAGGCCGGCACGGGCGGCCGTCACGGCCCGGACAACATGGTCGTCACCTGGACGCCGGACTCGAAAAACGTCGTCTATCTGACCAAACGAGACGCCTGGAACGGCTGGATCCAGAACATGTACGAGGTTCCGGTCGCCGGCGGCGCGCCGACGCCGCTACCGATCGACTCGTCGGTGGGCCTGGCGACTTACGGCCCCGATGGCCACACCATCGTCTACAACCGCATCTTCCGGAACTTCCGCACCTGGAAGCGCTACAACGGCGGCCTCGCCCAGCAGTTGTTCACCTATGATCTCGACAGCCGCCAGCTGACCCAGCTGACCACTTGGACGGGCACCAACACCTCGCCGATGTGGTGGGGACGGAAGATCTATTTCTTGAGCGATCAGGACGCGAACCGCCGCGCCAACATCTGGGTGCTCGACCTCGACAGCAAGCAGCTCAGCGAAGTCACCCACTTCACCGACTACGATGTCGATTTCCCCGCCCTCGGCGGCGACGCTATCGCCTTCCAGCAGGGCGGCAAGCTATGGCGCCTCGACTTGCCGAGCGAGAAGCTGACCGAGGTCCAGGTCAGCGTGCCGGACGACGACATCCGCAAGCGGCCCCGTGTCGCCGACGTCAAGGGCGAGATCCGCACCGCCGACCCGGCCGGCCAGACCGACTTCGCCCTCGCGCCCAACGGCAAGCGCACCTTGTTCTCGGCCCGCGGCGATATCTTCAGTGTGCCGACGGAAGACGGCGCCACGCGCGATCTCACCGGCACGCAAGGCGCCGACGAGGACCACCCGGCCTGGTCGCCGGACGGCAAGCTCGTCGCCTACACCACCGATGGGACCGGCGAGCAGCAGATCGCCGTCCGCCCGGCCGAGGGGGGCGCCGAGCGCCTCCTGACCTCATTCTCGCAGGGCTATCTCTACGGCCCGATCTTTTCGCCCGACGGCAAGGCGCTCAGCTTCAGCGACAGCGCGCACAAGCTCTGGCTGGTCGGCGTCGACGGCGGCGCGCCCCGGCAGGTGGCCCAGGACAAGTTCTCCGAAATCCACGACCAGGCCTTCTCCCCGGACAGTCGCTGGCTCGCCTTCAGCATGACCGCGGTCAACCGCCGCCGCGACCTCTACCTCTACAGCGTCACCAGCGGCGTCCTGACCCGGCTCGGCGACGGCTCGTCGATCGACGCCAACCCGGTCTTCTCACCGGACGGAAAGTATCTCTATTTCGTCTCAAGCCGACACGAGAATCCGGTGCCGTCGGACACCGATTTCGACTTCGCCATCCTCAAGTCGGCCGGCATCTACGCCATACCGTTGGCCCGCGACACCGCCTCGCCGCTCGCCCCACGTTCCGACGAGGCCGACACCGACGGCGAGCCGAAGAAGGACGATGCGGCCAAGGACGACAAAGCCGACAAGTCTGGCAAGGGCGACAAGTCCGCCAAGCCCGCCGCGACGGAGCCGACCCGGGTCGATCTCGACGGCCTGATGGCCCGCGCCGTGGCTGTCCCGGTCGATCCGGCCAACATCGCCCAGCTTGATGTCCGCAAGGGCAAGATCTTCTACCTCACCCAGCCGATCGGACTGATCGACGGGACGCTCAAGGGTGAGAGTTCGGCCCTGCGCGTCTACGACCTCGAAAAGCGCAAGGACCAGGTCGTGGCCGAGGACGTCGACGCCTATTCCGTGTCGTTCGATGGCCAGAAGATCCTGATCCGCAAAGACAAGGACTACTCGGTCGTCGACGCCAAGCCGGACGCCACCAAGGATTCCGACGGGGTCAAGAAGCTCGATCTTTCGCACATGCGCGAGCTGGTCGATCCCGCCCAGGAATGGACCGAGATGTTCAACAACGGCTGGCGGTTGGAGCGCGACCTGTTCTTCTCCACCGCCATGAACGGCGTCGACTGGAAGGCCGTCCACGACAACTACGCCCGGCTGCTGCCGACGCTCGGCTCGCGCGAAGATCTCAACTATCTGATCGGTCAGATGCTCGGCGAAATGTCCAACTCCCACACCTACGTGGGCGGCGGCGACAACGGCGAGACCGGTCCCACGGTCCACGCCGCGCTCCTGGGCGTCGACTGGGCGCTCGATCCGGCCTCAGGCCGCTACCGCATCGCGGCGATCCTTCCCGGCGACAACACCCGCGACGACTACCGCAGCCCACTGGCCCAGCCGGGCCTGGCGGTAAAGGCCGGCGACTACGTCCTGGCCGTCAACGGCGTGGAGCTGCAGGCCCCGTCCGATCCCGACAGCCTGCTGCAACTCGCCGATTCCGAGACCACGGTCGACCTCACCGTCGCCGATACGCCGGGCGGCGCGCGCCGCCACGTGGTGGTCACGCCGGTGCGGGCGGAAGGCTCGCTGCGCGAAGCCGCCCAGATCGCCCACAACCGCTCGGTGGTCGACAAGCTCTCCGGCGGCCGGATCGGTTACGTCTACATGTCCGACATGGAGCAGCTCGGGCTGCAGCAGTTCGTGCGGCAGTTCTACGCCCAGCTCGACAAGCAGGCGATGATCATGGACGACCGCTGGAACGGCGGCGGCTTCATCGCCCCCTTCGCACTGGAGCGCCTGCGCCGCATGCTGGTGACGCTGGGCGTGAACCGCGAGTCCGGCGTCGGCACCGAGCCGGAGGAAGTGCTGAACGGACCCAAGGTCGCCCTGCTCAACCACTGGTCGGCCTCGGACGGCGACATCTTCCCCTACCTGTTCAAGCTCTATGGCCTCGGCCAGCTGGTCGGCACCCGCTCATGGGGTGGCGTCCGCGGCATCCGCGGCAACTGGCAGATGCTGGACGGCGGCTACGTCACCATCCCCGAAGATGCGCTCTACACCCCCGACAGCGTCTGGGCGGTGGAGAACCACGGCGTCGATCCCGACGTGGAGGTGGAGAACAATCCCGCCGACCTCCTGGCCGGTCACGACGTCCAGCTCGAGACGGCGGTCGCCATCCTGATGAAGCAGATCGCGGGCAAGCCGGCCGGCCTGCCGCCGCCCCCGCCGCTCGTGCCCGCCTATCCCCCTAGCGGCATCGTCCCGCCGCAGCCGGGGAGCTAGCGGCGGCGTCTCTCCGGCAATCGGCGGAGCCGCTGCCGCGAAAGACGCCGGCGCTACGAGCGGACCCTAGTCGATCCGCCTGCGCCAGCGACGCACCACGATGGTCGGGCCGCCGCCGAGACCGAGGAAGAACCCGACGTCGTAGGCGACGGAGTCAGCCTTCGTCTCATAGAGCCGGATGGCCCACGGCACAGTGTTCGGGAAGAACTTGTGTAGCACCTCCACCAGGAGGGTCACAGGCGCAATGATCCCGTGCCAGATGCCCAGCAGGAACTGGAACGGCCATCCCTGATGAGCGGCGGTGGCCGACTCTGGCCCGCCGGCGGCGCAGGCCGTCAGCAGGAGCGCCAGACCGATCGCGGCGACCAGACCCAGTTTTGAGTTCGTCATGGCGTTTCCTTGTGGCTACGCCAGTTAATGCGCGGGCGGCGGTTTGGCTCCCTTCAGGCCTCGAAGCGGAACCCGACCCCATCGCGACGCACACGGCCGGCGGTCGGCGCGGCGAAGTGGGTGCCGATGACCAGCGCCTGCTGATCCGCCCACTCGGCGAACAGCCGCGCTCGCGTTTTCGCCGCCTGGGCCTGATCGCTGTCGAACCAGGGCGACCAGTCGGGGTGGGCGATCTGACAGGGATGGTGGGTGGAATCGCCGGTGATCACCGCTCGCTCGCCTTGTGACTCGATGACCACGCAGACGTGGCCTGGCGTGTGGCCGGGGCTCGGGATCAGCCGCACTTCCGGCGAGATCACATGGTCCATCTCGACAAGCTCGGCGAGACCGGCGTCGAAGATCGGTTGCACCGAGTCGGCCAGGATCTGTGGGTTCTCGCCCTCGTCGACGCTCGACCAGTGGGCATATTCCTCGCGGCCGAGCAGGTAGCGGGCCTTGGGGAAGGTCGGGACCCAGCGGCCGTTCTCCAGCATCGTGTTCCAGCCCACATGGTCGACATGCAGATGGGTGCAGACCACTGCGTTGACGCTCTCGCGCGGCCAGCCGGCGTCGGCGAGGTGGGCGAGGAACGGCGTGGAGAGCGGCTGGCCGCCGGTGATGCCGCGGGCGCGGTCGTTGCCGATGCAGGTGTCCACCACCATCCGCAGGCCGGGCGCCTCGACCAGCAGGGCGTGGATCGAGATCATCATCTCGTCCTTGTCGTTGACAAAGTGGGGATAGAGCCACGGGCTCTGGCGCAGGGCCTCCGGCGTCGCCTGGGCCAGGAACTGCCATTCCGGTGGGATCGGCATCTCCATCTCGACGATGCGCCCCACGGTCACATCGCCCACGCGCCAGCTCAGCATGCTCGTTTCCTCCCTGTTGCCATCCCGAACTTGGGGTCGGCCTCTAGCCGTGGCTAGCCCCTCCATGCGTCATCCCGGACGGAGCGACGCGTAGCGTTGCGGAAATCCGGCGACCCAGGGGCAGCCTTCGTCGGCGCCTGCGGCCCCTGGGGTCCCGGCTCGCGGGCTGCGCCCACGGCCGGGATGACGCAGTGAGGGGGCGCCCGCCGGCGTCTAAGGCTTGCCCCGCAGGATCATCCGGTCGCCGTGCACCTCGTAGGAGTCCAGCCGATCGAGGAAGGCCAGGCCGAGCAGCGAAACGCTCATCGGCGCGCGGTTGATGAAGACCGGCACGGAGGCGACCCGTAGCGGCCCGACCGCGACGCTGTCGGCGGTCGCCTCGTCACCCGAGGCGACGCCGTTGGCGGTCTCCGCCGCCTTTGCCTCGCCGACCGTGGTCAGGCTGAGCCGCGCCGCATCCTGCGGGCTGAGGACGATCTCGCTCGAACCGGTGTCGATCAGGAACCGCACCGGGGCGCCGTTCACCTCGCCCATGGCGTAGAAGCCGCCGCTGTCGCTGCGACCGATCTCGACCTCCACGGCCGACGGCGAAGTCTGGGTGATGGTGTTGGACGGCGTGACTACAGGGCGGACCAAAGGCTGGGCGGGGGCGAAGGCCGTCGCCAGTCGCCGGCCCAGGTCGACCACGTCGGCGCGGTCCTGATAGAGCAGGGCCAACAGGATCAGGATGCCGGCCCAGGCCAGGGCGTACCGGGCCGCCCGAACCATGTTGATCCGGCGCGCGCCCACAAGACCGCTGGAGACGAGGGCGGCCAAGCCCACCAGGCGCAAAACCCGGAACGCGTCCTGTTCGCCGGGCGTCTGGCCGGGCAGCAATAAGGCCAGGATCACCACCAGTCCGACCGTGAAGGCCAGCACGCCGAGCCATAGGACGAGTCCCAGTCGCCGCGGTCGGGGCGGCAGCCGCCGAGGCGGTTCGGGCGGCCGCTCAGGGCCCCAGGGACCGTGGCTATCGCTCATGATCTCCTTGCGCCTGAACGCGGGATGGGGTCGGCGGCTGGAACACGGGACCGCCCTGGTAGGAAACATATATCTTGTGCTGCTCGCGAGCCACGAACACCCGGTGAGCGCGGAAGAAGTCGGCCCCCAGCAACATCTGGGGCTGGTTGGCCACCGGCGTGGCGATCAGATCGTTGATCTGCTTCTCCTTGTCGCGTCCGAACAGGTCGGCGACCCGCAGAGTGGCGTTGTGGATCGTCTCCTCGCCGAAGCTGAAGGTCGGGAAGACATCGGCGTATTGCGCCACTACCTGGGGACCAAGCCCGGTCGTGTGACCCTCGCCGGTCACGCCAGCCGACCGCAGCGTCACGCCGGCCAGGGTTGCCGCCTGGGGCGTCATCACCGTTACGGTGGCCCCGGTGTCCATCTTGGCCTCGAGGCGCCTGTCGTTCACCGTCACTTCGGTGATGATCTCGTCGGTTGGCGTCGGGACGAGCGGCGCGACGGCGTAGGCCTCGCCCCAGTAGACGACCTGGTCGCCCTCGCAATCCTTGGGTTTGAAGAAGCGGATCTTGCCATGCGGCAGATCGAACTCGACATCAGCTTGCAGCAGGAACTTTGCCCCGACCACGCCCTGGCGACCGCCGAGGCCACGGCCGGTCACCACCAGGTCGGCGTCTCGCTCGACGAAGTTCCCGAGCCGGAATTCCTTGACGCGAGCGGAGTAGACGTCCGACTCGCCGCCGACGCCATAGACCCTAGCGCCGTTGCGCCTCAAAAACAGGCCGAGCTTTTGGGCTTCGGTCTCGAACAGCAGGGTTCCGAACGCGCCGGTGTCGACGATCAACCGCACTGGCTTGCCATCAACCTCGCCAGATGTCGTGACGACGCCATTCTCGATCGTGGCCGGCATCTCGCCCAGCGCCTGCAGCTGACAGTGTTTCTCATCCGCCAGCGCCGGTCCGGCCAGCGCCGTCGCGGCCACCAGCGCCCAACACGCCGAAGCTTTCATTCTTCCCCTCAATCTTTGGTCAGCCTTACCGTCACTCATCGCCGCCCCGCTCTCCTAGTTGGGTGCGGCAACAGGATTGGGGCCCTCGGTTACCGTCTGAGGGGCCTGCGGACGGGCGCTGGTGTCGAACACGGGACCGCCAGCGTAGCTCACGTAGACCTTTTTCTGCTCCTGCGAGACGTAGACGCGGTGGGATTTGAAGAAGTCCGCCCCCAACAGCATGTCGGGCTCGTCCGTCGCTCGCTTGGGTATCGACGTCGTCGCCGTTCCGGTCTCGACGTCGGCGTAGAACAGGTCGGCGATCCACAGCTTGGCGTGCTGGATGACCTCGTCGCCGAAGCCGAAGCTGTCGAACACGTCGACATACGCGGTGATCTTCTCGTGGCCCGATCCCTCCAGCTTGCCGGCCCGAACCGCCAACGCTTTCGAGACACCCACCCGCGCCGAAGCCTGCGGCGTCAGCACCGACACCGCGGCCCCGGTGTCGAGCTGCGCTGTCAATGGCCGACCGTTCACGCTCACCTTCACCAGCAGCTGATAGTGGGGTGTCGGTTCGAGGGGCGCGACCGCATAGGCGTCGCCCCAATAGACCACTTGATCGCCAGCGCAGCCGTGCGGCTTGCAGAAGCGGATTTTGCCGTGCGGCAGGTCGAACTCGACGTCGGCCTGGGTGAGGAAGCGCTCGCCCAGCGCGCCCTGCGACGTCCCCATGCTGTGACCTGTGGCGATGAGATCGGAGTCGTGCTCCTCCATCGAACCGACGCGCAGGGTCTTCACTCTCGCCGAATACAGTCTGGTGACGCCGCCGACGCCGTAGCTCATGCCATTGTCGAGCGACCGGAACTTGAGGCCGAGCTTGGCGGCCGAATCGCGGAACAGCATGCTCGCGTCGGCGCCGGTGTCGATCGTGAGCCGCACAGGCTTGCCGTCGATCTCGGCGTCGGTGGTGACGTCCGGCCCGTCGGCGGACACGGATAGCTCGCCGATGGCCTGGAGCTGGCATGGCGCCGGCTCAGCGCGCGCGCTCATCGTCGCCGCGGCCAGCGCGGCCACGCAGATCGTCGTTCTCACTTGCTCTCGCCCCCAGCGTTCAGCCGTCTTCGTGGTGCCGGCCGAAGTCAGGCTCAGGCGTTTCCTGGCCGGCGTCAATCACGCTGCGGCGGATGCCGCGCGTGCGTGTGAAGAGTTCGAACAGCTTGTCGCCCTCGCCCCAGCGGATGGCCCGCGAGAGGGCCTGCAGGTCCTCGGTAAAGCGGCCCAGGATCTCCAGCACCGCCTCCCGGTTGGCCAGGAACACGTCCCGCCACATGGTCGGGTCGGAGGCGGCGATGCGGGTGAAGTCGCGGAAGCCGCCGGCCGAATATTTGATCACCTCGCCGCGCGTCACCTGCTCGAGGTCGGCGGCCGTACCGACGATGTTGTAGGCGATCAGGTGTGGCAGGTGCGAGGTCACCGCCAGGACGAGGTCGTGGTGGCGCTCGTCCATGGTCTCGACCTTGGCCCCGAGCGCCTCCCAGAAGCGCGTCAGGCGCTCCACGGCGGCGAGGTAAGGGGCGTCGGCCCGGGCCTGCGGCGTCAGGATGGTGAAGCGATGGGCGAACAGGGTCGCGAAGCCGGCGTCCGGCCCGGAATTCTCGGTGCCGGCGATCGGGTGGCCGGGAATGGCGAAGACGGCGCTTGGCAGGAACTGGGCGAAGGCCTCGGCGACGACCGTCTTCACCGAACCGACGTCGGTGACCACAGCGCCAGGCTTGAGGTCGCCGGCGATCTCGGCCGCCGCCGCGCCGATGGCGAGCGGCGGCATGGCGAGCACCACCAGGTCGGCGTCGCGGACGGCCTCTTTAGCATCGGCGAAGACGGTGTCGGCGAGGTCGAGCGCGCGCACCCGCTCCAGCACTTCGGGGCTCGAGTCTGAGACGGCGATCGCGGCCGTTGCGCCCCTGGTCCGCGCCGCGCGCACCACCGACGAGCCGATCAGGCCGCAACCGATCACCGCCAGGCGCTGGAAGATCGCCTCGCTCATGCGGCCAGGAATTCGGCCAAGGCGTCGACCACGGCGCGGTTGTGCGCTTCGAGTCCGATCGTCAGCCGCAGATGGTCCGGCAGGCCGTAGTTGGCCACGCCGCGCAGGATCAGGCCCCGGCCGGCGAGGAAGGCTTCGGCGGCTGCCGCCGTCTTGCCGGCCGTCTGGGGAAACCCGATCAGGATGAAGTTGGCCGCCGAGGGCGTCACTTCCAGCCCGAGGCCGCCGATCTGTTGGGTCAGCCACGGGCGCCACTGCTCAACGTGAGCGAGGGACCTGGCCTGGAACTCGGCGTCCGCCAGGGCGGCGACGGCCGCGGCCTGGGCGGCGATCGAAACGTTGAACGGCAGGCGGATGCGGTCGACGGCCTCGGCCACGTGGGCCGGCGCATAGGCCCAGCCCACTCTGAGAGCCGCCAGCCCATGCAGCTTCGAGAAGGTGTGGGTGACGACCACGTTCTCCGCCCCTCGGGCCAGCGCCAGGCCGTCGCTGAACGTCGGGTCGCTGTTGAACTCGGCGTAGGCGCCGTCGATCACCAGCAGCACGTGGGGTGGCAGACCCTCGTGCAAGCGCTGCACCTCGGCGGCCGTGATGAAGGTGCCGGTGGGGTTGCCGGGGTTGGCGAGGAAGACCAGGCGCGTGCGCTCGTCCACGGTCTCCAGCAGGGCGTCGACGTCGATGCGGCGGTTGGATTCCTTGGCGAACCGCACCTCGGCCTGGTTGGCCCGCGCGCCGATGCCATAGGCGTTAAAGCCGTATTCGCCCTGTACGATGTTGTCGCCTGGCGCGAGAAAGGTCTGGTTCAGCAGGGCAAAGACCTCGTCCGTGCCGCAGCCCAGGATCAGACGCCCGGGCTCCAGCCGATAGTGCTTGGCAACCGCCTCGCGCAGGCTCTGGCCGCGGCTGTCGGGATAGAGCGCCAGGCTTCCCGCCGCTTCGACGAAGGCCGCCCTGGCCAGCTCGCTGGAGCCAAGGATGTTCTCGTTGGCCGACAGCTTCACCGGATGGGCGACGCCCTCGGCCGTGGACTTGCCGGGCTTGTAGGGAACGATGTCGAGAATCCCGGCCTTGGCTTCCGGGCGAGTGAGGGGGGCGGTCATGGGCCGGGCCTTATCGCATCGCGCGATAGAGTCAAAAGCGGGAGATCCCTCGTGGCGCCGGGGCCAGGAGGCGACGCGTCAGTAAAGCTTCGGCGCCGGCCCCAGATCGACCGGTCCCAACCGCGCGCGGCCGTTCTCGAAGGTCAGGGTCGCGCGCCCGGCCGCCGGCGCGTCGTCGATGTGCACGCGGGCGTCGAAGGCGCCGGAAAGTCGCCCGTCCGGCGTCAGGCCGAGCTTCGCGCCGCTGGCGTCCAACGCCACGCCTCTGGCGACGAGCTTCAGCGTCCGCGCCTCGAAATGGCCGCCGGCCCCGGCCCAGGCGGCCGCTGCGGCGGGCCAGGACGGGCCGGCGAGCGACCCGGCGTGATCGAAGACCGCATCGACCGTCAGAGTCGCCGAGGCGCCGTGGGTCAGGGCCCCGAGCAGACCGGTCGGCGTCGCCTGCGCGCCGTCGAGCTCCAGATAGAACGCGCCCTGATCGCTGGGGCCGGTCATGGTGTGGAGGTGGATTTCATCGGCGTGGCTGAGGAAATAGGGCCCCGATCCCGGCGCTGGCGTGAACGCGACCCCGATCCCCTCCAGCGAGATCGTCGGCGGCCGCTCGGCGGGGTGGGAGATCGAGGCGCGCAGCGTCGCACCCGTTACCTCGACCTTGTCGCCGCTCGGCCGGACGAGCTCCAGGCCGCTCGGCGCGACCAGCACCCAGTGGTCGGGGGTAAAGGCCGAGGCCTCCGCCTCGATTCGCGGCGCATTGACCGCCCAGCCTTTCGGCGCTCCCCAGGAAAGTCCGGTGAGGTCGACGTCCAGCCGGAATGGCCAACCGCCGACCGTGAGGCTTTTCCAGGCCAAGGCGCCCCCGGCCGCGCCCGTCTGATGTGCGAAGGCGCCCAGCCGCCGGGTGAGCTCGGCCTTCATCTGGAACCAGACGAAGGTCCAGGCGAGGAGGCCGATGGCCAGGACCGCGAACGGTGCGTAAAGACCGAGACGCCGGGCTCTCGGCGGCGCAGCAGGCGAGGTCATGGGGACGTCCGATCCGGAACGCTGGGTGTTCGGCTACGGCTCGCTGATGTGGCGGCCTGGGTTCCCCTTTCTAGAGCGCCGGCGCGCCGTCTGCCACGGTCGGAGGCGAGCCTTTTGCATCTATTCGGTCCATCACCGCGGCACACCGCAACGCAAGGGCCTGGTGCTGGGCCTGGCCCCCGGCGGCTCCGTGCGCGGCGCCGCCTATCGCGTCGCCGAAGCCGACTGGCCACGGGTCTACGCCTATCTGATGGAGCGCGAGCAGCCGACCGAGACCTATGTCGAGCACTGGACTGCGGCCCGCATCGAAGACGGCGCCCGGGTCAGAGCCCTGGCCTTCGTCTCGGATCGCAACCATCCGCAGTGGGCTGGCGACCTCAGCCTCGAGGCCCAGGCCGACCTCATCGCCGGCGCCAGCGGCCTGTCGGGTCGCAATGTCGATTACCTGGCCGACCTCGTGGAGCACCTGCGCGCCGAGGGTGTTCGGGATCACTCGATGGAGCGACTGTTGCAACTGGTCCTCGAGCGCGAGTCGCGGCTGGCGGCGGAATGAGCGTCGTCGTCCTCCTCAACGGGGTTGGCAGCGCCGGCAAGACCTCGATCGCCAGGGCGATCCAGATCCAGGCTTCGCGACCGTTCCTGAATATGCAGATGGACGCCTTCCTCGAGATGATGCCGCCGCGGTGGCTCGGCCATCCGGACGGCTGGGTGTTCGAAACCATCGAGCAGGATGGTCGGCCAGCCGTGGTCGTCCACAGCGGCGCGCCGTTCGGAACCGCCATTCGCGGCATGCGCCGCGCCATCGCCGCCATGGCCGACGCCGGAAATCACGTGGTCGTCGACGACGTGTTTTGGGGCGACGAACTCGCCGACTACCGCGCCCTGCTCGCGACGCACGACTTCAAGGCCGTCGGGGTCGTCGCGCCCCTCGACGTGCTGGAACGCCGCGAGCGCGAGCGCGGCGACCGCGCCATCGGTCTGGCGCGCTGGCAGTTCGACCGCGTCCACGCCGGCGCCGCCTACGACCTGACCGTCGATACGAGCGCGGCCAGCCCGGAAGCCTGCGCCCGCCAGATCATCGACGCCTTTGGACTTTAGTCGTCCCTCCCCTTGATGGGGAGGAGGAGATTGGCTCAATCCTCGAACGGATCCCGCAGCAGGATGAGGTCGTCGCGTTCGGGGCTGGTGGTGAGCAGAAAGACCGGCGCGCCGGCCAATTCCTCCAGTCGGCGGACATAGGCCTGGGCGGCTGCCGGCAGGTCGGCAAAGTTGCGGGCCCCGCGCGTGGCCTGACTCCAGCCCGGCAGCTCCTCGTAGATCGGCTCCACGCGGGCCTGGTCGGTAAGCCCGGCCGGCAGATAGTCGATCGTCGTCTCGCCGAGGCGATAGCCGACGCAGACCTTCAGCGTCTCGAAGCCGTCGAGCACGTCGAGCTTGGTGAGCGCGATGCCGTCGACCCCGCCCAGCACCACCGACTGCCGCGCCAGCACGGCGTCGAACCAGCCGCAACGTCTGGGCCGGCCCGTCACTGTGCCGAACTCGTTCCCCCGCTCGCCCAGCCGCGCGCCGACCGCATTGGCCTGCTCGCTCGGGAACGGGCCCTCGCCCACCCGCGTGGCGTAGGCCTTGAGGATGCCGAGCACCCGGCCGATGCTCTTGGGACCGACGCCGGCCCCCGCCGCCGCCTGGCCAGCGACGGTGTTCGACGAGGTGACGAACGGATAGGTGCCGTGGTCGACGTCGAGCAGGGTGGCTTGCGCGCCCTCGAACAGCACCGGCTTGCCGGCGGTTTGCACATCGGCCAGCACGCGCCAGGCCGGCTTGGCGAAGGGCAGGATCTTCGGCGCCACGGCCAGCAGGTCGGCGATCAGCGCCGCCGGATCGACCGGTTTCAGCTCCAGGCCCTCGCGCAGGGCCCCGTGGTGGGCCAGCAGGCGCTCGATCTTGGTCGGCAGGGCGGCCGGGTCAGCCAGGTCGGCGACGCGGATCGCCCGGCGGCCGACCTTGTCCTCGTAGGCCGGGCCGATGCCGCGACCGGTGGTGCCGATCTTGCCGGCCCCGGCCCGCGCTTCGCGGGCGGCGTCCAGGTCGCGGTGCAAAGGCAGCACCAGGCAGGCGTTGTCAGCCAGCACCAGCAGGTCGGGCGTGATGGTTAGGCCCTGGGCGCGGCCGGCGGTGATTTCGGCGTCCAGCGCCCAGGGGTCGACCACCACCCCATTGCCGATCACCGACAGCTTGCCCTGCACGAGGCCGGAGGGCAGCAGCGACAGCTTGTAGATCTGATTGCCGACCACGATGGTGTGGCCGGCGTTGTTGCCGCCTTGGAAGCGAACCACCACCTCGGCGCGGCCGGCCAGCCAGTCGATGACCCGGCCCTTGCCCTCGTCGCCCCACTGGGCGCCGATCACCGTCACATTACCCACGTCTGTTCGCCTCTCCGAAAACCAGGAAAGGCCGGGCCTTTCCGCCGGGGTTTAGACTGGAGTTCCCCGAGTCTCCAAGACCAAACCCTCTCGCCTCTCCCTTGGGGGAGAGTTCGAGACGGGCCGTTAGGCGCGCCCGGGTGAGGCTTAAGGAGCCAGGCGGCGTAACCCCTCACCCTCCCACGCTCCGCGTGGGCCTCTCCCTGGAGGGAGAGGGATTATGGCGACGGAGTCTGGCGGGCTTCGGCGAGGGCGGCGGCGTGGCCGGTCAGGGCGTCGGTGGTCGGAATCGGTACGCCGGCGCAGACCTTGGTGGCGATCCTGGCGTAGGCGCTGCCGTCGACGAGCGGCTCGGACGGGCTGGCGGCCAGGGCCACGACCGGCGCGCCGCTCTCGTCGTAGCCGGCCGAGGCGACGATCTGGTCGGTCTTGGAGGGGCAGTCCACGGCGTGGTGAATGAGACCCTGCACGGCCTGCACGCCCAGGGTCACTGTGACGGGCGGGACGAACGCCTCGTAGGTCCAGAAGTCGGCGACATCGCCGCTCTTGCCCGCCCGGCTCGCGACCAGAAACGTCTCGCCGTGCTCGTCACGCGCCACCGGTAGCAAGGCCCCCTCCGGCAGGGGTGGGGCGGTGGAAAGATCGCCCGGCGTGGCCGTGGACAGCGGCGGTCCGGCCTCGGCGGGACGAGGCGGGGGCGCCGTCTCGGACGGCGCTGTGGGCACGGTCTCCTGCGCCAGGACGAACGCGGCGAGGACGGCAAGCACGGTCAGAGCGTCAAGTCTCCCGCCAGGGCCGCCTCGGCCAGGGCGCAGTGCATGGCGATGCCGCGCGCCATCACCGCCTCGTCGAGCACCATGCGATTGGAGTGCAGGGCGCAGCAGGTGCGCCAGTCGCCGCCCTGCGGGGTCGCGCCCAGGAAAACCATGGCGCCGGGGACTTTCTGCAGCACGTAGGAGAAGTCTTCCGCCCCCATCATCGGGTGGGGCATGGTTCGCCAGCCAGCCTCGCCGAACAGGTTCGTCGCCGTGCGCTCGGCGAAATCCACCGCCCGCTGGTCGCAAACGGTGACCGGGAAGCCGTACTCGATATCTGTCTCGGCCTTCAGGCCATGGGCGGCGGCGATGTGCTCGGCCACCCGGCGCGCGCCTTCATGCACCTCGCGGCGGGTGCGCTCGGAAAACGTGCGGATGGTGCCCAGCAGGCGGCCGTCCTCTGGAATGACATTGCTGGTCGTACCCGCCTGGATGTGAGCGATGGTGATCACCGCCGGTTCGAACACTGGCACCCGCCGGGTCACCAGCGTCTGCAGGGCGGTGACGATCTCTGCCAGGACCGGGATCGGGTCGCGCGCATCCTGCGGCATCGAGGCGTGGCCGCCGGCCCCAACCACGCGGATGCGCAGGGTGTCCGAGGCGGCCATCAGCGGCCCGCCGCGGCTGGCGAAGACGCCGCTCGGCATGTTCGGCGTCACGTGCAGGGCGAAGGCGGCGTCGGGCAGGGGCTCGAGCAGGCCGTCCTCGATCATGAACCGCGCGCCGTGCCAGCCTTCCTCACCCGGCTGGAACATGAACATCACTGTGCCGGCCAGGCGATCGCGGCGCTCGCACAGGGCCCGGGCGGCGCCGGCCAGCATGGCCACGTGGGTGTCGTGGCCGCAGGCGTGCATCGCCCCCAGGTGCTGCGAGGTGAAGTCGAGGCCGGTCTCCTCGGTCAGCGGCAGGGCGTCCATGTCGCCGCGCAGCAGCACCGTGCGGCCGTTGGCCGGACCGCGCAGGATGGCCATCACGCCGGTGGTCGAGGGCCCCTCGCGGATCTCGAGCGGCAGGCCGGCCAGGGCGGCCTTCACTTTTGCCGTGGTTTTGGGGAGGTCCAGTCCCAGCTCCGGCTCGGCGTGGATGGCGCGGCGCAGCTCGATGGCGGCGGGAAGCCCAGCCTCGCCCGCGGCGGTCCAGGTCTCGGCGTCGATGGTCATCGCGTTCATGGCGGGCTCCTCGCTAAAGCCGAACTTAGACCGTCGCGAGGCGGCGAAGTCCAGGCAAGGCCTTAACCCCGCCGAAACGCGATCGGCTCGCCGCCGCCGCGGGCGGCGATGCGGGCGCGGGCCGCCGCCAGGGGCTCGACCGCCACGGCCATGTGGAAGGCGTTGGCGTGAACCATCCGCTCGCCGTCGATCATCATCGCCACGTGGCCCTTCCAGAACACCAGGTCGCCGCGGGCGAGGGCGTCTTCCGGCGCCGGTGCGCCGAGTGCTTCCTGCTGGTCGGAATCGCGCGGGCAGGCGAGGCCGCAGGCCAGGCGCGCCTGCAGGATCAGGCCCGAGCAGTCGAGGCCGGTGCTCTCGCGGCCGCCCCACAGGTAGGGCGCGCCGAGGTGCGCCAGGGCCATCGCGGCCGGGTCGCCCACCGCTTTTCCGATCGGCGAAAGATGCGCCTTGGCGATCCAGCCGATGCGTGGATCGCGCGCCAGGGTCTCCGTCTCCTCGCCGATCGTCACCAGAGCATTGAGGCTGAGCGGCCCGCGGGCCGGAGATTTTATTGAAGCGTCTGCGAAGGCGTAGCTGCGCAGGGCGCTCACCCAATGGGTCGGCGTGGCGATCTCGTCGGCCAGCGCGTCGGCCTCGACCCAGCCGACATAGCCGTCGCGCGTCGCCTGGCCCAGCACGAAGCCGTCCTGCGCCTCCAACCGATCGAACCCTTCACCATAGAGCACCTGGTCGAGCTGCTCCGCGCGCGGGTCGGGGGCGGCGCGCAGGGCCGCGACAGGCCGGATCACCTGAGCCGGCCGTGCAGCCACGAAGCGCTCGGCCTTGAACACGCCTTCGAGCCGGGCGTCCGCCAGGCCGCCGCGCGCCAGGGTCACGCGCGCATCGAAGCTCATGCGTATCGCGCCTTGAGGAGCGCGTAGAGCGCCAGGATAGCCTGGACCTCGGCCCCCTTGGGCCAGCCCGGGCGGCCCCGCGGGTTCCAGGCGAAGATGTCGAAATGGGCCCAGGGCCCGGCCGGCGCGAAGCGCTTCAGAAACAGGGCCGCGGTGATCGATCCGGCCTGGGCCCAGGCGTCGGCGTCGTTGGCGACGTCGGCGATGTCGCTGTCGATGGCGCTATCGTAGCCGCTCCACAGCGGCATCCGCCAGACCGGGTCGCCGACCCGCGCCGCGGCGGCGGCGATCTCGCCCGCCAGCGCCTCGTCGTCGGTGTAGAACGGGACCACGTCCGGTCCCAGGGCGACGCGAGCGGCGCCGGTCAGGGTGGCCAGGTCGATGGTCAGGTCCGGGCTGAGCTCGCCGGCCCTGGCCAGGGCGTCGGCCAGGATCAGCCGGCCCTCGGCGTCGGTGTTGCCCACCTCGATGGTCAGTCCCTTGCGTGAGGCGAGGACGTCGCCCGGGCGCATCGCGTCGCCGGAGATAGCGTTCTCCACCACCGGGATCAGCACCGTCAGGCGCACCGGCAGCTTCGCCGCCATGACCATGCGGCCGAGCGCCAGGGCGTGGGCCGCGCCGCCCATGTCCTTCTTCATCCACCGCATCCCGGCCGAAGGCTTGATGTCCAGGCCGCCGCTGTCGAACACCACGCCCTTGCCCACCAGCACCACGTGCGGCGCGCCCAGCTCGCCCCAGGCGATCTCGATCATCCGCGGCGCGCGATGGGGCGCGGCGGCGCGGCCAACGGCGTGCACGGCGGGATAACCGGCCTCGATCAGGTCCTCGCCGACCACGACCTCGATGCGGGCCCCGAACGCCTCGGCGATTTCCCGCGCGATGGTCTCCATCTGCAGCGGCCCGAGGTCACTCGCCGGCGTGTTGATCATGTCGCGGGCCAGGACCAGGGCGTGGCTGACGTCGCGAATCACCGCCGAATCGGCGCCGGCCGGATCGGCCAGCCGCGGGCGGCGCTCCGCCCCCTGTGTGGTTTTTCGGTAACGGTCGAACCGATAAACGCCCAACGAGAATGCGACGGCGATGTCTTCCGGGGCAATGATTCGGGGGAATTTTTCAAGGCTGTAGTCGCCCGCCGCCAGCTTGCCGGCCAGGCCTCGGAACGCCGCCGCGGAGGGCGCCGCGCCCACTCCGAACAGAACCCGCGCCAGGGCGCCCGCCTCATCGCCCAAGAGCGCGATCTGGCCATCGCCGCCATCAAATCGCGCCAGAGCGGCTGCCGCGGTTTCGGCGGGAGTCAGGCTTTCCGAGAAGCTTGGCCATTCCGCCGCCGTGACGGTGGCGATCGGCGTTTCGCTCGCCCTGTTGTCGGAATGGGTCAGGGCATCCTCCCGCGGGCTCGAGCCATGGCCCGGAACCAGATTGGTCCACACGCATTTGGGGGACAAGCTTCTCTTCGCTGGGAGAGGGGCCGGCCCTGCACGTCAGGGTTAGTCAGGGTCTGTTTACCAATGTCAAACAAAGCTCCTATAAATTCAGTTGCGAACGCGGGGATGCTTGTATGCATCGCCCACGAAATGTTTTAAGAGCGTACACGCCGCTGTGAAGCTAGGCGGCCCTTCAGCCATATGGGCGCCGGGTTCGAGCCTTCTGGTCGATACGAACGGTTAAAAGGGGATAAAATATGAAGTTGCATCTCTTGGCGGGCGCCGCGTTGGCAACCCTCCTGGTCGCGCCAGCCGCATTCGCCCAGTCGGACGATTGGTCGGCTTGGACGCCCGGTTGGTATGGCGCCATCGACGTGGGCGGCCACCACACCCAGGCCCAGGCGTTGACGTCTGAGTCTTCGGGCGTCGGCATCTACCCGCATTACACCGATCCCGATGTCGTCGCCTTCGCGCGGATCGGCTATCGGCTCAACGGTCACATTCGCCTCGAAATCGAAGGCGGCTATCGGCATGAAGGCCTCAGCGGCGTCGGCGCGACGCCTCCCGGTGGCGCCTATGCCTGCGCCGCTGCTTCGATCGGCAGTGGCTCCTGCGCCACGCCTCCGGGCGGCGAGCATGCCTGGACGGGCATGGCTAACGTGCTCTTCGACATCCTGCCGCATTACCGCCTGAACCCGTTCATCGGCGGCGGCGTCGGTGTCGTGAGGACTCACCTCAACGAGGAGGGCTTCTGCCCGGCCCCGGCTTGCCTGCCGGGCGGCAATCAGCTGTCCATCGACAACGGCGACACCCGCTTCGGTTATCAGGGTATCGCCGGCATCTCGTTCCGTGCGACCGACCGGGTCAACATCGATCTGACCTATCACTACACCCGCGCCGACAGCGTGCGTTACTATGACCCGGCGTTCACGGGCTATCCGATCTTCGATCCCGCCGGGCAAGTGAAAGGCAATTGGACCGACAGCGCGTTGACGCTCGGCCTGCGGTATTCGTTCGCGTCGCCGCCGGCTCCGCCGCCGCCGCCGCCTCCCCCGCCGCCGCCGCCCCCGCCGCCCCCGCCGCCTCCCCCGCCGGCGCCCCCGCCGCCTCCGCCTTCGTTCGAGGCTCGGGACTACACCATCTACTTCCCGTTTGATCAGTATGTGATCACGCCGGAAGCCCAGGCGGTGTTGCAGGATGCGGCCAAGTACTCGGTCGACGGCCACGCCACTAAGGAGATCGTCGTTGGTCACACCGACACCTCCGGCAGCGTCGCCTACAACCTGCGTCTCTCCGAGCGCCGGGCTAAGGCCACGGCCGACGGCCTGGTCGCCCTGGGCGTGCCCCAGGACACCCTGGACGTCAGCTGGGTCGGCAAGACCGATCTCGCGGTCCAGACCCCGGACGGCGTGAAGGAACCGCTGAACCGCCGCTCGACGATCCACATCCAGTTCTGATCGTCACCGGTTCTGAACTAACCTGGAGCCCGGCCGAAAGGCCGGGCTCTTTGTTTGTGGGGGGCGTGGGGACCAGCTAGACGAAGCTCATGGCGATCGGCGTTTTCGATTCGGGCATCGGCGGTCTCAGCGTCCACCACGCTCTCGTTCGCGCCCTGCCTGAGGCCGATTTCGTCTACCTCGCCGACCAGGCGCACACGCCCTACGGCGGCCGCCCGGGCGAGGAGATCGTCGACCTGACCCGCGCCGGCTGCGAGCGGCTGTTCGACGCCGGCTGCGATCTCGTTGTCCTCGCCTGCAACACCGCCTCCGCCGTCGCCCTGCGGCGTCTGCAACAGACCTGGCTGCCCGGCTACCAGCGCGGGCTCGGCCGCCCGGTCAATGTGCTCGGGATCATCGTGCCGACCATCGAAGCGGCCACCGGTCTTCCCTGGACGCAGGAGGTCGAGCGGCCCGGCGACAAGGTCGAGCACGTGGACGTTCTGGGTATCTTCTCGACACCGGCGACGGCCGCCTCACGCGTCTATGAGATCGAGATCGACAAGCGCAGCAGCGACGTCGCCGTGTTCTCCGAGGCATGCGACCATCTCGCGCGCGACATTGAGACCGGCGCCCCGGATGAGGCCCTGCGCGCGGCGGTGCGCCGCCATGTGGCTGGCCTCACGCGGCGCATCGGCCGGCCGCCGGACCGCGCCATCCTGGGCTGCACCCACTATGAGATCATCGCCGAGATGTTCCGCGAGGCTCTGCCGCCTGGCTCGCCGCTGATCCACCAGCCTGGGGCCACGGCCGCGGCGGTGAAGCTCTATCTGTCGCGGCACCCGGAATACCAACCCGGCCACGGCGGCGGGCGCCGCTTCCTGACCACCGGACGCCCGGGGCCGCAGAACGGCCTCGTCAGTCGTTTCTGGGGCCAGCCGCTGACCTTCGAAGCGGCCTGAAGCCTCGGCTCAGTGTCTGATTCGGAGAGTCTCCAACTCCTCCTTGAGGCGAAGCTTTTGTCGCTTCAGCTCCATGACCCTGAAGTCGTCGCCCGACGGCCGGCTGACCTCATCCTCGATCGCACGTTCCAGCGTCTGATGACGCAGGTCGAGTTCGCGGATGCGGGCTTCAATGGCCATGATGGACTTCTCCTCTGCTGACCGAACGTCAACCGAACACCCCTGACGCAGGTCTGTCACATCACATATGGTTGTCCGCAGACCGGGAGTGAAGTTTGACCAAGTCGGAGGCGCCGAGGCTGGTGGTAGGCGTTTCGGGAGCCTCCGGCGCCCTGCTCGCTGTCCGGCTGCTGGGCGCGCTGGGCGAGCTCGGCGTCGAAAGTCACCTGGTCGCCAGCCGCGCCGCGGCCCTGACCCTGGCGCAAGAGACCAAGCTAACCCTGGCCGACCTCGCCGCCCTCGCTTCGGTCGCCTATCGGCCCGGCCAGATCGGCGCGGCGATCGCCTCCGGCTCCTTCCCGACTCTCGGCATGATCGTCGCCCCCTGTTCGGTGAAGACGATGAGCGAGATCGCCACCGGCGTGACCTCGTCCCTGCTCACCCGCGCCGCCGACGTCACGCTCAAGGAGCGCCGCCCCCTCGTCCTGATGGTCCGTGAGAGCCCGCTGCATCTGGGTCACCTGCGCACCATGGTCCAGCTGGCCGAGATGGGGGCGGTGATCGCGCCGCCCGTCCCCGCCTTCTACGCCGGCGTCACCGATCTCACCTCCATCGCCGATCAGTGTGTCGGCCGCGCGCTCGATCTCTTCGGCTTCCGCTGGCGCGGCGTGCGCCGCTGGGGCGAGGACATCTCCGCTCTCGCCGGCGACGGGTCGTGACGCTTCGCGACTGGGCCGTGGCCGCCTGGGCGCGGCCGGACCTCGCCGCCGCTTGCCTCGAACTCCAGGATGGTCACGGCCAGTGCGTCGCGCTGCTGCTCTGGCGGCTGTGGGCGGGCTCGGTGAGCGAGGGCACGCTCGCCCGGGCCATCGGCGAGGCTCGGCCGTTCGAGCACGAAGTCCTGGCGCCCCTGCGCGCCGCCCGGCGGGCGGTGGGCGAAGGCGATCTCAAGGGCCAGATTCGCACCGTCGAGCTCGCCGCCGAGTACGAACTCCTGGCGCGCCTGGAAACCGCTACGCCCTCGGGCGACGAAGGGCCGGGCGTCGACATTCAGGCCGGGCTCGCGGCCTTGATGGCGGCCTGGAACGGGGTTGGCTCCGAGGTCGCGGACGCCGCCGCCCGCCTCGCCGCTGCGGTTACGGTCTGCTAGGATAGACCTGATGGACGAACCGTCGCAGGACGAAGATCCGGACCTGTCGTTGCGGGTCACGCTGGCCACCCTCCGCCAGGCCCACCAGGATCTCGACGCCGCCGTTCACGCCCTGGAAAACCAGCGCGCACCCAACCAGCTGCAGATCACCCGCCTGAAGAAACAAAAACTGGCCCTGCGCGACAAGATCGCCGCCATCGACCAGCGCCTGACCCCCGACATCATCGCCTGATTGATAGCGCCCCCCGCCTTGCCGGCGGCGAGGGCATCGGCCATATCGCGGCCATGGACCAGGACATGTTGAGCGGCGTTGTCGAGGCCGCCATGAAGGCCGGCGCCAGCGCGGCCGAGGCAGTGTTCGCCGAACGCGCGTCGCTGTCGGTGAGCGTGCGGCTGGGCGCCCTCGAAGAGGTCGAGCGGGAAGAGGCCCGCGATCTGGGCGTGCGCGTCTTCGTCGGCCAGCGCCAGGCCAGCGTCTCCGGCTCCGACGTCTCCCGCGAAGGCCGCGAGCGCCTCGTCGAGCGGGTCATGGCCATGGCGAGGCTGGCCGCGGAGGACCCCTACGCCGGTCTTGCTCCGCCTGAGCGGCTCGCCGCCGGCCGGCCCGTCGACCTCGATCTCTTCGATCCGGCCGAACCCGGCCCTGAGCTGCTGGAAGAACGCGCCCTGGCAGCCGAAGCCAGCGCGCTGGCGGTCGAGGGCGTCACCAATTCCGGCGGCGGTTCGGCCGACTGGTCCTCGGCGTCGTGGCGCATGGTCAGCAGCGGCGGCTTCGCCGGGACCTACCGCGCCAGCGCCTCGTCGATCTCCACCCAGGCCATCGCCGGGGAGGGGGCCGGCATGGAGCAGGCCGGCGCGTGGCGCACCAAGCGTTGGCTGGCCGACCTGCCTTCGCCGGACGAAATCGGAACCGAGGCCGGCCGCCGCGCCGTAGCCAGCCTCAACGCCCGCAAGATCGACTCGACCACCGCGCCGGTGATCTTCGAAAACCGCCTCGCCTCGTCCCTGCTCAGCCCGTTGATCGGCGCTATCTCCGGCCCCTCGGTGGCCCGCGGCGTGTCTTTCCTGAAGGACAAGCTCGGCACACAGGTGTTCGCCTCGGGGATTCGGGTCACCGACGACCCGCACCGCTCGCGGGGCCTCGGCTCTTCGCCGTTCGACGACGAGGGTGTCGCCAATCGCAAGGTCGACATCGTCGCCGACGGCGTGCTCGCCACCTGGCTGCTCAATTCCGGCTCGGCGCGGCAGTTGGGTCTCGAGACCACTGGCCACGCCTCGCGCGGTCTCGCCGGCCCACCGGGGGTCGGCGTCTCCAACCTGACCCTCGATCCCGGCCAGAGTGATCTCGCCGAACTGATGCGCGCCGCGGGCTCGGGCGTATTCGTCACCTCGATGTTCGGGCCCTCGCTCAACTCCAACACCGGCGACTGGTCGGTGGGCTGCGCCGGTCACTGGTTCGAGGGCGGCGAAATCGCCTATCCGGTCACCGAGATCACCGTCGCCGGCAACCTGATCGACATCTACGCCCGGCTGATTCCAGGCAGCGATCTGGAGATCCGCGGCCGCGCCAACGCCCCGTCCATTCTGGTCGACGCCCTCTCCATCGCCGGCAAGTAAGGAGCCTCGCCGCCATGCATCAACTGTTGCACCTGGTGATCGGCGGCGAGCTGAAGGAAGTCGGCGGGGTGGAGTTTCGCGACCTCTCCAAGGTCGATCTCGTCGGCGCCTACCCGAACTACGAGGAGGCCTTCAAAGCCTGGAAGGCGCGGGCCCAGGCGACGGTCGACAACGCCCTGATGCGCTATTTCATCATCCACGCCCACAAGCTGCTCGACCCGGAGTCCGACGCCGACCACGACCACTAGAGCGTGACCGCGCTTAGCTGAATCTGGATTCCGCGAGTGAGCGGATCATGATTCAAGATGCGGGCTGGACGGGAGGCCAGCTCGCATGGGTCGACCGTATTCGCTG
>Ga0302317_10000649_pt1 | contig 28215 bp, 28 predicted proteins | sample III_Palsa_N3_3_FD_200450 | JGI IMG/M metagenome (GOLD analysis project Ga0302317, IMG submission 200450) | Peat permafrost microbial communities from Stordalen Mire near Abisko, Sweden - III_Palsa_N3_3 | ecosystem: Environmental > Terrestrial > Soil > Palsa > Peat permafrost | place: Sweden...
CGCAAGTACCAAAGACATTGAGCGCTTGCGTGATGAGCGCCTCGATCAGATGGATTCACAGATCCGGGCCGCCGGCTCCTATGTGGACACGCTCGATTCACGCCTCAAGGGCTTCCAGACTCAGGCGATGAATTTCAAGCCCTACAGCACCTCGGTGAATGCGCGGCACATGCCGGATGGCCTAGCCGAGGATCTGGTGCGCGCGGTCAAGGAAAGCCACTCCCAGCACGTAGCGCTCGATGCGCGCGTTGCAGCCGAGCGCGATGCACGCGATCAGTTCAACGCCGACATCGCCCGCTACAAAGAGCTGACGACCCGCAGAGACCAGGGTTAGGGCAAGCTAACTGCGGCCGGTATGACCGAAGCCGCCGCTGCCGCGGCTGCTGGCATCAAAAGTCTCGACGATCTGCAGATCAGCCTGCGCGATGGGGACCAGGATGAGCTGGGCAATCCGCTCGCCCGGCTGCACCGTGAAGGCATCGCTGCCACGGTTCCAGCACGAGACCATCAGCGGCCCCTGATAGTCCGAATCGATCAGACCCACCAGATTGCCGAGCACGATGCCGTGCTTATGACCGAGCCCTGAGCGCGGCAGGATCATCGCGGCGTAGCCTGGATCCTCCACGTAAATGGACAGCCCGGTGGAGAGCAGTTCGGCCCGGCCTGGCGCCAGCACCAGCGGTGCCTCCAGGCAGGCGCGCAGATCCATACCGGCCGAGCCCTCGGTGGCATAGGCGGGAAGTGGAAATTCGCGGCCAATGCGCGCGTCCAGAATCCGGACCTTCATCGTCCGGCGTGCCGCACTGTCCATGGAGCAGTCCTACCCTTTGGCTGAGGAGCGCCCGGAAAGCGCGGGCTGCTCAGCATAGCGTGCGACGATCAGTGCCGCGAGCGCCGCGGCCAGATCAGCTTTGGCGGCGCGCGGCAACTCCGCACGGCCACCGCGCCACAGGACCAGCAGCGCATTGTCGTCACAGTCGAAGGCCTTGTACTCGCCGACTTCGTTGGCGGCGATCATGTCGAGATTCTTGCGCAGCAGCTTCTCACGCGCGTGCTGCTCGATTGCATCGGTCTCGGCCGCGAAGCCGACCACGAAGGGTCGCTCGCTGCCGCGAGCCGCCACCCACGCCAGGATATCGGTTGTGCGTACCATATCGAGGGCCATGCTTTCGGCGGTTTTCTTGATCTTAGTGGTCGCAATCGTCGCAGGACGGTAATCCGCGACCGCCGCGGTCCCGACGAAGATTGCGGTACCGGGCAGCTCGCGCTGTACGGCGGCGAACATCTGCTCGGCGGTCTCGACGTTCACGCGTCGCACGCCAAGCGGCGTTGGCAGCTGCACCGGACCTGCCACCAGCGTGACCTCGGCCCCGGCAGCGCGCAGCGCCAGCGCCACTGCAAAGCCCATCTTTCCGGAGCTGCGGTTACTGACAAAGCGCACCGGGTCGATGCACTCGCGCGTCGGGCCGGCGGTCACCAGCACGCGACGACCACTCAAGGGTCCGGGGACAAAGAGTTTCTGCTCGATGTGATCGGCGATCTCGGTCGGCTCCATCATGCGGCCCGGGCCAATCTCGCCGCAGGCCTGATCGCCGCTGGCCGGACCAAACACATCGATGGCACGGCTGCGCAGGGTCGCCATATTGGCCTGGGTCGCTCCATTGGCCCACATCTGCTGGTTCATCGCCGGTACCACGACGATCGGCGCGCTGGTCGCAAGGCACAGCGTCGAGAGCAGATCATCGGCCATGCCGCCGGCCAGCCGCGCAAGAAATCCCGCGCTCGCCGGCGCGATCAGCACCAGCTCGGCCCAGCGCGCCAGCTCGATGTGGCCCATGGCCGCCTCGGCTGCCGCATCCCAGAGGCTGTCGCGGACCGGCCGACCAGAAAGGGCCTGAAAAGTTGTCGCGGTTACGAACTCACGCGCCGCGGCGGTCATGACGACCTGGACTTCCGCACCGCGTTCGCTCAGACGCCTGACCAGCTCGGCACTCTTGTAGGCCGCAATGCCGCCAGTGACACCCAGGATAATGCGTTTGCCTCGCATGGCGGCATTATCGGCCAATTGCAGCGTTTCGTGCCATGCGCACCCGATATGTCGATCACACACTCGCGCCATATCGCCCACACTGCCAGTCGTCGGCTACAGGAGCGATTTCGTGAACCAGTTCGCATGAGTCTTCGAGACTGGCCTGCCCCGGAGCGCCCACGCGAAAAGCTCCTGGCGGCGGGCGCGCAGGCCCTCAGCGATGCCGAAGTGCTGGCCCTGCTGCTGGGCAGCTCCCATCTGCCGGGCAGCACGGTGGTCGATCTGGCGCGCGGGCTGCTCAACCGCCACGGATCGCTACGCGGTCTGCTTAGCGCCGGCGCCGGAGTGCTGCTGCAGGAGCGCGGCCTCGGGCCCGCGGCTTATTGCCGCCTGGAGGCGGCCCTGGAACTGACCCGGCGCCACTATGGCGAGGCCCTCAGAATCGGACCGCTGCTCGATTCCCCGTCCGCTATCAGCCGCTATCTGGTGGCGCGGCTGCGCGATCAGCCCTACGAGCTCTTCTGCTGCCTGCACCTGGACAACCGTCACCACCTGATCGCCTTCGAGGAGCTGTTCCGCGGCACGATCGATGGGGCCAGCGTGCATCCTCGAGAAGTGGTGCGCCAGGCACTGGCCCGGAATGCCGCCGCCGTAATTCTGGTCCACAATCACCCCTTATGCGGCGTTGTGGTGTCACCACCCAGGCCCCGTATCACCCGATCCGGCTTCGAGCCCCTAAACGTGGGACAGGTACTGGATGGATGCACCGTGCAATGAGAGCGCCCATGCAAGGCCGCCTGCCGCTGCAGGGAGGCCAGGACGATGATGACGGTCTTCTTACTGAGGTGGAGACACCGGAGCCAGATCCAGCCAGACGGCTGTGGATCCGGGGCGATTTCGACGAACTGCGGCCGGCAACTGCGACGGAGGTGATCGCCGCCTCGCGGCGACTGATGACGCGTCGGGTCCGGCGTGGCGCGGCGCTCGACTCACCGAGTGCCGTACGCGACTTCCTGACGACCAAGCTCGGGGCACTTGAACATGAGGTGTTCGCCGTCCTGCTGCTCGACACACGTCACCGGCTCATCGAGTACGTGGAGCTCTTTCGGGGCACCATCGATGGCGCAAGCGTGCATCCGCGCGAAGTGGTGAAGCTTGCGCTCGCCCACAACGCTGCGGCGATAATCCTTGCGCATCCACACCCTTCTGGGGTTGCCGAGCCGAGTGCGGCGGATGAACTGATCACGCAGCGGCTGAAGGAAGCGCTGGGACTGGTCGACATCCGGGTGCTCGACCATCTCATCATCGCCGGCGGGGAGGCGGTCTCGCTCTGCGAGCGGGGGCTTCTCTGAAATATGGAGAGATCTCGCTCCTGTCGCGGCGGGAGCGGGATTCGACCGCAAATAACTCCACATAACAGCCCGCTCCCAGGCTCGACGCCGAACCGCTGAGAATGACTTGATGCAAATGGTGAACGGCAGCTTTCTGGCCGCGGGAGGTGAAAATCGCAAACGCGATTAGGATCTAAAAGGTGATATGCCCCGCCATGGCAGCCAATATCGTACCCGGGGACTCGGCTTGCCATGGTCCTTGGCCTTGAGGGGAGAATTCCACCCATAAACTCAGCATGGAACGTCCCGCGAACATGCCAGTGAAGATCTTTTGAAAGAATAACGCGAGCTTGTCGCCCCGCCTATCCAGCACCATCGTGACGTTCGCCTGCCAATCCTTCCGTGGCTTGACCGCTTTGATGTACGAATCCGCAGAATTTGCCGACGCAAAAACTGCAACATACGCGCGCGCGGACTTGATGAGGTCGGTTGCCATACCTCCATGACCTTTGATCCGCCCGTCAGAGTCCAATTCACAATAAATAAACAGGACTTCGCAGAGTGGAACGGTCGAAGAGCTCTTTAGCGTGCGCCCAAAAAGAGGCGACAGGATGTATGCATCCGACTCAATGAACTCCGCACCGGTCTCTCCCATCAGATTTAGGAAGCCCAATGTGGGGTCCTTCAACCGCAGAGGATTGTCCGCGGTTGTCGATTGCGTTCGATTCGCACCGAAGAGAGAGGATAGAAAGCCCATAGCGGCAGCGTGGATGGTGAATTTGGCATTAGCTTATCGTAGGTCTCAAATTGCAGATATAGAGAGGCAATCTCGTTGCGCGTCTGCCGGTTCTGAACGGGGACGCCAGTAGCGCGAGCAGGGTTCAGCGCGAGATCTGCGCCGGTCGGGAATCCAGCCGCCGGCGCAGCTCGGCGAGTTCCCGGTCGCGTCGCTCGAGCATGGTCCGCAGTTCCGTGGCAGCAGCGAAGTAGTGATCCACGAGGGCCGCGAGCTTCGGAATCTGCGCCTGAAGCTGCGCGAGTTCCGCGCGCAGGCGCCGGATCTCGGCGCAGGCGCCGGGGTCACTCGTGGCTCGCTGCTGAACGCGCAACGCTTGCAGCGCCTCGAGAATCTCCGGATGGTAACGGTAGAGGGAATTGCGCGAAATGCCTGCGGCACGACACAGCGCAGCGACGGTCAACGGCGCTGTTCCCCGCTCTGAGGAGGACACGGCGAGGGTCGCCAAGGCCTCACTCAATCGCTCAGCGGCGCTCGACATCGGCGCGTTGCCCATTGGAATCGAACGATCTCAGAATCCCCAGCGCTTCAGTCAAGCGCATGCGGGCAATCTTTAGCGTCTGGGTCGGCAGCGCCGGCTCATTGAGGAGGTCCTCGCAGCGGCGCACCTGCTCGAGCCAGTAGCCTCGATGCTTCTGCGTGACTGTGAAGTTCTGGCAGCGGGCACAGGTGGAGGGTTCGCGCCGGACGGGGTTCGGGGCCGTGGCGGATCCGAGGCAGGCGCTATGCTGCTGACGGTAGACGCAGAAACCCCAGTCACACACCCCGAGCGTGAGGCCGGCATCAACCAGCATGCGGGCGTAGCGCTTCAGATCCTGCTTCATCCGCGAGCCGCGAAAGCGGGGACGCTGGGCGAGGATCTCGGCTCCGGCCCGACCGCCGAGGCGATCCGCGCTCAGCATTTGCTCCCAGGCACCGACCGACTGCTCGAGAATCGCCGCGTCGATCTCTTGGTTCAGCCGGTAATCGGAGCCCACGTAGCCCTGATCGGTGATCGCGCGCTCCCGATGGCCGAGATGCTGGGCCAGGGCGAGAAGCGCGCTGCGGTCCCGCAAGGCGGCGAAGCGAACGAAGGTTTTGCGGCCCTGGTGGGTGGAAAGCTTCCAGGGCTTGCCCTCGTGTGCCGGCAACTCGAACCATGCGGCGCAGCGCTTGATGAGCGCTCGGAGTTCGCCGCTCGAGAGCACGCGCAGCGGAGCCTGCGAATCCACCTGCCACTCGCTGGCACCGGAGTGATGGCCGGGCCGCGCGCGCAACCACAACTGCGTTCGGTCGGTTCGCGCCCGGTGCGGGGCAGACAGCGCTTCGAGTACCGCGATCGCGTGCGCGGCCGGGGGCGGGGCGACCCACTGATGGGGCCGTCCATGAAAACCCGCCTCGCGCTTAAAGATCGCGCCCTGAATGACCATGAGGCCGGTGTCGCCGCCGGAGTGGGCATCCGGCAAGGGCTTAAGGCAACCGCTCTGCAGTTGCAGCAGCTCGCTGGCCCGCAGGCCCACGAGATAGCCGATGACGACGAAGCAGGCGACGTAGAGCACATCGATGAACTCGGCGAGTTCGGCGGCCGAAGCGAGGCGGTGATCCCCACGAGGGGTCGTGAGCACGATCGACTGCAGCGCCCTCGCGCTCGCCTGGCGCCACACCTCGGGATTGTGGCCGCGCTGCTTCACGGTTGCGACTACATCGGCATAGAGCTCGCGAGCGCGCAGCAGATCCACCGCGCAACCCTCGAGGTAATTGGTTGCGCCCCGAATGAGCGCGATCGCGACCGGATCGGGCGTATATGGCCAAGAACGCTGCGTAGAGGCGCCCACGCCTGCGAGGAATCCGGAGCTGCCGCCAGGGCAGGGGTCGACGCTGAGGCCATCGCCGATCTCGTTACGGTAGTGATGCAGGATACGCAGGAGGTCGAGATACTTTTGTACCGTGATCGGAGAAACGGGCCGTCCCTGGTGAGTGGTGCGTCCTTCGAGCTGCCGTTGGAACTGCCGCAGCGCGCTCGCATCCAGATCGGCGAAGCGGACGATGCCGCTAGCGTCCATGAAGCGCACGAGTGTGCGCAGATAGCTGAAGTAGCCGAGTACGGTCGTCGCACGCTGCGGCAAGCCGCTCGCGCCGCCCCGGCGACGAATTGCCGCGAGGAGTCGACGGCTTACCTGGAGAAGCGGCGCGAAGCGCGCGTCAGTGAACCGGCCACCGCCCGGGAGGGCGAAGTCCCAGCGGATCCTCACCGGACGCTCGAGCTCAAGTGCGTTCGTAGGCGTGAACGTCCACTCGCACGCGTGCCAGTCGGCCCCCCGTAGAAACTCCGCCGCCTCGGGGTGGTCGGGCGAAATGGCTGCCGAGGAGAGAGCCACGGGCGCGGCGCGGCTCATCGCAGCTCCGGCAGCGGTGGGAGTGTGGCGCGCAACGGCTCGGCCGCTGCAAGATCAGCCGCCGCGAAGCGCGGCAGGAGGTCCTGCTCGAGAATCCTCAGAGGCGGTGCATATAGCGCCTCCCAACGTGCGGGGTGCACCGACTGCGCCGCCTGCCGTAGGTGATCGCGCGCCTGCAGGAGGCGCGCGAGTGAAGCGGGGTCTGGCGTGATCACGGCGTTCGGACAGGTGAAGCAGCCCAGGAAGCTCGCACAGAGCTCACCGTGACGGGTTCCGGGAGCGACCCCCGCGAGCGGATCCTTGCAGTCAAAGCCGAACATCGATACAGCAGGCCCTGCCGGGATGATGTGCGGGGGCGATGACGGCGCGGGTCGATCGGGGGAAACATGTGAGAGGCGTCGTTCAATGTGGCCCATGAACGCGCTCTGCAGGGAGGCGACCCGCCTGTGGTGTTCGGCCTGCACCTCCGGGCCCTCGACGTAGCGGATGGTGGTCGAGATCTGCGCGTGGTTGGCGAGCCGCTTGACCTGATGCAGGTCACCGGAGGCCCGATAGAAGCTGCCAAGCACGCTCGGGCGGATCGAGGCGAGCGCGAAATGCGCAAGTCCATGGCGGGCCCGAAAGTCGCGGCGAATGACCGTTTTCGCCAAGGCGCTTGTGAAGGCGCTGACGCCACGCACGCCCTTGAAGAGGAATAGCGTCTCGCGCGATGCGGGCGGCGCATGGCGACGCAGGCCCGCGCTCCAGTCGAGGAGTTCGCGCACGAGGGTCGGGGGCTCGTAACCATCACTTGAGCGAAACGCTCGGCGCTGCGTGCTCCCCGCCCGGCGCTTGTCCCACACGAGCATCTCCCGGTCGGCAAGCAGCGGCAGGGGCTGCAGGCAGTCGCTCGAGAGCTCGGCAATCGCATCCGGGTTACCCCCCGTATGGATCAGAATCGTCAGGTAATACGGCAGGAGCGTGTTCGCGGTGGGATACAGGTAGGGCTCAATGCTCCGTGCTCCCCCGTGTTCGAGGATCTGCTGTTGGAGGCGGTAGTAACCGGCGCCCTTTAGAAGCTTGCGAGCGGGGAGAAGACCCGCGTGGTCGCGCTCGATCTGTTCGAGCAGCGCGCCGAGCCCCGCGCCGGAATCATCAGGCTCCCGCCGTGCGGCGTCGCGCGCCGCCCCACCCCGTGTGCGCATCGCGCGCGAGGCCGCGATATCGCGCTCGCAGGCACGCAGCAGGCCGCGCAGTTGCGCGGCGGAAAGGCGTGCGAAGCGTCCACTGTCGCGGTTGCGCCACGGGAACGGGTTGAAGGGGTACTCGATGACGGGCAGGAGGCCCGGACGGCAGCGTTCGAGCCACTGCAGAAGCTTGCGCAAGGTTGTGTATGCTCCTGCGCGGGTCGACTTGCTCCAAGGTGACCCGCTCGGGCGGCACTGCCGGTTCAACCACTCGACGTAGCGGCCCAGGAGGCGCCCGTCGAGCTCAGGGAGCGCGCGCAGCGCCGCGGACTCGGTAACGAAACGCGCAAACATCTTCAGGTGCGTCCAATGCGTCAGGATCGTGCGGTGCGGCCGCCCGCCGAAGTGATGCCAGAAGGCATCCGCGAGGGCCTGGGCAACGTCGGCGGGCAGACCGAGAGAGCAGAAGTCGATCAGGGTCTGCCGCAGCTGGCGCGGCCCATCGAGCGGCAATGCAGAGGACGCCATGACCGTGGCGCCCGGCAGGAGGCGACTCATGCGCAGCCGCCGCAGCGACTCGTTCACGCCGGTTCTCCGAGCAACGAATCGAGCACCTCTCCGAGCGCGCACACATCGATCGCGACCGCGCGCAGATACCGATCGGTCGTCTCGAGGTGCTCGTGACCCATCAGAATCTTGACGATGAGCAGCGGGTTGATCGAGGCGCCCTGCTTCGCGAGCTGCTCGAGCCGCGCGAGCATCGTGCAGGCGAAGGTTGCGCGCAGCAGATGCGTCGTCGCGGTGAATCCCGCCGTCCGACCGGTTGAATGAATGACCTGCTGGTAGCGGTTCTTGCTCACGCACCGCCCGCAGCTGTTGATGAAGAGCCGATCGGCGCGCTCGTCCCGGCCTGTGCGCCGCAGTCGACGGACAACCCACGCGTGTCGATGATCTCGAAGATAGGCGACCGACTCCTCAAGCAAAGTGGCAGCCGCGATGACGTAGCCGGGCTTGCCACCTTTGCGTCTCACGTCGATCAACCGAAAGGCGCTCCCGCTCACGGCCGGAGGCTCCACATCCTTGACCGTCAGACGCAAGAGCTCGCTCACCCGAAGCCCGGTATAGAGCTGCCAGCGCGCCATCAGGTCGTAGGGGGGCGGGAGCGCTGCGAGGAGTTCACGCGCCTGGAGGGGCGAGAGGGGTCGAGGCAGCGCTTCGAACTGGCGCAGCACAAACAGGGCCTGGTCGTCCGATCCGCCGGCCCCGCTGCGCAAGCGTTGGGCGCCGCGTGCCACGTGGAAGTCGTATGCGCGACCGACCAGGGGCGAGCCCTTGAGCCACCCGGCGCGCACGGACCAGGCGTAGAACCGCAGCACGCCCCGAACGCGGTGGTTGATGGTGCGGACGCTGTACGGACGGCGAGTCTGGGGGCTCGGCTGCGTCATCATCCGGTTGCGATAGCGCACGAGGTCGACGGTGTCGGCCTCCTGCCAGCCGATGCCGTTCTGTTCGAGAGTGTCGAACCAGTCGTAGAGGATCTCGGCATAAGTGCGCACGGTATCGGAGGTGTGCGCGCGTTCGACGGCATGCTCGTGCAAAAACGCGACGGCCGGCTCGATGAGCGCAAACCCCGCACTGAACAATAGGGGAAACCCCGCCGGCCGCCCGGCCCGCAGCGTGATCGTCGCGGTCGCCTCGGCTGCCTGACGCACGCACTCGGGCACGTCCGTGGCGAGCGGCAGTGGCGCCTTACGGATGATCTGAACCATCATCCATCCCTCGCTCGGTGAGGTATCGGACAGCATCGACGAAGCCGAGGCCGAGCAGGTGCATCGTAAGGTCGATCGCCCCGCCCCCGCCCCGTCGGGCGCGCGTGTCGTACCACTTGGGGCCGGTGGTGAGAATCTCGAAATCCCCGCGCTCGGTGAGCACCTGCCAGCGACGGCTGGCGGAGTCCTTGCTCGGCCGGAAGGTCCTGTCAGGCTTGACCTCCGTGGCAAGGCGGGCCAGGGCCAACTCGGCCGGAAAGGCCCGCAGCCGCGCCAATGTCACCGTATCAAACGACCTTCGCACTGCCGCACCGCCTTGCAGTCCCGTGAACCCTCCCCGTACCCCTCCCGGGCTACTCGCCTCTGACGGAGGCTTGGGGCTACTTGAGTGTGCGGAACTGTAGGCGTCAGACCCAGAGCCAAAAAGGCCGGTTACATGCAGAAATGCAACCTAACACCCCTCGGGAATCGCTGAACCAAGCGCCGCCGATGAATCGATCACGCGCCGCCTCAGTGCTGCCCTGGCGCTGGTCGACATCCGGGTGCTGGATCACTTCATTGTTGCTGACAATGGCTGCGTATCCTTTGTTGAACGTGGACTTATGTGACATCCGGCGCGCCACGCTGCGGACGGGCTGCGAATTGCGCGACGCTCCAGCTCGGGGACAGAGGTGCACTCATGAGCGCTAAATTTGATGCCAGGCCCCCGCGAGCGCGGATTACCGGCTTTGTCTATTTGCTCTACTTTCTGACGGCTGTAGCCGCCGAGGCCTTCGTTGGCCGGGCAGGCCTCCATGTGTTTGAGACCCTGAACCTGATCTCGCACGCCTGCTACATCGCGGTGACGCTGCTGCTCTATTGTCTATTTAGCGTGGTGAACAAGAACCTGTCTCTACTCGCGGCGTTATGCAGCCTCTTGGGATGCGCCAACGATGTGCTGGCGCTCTTAGGTCTCGCGCCCTACAACATCAGCAGCCTGGCGTTCTTCGGTCCGTATTGTCTTTTGCTGGGCTACCTGATCTTCAACTCGACCTTCCTGCCCAAAATTCTGGGCACCCTGATGGCCTTAGCGGGACTGGGTTGGCTCATCACGCTGTCCCCGCTTGCGAGCCCACTCACGCTGTTCCTGATGGCGCTCGGCCTGGTTGCGGAAGCCTCGCTGATGCTGTGGCTACTCGTGAAGGGCGTGAACCTCCCGCGATGGCTTGAGCAGGCGGGCGCAACGCAACCTACCCCCGCAGCGCGGACCGGCGGTTTTAGTTCGTGACGGGATCCGACCCAAAACCGGTCCACGGGCCCCGCCTCGCCGGCTGGGTGTGACTGACCTGGCTGCCACGTTTTCGGGGACCGTTTTGCTCCACTTACAATCTGGCCTGGGCGTCCTGTGCCGCTTCCTAAGGCCGGGAGTTGCTCCGGCGGCGCGCTACTGGTATAAAGCGACCCCTTTGGGCCGCCATGACTGTGGTCGGCCTTTTGATTAAGTCATTGATTTTAATAAGGATCGCCTCATGTCTCGCGTGTGTCAGGTCACGGGCAAGCGCCCCACCACGGGTAACACGGTCTCGCACGCCAACAATCGGGTTAGGCGCCGTTTTCTGCCGAACCTGCATGTGCAGCGTTTCTGGCTCGAGGGCGAGAAGCGCTGGATCTCGCTGCGCGTGTCCACCAGTGGCCTGCGCACGATCCAGAAGAATGGCATCGAAGCTGTTCTGGAAAAGATGCGCAGCCGCGGCGAAGCCGTCTAACACCTTTTAGGATTCAGGGTCACCGATCATGCGCGAAAAAGTGAAGCTCCTCTCTTCGGCCGGCACGGGTCATTTCTACGTGGCGATGAAGAACAAGCGTCTGCATCCGGAAAAGATGGAAGTGCGCAAGTTTGATCCGATGGTCCGCAAGCACGTGGCCTACAAGGAAACGAAGATCAAGTAACTGCGTGGGGCTCGCCAGCATCGGCGTGGCCGCGAAGCGTTATAATTGATTGCGAGCCCGCCATTCGGCGGGCTTTGCATTTGTAAATCCTCGATCTCTTTACCGGGTGAAGCGATGCCCGAGCTGCCAGAAGTAGAAACCACTCGCCGCGGCATCGAGCCGCACCTGCGTGGCCGGCGAATCCTGGAATTTCGCATTCATGATTCGCGCCTGCGCTGGCCCGTGGCGCGCACGCTGCCGCGCGAACTTCGCGGCCAGCGCATCCTCTCCGTGGGTCGACGCGCCAAGTACCTGCTGATCGGACTCGAGCGCGGAACGCTGATCCTGCACCTCGGAATGTCCGGGAATCTGCGCGTGCTCGATGCCGCGACGCCCCGCCTCACCCACGATCATCTGGATCTGCTGCTCGATTCAGCGCAGGCGCTGCGCCTGAACGATCCGCGCCGCTTTGGCAGCTGCCTCTACACCAACGCCGACCCGCATCTGCACCCGCTGCTGCGAAACCTCGCCCCCGAACCGCTCGAGGAGGCCTTCGATGCCGCTTATCTCTACAAGGCGACGCGCCGCCGTCGCGTGGCGATCAAGCAGTTCCTGCTCAACGGGCGCGTGATCACCGGGGTCGGCAACATCTACGCCAGCGAGGCGCTGTTTCGTGCCCGTATCCGCCCGCAACGACGCGCCGGCGCGCTCAAGCTGGCCGACTGCGTGCGCCTGGTGCGCGCGATCCGCAGTGTTCTCAGTCAGGCGATCCGCGCCGGCGGCACGACGCTGCGGGACTACGTCGGTGCCGATGGACTGCCCGGCGAGTTCAGCGTGCGGCTCGATGCGTACGAGCGCGCGGGCAAGCCGTGCCGGCGCTGCCGCACCCCGATCCGGCACATCACACAGGGCCAGCGCTCGAGTTACTACTGCCCGACCTGCCAGCAGTGAAGTTGATGCGCAAGCAGCGCCGTCCGGCCCACCATCGCGCGCACGCAGTACTGCACACGGATCCGGTGATGCGTGCGCTGATCACGGCCGCCGGGCCCTACGCCCTGCGAAGCACAGCGGCCGAGTCACCCTTCCGGGCGCTGATCCACTCGATCGCACACCAGCAGCTGCACGCCACCGCCGCCGCGCGGATTCTCGAGCGCTTCATCGCACTCTATGCGCCCGAACCCTTCCCGAGCCCGAGCGCCGTACTCGCAACCCCTGCAGCGACACTGCGCGCAGTCGGCTTCTCCTTCGCGAAAATCCGGGCGCTGCATGATCTGGCGGAGAAGACGCTGAGCGGCATCGTGCCGCCGAGCATGCACCTGCATGAACTGCCGGATGAGGTGGTCGTCGAACGGCTCACTCAGGTGCGCGGGATTGGGCCGTGGACCGTGCACATGATGCTGATGTTCCAGCTCGGTCGCCCCGATGTGCTACCCGTCGATGATTTTGGCGTCCGAAACGGCTTCCGACTCGCGTATGGCCTGAAAGGCATGCCGACGCCGCGCGCACTGGCTGAGTTTGCGGAACGGTGGCGACCGTATCGCACGATGGCCTCCTGGTACCTGTGGCGCGCGGTCGAACTGCATCGAGCCGAGCGGCTCCCCAAGGCAGCGCAGCCGCCCCGGGTTGCGATCCAGAAGCCGCCGCGCAAACGCACGGCGAAAGCCACGTCCCGTCTGAAATCCAAGAAGCCCTTACGGCGCTCGCCACGCGCGCATAAGTAACCGTCAACAGCCGCTCGCCGTGGACGCTCATTCGGTCAGGCCGACGCCCTCACCGCGCGGATCGGCGGCGGCTTCGACGGCACCGGTCTTGGTATTCCAAATCACCGCCTGCATGTTGCCCCAGCGGCGCGACTGGACCTTCACATGGTGGCCAAGCGCCTCAAGGCCGCTGATCTGGGCCTCATTGAGTGCGCCAGGCTCAAACATCAGCAGATCGGGCAGATACTGGTGATGGATGCGCGGCGCGGCCACGACCTGCGCCGCATCCTCGCCATCGAGAAAACCGAGCGTCGCCTGTACCGCCATGCTGATGATCAGGCTGCCGCCGGGCGAGCCTGCGATCAGGACGCGATCCGGAGTCTCGATGAACATTGGCGTTGCCGAGGAGAGCATGCGCTTGCCCGGCGCAATGGCGTTGGCCGCATTGCCCACCAGTCCGTAGCCGTTGGGTACGCCCGGCTTGATCGAGAAGTCATCCATCTCGTTGTTCAGGAACAGGCCAGTGCCGGCGATCATGCGTCCTGAGCCAAACCAGAAATTCAGCGTGATCGTGGCCGCGACCCGATTGCCGTTGCGATCGAGGATCGAGAAGTGCGTGGTTTGCGGGCCCTGGGATGGCTCGGTAAATCCTGGCAGCTCGCCGCTGGGCGTAGCGCGATCGGTGTGGATCCCCAAGCGCAGCGTGGCGGCATAGGCCGGATCGATCAGGCGCGCCACCGGCACGCTGATAAAATCTGTATCGCCAAGATACTCAGCCCGGTCGCGATAGACGCGCCGCAGCGCCTCGACGATCAGGTGCAGACGCGCGACGCTGTCCGCCGGCGGCAGCTCGAAGCCAGAAAGCAGATTCAGGGTTTCGACGAGCGCCACGCCGCCCGAGCTGGGCGGTGGCACCGACACGATGCGCGCATCGCGGTAATGGCCCACGATGGGCTCACGTTCAACGGCGCGGTAGTCGGCCAGGTCCTGCTCACTCCAGATCCCGCCCTGCGCCCGCACGCCAGCGACCAGGCGATGAGCCAGCTCGCCGCGATAGAAGGATGCAAGGCCGTGACTGGCCAGATGCTCGAGTGTGCGTGCGAGCTCTGGCTGGCGGATCAGCGTGCCGACATCCGGAACGGCGCCAGCGCGCAGGAAGTTCTTCGCAACATCCGGATCAGCGGCGAACTGTTCCAGATGCTCCTGCAGCAGCCCCTGCAGATGCGGCGTCAGCTGGAAGCCCTCGCGCGCCAGGCGGATAGCAGGTGCCAGGGTGCGCGCTACCGGCAGTCGCCCATAGTGTGCCGCCAGCCACGCCATGCCAGCCGGCTCCCCCGGAATCCCTGCGGCAAGGGCGCTGTCGGTGGACAGGTTGGCCACCGGTTCGCCATGCGCATCGAGGAACATGTCGCGGCTGGCCGCGCCCGGTGCGCGCTCGCGCGCATCGATGGCTCTATCAATCCCATCGCTGCCCCGATGCAGCAGGTAGAAGCCGCCGCCAGTCAGGCCCGAACCGTTGGGCTCGACGACTGCGAGCGCAGCGGTCACGGCCACGGCCGCATCAAAGGCATTGCCGCCCTCGCGCAGTATCTGAATACCGGCGGCACTGGCGAGCGGGTTGGCGCTGGCGATCGCGCCGACCCGCGGCGGGCCGGCGCGCGCGGTTCCGAGCAGTACCAACAGCAACGCGAGTGCAAGTAGCAGCTGCGCGTCACGGCGCATCAGCAGCCGGAGCCTCTGCATCATTTGACTTTGCGGCGGAAGGCCGCCTCGACCAGCGGATGCACGAACTGGCTGACATCGCCGCCGAGCGTGGCGATCTCGCGCACCAGCGTCGAGGAGATGAAGGTGAAATGTTCTTTCGGCGTGAGGAACATGGTTTCGACACCCGGCGCAATGTGCCGCCCCATGTTTGCCAGCTGGAACTCGAATTCAAAATCCGATACTGCGCGCAGGCCGCGGATGATGACGCCGATCTGATTGTTCTTGGCGAATTCCACGGTCAGCCCGTGATAGCCCTGGATCGAGACATTGGGCAGGTCGGCGAGCACACCGCGCGCGAGCTCCACGCGCTCGTCGATCGAGAACAGCGGTGCCTTGTTGGGATTGGCGGCAATCGCCACGACCACATGATCAAAGATGCCGGCCGCCCGACGTACCAGATCCTCGTGGCCCCGGGTGATCGGATCGAAGGTACCCGGGTAAACGGTGCGCACGGGATGGCCCACGGTCAGCTCCTCGGTTGATACTCGAACAGATGATACCCGACCTCGCCCGCCGCGCCCGAACGCAGCGGCTGAAAGCCGCTGGGCAGCGCCGGCAGTGGCTCGCGGCGCGCATGCTCGAGATAGATCACGCCCCCAGGCCGCATCCAGCCTCTGGCCTCCAGCGCGCTCACCGCTGCGCCGAGCAAGCCGGAGGCAAAGGGAGGATCCAGAAAGGCGATATCAAAGCTCTGCGGCGTACCGGCCAGAAACTGCTCGGCACCGCCGTGCTGTACCTGCGCGCCCACCGCCTCCCAGGCCACCAGCAGTTCGCGCAGTGCGCGGCAGGCGAGCGCATCGCGCTCGACAAACTGCACAGCCGCTGCGCCGCGCGAGAGCGCCTCAAGGCCGAGTGCCCCGGAACCGGCAAACAGGTCCAGACAACGGGCGCCAGCAATACGCGCCATCAGCCAGTTGAACAATGTCTCACGCACCCGGTCGGGGGTCGGGCGGATCTCGGCCGCCGCGAAGCGAAATCGCCGCCCGCGCCAGCGCCCGCCGATGATCCGCAGCTGGCGGGGGCCCGCGGTGCCTGGGCTCGAACGCGCGGGGGCTGACTTGGGACGTCTGGGACTCACTGTGCCCCACAGCGTACCGCAGGCAGCCTACGCGGCAAGCATGCCCAAGATACAATTGCAGACTTACTTCGTGTGGATAGGTCTCGATGCCCTCCAGCCCTGAAACCAATGCCAGCAGCCCCTCGGCACCCCGCGGCCTGTTCGCACGCCTCAAAGCACGCTTAAGCGAAGGCAGCGCCTCACTCGGCCGCGAACTGCGCAGCCTCCTGCGCGGCCGCAAGATCGATGCCGCGGCGCTCGAGGAGCTCGAAACACGGCTGCTGCGCGCTGATGTCGGCGTACAGGCAACGAGCGAGATCCTCGAGGATCTGCGGCTCCAGGTGGCGCGCCACGAACTCGATGACACCGAGGCGCTGCTGGCGGCACTGCGCGCACGCCTGGCCGCGATCCTCAAGCCGTGCGAGCAGCCCCTGCTGATCGACCGCAGCGCTCACCCGTTCGTGGTGCTGGTGGTGGGCGTGAATGGCTCGGGCAAGACCACCAGCATCGGCAAGCTGGCCCGGCAGTTCACCGACCAGGGTCTGGAAGTCATGCTGGCGGCCGGCGATACCTTCCGCTCCGCGGCGGTCGAGCAGCTCTCGGTCTGGGCTGAACGCACCGGCGCTGCCTTCAGTTCGCAGCACAGCGGCGCGGATCCGGGCGCCGTCATGTTCGATGCACTCAAGGCGGCGCAGGCCCGCGGCATCGATGTGTTGCTGGCCGACACGGCCGGGCGATTACACAGCCAGTCGCATCTGATGGAGGAGCTGAAGAAGGTGAAGCGCGTATTGCAACGCGTTGACCCCTCGGCACCCCACGAAGTGCTGCTGGTGCTGGATGCCAACCAGGGCCAGAACGCGCTCGCGCAAGCCGAGCAGTTTCACGCCGCGCTCGGTGTCACGGGCCTTGTGATCACCAAGCTCGATGGCACGGCTCGGGGTGGCATTGTAGTTGCCATCGCGCGCCGCCTCGGTGTGCCGATCCGCTTCATCGGCATCGGCGAGCAGGCGGCGGACTTTGGCGAATTCCACGCCGAGTCCTATGCCGCCGCACTGACCGGGGATGCCGAGGGCGCGCCGTGATTAGTTTTGAGCGCGTTGCCAAGCGCTATCCGAATGGCCGCGAGGCCTTGAGCGCGGTCACTTTGCATGTGGCCCCAGGCGAGATGGTGTTCCTGACCGGCCGCTCCGGCGCGGGCAAGAGCACTGTACTCAAGCTCATCGCGCTGCTCGAGCGACCCACGCGCGGGCAGCTCATCGTCAATGGCGAGAACACCGCCAAACTCCCGGCGCGGCGCATCCCGGCGTTTCGCCGGCGCATCGGCGTCGTGTTCCAGGATCACCGACTGCTGACCGACCGGCCGGTGTTCGACAATGTCGCCTTGCCGCTGATCGTCGCCGACATATCGATGCGCGAAATCGACAAACGCGTGCGCGCCGCGCTCGATCAGGTGGGGCTGCTTGGCAAGGAGCGCATGCTGCCGCTCGAGCTCTCGGTCGGCGAGCAGCAGCGCGTTGGCATTGCGCGCGCGGTCGTGAGCCGGCCACCGATCCTGATTGCCGATGAGCCCACCGGGAATCTGGATCATCAGCTGGCCAGCGAGGTGATGAATCTGTTTCGCCGCCTCAATGAAGTCGGCGTCACGATCGTGGTCGCGACGCACGATCTGCTGCTGGTGCGCGAATCGGGCCTGCGCGAGATTGCGCTCGCCGATGGCGTGGTCAGCGGCGCCGAGGCCCCGCTGCCCTCGATGCAGGCGGAACGATGAGCGGCTTCGGCGCCTCGGCCTGGAGTTCGCGTCACGCGCACGCACTGCTCTCCTCGATGGGCCGGCTCGCGCGCCATCCGCTGGCGACGCTGCTGACGGTGCTGGTCATGGCGCTCGCGCTGGCGCTGCCGCTGGGGCTTGATGGGCTGGTGAGCAACGTGCGCACGGCGACCGGCGACTTCTCGGGTGCGATCGGCCTGAGCGCCTATCTGCACCTCGATGTGCAGGAGGAGCGCATTCAGCAACTGGCGCGCAGCGCGCGCGAGCATGCGGGCGTGGGTCGCGTCGAGGTCATCAGCGCCGCCGCGGCACTGGAACAGTTTCGCAAGGACTCCGGATTCGGGGCGGCACTGGATGCGCTGACCAGCAACCCACTGCCGCCTGTCATCAGCGTGACGCCCACGGCCGAGGCCAGCTCGCCGGCTGGTGTTGAAACCCTGCGACGCTATCTGGCCGCGTGGCCGGAAGTCGAATCGGTTCAGGTCGATGGCGACTGGGTGGTGCGCTTCAATGCGATTCTCGATGAGCTGCGCGATGTGCTGCTGCTGGCCGCTGTGTTGCTGGGCGCCGGCGTGGTCGCCGTGGTCGGCAATACCATCCGGCTCGAGATCGATAATCGCCGCGCAGAGATTGAAGTCACAAAGCTCGTGGGCGGTACGAATGCCTTCGTGCGCCGGCCGTTCCTGTATGCCGGCACGCTCTATGGCCTGCTCGCCGGGATGATGGCCTGGCTGATCGTGCTGGGGGCAACTTTGAGCCTGCAGCCGGCGACCACGCGACTCGCGCTGGCCTACGGCAGTCATTTTGTGCTGAACGGACCTGATGTTCGCGAAGCCGAACTCGCGCTGGCGGTGGGTACGGTGCTCGGCTGGATAGGCGCCTGGCTGGCGGCCGCGCGACATCTGGCCCGCATCGAACCAGAGTCCGCTTAACCCAATGATTTATAACAATAAATATTAGGGAACCGACCCCTCTCTTAGCACTCTAATCAACCGAGTGCTAAACTTCAGCCGTCCTAGACAGATGAGAGGGTCGTGGCGCATGACGAATCAAACTGCCCTGATTTCCTTGCCGCGTGACTGGTCCCTGACCGGCCCGGTCGGAACCTTTGATGCCTACGTCGAACGTGTGCGGGGCATCCCGGTACTGACGCGCGAGCAGGAGCAGGAACTCGCCCTGAAATTTCGCGAGCACGATGATCTCGAGGCTGCCCGGCAGCTGGTGCTCTCGCACCTGCGCTTTGTGGTGCACATCGCGCGCGGCTATGCCGGTTACGGACTGCCCGTGAGCGATCTGGTCCAGGAAGGCAGCGTTGGCCTGATGAAGGCCGTGAAGCGCTTTGATCCGCATGTGGGTGTGCGCCTCGTGACCTTTGCCGTGCACTGGATCCGCGCCGAAATTCACGAATATGTACTGCGCAACTGGCGTCTGGTACGCATCGCGACCACCAAGGCGCAGCGCAAGCTGTTCTTCAATCTGCGGCGCATGAAGAAGAACTTGAGCTGGCTCACGGCCGAGGAGACGCAGGCGGTGGCGAGTGATCTGGGGGTGAGCCCCAGTGAAGTCACGGAAATGGAGCAGCGCCTCTCGGCTCACGATCTGTCCTTCGATCCGATTCCTGGCGGTGAAGAGGAGGAAGGCCATGGCCCGGTCGCCCACCTGGCGGCCCCGGACATGGATCCGGCCGAAACGGCCGAATCCGAGGAATGGGAGGCGGACTCCACCCGGCGCCTGCACGAGGCCCTGGGCGGCCTGGATGACCGCAGCCGCGCGATTGTTAGGCGCCGCTGGATGAGCGAGCCGCGGGCCACGCTGCATGAGCTGGCCGCCGAATACGGTGTTTCGGCCGAGCGGATCCGCCAGATCGAAACCGCAGCATTCAGCCGCCTGCGCGGCCTGCTGCCGGCGCCGGTTGTCTGATCAGCGCCACAAACGGGAATACAACGACTAAGGTCTACCCCACCGGGCCCGGTGGGGTACAACAAGCGCATGATCACTATGGCTTTCTGCCAGCCGCAGGGCTATGATCGGGTCCATGGCGCACAGGTTGTTGTTGGTGCGCAAATCGGACAGCCAACGGATTTAGAAAATCTGGCTTCCGGATGGACACGGATCCAAGGCGGTGTGCCAATTAGGCCGCTGTCGGGTAACCGGAATGCACGAACTAACGTGTGGCGCCCTGACATTTTCGGGTGCGGCGCAAGCCTAAGGTTCCGATCCGCACATGAGGTTAATGTCCAGCCGTGGCAGACCGGGTCGTACGTTGAGTGTTGAGAGCCCCGCTAAAGCGGGGTTTTTTTTGCCCGCGAGGGGTTAGCGGCGACCGCAGCCTGCGCTTTGACCCTCGCGACAACAGGATCTATTCGGGGGCGCTCGCCGGGTGAGTTGACCGATTTTGACCTCTAATTGTCAATTGACAAAAACGTGTCAGAATCTGTCATATGAACGAGCCCACGGACCCTTGGCATTATCCGCGCCCCGATCTCGCGCAGGCGTATCTAAGCGGCTTCGACCTTGGACTGACATCAGCGCGCGGTCTGTTTGCCCGCCGAAGAATGGGCAAAACCGAGTTCCTGAAGTACGACCTATTGCCTGCCGCCGCACGTGCGGGCTATTTGGCCGCATATACCAATTTATGGGATTCAACCGATCAGCCAGGACAGGCCATAGCAACCGCAATCCTGTTGGCCGCACAGCCAAAGGGCGTGACTAAGTTCTGGGAGGGCCTGAAGACCCCGATCCGCAAGCTCAAAGGCGGCGCCAAGTTGCCTCTGGTGGAGGGCTCGATTGAATTGGACTTGGCCGACAAGGAGAAAATTGCTGTCCCGGCAATCCAGGCCGCCCTACAGGCGTCCGATCAAACCAAGAAACGCTTGCTGCTCATCATCGATGAAGCACAAGTGCTCGCCGATCCCGCACACAAGGCGGTGGCACATTCGCTGCGCGCCGGATTGGATATCCGCAAGCCCAGCATCAAGGTACTGTTCGCCGGCTCTTCGGAAGCGGCGCTGCGGGACATGTTCTCGCGCGCAGCTGCGCCTTTCTATAACTGGGCCCCTCTTGAGCCCTTTCCCCTTTTGGGACGCGAGTTTGTCGAGGCCACGGTAGCCCAGCTACGCAGCGTAGCTAAGCATCCATTGAGTCTAGGTGATGCACTTGGAGCGTTTGCCGCCCTGAACGAGACGCCGGAATTCTTTCGCTGGTACATTGAGCGATACCTAATGTATCAGCTTCAAGGCGCTGAGCAGGCTTTGCGCTACACGCAGTCCAGAGTTAATGACGACACAGGGTACGCAAGGAACTGGAAAGCGCTGAAGCGCAGCGATCGAGCCGTCCTTTTGTTGCTGGCAAGCGGCATACAAGATCTCTATGGAGCACGAGCACTTAAGCAGCTTGCGAAGATATTGGGTGTTCCACACCTAACGATCACCGTACCAAGAACATCCATTCGTCGCTTGATAGACCCTCGAGACCAGATACTGGCTCGCGTGGACCAGGGGTTCTATCGGTTTGAAGACCTGGAGTTTCAAAACTGGGTCGCCGCCCGTCGCACTGTCGACTGAATCAACGGTGCGCCGAGCTTGGCGGAATTGAACTCGCTGCCCCAGTGGCTACGCTGCCCTCGGCCCGCGACGCGCGTCCCACAGCTGCTCGATGAAGGCCGCACTGCGTGCCGCCCCGTCCAGTTTGAGCTCCACAGTCGGTGCCGGCGCTGCCAGCGCGGCTCGAATGGATTCTGCTAGTGGCTGCGGCTCCCAGCCGCCTGCATTCAATACCCGTGCTGCGCCGAGCGATTGCATGACCGCGCCGCGCGCCCCCTGATCCGACATGGCGGGATGGATGGCAAGTAGCGCGCGCTGGCGCGTGGCCAGCAGATTGGCGCACGTGTTGTAGCCGGTGTAACTCACCGACAAGGTCGCGCCGGCAAGCCACGCGATGAAATCGGCCCCGAACGGCCGCTCGAGCCATGGCGTCGAGACCGCACCCGGCGCAGCGGCCAGACCTCGACAGGCTATTACCTGCAGGTGACGCAGCTGCGGCGTTGCCAGTGCTGCCGCCACTGCCGAGGGCAGCTTCAGTGGATCCGTTCCACCGCCACTGCTGACGAGCACGTACGGTGTCTCTGAGCTGACTGCAGGTGCCGGCGCTTCGGCCACGATACCTGTGTAATAGAGCGGCGTTCGCAGCGCCGCGGCGCCCGGAAAACTCGCACTGAGTGGCGTCAACTGCTCTTCGCCATGCACCATGATGGCATCAAAATCACGTTCCAGACGTCGCTGCACTTCGGCAGCGTAGTTTCCTGCGACACATTCCTCGAAGCGTGTCTGGCGCACAATGTCGCGCAGCGAGCAGACAATCAGCACTTGCGGACGCGCCGCGCGCGCCGCTGCCACCACGGACATGATCTCGGCTTCCAGGTCCCACTTGCTGAAGGGGAAGTGTTCGATGATGAGCACCTGCGGCCGCAGCGCTATGACGGCGCGGTGCAGACGCGCCGCGCGTTCCGCCAGCACCCGAGGCAGGCTCTCGGTGGACTCAAGCGGCGCAATCCCGGCGCGAGCGCGGACAATGCGCGGCAGGACGAGCCTGCGCACCTCGTTATCCGCTGCGCGCGGGACGCGCCTGCCGCCATCCACCAGCTGCACCTCGTGACGCTGGCTGAGTGCACGCGCAATCTCGAAGCTGCGGACATAGTGACCCACGCCGCTCAGCGCCTGTGAGTAGAGCATGATGGACAGTCGTGCAGCCAAGGCGACCTCAGTCAAAATCAAGCAGTGCGCGGATCTGTTCACGGATCGGGCTGTAGCGCACGTGGCTGATGGTCAGCGCCTGCTCGAGGAATCGGCGGCCGCCACCCAATTTGTCCTGCTCCTGCGTAAACTCGATCAGCCGGTTCTCCTCGGGATCGCGAATGACGCCCAGCGGATCGCCTCCGGCACTCATCTGCCCGAGCGCTTCCAGGTACAGCTGCCGCAACAGCTGCAGGCCACGATCGGAGCTGACCAGCCTTTCACGCGTCCGATCGGCGATCGCCCCCTGGCTCACCCACACCATCATGTCGCCGCCATCGACATAGTCGACGATGAAGTTGCCAGCATCATCGCGCCACGGGACTTCGTAGACCGGCACCTCGCTCTGCGCGGGTGCGCTGCGCCCGGGGCCCGGCCGATAGACCGAGTACCACCAGTGCAGCGTATGCGTGTCATCGACTGGCACACGGATCTGGAAGCGGTGCTGGCATTGGGCACCCACGCGCAGCATGTTCGGGAAGATCAGCGGGTGACCGATCCTCCAGTCCTCATCCGCTTCGCTGCCGCCCTCGAGCACTCGCCGCTTGGTGATGCCATAGCGGAAGCGCTCGAAGCCGATGCGCACCTGATGCCGCGCGTAGGCGCTGCTGTTAGGCGTTTTTTCGGGCGCACGCATCGCAGGCAGATGATGGCCGTGCAGCCACTCAGTGTGGGTTGGATCGACACTGTTCTCCATGATCTGCAGCCAGTTGCAGGGCAGCAGCGCACGCCCGATGTCGCGCAGCACGTTGTCCCACACAAAGAGGTCATAGCGCGGCACGAGCGGTGCCGGCGCGGGGCCAAGGTAGGCAAAGACCAGGCCGCCCAACTCGGCGATGCCGTAGGCGGTCGTGCGCACATGAGCGGCCAGGCGCGCCGAATCGGCTTCGGCAGGCATCGCAAGGCATTGGCCTGCGCCATCGAATTTCCAGCCGTGGTAGGGACAGCGGATGCCTTCGCCGTCGACGACACCCAGCCGCAGCGAAGTCCCCCGATGTGGACAGCGCTCGGCCACGAGGCCCAGCGTGTTGCCAGTCGTGCGATAGGCGATCAGATCCTCGCCCAGCACGCGTACCGCCCGCGCTGCGCCAGATCGCAGCTCGACACTGGCCAGTACCGGTAGCCAATAGCGGCGATACAGCTCTCCCATCGCTGTTCCGGGTCCGACCGCGGTCAGGCGCTCTTGCTCCGCAGGAGTCACGAAGCCGCACCGGCGTGGTAGAGCGTCTGGGCTCGGGCGTAGAACTCCTTGTCCCACGAACCGTGCTCCGGTGGGCCCAGCCCCGAAGCCTTCCAGCCACCGAACGGTGCCTGCGGATGCACGGCAAGTGGTCCGGGTGCGAGCTTGAGAATGCCCGCTTGCGCTTCACCCGCAAAACGCTCATGCGCGGCTGCATCCTGACTCAGCAGGCCGGCGACCAGTCCGTGGGGGACAGCGTTCAGAATCGCCAGTGCGTCGGTAAGATCCGCTGCCGCCAGCAGCACCGCCACCGGGCCGAAGGTCTCGCTCTGAGCAATCGCTGCGCTCGGCCTCACGGCGCTGAGCAGCGTCGGCTCATACCAGCTGCCCTGCTCATATCCCGCCGGACGCTGCGCCCCAGACACCACGCGGGCGCCTTCGTGGCGCGCGAGTTCGCAACATCCGGCCACACGCTTAAGGTTGGCACCCGAAATCAGCGGGCCGACCTCAGTGCTCTCGGAAGCAGGCTCGCCGATGCGCAGCGCCTGGATAGCGGCGGCAAAGCGCTGCTCAAATTCCGCGCAGCGTGCTTCGGCCACGATGAAGCGGCGGATCGCCGTACAGCGCTGTCCCGCAAAGCTGAACGCGGCGGCCGCGAGCGCCGGCATCTGCCCTTCGAGCTCCGCATCCTCGAGCACGATCACTCCATTGTTGCCGCCCAACTCGCCCTGCAGCGGCTTGCCACGCAGTGCGCAGCGCGCCGCGGCCGCGCGACCTGCGGCCACCGAACCAGTCAGTGCCACGCGATCAATGCCCGGTGCATCGATCAGCTCGCCGGCCGTGCGGGCATCACCGAAGAGCAGGTTCACCACGCCGGCAGGAAATTCCGCGGCGATGAAAGCATCCATCAGCGCGATCGCAAGGCGCGGTGCCTGGAGCGCCGCTTTCCATACCACGGCATTACCATAGAAGAGTGCCGGCGCGAGCTTGCTGAGCGGAATTGCCAGCGGATTGTTCCATGGGGTGATCAGTGCCACCGTGCCGACCGGACGATAACGCACGCTGACGCCGGCGCTGATCGAGGATTGCAGCGGCAAGGCCTGCACCGCGCTCAGATGCGCCAGGGCCCGCCCGACTTCCTCGCGCGCATCGCGCAGCGGTTTGCCAATCTCCGAAACCAGCAATTGCTCAAGTGACGTACGGCGTTCCTCGAGCAGCTTTGCCAGTCGTGTCAGAGGCTCAAGCCGCTGCTCGGCTCCAAGCTGCCCCCAGGCGCGCTGTGCACGCACCGCTGCGGCGACCGCGGCCTGCACCTGCGTGGCGTCGGCGTGCGGGACCTGCGCGAGGATGCACGCCGTCGCACAAGGATCGCGATGCGTGGTGTACTCGCGAGTGGCTGCGCTCAGCCAGCGATGATCAACACAGGCTGCCGGGACCTGCACTGCGCCCCTATTGTCCGTGGCAGCGTTGATACCCAGACGCTCGAGCAGCACGGCCGCGGGCTGCAGCTCTGCGGCGCGCCCCGCCAGGTAAGCCCGCGCCGCCGCCGCCTGCAGGGGATCATAGGAGCCCACGAGGTCCTCAGCGATCCAGACCCGATAACCACGCTCGTAGGCATCAAATGCCGTGGCCCGTACACAGCCGTGCAGATGCACCCCGGCCAGAATCAGTGTGCGCACCTGGAGTGACTCGAGCAGGCTTGCCAGCGCCGGATCGGCGAATGCGCTGAAATAACGCTTGCGCACCCGCGCTTCCCCAGGCAGCGGCAGCAGCGCTGCCGGCGGCTGTGCACCGGCGCTGCCCTCGATGCAGCCGCGATAGTCGGCGGCCACCCAGTGCGGCATGCGATCTGCGCCTTGGGCGCTGACCAGCGTGTGCACATGCACGATGCTGATGCCCTGAGCACGAATCGTCGCAAGAAACCCGGCGATCGCCGCCACCAGATGCTCGGCCGGCGGTTCCAGCTCCGCGCGCCCCAGAAAGTCGCGCTGCAGGTCGATCAGCAGAAGCGCAACATCGCTCATCGGGTCACAGGCAGTGAGCGCACCGCCGCCAGCCGCTGGCGCGCCGGTGCCAGACGCGCGCCCAAGGCTACAGCCACATGCTCGGCCAGCTGCTGCGTGCCGACAACGCGCGAACCGGGCGCGGCGATATCCGGCGTGCGCCAACCGGCAGCAAGCGTGTCCTCGATCGCAGCCTGCAGCTGCAGGGCGAGCTGCTCGAGGCCGAAGCTCTCCCGCAGCAACAGGCCGAGGGCATGAATCTGTCCGAGCGGATTGGCCCGATCACTCCCCGCCAGATCGTAGGCCGCTCCATGTCCGGTCTGAAATACGCCGCGGCCGCCATCACCCAGATTGGCCGAACAGGACATGCCGCGCGAACCGAGTAGCAGTGCTGCGCCATCGGCCAGCACGTCGCCAAACATGTTGGGTGCAACCACAACATCAAAAGCCTTCGCATCAGCCAGCAGCTGATACGCGGCCGTATCGACTTCGAGGAATCGCAGCTCAACCCCGCTGCCGTTAGCGCCGAGCCCCGCCTGCTCGGCCCAGAGCGCGCTGATTGAAGGCACGCCGCCGGGCTTGGTCACGACGCACAGGTGGCGCCGCCGACGCTGCGCAGCCCCGATAGCCACCTGAATAATACGGGCGACCTGGACTTCGCTGTATTCAAACCCGTGAAAAGCGCGGCGCCGGCCATCACGGACGTCGAATCCATATTCTCCGAGGTACAGGCCGGCGGTGTTCTCACGGATGATCAGGACATCGACGTTCTCGGTAGCTTCGGGGCGAAGCACGCCGATCCCGCGCAGTGCCGCTTGCGGCCGGATCGGTACCAACTTGCAGTACAGATCAAAGTGCGCGCGCAGTTCATAGACGAAGCGCCCGCCCTTGGCACCGCATAGCACGGCGCCGCCCGCGGCAAATATCTCGGAGAAGAATTCGCACATCAGCGGGCTCAAGCCTGATTCGCCGGGCGGGGCCTCGCGGATTTCAAAGCTGTGCGATTCATGCCGCTCGATTTCCGCCAGCACACAACGCGCGGCACCGACCACCTCGGGTCCAATGCCATCGCCTGAGAGCAACCCAATTACCAGCCGGCTGCGCGCCGAGGGGCTGGCATCCCAACCCGGCAGGATGGGCGCCAGTCGTACCGCACCCAGGCTCGGGTCCAAGCTCATGCGATTGTCCTCACTCATGCCCATGATCTCGCAGCGCGCAGGTGCAGGCCAAGGCCACTAGGAGAATGCGCCATTGAGCAACTCTGCCGAGGCAGGCCGGCCGCGCACCAGCGTAGCGCCTGCCCCAAAGGGCAGCGTCAGTACTTCAACGCCTGGCAGTTCGCGCAGACGCTCCATCAGGCGGCAGACCGTGTGCTGATAGGCGCGTTCGGGACCGTAGAAGGTGCTGGTGCGCTCTCGTAATGTGTCGTGAAAGATCACAGCGCCATCGGCCGACAGCTTGGGCAGGAACGAGAGGTAGTCAAAACGCGCCTGCTCGGCCGAGTGATAGCCATCCACCATCAGCAGGCCGATTGCGCCGAGCGCCGCGTAGTCGCTGCTGCCCACGAACTCCTGCGTCGTCAGGCGATAGTGGCGGACGTTAGGGGCGCCGAGGCTTAAGAAATGCTCGTTTACTCGCGCCGGATCCTGCCAGAAGTCATCGGCATACGAGGGATCGATGAAAACCACCTCACCCTGCTCACTATTGTCGGCCAGTGCCCGGGCCATGATCGCTGGCACGAAGCCACGGTAGGAGCCGATCACCACGGCGGTCTGCGGGCGGATCAGTCGCGCGAGCCCGTAATAAATCCAGCCGAGCCCGAGATTGAGGTCGGCCCCCCGCTGCGCATGCCCCATGCGCAACATCTGAGGATCCGAAAACAGCTGCCGGATGAACTCTTGCATATCTGCTGGACCTGGATCATGGCCTTGGCCGCAGGAGCGCGCTGCTGAATATGCCGGCGTCCCTGCGGGCAAGCTTAACAAGACAGATTTTCCGCTATGCGCAACTACTTCGCGCATTTTACAGCCAGCCATCATTGGGCTTATGCTGTGCTGCCAGTGTATCTTGCTCGGCGCACGCTGTCGGCCCTAAAAACCGCACTTCTTAACGCCATAGTTCAAGGGATGAACGCAATGAATAACAGACTGATCACTGCTGCTGTCGCCACGGCCCTCGGTTCAGGTTCACTCATCGCCCACGCAGGGGACTGGTATGTCACTGCCGGCGGCGGCCAGGCGAGACAGACGCTCAACAGCAACCAGGTCAATGACGACTGGGCCACCGACCTTGCCGGCGCCGGCGCGACGTTCACGCAAGGCTATTCAGGGGTATCAAGCACCCTGGCATCGCATTCGAGTTCTGCCTGGCGCGCTGGCGTTGGCTACGAATTCCTTCCATTCCTGGCCGGCGAAGTCGAGTACCTGCACCTGGGCCAGTCCAAGGCGATACTCTCGGGGCAGGTTGACGGGCCCGAGGGCGCCGCGGGATTCAGTACTTACAAACAGAGCGCCTGGGGCGTCTCTGCAGTCGCCAAGTGGCCGATGATCGTCAGCCCCTATGTGCGCCTCGGCGTATTG
>Ga0302317_10000657_pt1 | contig 27948 bp, 18 predicted proteins | sample III_Palsa_N3_3_FD_200450 | JGI IMG/M metagenome (GOLD analysis project Ga0302317, IMG submission 200450) | Peat permafrost microbial communities from Stordalen Mire near Abisko, Sweden - III_Palsa_N3_3 | ecosystem: Environmental > Terrestrial > Soil > Palsa > Peat permafrost | place: Sweden...
CTGCTGTTCGAAGGCGTCGTCGTTCACATGGGTAATCAGGTCGCTCACCGGGGATCTCCGTGGCTGGGGCGCAAAAACGTGTGGGTGAAAAGTGGGGTGGCAAGGACGGGAAAACAAGGAGATGGCGACTCGGGAGCCTGCCGGACTCGGGTTGGCTGGGCTGCAAATCCGGCTGCGCGCTCCATATTGCCGCCGCTTCTTGGTCCATGGAACCACTATGGACCGGCGAATCGTCGACAATCTGTCGTCGCACAGCCAACTTTTCGCCTCGACCACCCAAGTCCGGCAGACTCCAGGGGCCGTCATCAGCTACACTCAGGCGCCCATAAAGCGCGAGTTGGGCAGGAAGGAGAGGTGCCATGGCGGCAAGTCTTCATTCCAGCGCAACTCCGGGCACGATTCAAGGGCGGCTTGCACAGCTGCCCGTCAGACCGCCGGCAAAAACGGCGTCGCCAGCCGCGGCGCGACCTTGTTGACCCTGACGATTGAGCCGCTTCACTGCGCATTGCGCACCCGTCCTGCACTGCTTTCGCGCCGACACTTGGCGCCCGAGGCAAGTGCAGCGCATCACGCCGCCGTCAGGCCAAGGTTACCCATCCGCATATGTCACAAACCGTCCTCACCGATACCTTCTTCACCAACTTCGATTTGCATCCGCTGCTGCAGCAAGGTCTGGACGACAGCGGTTTCACCCGCTGCACGCCGATCCAGGAAATGACCCTGCCGCTGGCACTGGCCGGGCGCGATGTCGCCGGCCAGGCCCAGACCGGCACCGGCAAGACCTGCGCCTTCCTGGTTGCGCTGATGAATCGCCTGCTGACCACGCCGGCCGTGGCCGACCGCAAGGACAGTGACCCACGCGCGCTGATTATCGCGCCGACCCGCGAGCTGGCGATCCAGATCGAGAAGGACGCCAAAGCGATCGGCCGCCACACTGGCTTGCGCAGCGCGCTGATCTATGGCGGCGTCGATTACGACAAGCAGCGCCAGCAGCTGAAGGACGGCTGCGACATCATTATCGCCACCCCTGGTCGCATGCTCGATTACCACAAGCAGGGCGTGTTCAGCCTCAACAGCGTCGATGTGATGGTGATTGACGAAGCCGATCGCATGTTCGATCTCGGCTTCATCAAGGACGTGCGCTTCATCTTCCGTCGCCTGCCGCCACGCGAGCAGCGCCAGGTGCTGCTGTTCTCCGCCACGCTGAGCCATCGTGTGCTGGAGCTGGCCTACGAGCACATGCACAACGCCGAGAAGCTGGTGGTGGAGAGCGACAATGTCACCGCCGATCACGTGCGCCAGCTGGTCTACTTCCCCGCCAAAGAAGAGAAAATGCCGCTGTTGCTCAATCTGATCGACCGCGCCAAGCCCAGCCGCAGCATCATCTTCGTCAACACCAAGGCCGCCGCCGAGCGCATCACCGAGCGGGTCAAGCGCCACGGTTGCCGGGTCGGCGCGATCTCCGGCGACGTGCCGCAGCTGAAGCGGCAGAAGTTGCTGCAGCGTTTCCAGGACGGTCAGCTGGACATCCTGGTGGCCACCGACGTGGCCGCGCGCGGCCTGCATATCCCGGCGGTCAGCCACGTGTTCAACTACGACCTGCCGCACGAAGCCGAGGATTATGTGCACCGTATCGGCCGTACGGCCCGTCTGGGCGCGGACGGCGACGCGATCAGCTTCGCCTGCGACCTGTATGCGATGTCGCTGCCGGACATCGAGACCTATATCGGACAGAGCATTCCGGTGGCACAGATGGATCCGGAGCTGCTGATCATGCCGAAGCCGCGTGCGATCGATGCCGAGTTCGCGGCGAACGCCGCTGCCGACAGCGCCGCGTTCGGCGATGTGGTGGCGGCGCGTCCAGGCGACAAGCCGAGTCGTTCGCGTGGTCCGGCCAGTAGCCGTGATGGCGAACGCAGTGGGTCCCGCACGGGTTCGCGACCGCCGCGCGAGCGCAGGCCGGCTGCTGTTGTCGATCATGCTGCCGTCGTGACCGAGGCACCAGTCGCCGTGGCCGTGCATGCCACCGAGGGAGCTCCAGTTGCCGACGCTACGCCCGGCGCGGAAGGCGCCCGCAAGCCGCGTCGCCGTCGCGGTGGCCGTAATCGCCGCCGTGAAGGTGGTGCCGAGGGCGTGCTCGAAACGAATGGCCAGACGGCCACCAGCGCTGTCGATGGCAACCGTGCGCCACGTGGCGAGCGCCGTCCGCCGCGCGAACGCAACGCGACGGAGCCCACCGCCAGCGCCAACCGGCCATCGCGGCAGGTCGCGGTGACTGCGGGCAAGAGCCATGAACACGCCCATGCGAAGAAACCCGGATTGTTCCGCCGGTTGACCCGGCTGTTCACCGGCCGCTGAGCGGATCGATCGTCGCGGCTGAATCCGCGGCGATCGGCGAGTGCGTGAAGTCCGCATCTTGGTGCCGGCTTCCCTTATCCTTGCCGCTGGTACGACGGCACGCAGGCATGGGGACGCTCGGTGATCCATTTTGATCAAGTCAGCAAACGCTACGAGGGCGGCCATGAGGCGCTCTCGCAGCTTTCGTTCGAGGTGCCGACCGGCGAGATGGCCTTCGTTACCGGTCACTCCGGTGCCGGCAAGAGCACCCTGCTCAAGCTGCTCGGCCTGATCGAGCGGCCCTCGCACGGCACGATCAGCATGGACGGCAAGAGTCTCGCGAAGATCCGGCACAGCGGCATCCCGAAGTGGCGCCGGCAACTCGGCATGGTGTTCCAGGACCACCGGCTGCTGATGGAGCGCACGGTGTTCGCCAATGTCGAGCTGCCGCTGATGATCGGTGGCATCGCCCGCCCCGAGCGCGCGCGACGCGTGCGTGCGGCGCTGGAGAAAGTTGGCCTGCTTGCTTACGAGCGGCAGCTGCCGGCAACCCTGTCCACCGGTGAGCAGCAGCGTGTCGGCATTGCTCGTGCGATCGTGGCGCGGCCGACCCTGCTGATCGCCGACGAGCCCACCGGCAACCTCGACCCGCAGCTGGCGGTGGAGATCATGGGCCTGTTCGGCGAATTCCAGCAGGTTGGCACCACGGTGCTGATCGCCAGTCATGACCTGCCGCTGATCAAGCGCATGAAGAAGCGTGTGATCGTGCTCGACCACGGCCGGCTGGTCGCCGACCTGGCTGCGCAGGAGGTGTTGTGAACATGCCGTCCGAAGACATCCACGCCACGCCCCATACGCCGTCAGTCGAGGCCGCGCCGCGCAATCAGCACAGTCATGGGCGCCGGGTCGCCAGCTGGCAGGAGCATCATGGCTGGAGCGCCGTTGCCAGCCTGCGCCGACTGGCCTCGCGTCCGCTCGGCAGCCTGCTGACGATCGCCGTGATGGGCCTGGCGCTGGCGTTGCCGCTGGCGTTCTACCTGTTGCTGGGCAATGTGCAGAAGCTCGGCGAGGCGCTCGGTCAGAGTCAGGCGGTCAGCGTCTTCATGCAGCCCGGCCAGAGCGAGCAGCAGGCACAGCTGCTGGCCAAGCAATTGGGCGATCGACCCGAGGTGGCCGCAGTCACCATGAAAACCCCGCAGCAGGGCATGGACGAACTGGCCAAGATGCAGGGCTTTTCCTCCGGTGCCCTGCAGACACTGGGCGACAATCCGTTGCCCTACGTGCTGCAGCTGCAGCCGCGCGATGGTCTGGACGCCGCTGCCATCGAGCGGCTGGCGAGCGATGTACGCGAGATGCACAGCGTCGACCTGGTGCAGGACAGCGGCGACTGGCGGAAGCGTCTGGATGCCTTGCTCGGCGTCGGCAACCGCGCGGTGCTGGTGCTGGCCTCATTGCTGGCGCTGGCAGCGCTGCTGGTGGTGGGCAACACGGTGCGGGTGGATATTGCCAGCCGTAGCGAGGAGATCGGTGTGCTGCTGCTGGTCGGCGCCAGTGGCGCCTTCGTGCGCCGGCCGTATCTGTATGCCGGCATCTGGTATGGCCTGTTCAGCGGCATCCTGGCGGCGTTGCTGGCGGTGCTGATCGAATTCGCGCTGGCTGATCCCGTGGCGCAGTTGAGTCAGGCCTATGATGGCAAGCTGCAGGTGGGTGGCCTGCCGCTGTGGCTGTTGCTGGCGGTGCCACTGGCCGCGGCGGCACTGGGCTGGCTGGGCGCGCGACTGGTGAGTGCATGGCAATTGCGCAAGCTGGCGTAGCAGGTTGCGACAAGGTGACAGCAATCGCAGCGGTTGCGCTGTGGTCGGTGCACTATCTGTATGGAAGCGGTCGCAGGGGGTGCGGTCGCAGGTTCATCGGCAGGGATCGCCACGGGTCAGGTGGATGAGTAAGGAATGAGTACAAATATCAGCAGCCGTCTGCTCACCGAGGCACCGCGGGTGCTGGTGGTCGACGGTTCGCGTGTGGTGCGGCAGTTGATCACCCGCGTGCTGCAGGCCGAGCTGCCCGGTGTCGAGGTGGTCGGCTGCGGCAGCGGCGCCGATGCACAACAGGTGCTCGACTCGGGCGTGTTCGATTTCATCACCATTGCGCTGCGCCTGCCCGACATGGATGGGCTGGAGCTGGCGCGTTTCGTGCGCGAGTCGGCGCCGCAGATCTACGTGCCGATCGTGGTGGTTTCCGGTGATGTCGAGGATCGCCTGCACCGCCGCTCACTTGGCGAGCACGTCACCGATTATTTCGACAAGGCGCTCGGCTTCCAGGCCCTGGCCGAATTCATCCGCGGCTATGTAAGCCCGCAATCCGCTGCGGAGGGCACCGTGCTCTACGTCGAGGACAGCCGCGTGGTGGCGCTGGCGACCCGCCGCATGCTGGAGAAGATCGGCCTCACCGTGCGTCATGTGGTCAGCGTGGAAGACGCGCTGGCCATGCTGGAGACCGATCGCGCGCTGGGCTGGGTCGGTGCCGATGTGGTACTGACCGACGTCAGCCTGAAAGGCGAGCTGACCGGCGGTGACCTGCTCGAGCACATCCGCGGCGAGTTCGGTTACGGCAAGGGTCGATTGCCGGTGCTGGTGATGACCGGTGACGAGAACCCGGCCAATCAGGCCGCGCTGATCCGCGCCGGTGCGAACGACCTGGTCGAGAAGCCGGTCGAGGAAAAACTGCTGATCACCAAGTTGCTGTTCCAACTGCGCGTGGCGCGGCACCTGCGTGAGCGTGCGAGCAACGCATGAGCGACGAGCGGGTCAAGTTGGAACCGTCGTGGAAGGCGCGCGTGGGCGATTATTTGCAGCGCCCCGAGATGCAGGCACTGGCGACGTTCCTGCGTGCAGAGAAGCAGGCCGGCAAGCGGATTTATCCGCCCGGTCCGGAAATTTTCGCCGCGTTCGAGCACACCCCGTTCGATGCGGTGCGGATAGTGATCCTCGGCCAGGATCCGTACCACGGGCCCGGCCAGGCGCATGGCCTGTGTTTCTCGGTGCGCCCCGGCGTGCGGGTGCCGCCGTCGCTGGAAAACATCTTCAAGGAAATCCAGCGTGATCTCGGCATCGCGCGGCCCGACCATGGCTGTCTTACGCCATGGGCCGATCGCGGCGTGCTGCTGCTCAATAGCGTGCTGACGGTGGAAGAGGGCCGTGCCGGCTCGCACCAGGGCAAAGGCTGGGAGGGTTTCACCGACGCGGCAATCGACGCACTCAACCGCGAGCGCGAGGGTCTGGTGTTCCTGCTGTGGGGTTCGTATGCCCAGCGCAAGGGGCAGTTGATTGATGGCAACCGCCATTGCGTGCTGAATTCGGTGCATCCATCGCCGTTGTCGGCCCATCGCGGCTTCCTCGGTTGCGGTCATTTTTCCGCAGCCAACCGCTACCTGGAATCCCGCGCTCACGCGCCGATCGACTGGTCGCTGCCGCCGCGTTCCGCACGGCAGGGCGGTTTCACGCCCGCTTGAACGCCGATGGGCGACCCTCATGTCGAGGCCATGGGGCCGGTGGACAAGAGCCGTAAATATCTGTACGATACGGTTCATTAAGTCCCGGAGCTCATCCGGTCAGAACTAATCGCTCGCTTAGCACTCCAACCACCCGAGTGCTAAACTTTGATGTCATTCAGGAGGTTCCACCCATGTCTCAAGCCTTGGTGACCGCCAACTTCCCGCTACCCAGCGTAGTCGGCAGTCTGGATGCCTATATTTCCGCGGTGCACCGGATTCCGGTACTGACCACGGAAGAGGAGCAGGCGCTGTCGCGCGATTTCCTCGAAGAGGCCAATCTGGCTTCGGCCAAGAAGCTGGTGATGTCGCATCTGCGTTTCGTGGTGCACGTGGCACGTGGCTACAACGGCTACGGCCTGCAGCTGGCTGACCTGATCCAGGAAGGCAATATCGGCTTGATGAAGGCGGTCAAGCGCTTTGATCCGGATCAGGGCGTGCGCCTGGTCAGCTTTGCGGTGCACTGGATCCGTGCCGAGATGCACGAGTTCATCCTGAAGAACTGGCGCATCGTGAAGGTCGCCACCACCAAGGCGCAGCGCAAGCTGTTCTTCAACCTGCGCAAGAGCAAGAAGCGCCTGGGCTGGATGAATGCAGCTGAGGTGCGCAAGGTGGCGCTGGACTTGGGCGTGCCCGAGGCGACGGTGCGCGAGATGGAGTCGCGTCTGTCCGGCCGTGATATCGGTTTCGAAGCGTCGGCGGATGCCGACGACGATGCGAAACCGGCTCCGGCGGCGTTCCTGATCGACGAAGGTGCCGACCCGTACGAGAACGTGGCCGACGCCGACGATGCCGACAACCAGATGTCGACGCTGTCGAGCGCCCTGAAGAACCTGGATGAGCGTTCGCGCAACATCATCCAGCGCCGCTGGCTCAATGACGACAAGGCCACCTTGCAGGATCTGGCCGACGAATACGGCGTCTCTGCCGAGCGTATTCGTCAGGTCGAGGCGAATGCGATGAAGAAGATGCGCGGCCTGTTTGCCACTGCCGCCTGATCCATCACGGCATGCGTCACGCGAACGGCCTCCCTCGGGAGGCCGTTTCATTCGGCACATCCATGTGCCTCACCCTATGGGCGGCTATCGCCGTGCAAATCGGCGATCCTGCCGATTTGTCGTTATGCTCGCTCTCAGTACTGCACTTGGTAAATGATCGATGCCACGCATTCTGGTCATCGAGGATGACGACGTCACGGCGCGCGAGATCGCGGCGGAACTGGCCAGCCATGGCATCGAGACTGACCGCGTGGCGGATGGTCGCGAAGGCCTGCGGCGTGCGGCCGATCCCTGCTACGACGCGATCACGCTGGACCTGATGTTGCCCGGCCTGGACGGGCTCAGCGTGGTGACGCAATTGCGCGGGCAGGGCATTGCCACGCCCGTGCTGATGATCAGTGCGCTCAGTGACGTCGACGAACGCGTGCGCGGCCTGCGTGCCGGCGGCGACGATTACCTGACCAAGCCGTTTGCTCCCGACGAAATGGTGGCACGGGTGGATGTGCTGTTGCGGCGGCACCGTCAGCAGGGACAGCATGCGCTGCTGCGCGTGGCCGATCTCGAGCTGGATCTGGTGCGGCATGTGGTCCGCCGTGGCGAGACGCAGCTGTCGCTGCTGCCTACCGAATTCAAGCTGCTGGAATTCCTGATGCGCCATGCCGGCCAGGTGTTGACCCGCACGATGATCTTCGAGACGGTGTGGGGTTTTCATTTCGATCCCGGCACCAATCTGATCGACGTGCACATCGGCCGGCTGCGCAAGAAGATCGATGCAGCGGGATGTACACCGTTAATCCATACCGTACGCGGCTCGGGGTACAGCCTTGCGCAGACTGACTGACAACTGGCGCTCCACCACTGCGCGCCTGGTCCTGATCTACGGTTCTTTCTTCGCGCTGTGGGGCATCGTGGTGATCGGCCTGATCCACTGGCAGGCGGCCAGCTATCTGACGCGCGTCTCCAATGAGCTGATCGGTCGTCAGGCGGAATATTTCACGATGCTGGACGAGCCCACGCGCCGGCATGCGTTGAACGACTATGTCTCACTGGAGACACGACAACTCAATGCCTGGGGATTGTTCGACGCTCGCGGCAAACCACTTGCCGGCACCATTACTGCGCTGCCGTCGCAGGTGGTGATCAACGGCGCGGTGGCCATCGTGCCGCAGGGTCTGGAGCGCAACGATGGCCACGCGCATGTCAGCGTGCGCGCGGCCGCCGTGCGCCTCGACGACGGACGCATCCTGTTGGTCTCGCGGGATACCAGCATCGTCGACCGGATCGGCACGATCATCTTGCAGGCTCTGCTATGGGGCATTTCGTTGACAGTGGTGCCTGGTCTGCTCGGCGGCTGGCTGCTAGCCCGCGGGCCGCTGCGCCGCGTTCATGCGATACGCGAAGCCACGCTGCCGATCATGCGCGGCGACCTCGCCCAGCGCTTGCCGGTGAGCCGGCATGGCGATGAGCTGGACATGCTGGCCGGTATCGTCAATGCGATGCTCGACGAGATCGAACGCCTGCTCGGCGAAGTGAAAGGTGTGTGCGACAACATCGCGCATGACCTGCGCACGCCGCTGACGCGGTTACGCGCACGGATATACCGGCTGCAGCAGCAGTTCGATGAAGGCAGCAGCGAGAACGCGACACTGGAAGCATGCCTGGTCGATACCGATGCGCTGCTCAACCGCTTCCGCGCGCTGCTGCGCATTTCGGAATTGGAAAACCAGCAGCGCCGCGCCGGTTTCGACCAGGTCGATCTGGCCGAGATCCTGCAGGAAGTGCACGCACTGTATCTGCCGCTGGCCGAGGATCGTGGCCAGCAGTTGGAGCTGGAGCTGCCGCCGTTGCCGCCGATCCGGGCAGATCGACACCTGTTGCTGGAAGCCTTCAGCAATCTGGTTGGCAACGCGATCAAGTTCACGCCGTCAGGCGGTCGTGTGGCCATCCGCGCGCGCGCCGCCGAAGACGGGCCGTGGGTGGATGTGTGCGATAGCGGGCCCGGTATCCCGGTCGACCAGCGCGTTGCGGTGACGCGCCGCTTCTACCGGACCGAAAGTTGTCGCAGCACACCGGGCTCCGGACTGGGCTTGAGCATCGTCAGCGCGATCGCTCGCCTGCATGGCTACACGCTGCAGATCGCCGACAGTGAAAGTGGCGCGCGCTTGAGCCTGCATTGCCGCGACGCGGCTAGCGTGTAGCAGCGGCGCGGCGCTCCGTGGTGCCGAGTCTTTTGCATCACCGAATGCGCGTTCGGTGTGGCATATCTGCCGAATATGAAAATATCTTCATGCGCTGAATCGGTATCGGCGAGGCGTCGCGTGTCAAAATTTGACGCTACGCAACATTCTCGCTGGATACTTCATGCTGGGCATTGTGCGGATCGCCTTGTCGCGACCCTATACCTTCGTCGTTCTCGCGCTGCTGATCCTGATCATCGGACCACTTTCCGCGCTGCGGACACCCACCGACATCTTTCCGGACATCCGCATCCCGGTGATTGCGGTGGTGTGGCAGTACACCGGCCTGTCGCCGGATCAGATGGAAGGCCGCATCACGTCGCCTTACGAACGGGTGCTGACCACCACGGTCAATGACGTCGAGCATATCGAGGCGAAATCCATCGCCGGCTTCGGCATCGTCAAGATCTTCTTCCAGCCGACGGTGAACATCGCCACGGCGAACGCGCAGGTGACCGCGGTATCGCAGACCCTGCTCAAGCAGATGCCGCCGGGCGTCACCCCGCCACTGATCCTGAACTACAACGCCTCGACGGTGCCGATTCTCCAGCTGGCCTTGTCGGGCAAGGGACTGACCGAGCAGAACCTCGGCGATCTCGCACTCAACATCCTGCGCCCGCAGCTGGTGTCGGTGGCCGGCGCGGCAGTCCCATACCCGTATGGCGGCAAGACCCGTCAGGTGCAGATCGACATCGACCCGGCGGCGCTGCAGGCACGAGGTCTTTCCGCGGCGGACGTGGCCAATGCGCTGGCCGCACAGAACCTGATCACGCCGGTAGGCACGCAGAAGATCGGTGCGTTCGAATACACCTTGCAGCTCAACAATGCGCCGAGCGAGCTGAAGGAACTCGGTGATCTGCCGGTCAAGACGGTCAACGGGACCACCATCTACATTCGCGATGTGGCACATGTGCTGGATGGAAGCCCGCCGCAGACCAACATCGTGCATGTGGACGGCAGCCGCTCGGTATTGATGAGCGTGCTCAAGAATGGTTCGACATCGACACTGGCGATCGTCGCCGGTATCCGGCAGCGTCTGGAAGACGCCCGGTCGAGCCTGCCGGACAACCTCAAGGTGGCGCCGATCGGCGATCAGTCGATCTTCGTGCGCGCGGCGATCACCGGCGTGGCACGCGAAGGCATCATCGCGGCGGCGCTGACCAGTCTGATGATCCTGCTGTTCCTCGGCAGCTGGCGCTCCACGGTGATCATCGCCGTCTCGATTCCGCTGGCGATCCTGGCTTCGATCGCGGCGCTGTCGGCGATCGGCGAGACGCTCAACATCATGACCCTGGGTGGCCTCGCGCTGGCGGTGGGCATCCTGGTCGACGATGCCACGGTGACCATCGAGAACATCAACTGGCACCTGGAGCAGGGCAAGCAGGTCGAGCCCGCGATCCTCGACGGTGCCGCGCAGATCGTCACCCCGGCGTTCGTGTCGTTGTTGTGCATCTGCATTGTTTTCGTGCCGATGTTCTTCCTCGATGGTGTCGCGCGCTTCCTGTTCGTGCCGATGGCCGAAGCGGTGATGTTCGCGATGATCGCCTCGTTCATCCTGTCGCGCACGCTGGTGCCGACGATGGCCAAGTACATGCTGCATCCGCATGTCGACGAGCATGGACAGCATGTCGAAGCGCCGCCGACACGCAATCCGCTGGTGCGTTTCCAGCGTGGCTTCGAGGCTTCCTTCGAGAAGGTGCGTGGTGGTTATCACGGCCTGCTGGCGTTGGCGATGGAGCATCGGCGGATCTTCGTGATCGGCTTCCTCGTCTTCGTGGTGTGCTCGTTCGCGCTGGTGCCGATGCTCGGGCGCAACTTCTTCCCGGATGTGGATGCGGGGCAGATCCTGATGCATGTGCGGGCACCGGTGGGTACCCGACTTGAACAGAGCGCGGAGCTGTTCGCGCAGATCCAGCAGCGCGTCAAGCGGATCATTCCGCCCAGCGAGCTGGGCACCCTGGTCGACAACATCGGCCTGTCCAGCAGCGGCATCAACAATACGTACAACAACACCGGCACCATCGGCGAGCAGGATGGCGACATCCAGATCGCCCTGAACGAAGGGCATCACCCGACCGCCGAATACGTGCGGCAGATGCGCGAGCAACTGCCGCGGGAATTCCCGGGCGTGACGTTCTCCTTCCCGCCGGCCGATATCGTCAGCCAGATCCTGAACTTCGGTTCGCCCGCGCCGATTACCCTGCAGATTCGCGGCAACAACCTGCCGGCGAACTTCAAATACGCCGATATGCTGCTGCGCGACATCAAGCGCATTCCTGGCGTGGTGGATGCACGCATCCAGGAATCGCAAGCCAATCCCGGTTTCAACATCGATGTGGATCGCACGCAGGCGCAGCTGCTGGGCATCACCGAGCGTGACGTCACCAACAGTCTGGTGGTGAACCTTGCCGGTTCCAGCCAGGTCGCGCCCACCTTCTGGCTCAACCCTGCCAACGACATTTCCTACCCGATCGTGATGCAGACGCCGCAGTACACGCTCGACTCGCTGTCGTCGCTGCGCAATCTCGCGGTTACCGGCAGCAACGGCGCTTCACAGGTGCTGGGCGGACTGGCGACGTTGAGCCGGCAGTCCTCGAACGCGGTGGTTGACCAGTACAACATCCAGTCGGTCGTGCAGATCTTCGCCACCACGCAGGATCGCGATCTTGGTGGCGTGGCCGGCGATATCCAGAAGGTATTGAACGATCACACCAAGGAGCTTCCCAAGGGTTCGCATATCGATCTGCTCGGTCAGGTGCAGACGATGAACAGCGCGTTCTCGGGCCTGCTATTCGGCCTGCTCGGCGCGATGGTGCTGATCTACCTGCTGATCGTGGTGAACTTCCAGTCGTGGAGCGATCCGTTCGTGATCATCACCGCGTTGCCCGCCGCACTGGCTGGCATTGTGTGGATGCTGTTCGCCACGCATACCGCGCTGTCGGTGCCGGCGCTGACCGGCGCGATCATGTGCATGGGCGTGGCGACCGCCAACTCGATCCTGGTGGTGACTTTCTGCCGTGAGCGTCTGTTCGAACACGGCCGCGCGCTGGACGCCGCGCTCGAGGCAGGCTACGTGCGCTTCCGCCCGGTGCTGATGACGGCACTGGCGATGATCATCGGCATGGCGCCGATGGCGCTCGGCCTCGGCGAGGGCGGCGAACAGAATGCGCCGCTCGGTCGCGCGGTGATCGGCGGCCTGATTTTCGCCACGGTCGCCACTCTTTTCTTCGTGCCGGTGGTGTTCAGCATCATCCACGCGCGTTATCACCATGCTTCTGCACCGGTGCCTGCTTCCGGAGAGCCCGTCCATGTCTGATTCAACCTTCCCCAAGGCCTCGCTGCCATCGCATCGCGGCCTCCGGCTTGCCGGCCTGATCGCCGTGGTGGTGGTCGTGGCCATCGTGATCATCGGCATCGCCACGCGTATCGTCGAGGCCAAGCGTCTGAAAACCTGGACCGACGAGCAGACGGTGCCGACCGTCAATGTCGCTGCGCCCGAAAAAAGTGAGGCGGGCGCTCCGCTCGAACTGCCCGGACGGATCGAGGCGTACACGCAGGCACCGATCTATGCGCGCGTCGGCGGCTACCTGAAATCGTGGAAGGTCGACATCGGCGCACCGGTCAAGGCAGGTCAATTGATGGCCGAGATCGAAACGCCCGATCTTGACCAGCAGTTGCTGCAAGCCAAGGCCGATCTGGCCAGTGCCCAGGCGAATGCCGCCCTCGCGGCAACTACCGCGAAACGCTGGCAGGCAATGCTCGGCTCGGACTCGGTCGCCAAGCAGGAAGTGGACGAGAAGACCGGCGACTTCACCGCCAAGCAGGCACTGGCGCATGCGGCCCAGGCCAACGTGGATCGGATCGAGGCGATGAAGGGCTATACCCGCATCGTCGCGCCGTTCGATGGCGTGGTCACCGCGCGCAATACCGACATCGGTGCGTTGATCAATCCCGGCAGCAGCAGTGGCCAGGCGCTGTTCGTGGTGTCCGATGTGCGCAAGCTGCGCGTCTACGTGCAGGTGCCGCAGAGTTACGTGCCATCGATTCCCGACGGCGCCACGGCCATGCTCAGCGTGCCGGAATATCCGGGCCGCACGTTCACTGCCAAGGTCGATGCCTCCGCGCAGGCGGTCAATGCCGGCTCCGGCAGCACGCTGATCCAGCTCTCGGTCGACAATGCCGATGGCAAGCTGATGCCGGGCAGTTTCACCAATGTGCGTCTTAATCAGGTGGCCAGCGGGTCCGCGCTACGGGTGCCGGCCAGTGCATTGATCTTCAATGCCAGCGGCCTGCGTCTGGCCACGGTGGATGCCGACAATCGGGTGACCTTCAAGACCGTGACGATCCTGCACGACTATGGCAAGAGCGTGGAGATCGGCTCCGGTCTGGCGGCTGATGATCGTGTGATCGACAGCCCTCCCGACGGTCTCGCTGATGGTGACCAGGTTCAGATTGCCACTCAAGAAGCCACGGCCAAGCCTCATGCGAAAGCCTGAACTCGCCCTTCTGCTGGTAGCTGGCGTGACGCTCGCCGGCTGTTCGCTGGCGCCCGCATACAAGGTGCCCGCCGTACCGGTGGCGGCCACTTATCAGGACAACGGGCCATGGCAGCAGGCGCAGCCGTCCGACCAGTTGCCGCGCGATCACTGGTGGCAGCTTTATCACGATCAACAGCTCGATCAGCTGCAGCAGCGCCTGCTGGCCAACAATGCCGATCTTGCCGCGGCGCTGGCACATTACCGGCAGGCACAGGCGTTCAACCTGCAGACACGTTCGGCGCTGTTTCCGCAGGTCAGCGCCGCGGGTAACGGGCAACGCGACCGCCAGTCCGACACTGCGCCGCTGCGTGGTGCGACTGCCCCGGCGAATTACGACTCGTACACCGTCGGTGGCGAGGTCGATTACGAGCTCGACCTGTGGGGGCGCGTGCGCAACACGGTTGAAGCCGGCAAGGACGACACGCTGGCCGCCGCTGCCGACCTGGCTTCGGCGCAGCTGAGCCTGCAGGCCCAGCTGACTGACAGTTACATTCAGTTGCGCAGCCTCGATCAGCAGATCGCCTTGCTGCAGCAGAGCATCGACGCCTATCAGAAAGCGCTACAGCTGACCCAGACCTTGCATGTCGGTGGCATCGTGTCCGGGCTGGATGTGGCGAGTGCACAGACGCAGTTGTCTTCGGCGAAATCGCTATGGTCGCAGGCGCTGGCGCAGCGTGCGCTGGTCAAGGATGCGATCGCGGTGCTGGTCGGCGATTCTGCCGATCAGTTCAGCATGGTGGCGCAGACTGCTGCGATCGATCTGCCGCAGGTGCCGGCGAGCGTGCCATCGACCCTGCTGCAGCGTCGTCCGGATATCGCTGCGGCAGAGCGCCGTGTCGCTGCTGCCAATGCACGCATCGGTGTGGCCCGCGCAGCCTATTTCCCGTCACTCACTTTGAGTGCGCAGGGTGGTTTCCAGAGTGCCGCCTACGCCGGTTTGCTGACCATGCCGAATCGTTTCTGGGCGATCGGCCCGAGCCTGTTCGAGACGATCTTCGACGGCGGTCGGCGCAAGGCTGGTGTCGCGGCGGCCAAGGCGGCCACCGACGAAGCCGGCGCGCGCTATCGCGGCGTGGTGCTGACCGCGTTCGCGCAAGTTGAAGATAATCTGGCCCAGCTCGATCATGTCGGGATGGCGATGACCGACCAGAAAGACGCCGCCGATGCCGCGCAGCACGCGATGGATCTGGCGACAGATCGCTACAAGCAGGGTGCAGTCAGCTATCTCAACGTGGTGCAGGCGCAGACCGTGGCGCTGGAAGCAAAGCGCAGCCTGCTCGAACTCGATACCCAGCAGCTGCGCGCCAGCGTGCAGCTGATCCGCGCACTCGGCGGTGGCTGGTCGATCGATCAGCTTGCCAGCAACCGATAGACCGGCGCCCGGCTGAAGTGCCTCAGCGTTGAGCGGTGGCTGCGTTGCCCAGCGCCATGCCCTTCAGCACGTTCAGCGCTTGCGCCAGTGCGTAATCGCTGGTGGCGAGCTTGCCATCGGCGGCGCTGCCGTCGTCGTTGATATCGCCACCGGCTTTGGCGTTTTCGTTGGCCAGATGGTTCGGCAGGTCGGCCTCGGAATTGATCAGTGAGGGTCCGCTGTCAGCCTTGTTCACGGTCAGGTCGGCCAGCGGGATGTCGGGCTTGATGCCTTCGGCCTGGATCGAGGTGCCGTTCGGCGTGTAGTAGCGCGCGGTGGTGATCTTCACGGCGTGATCGGCATCCAGCGGTATCACGGTCTGCACGACGCCCTTGCCGAAGGTGCGCTGGCCCATGATCAGCGCGCGGTGGTTGTCCTTCAGCGCGCCGGAAACGATCTCGGCGGCCGAGGCGGTGCCGTTGTTGGTCAGCACAATCATCGGTGCACCGTTGAGCTGGTCGCCGGGATGCGCGCTGAAGCTCATGTTGGCGTCCTGCAGCCGGCCACGGGTGGTGACGATGACGCCGGAGTTGAGGAAGTCATCGCTGACCGCCACCGCGGCGTTGAGCAGGCCACCAGGATTGTTGCGCAGGTCCAGCACGGCACCCTTCTGCGGGCCGTCCTTGGCGATCAGTTCGCCCAGCTTCTTGTCCAGGTCGCCGCCGGTGTCGTCCTGGAACTGGCTGATCCGGATATAAGCGTAGCCCGGCTCCAGCTCGCGTACCTTGACGCTGCTGACCGCGATGTTCTCGCGCACCAGGTGCAGGTCGATCAGTTTGTCGCTCTTGTCGTGGACGATGGTCAGGTCGATCTTGCTGCCGGGTTTGCCGCGCAACTGCTTGAACAGATCGTCGACGTTCTGTGGATCGATCAGGGCGCCGTTGATCTTGACGATGCTGTCGCCGGCCTTGATGCCCGCGCGTGCCGCTGGCGTGTCATCGATCGGCGAGACGATGCGCAGGCCGCCATCCTCTTCCATCACTTCGATGCCGAGGCCGCTGTACTGGCCGGTGGTGTCCTCGTTGAGCTGGGTCAGGCCATCCTTGTCCAGGTATTCGCTGTGTGGGTCGAGCCCGCTGAGCATGCCGGTGATCGCCGCCTTCATCAGGGTCTTGTTGTCGACCTTTTCCACATAGGCCTGGCGCACCACTTCGTAGACGCGAGTGAAATTGCGGATGTCGTCCAGATCCACCTGGTCAGCCGTGGTGCTGGCATGGGCCGGAGCGTCGGCGCTGCTGTCGGTGGCGGGCAGATCGATCGGCGGCGGGGCGAGGCTGGCGGCACCGGCTGGCGCGGTCTGCGCGAACGCGTACGGCACGGTCAGCAGCAGCGGCACGACCAGCAACAAGGTGATCTGGTGACGGATGGAAGGACGCATGCGGGTGACTCCGTGCAACGGGCAGACGTCGCGCGGCCACGCGACGGAAAGGTGGACAGATGTTTGACAACCGAACGTCGACGTAATTCATCGGATGTCATTCATCGAAAGCTGGAGGCTAGCCTGCGGCGCCGCGGCGGTGGCGTCAACGGCGCTGGCTCAACCAGCTGCGCGGATCGACCGGCTGACCGTCCTTGCGTAGTTCGAAATAAGTGCCGGTGTTGACGCCGGTGGGCGCGCTGGCCGTGCCGATCGTCTCACCGGCCTCGACCTGGTCGCCGACGCCATGCAGCAGGGTCTCGTTGTTGCCGTACATGCTCATCCAACCGTTGCCATGGCTGACGATGATCAGCATGCCGTAACCGCGCAGGAAGCCGGCGTAGATCACCCGGCCGCGCGCCACCGCATGAATATCGCTGCCGCCGCTGGCCTTGATCAGCACGCCGCTACCGTAACTGTTGACCACGCCGCTTGCCGGCCATGGCAGGTTGCCGCGGATGTTCGCGCTGGCGCTGCCGACCTCGATCGGCGGTGGCGGCAGCTTGTGCCCGGGGTGTTTCTTCGCAGCCGCCGCGCGTGCCGCGGCTTCGCGGGCTGCCGCCTCGCGCGCGGCCTGGTCGATCGCCTTCTGCAGCTTGTCGACCAGGTTGTTGAGTGATTGCGCGTTCTGCTTCAACGCAGCCAGCCGCTGCGCCTGATCCTTGTATTGCGCATCGGTTTCGGCGGCCAGCTTCTGCTGCGCGGCGCGTTGCTGGGTCAGCGTCTTGGCCTGCTGCTCGCGTTGTGCCTTGGTCGCCTGCAAGGCCTGCTGCTCGGCGGTGATCGCGGTTTCCAAGTCCTGCAGCTTGGCCAGGTCAGTCATCAGCTGCTGCACGCGCTGCACCCGGTCCTGCTGGAAGTACTTCGAATAGACCAGCGCCCGCGAGATGCGCGCGACGTCCTCGTCGCCCAGCAGCAGGCGCAGGTCGGAACCTTGGCCAAGCGCATAGGTGGCGCGCAGCAGGTCGGCGATGGCTGAGCGCTGGCTGTCCAGCGTCTGTTTCAGGGTGGCGCGCTGCTGCTGCAGCTGGTCCAGCTGTTGCTGCTTGGCGGTCAGCTCGGTGTCGGTCTGGTGCACCGCGCGTGCCGCGACGGCCAGTGCATTGGCCTGCCTGGCGAGTTCCACATTGGCGCTGTCGCGTCGCTCGGCGGTATCGGCCTGCTGTTTCGCCAGCGCTTCCATCTTGCTGCGCAAGTCGGCCAGTTTCTGCCTGGCCGTGGCCTGCTCGGCTTGGCTCTGGCTGTCCTGGAGAGCCTGCGCCGGGAGTGCCGCGATGGCGCCACCGAAGGCGACGGCGACCAGCAGGCTGGAGATGAACGCACGGGTGAAGCGGGCGGGATTGGGCATGTGGCGATTATCGCCGAGCCGGGCGACGGGAGCGAGCTGGCCCGGTGAGGCGACCCAGCGGTTGCCGATGCCGCGCAACTGGTATGGCCAATCAGCCGCAACAGGGCGCCGTATCGGCGCACTGGTCATGAGAATGCGCATTCACTGGCGATGAGCCACGATGAATCCGCACGGCACCGTGGTTGGGCATTGTCGGCATGCGCAAGCATATGGACGTCCAAATAACTTTTGACGCGGCGCAACAACTGTGCTTTAGTCGGTTTCCACCCTGCGTGCAGCAACGGGGCCCATGGCACCGCTGGCTGCACGCGCCCAGCAAGTCCACAGGCCGGGGAGGCATGATGGCGCAGCCAGGTAGCATGACGTTGTACGACCCGGCTTTCGAGCACGACAGCTGCGGCTTCGGCTTGGTCGCGCAGATCGACGGACGCGCCAGCACGACCCTGGTCGATACGGCGTTTGCGGCGCTGGCCAAACTTTCCCATCGCGGCGGCGTCAATGCCGACGGTATCAGTGGGGACGGCTGTGGCGTGCTGATCCATCGGCCGGCGACGTGGTTGCGTACGCTGGCGGCGGAAGCCGGTTTTGCGCCGGCCGAACGTTTTGCCGCCGGGCTGGTGTTTCTCGATCCGGCTGGTGGCGCGACAGCCGCGGCGGTATTCGAGCAGCATCTTGCCGAGGCTGGACTGACCGTGGCCGGCTGGCGCGACCTGGCGATCAATGCCGAGGCCTGTGGGCCACTGGCCAGCGCCACTTGTCCACGCGTGCGACAGGTCTTCGTGAATGCTGCCGCGGCGATGGATGACGATACGTTCGAGCGTGCGCTGTTCCGTGCGCGCCGCCGCGCCGAGACGGCGCTGGCAGATGATCCGCAGTTCTACGTGGTGAGCCTGTCTGCCCAGGTAATCGGTTACAAGGCGATGGCGGCACCGGGTCGGCTGCGCGAGGTATTCGCGGATCTGCGGCATCCGGCACTGGCCAGCGATGCGGTGGTGTTCCACCAGCGCTTCTCCACCAACACCACACCGCAGTGGCGGCTGGCGCAGCCGTTCCGCTTGCTCGCGCACAACGGCGAGATCAACACCATTCGCGGCAACCGCCGCTGGATGCAGGCGCGCGAGGCAGTGCTGCGTTCGCCGCTGGTCGACCTCACCGACATCGGTCCGCTGGTACGCCAGACTGGTTCGGATTCGGAGAGCCTGGACAACGCGCTGGAAGTGTTGCTGGCCGGCGGTCTCGACATGCTCACCGCGATGCGCGTGCTGGTGCCGCCAGCGTATGCGGCGCGCGAGGATCTGGACGAGGATCTCACCGGCTTCTACGAGTACTACGCGCTGCACAGCGAGCCGTGGGACGGTCCGGCCGGACTGGTGATGTGCGACGGTCGCTATGCGGTGTGCACGCTCGACCGCAACGGCTTGCGTCCGGCGCGCTGGGCGTTGTCCGATGACAACCACCTGATCGTTGCCTCTGAAGCCGGCCTGTGGGACGTGCCGCCGGCGCGGGTGGTGGCCAAGGGCCGGCTCGGCCCGGGTCAGATGCTGGCGGTGGATTTCGATACCCATCGACTGCTGCACGATGCCGATATCGACGCGATCAATCGCAGTCGCGCACCGTTCCGCGACTGGCTGCGCGCCGGCGTCAGCTATCTGGAATCGGATCTGATCGATCCCAGCCTCGCTGCCGAGCCGCTACCGGCGAACGAATTGCGCCGATGTCAAAAGCTATTCGGATTGAGCCGCGAAGAGCGCGAGAGCGTGCTCAAGGTGTTGGCCGAAACCGAGGCCGAAGCGACGGGGGCCATGGGCGACGACACCCCGATGGCGGCAATGTCACGCCAGATACGACCACTGTTCGATCGTTTCCGCGAAGGTTTTGCCCAGGTCACCAATCCGCCAATCGACCCGCTGCGCGAACGGCTGGTGATGTCGCTGGTCACCCAGATCGGCCGCGAGGGCAATCTGTTCGAGCTGTCGGCCGAAAACGCGAAGCAGGTCCTGCTTAATTCGCCGATCTGCTCGCAACGCAAGTTGCGGCAGATACTGGCGCTGCCGCAGTTTGTTGACACCACCGTGCGTATCGACCTGTGCTATCCGCTTGCCGAAGGGCTGGAAGCGGCGCTACGGCGGTTCTGCCGCGAGGCGGAGCAGGGCGTGCGCGCGGGCGCCGGCATGGTGTTCATCACCGACCGTTATCCGAACAAGGACACGCTGCCGGCGCATGCGCTGCTGGCGGTGGGCGCGATCCATGCCCACCTGATCGAGAGCGGCCTGCGCTGCCAGTGCAACCTGCTGGTGGAAACCGCCACCGCGCGTGACGCGCACCAGTTCGCCTGCCTGATCGGTTTCGGCGCCACCGCGATCTATCCGTGGCTGGCTTACCAGAGCCTGTTCGAACTGGGTCGCGATGGGTATATCAAGCGCGGCGACGGCGCCCCGCGCGAGATCGGCCGCAGCTATCGCCGCGGCATCCGCAAGGGCCTGCTGAAGATCCTGTCGAAGATGGGCATTTCCACCGTCGCCGGTTACCGCGGTGCACAGCTGTTCGAGATCGTCGGCCTGGCGCCCGAAGTGGTGGCGTTGTGCTTTGCCGGCACGCCGTCGCGCGTCGGCGGCGCGGGTTTCGCAGACCTCGAACACGACCAGCGTCTGCTCGCCGCCGAGGCGTGGAATGAAGCGCAACCGCTGCGCGCCGGCGGTCTCTACAAATTCGTCCACGGCGGCGAATACCACATGTACAACCCGGACGTGATCGACACGCTGCAGACAGCGGTGCGCACCGGCTCGATGGCCGACTACCGTCGCTACGCGCAGCACGTCGATGTACGACCACCGTCTGCGCTGCGCGACCTGTTGTTGCCGCATGCGGCCGGTGCCGCGATTGCGCTGGACGAGGTCGAGCCGGTCGAGGCGATCCTCAAGCGTTTTGATTCGGCCGGCATGTCGCTCGGTGCGTTGTCGCCGGAGGCGCACGAGGCGCTGGCGATCGCGATGAACCGGCTCGGTGCGCGCAGCAATTCGGGTGAGGGCGGCGAGGATCCGGCACGCTACGGCACCGAGAAAACCTCGAAGATCAAGCAGGTTTCCTCCGGTCGCTTCGGCGTCACCGCGGCCTACCTGATCAACGCCGAGGTGTTGCAGATCAAGATCGCGCAGGGAGCGAAGCCCGGCGAGGGCGGCCAGCTGCCCGGTCACAAGGTGGACGCCACGATCGCGCGGCTGCGCTATGCCAAGCCCGGCATCGGCCTGATCTCGCCACCGCCGCATCACGACATCTATTCGATCGAGGATCTGGCCCAGCTGATCCACGATCTGAAGGAAGTGAATCCGACCGCGCTGATCTCGGTGAAACTGGTTTCCCATGCAGGCGTCGGTACGGTCGCCGCCGGCGTGGTCAAGGCTGGCGCGGACCTGATCACCATCTCCGGCCACGACGGCGGCACCGGTGCCAGCCCGCTCACCTCGATCAAGTACGCCGGCACGCCGTGGGAGCTGGGTGTGGCCGAGGCGCAGCAGACCCTGCGTCGCAACGGCCTGCGCGGGCGCGTGCGGCTGCAGACCGATGGTGGCCTGAAGACCGGTCTCGACGTGATCAAGGCCGCGATGCTCGGCGCCGAGAGCTTCGGCTTCGGCACCGGCCCGATGGTGGCGCTGGGCTGCAAGTACCTGCGTATCTGTCACCTCAACAACTGTGCCACCGGCGTGGCCACCCAGAACGAGGTGTTGCGCAAGGAGTACTTCATCGGCCTGCCCGAGATGGTGATGAACTACTTCCGCTTCGTCGCCGAGGATGTGCGCGGCCATCTGGCGCAGCTGGGTGTGCGCAGTCTCGGCGAACTGGTCGGTCGCAGTGATTTGCTGAGCCAGGCTGAAGGCAGCACGCCAGTGCAGAAACAGCTCGATCTGTCGCGGCTGATTGCCGAGGACGGCTTGAGCGTCGCGGTGGACAGGGCCTGCACCCTGCCGCGCAATCCGATGCGCGATGAAGCGGCATTGGCCTCGCGCATCGCCATCGATGCCGCGCCGCTGGTCGAACTGGGCAGCGGCGGCACGTTCCGATATGCGATCGCGAATACCGATCGCGCGATTGGCGCACGCCTATCCGGCGACGTGGCGCGGCGTTGGGGCGACCACGGCATGCCCGAGCCGATCACCTTGCAGCTGGAAGGTAGTGCCGGACAAAGCCTCGGCGCGTGGAACGCCGGTGGTGTGCAGATCGATCTGACTGGCGAGGCGAACGACGGTGTCGGCAAGGGCATGACCGCTGGCCGCATTCTGGTACGACCGTCGCCGGAATCGCCATTCGCCAGCCAGGATGCCGCCATCCTCGGCAACACCTGCCTGTATGGCGCCACCGGCGGTGAACTGTTTGCGGCCGGACGCGCAGGCGAGCGTTTCGCCGTGCGCAATTCCGGGGCGCTGGCGGTGATCGAAGGCGCCGGTGATCACTGCTGCGAATACATGACCGGCGGCGTGGTCGCCGTGCTTGGTTCGTGCGGGCTGAACTTCGGTGCCGGCATGACCGGCGGTTTCGCCTATGTGCTCGATCTCGAGCGTGCCTTCGTCGATTGCTACAACCACGAGCTGGTCGACATCGTGCGCATCTCGCCGGAAGGCATGGAGCATTACATGCAGCATCTGCGCGGCTTGATCGCGCGCCATGCCGAGCTCACCGGCAGCGCCTGGGCGCGGCACCTGCTCAGCGATTTCCGCGGCTTGCTGCAGCGTTTCTGGCTGGTCAAGCCGAAGGCGGCGAGCCTGGCTGCGCTGGCCGACGAATTGCGGAGGGCGGCATGAGCGACAAACTGTTCCGCTTCCTCGACTTGCCACGACAGCCGCCCAAGGCGGTGCCGGTGGCGATCCGTGTGCTTGGCTATGGCGAGATCAGCGGCGATTTCGCACCTACGGCTTCGGTGGGCCAGGCCGAGCGCTGCCTCGACTGTGGCAATCCGTATTGCGAGCATGCCTGCCCGGTACACAACTACATTCCCGACTGGCTGAAGCTGGTGCAGGAGGGACGCCTGTTCGAAGCGGCGACGCTGATGCATGAGACCAACCCGCTGCCTGAAATCTGCGGTCGCGTGTGTCCGCAGGATCGCCTGTGCGAGGGCGCCTGCACGCTGGAGCAGGGCGGCTTCGGCTCAGTGACGATCGGCAGCATCGAGCGTTCGATCACCGATGAGGCGTTTCGCCAGGGTTGGCGGCCGGATCTTTCCGGCGTGGTGGAGACTGGCCGGCGCGTGGCGGTGGTCGGCGCCGGCCCGGCGGGATTGTCCTGTGCGGATCGCCTGCGTCGTGCTGGCATCGCGGTGGATGTGTTCGATCGCCAGCGTGAGATCGGCGGCCTGCTCACGTTCGGCATCCCGCCGTTCAAGCTGGACAAGAGCGTGATACGCACCCGCCGCGAAGTGCTGGAAGGGATGGGTGTGCAGTTCCATCTCGGCGTCGAGATCGGGCGTGACATGACGTTTGAAAGCTTGCTCGACGACTACGACGCGGTCTTCATCGGCACCGGTGCCTACACCTTCGTCGATGGTGAGCTGCCAGGTCGCGAACTCGCCGGCGTGCATGACGCGCTGCCGTTCCTGATCGCGAATGCGAACCGCCTGCTCGACGATCAGCCGGTACCACCCGCGCTTGATCTCAACGGCAAGCACGTGGTGGTGCTTGGCGGTGGCGATACCGGTATGGACTGCAACCGCACCGCAGTTCGCCTCGGCGCCGCTTCGGTCACCTGTGTCTACCGCCGCGACGAAGCGAGCATGCCCGGCTCGCGCCGCGAGGTGGGTTACAGTCGCGAGGAAGGCGTCAAATTCCTGTTCCATCGTCAGCCGTTGGAATTGATCGGCGAGCAGGGCAAGGTGCGTGGCGTGCGTGTGGTGACCACCGAGCTGGTCGACCAGGGTGATGGCCGACCACGCCCGCGCAATGTCGAGGGCAGCGAAACCGAGCTGCGTGCCGACGTGGTGATCCAGGCGTTCGGCTTCCGCCCGAGTCCGCCCGCATGGTGCGCCGATCACGGCATCACACTGGATGCCACGGACCGCATCCTCGCCGGCGGAACTGGCCGGCTACCGTTCCAGACCAGCCATCCGCTGGTATTCGCCGGTGGCGACAACATGCGTGGCGCCGACCTGGTGGTGCGCGCGGTGCACGATGGGCGTGAGGCTGCCGGTTCGATCGCACAGATGCTCAGCGAGCTGGCGCTGACGGCGATCGAACAGGTTGCCTGATTGCAGCGCTGTCCAATCCTGTGCCAGGTTCATTAAGCTCCAGCCTGACGAAGGCTGACGGCGCGCTGCGTGCTCAATAGACTCTGGTTCGGGTTTTTCCTGACCGCTGCGGTGGCGGCATTGTCACGCTGGCTGTTCGGCGGAGACGAGGGTGTGTTCGCCGCGGTGGTCGGTTCGCTGTTCGACATGGCCGATCTGTCGGTCAAGGTGATGCTGCTGCTGTTTGGCACGCTGGCCTTGTGGCTGGGTTTCCTGCGCATCGCCGAACAGGCCGGGCTGGTCGATCAACTCGCCCGCGTACTGGGGCCGTTGTTCGCGCGGCTGATGCCGGGCGTGCCGCGCGGACACCCGGCGATCGGACTTATCACCTTGAACTTCGCCGCCAACGCGCTGGGGCTGGACAACGCCGCTACACCGATCGGCCTGCGTGCGATGCGCGAGCTGCAGACGCTGAACCCTTCGGCAGATACCGCGAGCAATGCACAGATCCTGTTCCTGGTACTCAATGCCTCATCGTTGACGCTGTTGCCGGTGACCGTGTTCATGTACCGCGCGCAAGCCGGTGCGCATGATCCGACGCTGGTGTTCCTGCCGATCCTGCTGGCGCATTTTGCTGCCAACCTCACCGGTCTGCTGTCGGTGGCGTACATGCAGCGCCTGAAGCTGTGGGATCCGGTAGTGCTGGCATGGCTGGGCGGTGGTGCGCTGCTGCTCGGCGGTTTCATCGCGCTGCTGGCTTCGTTGACGGCGGTGGCACTGGCCTCGTTGTCCGCATTGCTGGGCAACTTGCTGCTGTTCGGCGTGATCATCGCGTTCCTGTGTGCTGGCGCGTACAAGAAAGTGCCGCTGTTCGAGAGCTTCGTCGATGGTGCGAAGCAGGGCTTCGAGGTGGCCAAGGATCTGCTGCCGTACCTGATCGCGATGCTGTGCGCGGTCGGTGTGCTGCGTGCCTCCGGTGCGCTGGATTTCGCGCTGGACGGCATCCGCTGGCTGGTGCTGCATGCGGGGCTGGATGATCGCTTCGTCGATGCGCTGCCCACCGCGCTGGTCAAGCCGTTCTCCGGCAGTGCCGCCCGCGCGATGCTGATCGAGACCATGCACCACTCGGGCGTGGACAGTTTTCCCGCGTTGCTTGCCGCCACCATCCAGGGCAGCACCGAGACCACGTTCTATGTGGTGGCGGTGTATTTCGGTGCGGTCGGTATCAAGCGTGTGCGGCATACCGTAGGCTGCGCGCTGCTGGCCGATCTGGCCGGTGTGCTCGCCTCCATTGCCGTCTGTTACTGGTTCTTCGGCTGATGTGCCTGATTGCGTTTGCTTGGAATGTGCACCCGCACTGGCGTCTGCTGCTGGCCGGCAATCGCGACGAGTTCCATGCACGTCCCAGTGCGCCGCTGGCGCGCTGGGACGATGCGCCGATCATCGGCGGTCGCGATCTCCAGGCCGGTGGTACCTGGCTCGGGGTGACCGAGGCGGGGCGCTGCTGCGTGGTGACGAATGTGCGCGATCCACGTGATCCACAGCTTGGCGTTTCGCGCGGCATGCTGGCGACCGATTACCTTGCTGGCAGTGCGGACGCCAAGGTTCATGCACAACAGTTGCTGCGCTCAGCGGCGGACTACCGCCCATTCAACCTGCTCACCTTCGATGCGCATGATGCGTTCTATCTGGGCAATCGTCCGGAGCCGCGCGCGCAGGCTGTAGTGCTCGGTGTGCATGGCTTGTCGAACGCCGACTTCAACACGCCATGGCCAAAGACGCGTGCGCTGATGCGGTGCCTGCAGGACTGGATCGACGGCGGCGGCGAAAACGACTTCGCATCACTGTTCGCGGCGCTCGCCGATGAACACGTTGCAGCGGATGCACAGTTGCCGGACACCGGTGTTGGTTTGGAACGCGAGCGGTGGCTGTCGTCGGCGTTCATCCGCGGCGAACACTACGGCACGCGTGCCAGCACGGTAGTGGCGATCGGTCATGACGGTAGTGGAGTGATCGTGGAACGCCGTTTCGGGCCGAATGGCCACTTCGAGGGCGAGACGATCTTGCGGACGGCGAGTTTGCCTTCCGCATAACGCTGAGCCGTTGCGAGGCCGGCGCCTACGCCCACTGTCGACGTGATCGCATGCCGGCGTCGTCGGTCGTTGGCTAGCCTGCAGCCATATCCATGGATGGGAGAGCCTCATGCGCATGCGATGGCTATGGCCGATCGCCAGTATCGCGGCACTGACCGCCGGCGCGGTGCATGCAACGGATTGTCCCGACTGGTCACCAGCGCAGGCGAAGCAGGAATTGAATGCACTGCATGACAGGCTCGATGGCTGGAACCATGCGTATCGGGTCACTGGCCAGTCGCCGGTCGACGATGCTGTCTACGACCAGGCACTCAAACACTTTTCCGCCTGGCGTCGCTGCTTTCCAGCGCAGGCACCAGCGATGCCTGCGCATCTCGCCGACGCCAGTGGCAACGTACGCTCGCCGGTGGCGCAGACCGGTCTGGCCAAGTTGCCAGATGCCACTGCGCTGGCCGCGTGGATGCACGCACGCGACGAACAGGATCTGTGGGTTCAGCCAAAGGCCGACGGTGTGGCGGTGACCTTGTTGTATCTGGACGGCCAATTGCATCAGGCGACCAGTCGCGGCGACGGCCTGCACGGCTCGGACTGGACGGCCATGGCGCAATTGGTCGAGGCGATTCCAAAACACCTGCCAAATGCGCCGGCGCGCGTGGTGCTGCAAGGTGAAATCTACTGGCGCATTCCCACCCACGTGCAGGCTGAGGAAGGCGGTGCCAACGCGCGCTCGGCAGTGGCGGGTGCGCTGGCACGCAACACCCTGGATGTGGCGACGGCTGCAAAAATTGGTCTGTTCGTATGGGACTGGCCTAGTGGGCCGGCTGACATGCCGGCGCGGCTGGCGGGCCTGCAGGCGATGGGGCTGGCTGACAGCGTCACGTACACGCATCCGGTCAAGAACATCGATGACGTCAAACGCTGGCGCGAGCAGTGGTATCGCCATGCGATGCCGTTTGCCGCCGATGGCACGGTGGTGCGCCAAGGTCATCGGCCGGCGGCATCGACATGGCAGGCGACGCCACCGGCATGGGCGGTAGCCTGGAAATATCCGGCGGCGTCGGCACTGGCCGAAGTGCGCGCGGTAAACTTCACCGTCGGCCGCAGCGGCCGCATCACGCCGGTTCTGGAACTGGTGCCGGTGCAACTGGACGATCATCGCGTGCAGCGGGTCAGCGTGGGTTCGGTGGCGCGCTGGCGGCAACTGGATATCCGCCCGGGTGATCAGGTCGAGGTGGTGCTCGCTGGCCTGACCATTCCGCGCCTGCAATCGGTGGTATGGCGCACGCAACTGCGTGCCGAAGTGACGCCACCTGATCCCGGGAAGCACGATCCGCTGAGCTGCTGGCAGGCCACGCCTGGTTGCGAACAGCAATTCCGCGCCCGGCTGCTGCGGTTGGGTGGCAAGCAGGGTCTGCAACTGGAAGGGTTGGGTGCGAGTACGTGGCAGGCGTTGATCGACGCCGGGTTGATCCATGGGCTGCTTGACTGGATGAGCCTCACACCTGCGCAGCTTGCCGCCGTGCCGGGATTTGGACCCGCACGTGCCAGCACGCTGGCACGGACGTTTGCCAGCGCCCGCCAGCGTTCGTTCTCCCGCTGGCTGCACGCGCTCGGCATGCCGGCCAGTGGCAGCGCCGAGCTGTCGGACTGGGCCACCCTGAGTGCGCGTAGCTCGGACGAGTGGCAGGCCATCGATGGCATTGGCCCAGGTCGTGCGGATCGATTGGTCGAGTTCTTCACGCACCCCGAACTGCGCGCACGGGCAGCTCGGCTGCATCAGGTGGGGGTGCAGGGATTCTGAGTCGCTGTAG
>Ga0302317_10000660_pt1 | contig 27878 bp, 25 predicted proteins | sample III_Palsa_N3_3_FD_200450 | JGI IMG/M metagenome (GOLD analysis project Ga0302317, IMG submission 200450) | Peat permafrost microbial communities from Stordalen Mire near Abisko, Sweden - III_Palsa_N3_3 | ecosystem: Environmental > Terrestrial > Soil > Palsa > Peat permafrost | place: Sweden...
CCAGCGGGTCATGCTCGACCCAGCCCGGCTTCGGATAGATCTGCCGATGTTCCTGCTGGGCGGTCGCGACGATCCGGCCCTGGCGATCGAAGATGATGAACCGGGTGCTGGTCGTGCCCTGATCGAGCGCGCCGATGAACCGCGACATGCCCTGCCTCCCTGTTTTTTCTTTTCGAAAACGAACGTCTATTCCCTCGGCGCCACCTTCAGCACGACCTCGTGCTGGGCCAGCAGCTTCGCGATCGCCGCCGGCGGCGGCTCGTCGGTGAACAGCGCCGTGACCTCGGTGATCCGGCCCATGCGCACCATCGGGCGCCGGGTGAATTTCGTATGGTCGGCGACCAGGAACACCTGGCGTGCGTTGCGCATGATCGCCTGGGCGGCGCGCACCTCGTCGGCGTCGAAATCCAGGAGCGTGCCGTCCTCGTCGATGCCGCTGATGCCGATGATGCCGAAGTCGACCCGGAATTGAGCGATCATGTCCGAGGACGCGGCACCGACGATGCCGCCGTCGCGGTTGCGTACGGTGCCGCCGGTCAGCACGATCTTGAAATCGGTGCTGCGCGCGAGCGTCGAGGCCACGTTCAGATTGTTGGTAATAACCTGCAGGTCGCGCTTGCCGGCGAGCGCGCGGGCGACCGCCTCGGTCGTGGTGCCGATATTGATGAACAGCGAGGCATGATCCGGCACCTCGGCCGCGACCAGCCGGGCGATGCGATCCTTCTCCGCCGGGTTCATCACCTGGCGCTGGGTATAGTCGATGTTCTCGATGCTGGACGGCAGGCCGGCGCCGCCGTGATAGCGCAGCACCCGGCCCTCCTCGGACAGGAGATTGAGATCGCGGCGGATGGTCTGGACCGTCACGTCGAAATGATTGGCCAGCGCCTCGATCGCCATGAAGCCGCGCTGGCGGACGAGGGCCACGATGCCGCTATGGCGCGCCGCCGCCCCCGTCTTTTCGCTGCCCGTCTCGCTCATCCGGTTGGTCCCGATTGATGTTCGTTTCCGAAACTCGCACGGGCTTGAGACCCTGACAATCCGAAACTAGCCTGAGACGCCGCTCTTCAAGGCCGCCAGCAGGGCCGTGCCATTGGGCGAGCCCAGGCCGGTGCAGGCGTCCCAGCCCTTGCCCGCCTTGTAGGCACCATTGTTGCCGCTGACGATATCGCGGCAGGCGGCGGCATGGGCGTAGAGCTGCGGATTGACGAAGCCCAGGGACCGGCCGAGGTCGGCATTCAGCCGCGCGATCAGCCCGGCCCACAGCGGGGCGACGGCACTGGTGCCGCCGATCACCATATTCTGACCGTCGACCCGCACCTGATAGCCGCTTTGCGGATCGGCATTGCCTGAGACGTCGGGCACGCCACGACCTGGGCCGGCGCCGGCATTGGCCGAGGGCGGCAGGTCGAGACCCTGCTGATAGGCCGGCACCGGGAACAGCACGCTGATGCCGCCGCCGCCGGCGCCGCCCTGGGCTCCGTCGTTCCAGACCGTCTCGCTGCCGATCCTGGTACCACCCGTCGCCACCGTGACATGGGTGCCGCCGCAGCCGAGCACGTTCGGGCTCGACGCCGGGAAATCGACATGGGCAGCACCATCGGTGGCGCCATCGGACGAGCCGCCGTCGCCGGACGCGACACAGATAGTGACGCCCAGGCTGGCGGCATCCTGGAACGCCTGGTCCATGGCCTGGGCCGCCGACGCGGTCCAGGTTGATTCCGGGCCGCCCCAGCTGATCGACACGACCGAGGGCTTGAGCGTCTGGTCATGCACCGCCTGGGTCACGGCATCGATGAAGCCCTGGTCGGTGTTGGGCGCGAAATAGACCGCGATCCCGGCACCCGGCGCCAGCGCGCCGGCGACCTCGATATCCAGCATGACCTCACCATCCGGCCCGCTGGTGTCGCGGGTCGGCGCGTTGCGGCCGCTGTCGACCGGCACCGCCGTGACCTTGGGCTCCGTCACGCCCAGGCCGGTGAAATAGGTCTTGAGGTCGGCGGTGGTAAAGCCGCCGCCCAGCTCGATCAGCGCGATGGTCTCGCCGGCGCCGGCGCCGGGCGGGAAGCCGTAGAGCGCGCCGATCTGCAGCGGTGTGAAGCTGGTGGCGCCGGCCTGGGCCGCGGCGACGCGGAACTGGGCCCGCGCCTGCGGCCGATCGTCGAGGCCGAACACGCCCTGCACCAGGTCCACGATGTCGTCGCCGAGATAGAGCGGGCCGCTGCGGCCGCGATGCTCGCCGGTGGCGATGCCATAGCGGTCGAGCCGGGTGCGGAAGGCGCGGCCCAGCGCCTCGGCCGTGCCGGCGACCCGGACCAGGCGTCGCGCCGGATCTACGTCGGCCACCACCAGCCCGTGGTCGGCGGCATAGGCCTCGATCTTGGCGATATCCTTAGGCGCCGCACCATAGCGCCGGGCGAACTCGGCCCGGTCGAACCGTTGCCCCGCCGGCGGCGTCTCGCGCGGTTTCAGATACAGGCTGAGCGTCAGCAATTGCGCCGGATCGACCGGACCCAGCAGGCTGGCGCCGGCCGGCGGCTTGCGCTCCGAACCCTGAAGCGCCCGATAGTGTCTGTCGGTCATGGCATCCTCCCGTCCTCGTAGAAATTCGCATGGGGAAGGTGCTGTTCCGAAGTTGGCGTCAGGCGGCGGCGAGAGCCGCCTCGAACGCCTTGCGCCAAGCGGTGACGTCCCAGCGCTTCAGCCGGTCCATCAGGGTCTTGTGCCGCTCGCGCCGCTCGCCGAGCGTCATCTGCAGGGCGCCGGCCAGCGTATCGCCGACCGCCTCGAAGTCATAGGGATTGACGATCAGCGCGCCGTTCAGCTCCTGCGCCGCCCCGGCGAAGCAGGACAGCACCAGCACGCCCGGATCCTCCGGGTCCTGACAGGCGACATATTCCTTCGCCACCAGGTTCATGCCGTCGATCAGCGGCGTCACCAGCCCGATGGCGCTCGCCCGGTAAAAGCCGGCGAGCGTCCGCCGGGAATAAGAGCGGCTGATATAGCGGACCGGCATCCAGTCATAATCGGCGTATTTGCCGTTGATGCGGCCGGAATGCTGTTCGAGCTCGACCCGGATGTCCCGGTACTGATGCAGCTCGCCGCGGGTCGGCGGTGCGATCTGCATGAAGGTCACGGCGCTGCGGAACTGCGGATGGACCTCGAACAGCCGCTCGACCGCCTTGATCCGGCGCACCAGCCCCTTGGAATAATCCAGGCGATCGACGCCGATCATCAGCTTGCGTCCGCGCAAGCTGGCGCGCAGACGCTTGACCTGGGGCGAGCTTTCCATGTCGGCCGACTGCTTCATCAGCCCGGTCGTCTCGATCGAGATCGGGAACGCCCGGGCGATGAATTTGCGCCCGAACGCCTCGCCCTGGCCGTCGGCATCGATCACGCCATGGTTCTCGACCATCAGATAGTCGCGCATGCCGGCGACGTCGCGTTCGGTCTGAAAGCCGACCACGTCATAGGCCGCCAGATGCTCGACCAGATCGCGGTGCCACGGCACCCCCAGCAGCACCTGGGCCGCCGGAAACGGCGTGTGCAGGAAGAACCCGAGCTTGAGCGAAATATCGAGCGCGCGCAGCTCGGTCGCCAAGGGGATCAGGTGATAGTCATGGACCCAAACCCGGTCGCCCGGCCGCAGCAGCCCATCGAGCGCCTTGGCGAAACGCTTGTTGACCGCCCGGTAGCCGTCGAGATTGGGCCGGGAGAATTCCATCAGGTCGAGCCGGTAATGGAAGGCCGGCCAGAGCGTGCCGTTGGCATAGCCCAGGTAATAGGTGTCGTATTCGGCCTGGGTCAGATCGAGTTCGACGATGGTGATATTGCCGAAGGTGCGGAAACGCGGCTTGTCGGGCAGGGTCTCGACGATCTTGCCGGACCAGCCGAGCCAGACGCCGCCCTGTTCCCTGAGCGCCTCCAGCACGCCGACCGCCAGGCCGCCCTGGGGCGGGCCGCCTTCGCCGACGGGGGCGATCCGGTTGGAAACGACGACGAGCCTGCTCATGCGGTGCCTTCGGCCAGCGGCCGGAGCCAGGCCTTGACCGCGGCCGGGCCCGCCAGGCGGTGCCGGGCGCTGGTTTCGCGCTCGCCGCCGACCAGGATGCCGAAGCCGCCGCCGCGGGAGGCCGCGGCGAAGCCGTGCTCGTCGGTCAGATCGTCGCCGATGAACACCGGGCGCCGGCCGAGGAACGGCCGGTCGCGCAGCAGCCGATTGACGATGTCGCCCTTGTCGCCGCCGCGGCAGCGGATCTCGACCACGAACGAACCGGGTTGCAGCATCAGCCGGCTGGGGTCGCTCGCGACCAGCTGGCGACCGATCTCAAGCGCATCCTGCATCAGCGCCGGCACAGAGCGGACATGGAGCGCCACCGAGAAATCCTTGACCTCGACCAGCGCGCCCGGCCGGTCGGCGGCCCATTGCCGGGCGGCCTGCACGATATGGGGCGACAGGCTGAGACGCGGCATGCGCGAGACGCAGCCGAACGCGTCGCGCCATTCCAGCCCATGCTGGCCAGCGATCGGCAGATGCGGCAATGCCAGGAAATGATCGAGTTCGACCAGCGGCCGGCCGCTGACGATCGCCAGCGCACCCTGGACCGCACTATGGGCCGCATGCAGCAGCGCGCGCAGATCCTGGCTGACCGTCACCTCGCCCGGCGTGCGGGCGAAATCGACCAGGGTGCCGTCGAAATCGATGAAATAGCTCCAGCCCAGCCGCGCCGGCGGTGGGCTGAGATCGAGTGACTGTTCCAGGGCCGGCTCCCATCCATCTTCCAAGCAACCACGCCCAGGTGAGGTCCCAGCAGTGGTGATCCATGAAATCCAACGGCGGGGGCTCGCCTTCGATCCATGGCTCAGGCTAGAAAGGAGGAAAGTTACGTCGCACGGCAGCCATGCCGGCGGCGTCGCTCGCAATGCGTTAACGACGCTGTGCAATATCTCGTACCGGTCCTAAGGATCGCAAAGCATTGTCAGGCTGTTGATCGAACATGCAGATCAGACGTCGTGAATTCATCGCCGCCTTGGCCGGCACCGCAGCCACCGGGGCGATCGCCGGGCGGGCGCTCGCCGCCGATTCCGCCGGCTTCACCTTCGATACGGTCAAGGATCAGGCGGTCGAGCTCGCCAAGCAGCCCTATGACGGCTCGAGCCCGCCGCTGCCGGATTCCCTGAAGACGCTGGATTACACCCATTTCCGCATGATCGATTTCCGGTCGGACCACGCGCTGTGGAGCGACGGCGGCCTGTTCCAGATCCAAATGTTCCACCGCGGCTTTCAGTATGATCGCAAGGTCACGATCCATACGATCGAGAGCGGCGAGGTGCGCGAGATCGGCTATAGCCCGTCGATGTTCGATTTCGGCACCAACAAGTTCGCGACCGACTTCGACCAGAACATGGGCTTTGCGGGCTTCCGCCTGCACTTTCCCTTGAACCGGCCGGATTATTTCGACGAGTTCGCCGTGTTCCAGGGCGCCTCGTACTTCCGCCTGATCGGCCGGGGCGAGCAGTACGGCCTGTCGGGCCGCGGGTTGGCGATCGATACCGCGGGACCGCAGGGCGAGGAATTCCCGGCCTTTACCAAATTCTGGATCGAGCGGCCGTCGCCCGACGCCACCACGCTCGTCGTCTATGCGCTCCTGGACAGCAAGAGCACGACCGGCGCCTATCGCCTCGAGCTTTCGCCCGACACCAACACGCGCCTCAGGGTCGAGGCCGTGCTCTATCCGCGTCTCGACATCCACAAGCTGGGCATGGCGCCGCTGACCTCGATGTTCCTGCACGGCAAGCTCGGCAACCGGCCGTTCTCGGATCTGCGCCCCGAGGTGCATGACAGCGACGGGCTGGCGCTGCATACCGGTACGGGCGAATGGGTCTGGCGGCCGCTGATGAACCCCAAGGTGCTGCGCGTCAGCGCCTTCAACGATCAGAGCCCGAAGGGCTTCGGCCTGATGCAGCGCGAGACCGACTTCCACCAGTATGAAGACGTGATCGAGCATTATCAGCGCCGGCCCAGCCTATGGGTCGAGCCCGAGGGCGATTGGGGCAAAGGTGCGGTCGAACTGGTCGAGATCCCGAGCGACGACGAGATCAACGACAATATGGCGTCCTATTGGGTGCCGGAAACGCCGGTGAAGGCCGGCGTGCCCGTGGCCTTCGCCTATCGCGCCACGACCCTGCCCGGCTCGACCGCGCTGCCGTCCGGGTTCGGGCGCACGGTCGGGACACGGACCGGGCCGGTGGCGCCGGTCGACGCCGCCAAGGACGATCACAAGGCTCCCCTGCGTTTCTGGCTGGACTTCACCGGCGGGGACATCCCGTCGCTGTCGGACCGCCTGCCGGTCGAAGCGATCGTGACCGTGTCAACGGGCAAAGTTGATGATATCATTTGCCAAAAGCTGGACGCGGACGTCTGGCGCGCCGCCTTCACCTTCACGCCCGACGGGAAGAAGGATACGGAAATGCGCGCCTTTCTGAAGCTACGAGACAAGTCGCTATCGGAGACCTGGACATTTCGTTGGACGGCGGAGTGAATGAATCGCCGGCTCGTCCGTTGTGTGGTGCGGAGGCACTACCATGCATGACCAGAAGACGCACACGCTGACACTCGCCTTACGCCGTATCGCACTCCTGATTCTGACCGTCGGCAGCACGGGGATCGCGGCATCGCTGATGTCGCAAGTGATGGCCGCCCACGGGCTGGGCCTGATCGGCATCGCCGGCGTGGCGCTGTTCACCATCAGTTTCGGCTGGCTGGCGATCAGCTTCTGGACTGCGGTGTTCGGCTTCTGCGTGCGCCTGATCGGCGGCGATCCGGCCAGCCTGACGGTCGATGCCAGCACCCCCTTGGGCGTGCGCACCGCCGTGGTCATGCCGATCTATAACGAGGACCCGCTGCGCGTGTCGGCCGGCCTGGAAGCGACCCTGGTCGGGCTCGAGCGCACCGGCGAGGGTGCCTATTTCGATTTCTTCGTGCTGTCCGATACGCGCGATGCCGTCCATGGCCAGGCCGAGCGCCGCATGGTCGAGGCGCTGCGCCTGCGCCATGCCGCCAGCGGCATCAAGATCTTCTATCGCCGCCGCGCCAAGAACATCGGCCGCAAGGCCGGCAACATCGAGGATTTCGTCAAGCGCTGGGGCAATGCCTATGCCCATATGGTCGTGCTCGACGCCGACAGCGTGATGTCGGGCGAGACCATCGTGTCCTTGGCGCGCCTGATGGAAGGCCATCCGGACGCGGGCATCATCCAGACCCTGCCGGTGCCGGCCAATCGCGAGACCGCGTTCGCGCGCATCCTGCAATTCTCCAGCCGGCTCTATGGCCCGGTGCTGGCCTCGGGCCTGGCGTTCTGGACCGGCGGCGCCGGCAATTACTACGGCCATAACGCCATCATCCGCGTCGCCGCCTTCGCGCGTCATTGCGGCCTGCCGATCCTGCCCGGCGGCGCGCCGCTCGGCGGCGAGATCCTGAGCCACGACTTCGTCGAGGCCGCCATGATCACCGGCGCCGGCTACAAGGTCTGGATCGTGCCGGAACTGGCCGGCTCCTACGAAGAGATGCCGGCCAACGTCATCGACTATGCGACGCGCGACCGCCGCTGGTGCCAGGGCAACATGCAGCATAGCCGGCTGTTGAGTTTCCCCGGCCTGCGCCTGATGGGCCGCCTGCACCTGAGCATGGGCGTCGCCAGCTATCTGACCTCGCCCTTGTGGCTGGCGCTCTTGAGCCTCAGCACCGCCGACGCAGTGCAGCGCGCGATCCAGGGTCCGATCTATTTCAAGCCCGGCTTCAACCTGTTCCCGAACTGGCCGGTCGCCACCGACTTCCAGATCGACCTGCTGCTGGTCATGACCCTGGTGGCGCTGTTCCTGCCCAAGATCATGGGGCTGCTGCTGGTCGTGTTCAGCCCGACCCGCCGCCGCCCCTATGGCGGGCTGATGGGCCTGCTGCCGAGCGTGCTGATCGAGACGATCTTCTCGACCCTGCTGGCGCCGATCATGATGCTGTTCCAGTCGCTGTTCGTCACGGCAGCCTTCTCCGGCCGCAGCGTCGCCTGGGAAGCGCAGCCGCGCGACGACCGGGGCCTCAGCTGGCGCGAAGGGCTGAAGCGCCATGCCGGCCAGACCCTGCTCGGCCTCGCCTGGGCCGGCGCCGTGTTCTGGATCGCCCCCAACTTCTTCTGGTGGCTGACGCCGATCTTCGCCGGTCTCGCCGTCGCGATCCCGCTGTCGGTGCTGTCGAGCCGGTCGAGCCTGGGGCTGCGGCTGAAGCATTGGGGCCTGTTCCTGACACCGGAAGAGACCCGGCCGCCGGCGGAGTTGCGCCGGTTGCGCCGCGCGCTCAACCGCGGTCTCGCCGCCGGTGCCGCACCGACCGGGGGCGAAGGCCAGTCGGAAGAGGAAGTGCTGACGCCCGAGGAAAACGGCGCCGCCATGGGCCATACGCCCTGGCCGGAAAAGAAGCCGATGGTGCCCCAAGGCGTGCGGGATCCGGCCTAGTTTCGGGTTCTAACGTCGCGGACAATACTTTTCGCTTGAAACCGAAGGAAAGCGGCGCTCCCATGCGCCGCTTTCCTCGTTTCGATACCTTCCGTCCGAAAGACCAGCATGGATTTTCTGACCCGGCGCCAGGCGCTCGCCGGTATCGCTGCCGTGGCCCTCGGGCCGACGCTCGCCAGCATGCCGTTCACCGCTGCGTTCGCCGCGGATGCGCCGGTCAAGCTCGGGCCGAGCCAGCCGTTCGATTTCGAGCATCTGATCGCCCAGGCCAAGGCCTTGGCCGGTCATCCCTATCAGCCGCCGGTGATCCGTCACGCCGAGCTGCTGGACAAGATCGACGCCGACATCGCCCTGCAGATCCATTTCCGGCCCGAGCATCAATTGTGGCCGGCCGGATCGGGCGCACCGTTCCCGGCCCAGCTCTATCACCCGGGCAAGTTTTCCAAGGCGCCGGTCCGGATCTATCAGGTCACCGGCAATACCGCGCGCGAGGTGCTGTACGGCAACGCCCTGTTCGATTTCGGCAGCGCCGAGTTCGCCCGCAAGCTGCCCGAGGACATCGGCTTTTCGGGATTCCGCCTGATGCATCCGGGCGCCAAGGGCGATTTCCTGTCGTTCGTCGGCGCCAGCTATTTCCGCAGTACCGGCGAGCTCGATCAATATGGCCTGTCGGCGCGCGGCATCGCGGTCAATGCGGCGACCGGCCGCGAGGAATTCCCGCGCTTCACCAGCTTCTGGATCGCCGAGCCCACCGCCCCCGGCGGCGACACGGTGATCCATGCGCTGCTCGACGGGCCCAGCCTGGCCGGCGCCTTCCGCATCTCGCTCACGAGCGACCAGCAGCCGGTGCTGAAGGTCGAGAAGGTGCTGTTCATCCGCAAGGAGATCCAGCGCCTGGGCGTGGCGCCGCTCGGCAGCATGTTCTGGTATGGCAAGCACAACCGCGCCCAAGGCGTCGATTGGCGGCCGGAGATCCATGACAGCGACGGGCTGGCGCTGGCGACCGGCGCCGGCGAACGCATCTGGCGGCCGCTGAACGATCCGGCCGCGCTCAAGATCAGCGCCTTCATCGACAAGGACCCGCACGGCTTCGGCCTGCTGCAGCGCGAGCGCGATTTCGCCCGCTACCAGGACGACGTGGCACTCTACAACCGGCGCCCGAGCGTCTGGATCGAACCGCTGGCGCCCTGGGGCGAAGGCTCGGTCCAGCTGATCGAGCTGCCGACGGCCGAAGACACCATCGACAATATCAGCGCCTTCTGGGTGCCGAAGGGACCGGTCAAGCCCGGCGCCGAGCTGCGCTTCGCCTATAAGCAATATTGGCTGGCGGACGAGCCGCACCCGCCCGAGATCGCCCACGTGGTCGCGACCCGGATCGGCCTCGGTGGCGTCACCGGCAAGCCGCGCCCGCCGGCCACCAAGAAATTCGTCGTCGATTTCCTAGGCACGCCGCTCGAAGCCCTGACGCGGCTGGATGGGGTCGAGCCGGTCGTGACCGCGACACGAGGCAGGGTGCTGAACCCGGTGGCACTGCCGGTCGCCGGCACCAAGGTCTGGCGGGTCAGCTTCGACCTGGCGATCGAGGGGGCGGAGCCGATCGATCTGCGCTGCTACCTGCGCCACGAGGGTGCCGCCATGAGCGAGACCTGGCTCTATCAATTCCTGCCGACCGGCTGAGATGGAAGCAGACGATGTGATCGTCGAGCGCGACCTGCCCGTGCCCATGCGGGACGGGGTCGTGCTGGCGATCGACATCTATCGGCCGGCGCACGGTCGCTGGCCGGTCATCCTGGAACGCACGCCCTATGACAAGACGGCGCCGTCGCGCGCCGAACTCGACCGCGGCGAGAGCGAACCGCGGAGCCGCGCCGATGTGGCGGCCGCCTTCGTGCGCCACGGCTATGTCGTGGCCTATCAGGATTGCCGCGGCCGCCATGCGTCCGGCGGCAGCTTCACCAAATATCTGAGCGAGGGCGAGGACGGGTTCGACACCATCGCTTGGGTTGCCGAACAGGACTGGTGCGACGGGCGGGTCGCGACCATGGGCCTGTCCTATGCCGCCCATACCCAGGCGGCGGCCGCCTGCCTGGCGCCGCCGGCGCTGGCCGCGATGGTGCTCGATTCCGGCGGCTTCTCGAACGCCTATCGCTGCGGCATCCGCCAGGGCGGCGCGTTCGAGCTGAAACAGGCGACCTGGGCGTTCAACCAGGCCAAGGAAAGCCCGCTGGCGCAGGCCGATCCCGCCGTGCTGGCGACGCTCGAGGCCCAGGATATCCGCGACTGGTTCGCCCGCATGCCCTGGCGTCCCGGCCACTCGCCGGTCAGCGCCGTGCCGGAATACGAGGCCTACCTGTTCGAGCAATGGACCCATGGCACGTTCGACGCCTTCTGGCGCCGGCTCGGCCTCTATGCCGAAGGCTATTACGGCGAGTTCGCCGACGTGCCCCAGGTGCATCTGTCGAGCTGGTACGACGTCTATGTGCCGACCGCCATCGGCAATTTCACGGCGCTGAAGGCGGCTAAGCGCTCGGCCATGCGCCTGATCATGGGGCCGTGGCTGCATGGCGACCGCAACCTCAGCCACGCCGGCGATGTCGAGTTCGGGCCCAAGGCTCCGATCGACGGCAACATCGCCTCCGATTGGCGCCGCTTCCGGCTCGACTGGTACGATCATTGGCTGAAGGGCATCGACAATGGCGTCGATCGCGAGCCGGCGGTCCGGCTGTTCCTGATGGGCGGCGGCAGCGGCACCCGGACCGCGGCCGGCCGGCTCGACCATGGCGGCCACTGGATCCAGGGCACCGACTGGCCGCTGCCGGACACGTGCTTCACGCCCTATCATCTCCATGCCGACGGCCGGCTCGATCCGGCGCTGCCGGTCCAATCGCTGCCGCTCGCCTATCGCTTCGACCCGGCCGACCCGGTGCCGACCATCGGCGGCGCGCTCACCTCGGGCAAGCCGGTATTCGAGGGCGGCGCCTTCGACCAGCGCGAGGACGACCGCTTCTTCGGTTGCAAGCACCCCGGACGGCCGCTGGCGGATCGGGACGACGTGCTCTTGTTCCAGACCGAACCGCTGGGCGAAGATCTGGCCGTGATCGGCCCGATCACGGTCCGCCTGTTCGTGTCGTCCGACGCACCCGACACGGATTTCACCGCCAAGCTGATCGACGTCTATCCGGACGGCTTCGCCATGAACCTGACGGACGGCATCCTGCGCTGCCGCTATCGCGACAGTTTCGAGGCGCCGACGATGATGCAGCCAGGCCAGGTCTATGAGATCGAGATCGAGCCGTTCGCGACGGCCAACCTGTTCCAGCGCGGCCACCGCATCCGGCTCGACATCTCGTCGAGCAATTTCCCGAAATACGACGTCAATCCGAACAGCGGCGAGCCGGAAGGCTATGCCGAGCACAAGCGCGTCGCCACCAACCGGCTGCACTTGGACCCGGCCCACCCGTCGCACATAGTGTTGCCGATCGTGCCGGCCGAAGCGCTAAGGCCGCTCTGACAGCGCGATCCGTTCGCCGTCTTCCTTGATGAAGAAAGCCGGTCGCGGGCCGTCCAGGATCTCGAACACCCGCTCCGAAGGCCGACACAGCAGCACGCCGCGCGGCGCCTCGACGATCGGCCGATTGAGCAGGATCGGATGGGCCTCGATCGCGTCCAGCAAGGCCTCGTCCGAGGCACCCTCCAACCCCAGCGCGTCGAACGGCGTGCCCTTGCGGCGCAGGACCGAGGCGAGCGGCACGGCCATGGCATGGACAAGCCGCATGATCTCGTCGCGGCGCGGCGGCACCTTCAAATATTCAATGACCTCGGGCTCGACGCCCGTGCTGCGGATCATGGCCAGCGTATTGCGCGAGGTGCCGCAATCCGGGTTGTGATAGATCGTGACGCTCATGCCCGCGCCTCCAGCCAGCCGGTCCGCAGCAACGGCAGCGCCAGCAGCAGGGCGGCGAGCTGGGCCAGAATAAAGCCCGGCACGTCGACCGGACGGATGCCGGCGAAACTGTCCGACAGCATGCGCGCGATCGTCACCGCCGGATTGGCGAAGGCGGTCGAGGCGGTGAACCAATAGGCACCGGTGATATAGCCGGCGACGGCAATGGCCGTGACCGGCGCCGAATGCGCCCGGCAGCCCCAGATGATCATCAGCAACCCGAAGGTCGCGACGACCTCCGCGAGCCATTGACCGATCCCGGTCCGGCCATGGGCGGAGAGCTGCCAGATCGGCAGATCGAACATCGCATGGGCGAGCCAGACGCCCGCGATCGCGCCGATCAGCTGTGCGGCCAGATAGGCCGGCACCGCGCGCCAGACCAGGCTGCCGGCCGCGGCCGCTGCAAGGGTCACGACCGGGTTCATGTGAGCGCCCGACGCCGGGCCGAATGCGAGGATCAACGCCACCAGCGCGCCGCCGGTCGCGATCGCGTTCGCCAGCAGTGTCAGGCCGGGATTCCCGCCGCACAGCCGTTCGGCCATGATGCCGGAGCCGATGATGGCGATCAGCAGGAATGCCGTCGCCATCAGCTCGGCCGCGGCCGCCCGCAGGATCATGCCGGGCCGCAGCAGGCCGAGGCCGTCTTGACCGGCTGGTTGCTGCCGATCGCCGGGCCATTGCCGCCATAGACCGTGCTGTCGCCATGGGTCAGGAACGTCTCCCAGGCGAGGCCCTGGGGGTCGGAAATCCAGGATTTCTCGGACTTGGCGTAGCAGCAGACCGTCGCACCTTCCTCGAGCACGGGACGGTCGGCCTGCTGCAGCCGGCCATAGATTTCGGCCAGTTCGTCCGCATCCTGGGCCTGGATGCCCAGATGCTGGATGCCGGCCGCGCCATGGCCTTCGGAGATCGCGAAATTGACGCGCGGATCCTCCAGCATCCATTTCGCATAGTCCGCCTTCACCACGGTCGGCTCGGCGGCGAACAGGGTCGAATAGAACCGGATCGACTGGTCCAGGTTCTGGACGCCCAGATGGACATGCAGACGCTTCATGCTGATCTCCTGTCGGTAGGGTCGGCCACCGCGGCCTCGGCCGGGCAGCAGACGGGGGCGCAGACGGCGGAACCGCCGCAGCAATTCTCGGTCAGATAGCCCATGAGCTGGTTCATCGCGGTGAAATCGGTGGCGTAGATCAGCTGACGGCTCAGCCGCCGCTGGGTGATCAGGCCGGCGTGGGTAAGCTGCTGCAGATGGAAGGTCAGGGACGACGGCGGGATCGCCAGCGCCGTGGCCAGGGTTCCGGCCGACAGCCCGTCGGGCCCTTGCTGCACCAGCAGGCGAAAGGCGGCGAGCCGGGTCTCATGGGCGAGCGCGCCCAGGGCGGCGATCACCTGCTTGGCATCCATGACGCGGCCTCCGACATTTCGACTAAATTCAAAATGTCGGAGGCCGCGACCGGAGTCAACGACTATTCGAGGAATATCGAATTAATGGGAAGCTACCGCACGCCCATGCGCCGGCTGATCGTCAGCGAGAACAAGCCGACGCAGCCCATGACGCTGAGATAAATGCCCGGGCTCATCGGGTTGCCGGTCATGGTGATCATCTGGTTGACCACGACCGGCGTCACGCCGCCGAAGAAGGTCTGCGAGGCGACGTAGCTGATCGACGAGCTGATCGTCCGTCGGCTGGCCGGGAACAGCTGGGTCAGCACCGTGCCGACCGGCCCGTAATAGAAGCTGTAGAACACCAGGCCGATCACGCCCTGGATCAAGGCCAGCGTGGCCACGGTCGGATAGGCGCCCAGCAGCAGGAACAGCGGATAGGCGATGACGATGCCGATGACGATCGCCCAGCTCATCACCACGACATTGCCGTAGCGGTCGGCCATGACGCCGGCCACCATCGGAAAGATCGTGCTGACCAGCCCGCCGACGATGCTGCCGACGAAGGCCGAGGCCGGCGGCAGGTGCAGCTGGGTGATCGCATAGGTCGGCATGTAGATATTGACGTAGCTGGCGACATTGCCGGCGCAGACGACGCCGGCGCCGACCAGCATGCGCAGCTTGTCGTGGCGCAGCGCCTCCCGCAGCGGATGCGCCGTCTCCGGACCGGCATGGAAATCCGGCGATTCGTCGACGCCCTGGCGGATATAATAGGCGACCGGACCGATCAGCAGGCCGAACAGGAACGGCACGCGCCAGCCCCATTCATTCATCGCCTCGGGGGTGAGCGTGCTGTTCAGCACATAGCCGAAGGTCGCCGCGACCACGATCGCGAGGCCGGTTGTGGAGAATTGCAGACTGGCGAAGAACGCCCGGTGCCGGGGATTCTGTTCGGCCAGGTAGGTATTGGCCGCGCCGAACTCGCCACCGACGGAGAAGCCCTGCAACAAGCGGGCGAGGACGAGCAGCACGGGTGCGGCGACACCGATGCTGTCGTAGTTGGGCAGGATGCCGGTGATCAGCGTGCCGATTAGCATCAGGCCGGCCGACAGCACCAGCGCCGCCTTTCGCCCGACACGATCGGCATAGCTGCCGATCAGGAGCGCGCCCAGGGGTCGCACCAGATAGGCGGACGCGAAAGTCAGCAGCGACAGGAACAGTCCGACGGTCGGGTCGGTCGTCGGGAAGAACTGGTGCGAGATGATCACGGCAAAGCTGCCGTAGACCAGCAGATCGTACCATTCGAAGAAGGTGCCGATGGTGGCTGCCACCACCTCGCGCGTCCGGTTGGCGGTACTGGGAGGGGGTGCAGCGGTGGCCATGGCGACAACGTCCTTGCTGAGGGTTATGCGGAAACTCTGCTACGGCGTGACATTCACCCAAAGAACGAGGGCAGCCTCGGTGCCGGCATTGCCGAACCGGTGGGGCCGCTCGCTCGCGAAACGAAAACTGTCGCCGGCGGCCAGCTGCCAGGTCCGGTCTTCGACCTGCAGCTCCAGCGTGCCCTCGAGCACGAAACCGGCCTCTTCGCCGCCGTGGATATAGGTCTCCTCGCCGGTCGTGCCGTCGGGCTCGATCCGGACCATGAAGAGATTGAGCCGGCTGGCACCGCGCGGTGCGGTCAGCAATTCCTTGGTGATGCCGGCCTGCCAGAGCCCGAGCCGGCCGCGTTCGGCCTGGCGGATCACGACCGCGCCTAGCTCGCCGGCCGGGACGGTCGCACCGGCACCCGGGAACAGATCGGCCAGGCCCAGGCCGAACACGTCGGCCGCCGCCGCCAGCAGCTTCAGGGACGCGGTCGACAGCCCGCGCTCGACCTGGCTCAGGTGGCCGATCGAAATATTGAGCCGGCCGGCCATGACCTGGAGCGACAGCCCGCGCGTCTTGCGCAGCGCGCGCAGACGCAAGCCCACCGCCGAATCGAGCGGTGGTGCCGAGCTGCCCGCAACTCCCCCCAGAGACGTCGCTTCACTCACCAAATTTCATCCATATGAAAAATCTTGCCCGACGAGCTTAATTCGGCGAGCATGATTTCACCAGAATGAAAATACGGCGATAAGGCGGAGGTCACCGAGACCGAACCGCCGGCGCGATCGGGCAGGCCCACAAACCGGAGTCGAGAGATGATGCGAACCAAAATCTTCGCGGCGGCAGCGTTGCTTTGCGCCTTCATGGCCCCCGGTGCCACCGGGACGGCGGCGGCGGCCGATCCGGTGCTCAAGGTCGGCTCGACCCCGACCGGCGTGCCCTTCACCTTTCTCGACACCAAGACCAACACGATCCAGGGCATCATGGTCGATCTCGTCACCGCGGTCGGCAAGGATGCCGGCTTTGCGGTCGAGATCGAGCCGATGCAATTCTCGACGCTGATCCCAGCACTGACCTCGAACAAGATCGACCTGATCGCCGCCGCCATGTTCGCGACGCCGGCCCGGCGCGAGGTGATCGATTTCACCGACACGGTCTATACCTATGGCGAAGGGCTGATCGTGCCCAAGGCCGACGCCAAGGATTACGTCACGCTCGAAGATCTGAAGGGCAAGACCGTCGGTGCCCAGGTCGGCACCGCCTTCGTCGAGCCGTTGCAGAAGAGCGGCTTCTATCCCGAAGTGAAGATCTACGACACGATACCCGACATTCTGCGCGACGTGAATGCCGGGCGCATCGGCGCCGGTTTCGCCGACTATCCGATCGCCGCCTATAATCTAGCGCAGGGCAGCTTCCCCGAGGCGCGCCTAGTCAAGAGCTACAAGCCCAGCATCGTCGGCTCGGTCGCGATCGGCCTGCGCAAGAACGACCCGATGCTGGCGAAGCTCAACGCCTCGCTGGCCAAGCTGCAGGCCGACGGCACCGTGAAGAAGATCCTGGCGAAATGGGGCCTGGAGTGATCGGCGGCTGAGCCACCGGCGGGACCATGGAGCATTTTCTGACTGATTCGGCAGAGTTCCTGCCGATCCTGCTGAAGGGCGTGTGGCTGACCATCCTGGTCAGCCTCGGCTCCCTCGTGCTCTCGACCATCCTGGGCCTGTTCTGGGCCTTCCTCAGGGTGTCCGGCCTGTGGCCGCTGGCGATGGCGAGCCGGCTGGTGGTCAACCTGATCCGCGGCATCCCGATCATCGTCCAGCTGTTCTACATCTATTTCGTGCTGCCCGATTTCGGCATCGCGCTCACCGCCCTGCAGGCCGGCATCATCGGCCTCGGCATCGCCTATTCGGCCTATCAGGCCGAGAATTTCCGCGCCGGCATCGAGGCGATCGACCCGGGACAGATCGAGGCCGCCCATGCGATCGGCATGGGCTGGTGGCTGGTCATGCGCCGGGTCATCCTGCCGCAGGCGGTCAAGATCGTGCTGCCGTCCTACGGCAACATCATGATCATGATGTTGAAGGATTCATCGCAGGCCTCGACCATCACGGTCGCGGAGCTGGCGCTGGAGGGCAAGCTGATCGCCTCCTCCACCTTCAAGAACACCACGGTCTTCACGCTGGTGGCGCTCTTGTACCTGTGCATGAGCGTGCCACTGATCGTGCTGGTCGGGCATCTGGAACGGCGGGCGGGGCGGCGATGATCGAGCTCGACCAAGTCCATAAGCGCTTCGGCGATCACGAGGTGATCCGCGGCGTCTCGGCCAGCGTCGCCCGCGGCGAGGTCGTGTGCGTGGTCGGCCCGTCCGGCTCCGGCAAATCGACGCTGCTACGCTGTATCAACGGGCTGGAGCGCTACGACGCCGGTGCCATCCGCATCGAGGGCGTGACCGTCGATGCCGCCGCGCCATCGATCCGCGCCATCCGGACCCAGGTCTCCATGGTGTTCCAGCGCTTCAACCTGTTCCCGCACCGCTCGGCGCTGGAAAACGTGGTCGAGGGCCCGATCTTCGTCAAAGGCGAGCCGCGCGCGGAAGCGTTGGCGCGCGGCCGGGCCTTGCTGGCCCAGGTCGGGCTCGCCGGTCGCGAGAATGAGAAGCCCGGCCGGCTGTCCGGCGGCCAGCAGCAGCGCGTCGCCATTGCCCGGGCGCTCGCCATGCGGCCGAAGGCGATCCTGTTCGACGAACCGACCTCGGCGCTGGATCCGGAACTGGTCGGCGAGGTGCTGGGCGTCATGCGCACGCTGGCCGAACAGGGCATGACCATGGTCGTCGTCACCCATGAAATGGGCTTCGCCCGCGAGGTCGCCGACCGCGTGCTGTTCCTCGACGGCGGCGTGATCGTCGAGCAAGGCCCCGCCCGCGATCTGTTGAGCGACCCGCAGCACCCGCGCACCCAGGATTTCCTGCGGCGCGTGCTGAACCCGATTTGACGGAGTAAGAATGGCAGAGCCCTTTCCCCTGTCGCCGTCGCTCTGGGCGGCAACGGCACCCGCGCCGGCCGATACGCCGCCGCTCGCCGAACCCGCCCGCGCCGACATCTGCGTCATCGGCGGCGGCTATTGCGGGCTGAGCGCCGCCCTGCATCTGGCCGAGCAGGGCACCGACACGATCCTGCTGGAGGCGCGCGAGCCCGGCTGGGGCGGCTCCGGTCGCAACGGCGGTCAGGTCATTCCCGGCCTGAAGTACGATCCGGCCGACCTCAAGGCGAAATTCGGCGAGGAACACGGCCGCCGGCTGGTCGATTTCGCCGGCCGCACCGCCGATACCGTGTTCGACCTGATCGACAAGCACGCCATGGACGTGCCCCACGTCCGCGCCGGCTGGATCCAGGGTGCCCATACCGAGGCCGGCCTGGACGAAGTCGCGCGCCGGGCCGAGCAATGGGCCGCCTGGGGCGCCTCGACCGAGCTTTTGGACCGCGACACGGTGGCGCAGAAGCTGGGCACCGACAATTACCTGGGCGGCTGGATCGACCGGCGCGGCGGCGCCATCCAGCCGCTCGCCTTCGCCCGCGGGCTGGTCCGCGCGGCGCTGGGCGCCGGCGCCCGTATCCATGGCGGCACGAGCGTCACCAAGCTGGAGCGCCGGGGCGAGCGCTGGCTGGTTCATACCGACCGCGGCGTCACTGTCGATGCCGGGCGCGTGCTGCTGGCGACCAACGGCTATACCGGCGATCTGGTGCCGCGACTGCGGCGCACGGTGATCGCGGTCAATTCCTATCAGATCGCGACCGAGCCGCTGACCGACAATCTGCGCAAGACCATCCTGCCCGAGGGCCATGTCTCGTCGGACACGCGCAAGCTGCTGCTGTATTTCCGCTTCGACCACCAGGGCCGGCTGCTGATGGGTGGCCGCGGGCCGTTCCGCGAGCCGAACGGTCCCGAGGATTGGGCCCATCTGGAGCGCGTGCTGGGCAAGATGTTTCCCCAGATCAAGGACACGCCGATCGCCCATCGCTGGTGCGGCCGGGTCGCGATCACCCGGGATTTCCTGCCGCATATCCACGAGCCGGAACCGGGACTGCTGGTCGATATCGGCTGCATGGGCCGCGGCGTCGGGCTGCAGACGACCATGGGCAAGGCGCTGGCCCGCTATCTGGGCTCGGGCAACAAGAGCGACCTGCCGTTCCCGATCCTGCCGATCGTGCCGATCCCGGCCCATGGCTTGAACCGGCTCTATGTCTCGGCGATCATCGCCTGGTACCGCATGACCGACGGCGGGGTCAGATAGCGGCGGCCCAACGCTCCAGCAGCGGCTTCAGCGGCGTCCCCGCCACCGCGCCCAGCTGTGCTGCCGTCGCGTTGACGCGCGAGATGATGCCGTCCTCGAAGGTCGAGCGCGCCTCGCCGATGCGGGCCGACGCGGCGGAAACGGTCAATCCTGCGATGCCGCGGGCGTCGAGTGCCGGCAGGCGTCCCAGGCCTGCCTCGTCGATACCGATGCCGGCATCGTTATAGACCCCGGCGAACCCGTCGACCCGGAGCGCCATCGCCGGCACACCGCCGACCAGCCCGCCATGGGAGCCGGTCACGATGATCGCGCCGATGTCGGCGACCGGATCGACCATGGCGGCGGAATCGATCAGCACGATCGGGCGCGGGTGCGGCAGCACCAGCCGCAGTTCGTCGCCCTTCGGCATCACGCCCGCGCGATGCACAGCACCCTTCAGCAAATCGGCGGCCGCGGCGCAGTCCATCCCGGCCATGATGCCGATCACCGTCGCCGCAGCATTCGCCCGACTGATCCGGCCGCGCGCCAGCATGTCCGCCGTATCGCCGATGCGCGCGCTGTCATGGGCGACGGCGGCGGCCGGAATGCCGAAGCCGTCGAGCAGCGCCAGCGACCCGATTCCGGCCTCGTCGCGGCCCAGGCCAGCGTCATGGAAGATCGCCGCGCGCACGCCGGCACCGATCGCCAACCGGCCGGGATAAAGCCCGCCATGGGAACCGGTCACCAGCACCGCGCCGAGCGCGTCGGGACCGAGCTTGGTGACCGTGGGTGCGACAATGATTTCGACCATGCTGATTGACGACCTTTCCAAAATCGCCGCTAGATAATAGCCGAATTTGGAAAGATGGGCGAGGAAGCCCGCACGCCAAACCCTGGGGAGGACGCTGTCGGATGCCGGAAACGGCCGTCAAGACCGTCGATCGGATCGCCGCCTTGCTGCGCGTGCTCGCCGGCCATGGCGCCGATGGCGTCAGCCTGAGCGAGGCCGCGCGCGCGACCGGCTTCGGCCCGGCCACGACCCATCGGCTGCTGACCGCGCTGGCCGACGTCGGCTTCGCCTTCCAGGACCTCCGCACCAAACACTATCGTCTGGGCGCCGTCGTGGCGACCTTGGGCCGCGCTGCCCTGCAGCAGGACGTGGCCGCCATGGCCGACGGCGCGCTCACCCGCCTGGCCGAGGCGACCGGCGACACGGTATTCGCCTCGGTCCGCGAAGGCTTGGCCGCGATCTGCATCGGCCGCGCCATCGGCCATTTCCCGATCCGCACGCTCACCCTCGACGTCGGCGACCGCCGGCCGCTGGGCGTCGGCGCCGGCAGCCTGGCCTTGCTGGCCGCCCTGCCCGATGCCGAAATCGCCGCGGTGCTGGCGCGCAATGCGGTCTGGCTGAGGGATTTCGACGGCTTCACCGCCGATGCGCTGCGGCACCTGGTCGATGAGGCGCGGGCGCGCGGCTATGCCTTCAACGACGGGCTGATCGTGCCGGCGATGAACGCGATCGCCGTGCCGGTGCGCGATGCCGACGGCCGGCCGTTGTTCGCGCTCAGCCTGGCCGCGATCCGCGACCGCATGGGACCGGACCGGCTTCCCGGCCTGGTCGAACAGCTGCAAAACGAGGCGGCCCGGCTGGAGCGCCGCCTGCCGCCGCCCGCGGCGGAGATCCGAAGGGAGGGAACGACCCGATGACCACCCAAGGCAGCAATCTCGATCGCGAGCGGCTGCGCGCGCACCATCGCCTGATGTGGCGTATCCGCGCGTTCGAGGAGCAGGCGCTGAAGGGCCTGGACGACAAGACGGTCCTGGGTGCGATCCATCCGTCGATCGGCCAGGAGGCGGTCGCGGCCGGCGTGACGTCGCACCTGACCCGCGAGGATATCCTGCTGTCGACCCACCGCGGCCATGGCCACACGCTGGGCAAAGGCGCCGACAGCGAAGCGATGATGCGCGAGTTGCTGGGGCGCGAGGGCGGCAATTGCGGCGGCAAGGGCGGGTCCATGCATATCGCCGATTTCTCGGTCGGGATGCTCGGCGCCAACGGCGTGGTCGCCGCCAATATCGTGATCGCTGCCGGCGCCGCCCATGCGATCAAGCTCAAACGCGAGCCGCATCTGGTCTGCTGCATCTTCGGCGACGGCGCCATCAACCGCGGGCCGTTCCTGGAGGGGTTGAACTGGGCCGCCGTGTTCCAACTGCCGGTGCTGTTCGTGTGCGAGGACAATGGCTTCGCCGCCACGACCCGGACCCGGACCATGACCGCCGGCGGTGGCGCCAGCGCACGCGCCCGCTCGTTCGGCATTCCCGCGGTCGAGGTCGACGGCAATGACGTGCTGGCGGTCGATGCCGCCACGGCCGAGCTGACGAGTGCCATCCGCGCCGGCGGCGGACCCCGGTTTCTGCATGCCCACACCTATCGCCTGACCGGCCATACCGGCTCCGACCCCGCCGCCTATCGCCCGGCCGACGAGGTCGCGGCCCGCCGTCAGGAAGAACCGATCGGCCGCGCGGCCGAGCTGCTGCGCGGCGCCGGCGTCGCGGCCGACGCCCTGCAGGGCGATCAGGCCGCGGCGGTCGCCGAAATGCTGGCGGCCTATCGCGCCGCGGTCGATGCCCCGTTTCCGCCGGCCTCCGAGGCTTTCACCGACGTGCAGGATGCGGGCGATCCCCGCGTGGAGGCGTTCTGATGGCGACCGCAACCTATCTGGAGGCCGGACGCGACGCCCTGGCCGAGGAAATGCGCCGGGACCCGCTGGTCTGGGCCGTGGGCGAGGATCTGGGCCGCGGCGGCGTGTTCGGCCAGTACAAAGGCCTGGTCGAGGAATTCGGGTCCGAACGCATCTCCGACGCGCCGATCTCCGAGGCCGCGATTCTGGGCGCTGCCGTCGGTGCCGCCATGATGGGCACGCGGCCGGTGGTCGAGATGCGCTTTTCCGATTTCGCGCTGTGCGCCATGGACGAGCTGGTCAACCAGGCCGCCAAGGCGCGCTTCATGTTCGGCGGCCAGACCCGCGTGCCCCTGGTGGTGCGCGAGCCGATCGGCATGTGGCGCTCGTCGGCCGCCCAGCATTCGCAATCGCTCGAGGCCTGGTACGCCCATGTGCCGGGCCTGGTCGTGGTCTGCCCGTCGACCCCGGCCGACACCAAGGGCCTGCTCAAGACCGCGATCCGCTCCGACGACCCGGTCGTGTTCATGGAGCATAAGAACCTGTGGGGCCTTTCGGGCGAGGTGCCGGACGGCGAGCATCTGGTACCGTTCGGCGAAGCCCGCATCGTCCGGTCGGGCCGGGACGTCACCATCGTCAGCTGGTCGGCCCAGGTCCATGTCGCGGCCGAGGCGGCCGAAGCGCTGGCGGCCGAGGGCATCGATGTCGAGCTGATCGACCTGCGCACGCTCTGGCCCTGGGACAAGGCACGCGTGCTGGCCAGCGTCGAGAAGACCGGGCGGTTGCTGGTCACCCACGAGTCGGTATCGGTCGCCGGCTTCGGCGCCGAGGTCGCGGCGACCGTGGCCGAGCACCTGGGCCCGCAGCTGAAGGCGCCCGTGCGGCGCTTAGGCTCGCCGCGCGCGCTGATCGCCTACGCACCGCCGGTCGAAAATGCGCTGCGGGTCAGTTCCGCCGCCATTGCCGACGCGATCAAAGTCCTTCTCCGCCCTTCAGGGGGGAGAAGGATTTAGGATGAGGTGGGTAGTGCCGCCGGTACATCGCATCGGCGCGACCCACCTCACCCTGGCCCTCTCCCCCTGAAGGGCGGAGAGGGAGAACATCAGTATGGGGAGGACTAGATGGCCACCAACGAGATGACCGGCGGCGAAGCGCTGGCGCGCATGTTCCTGGCGTTCCATGGCGGGCCGATGTTCGGCATGGGCGGGTTCCAGCTGCTGCCGTTCTACGACGCCGCGCGCCGGCTGAACGTCGATCACCACCTGATCAACGACGAGCGCGCGGCCGTGTTCGCCGCCGACGCCTATGCGAAGATCACCGGGCGCGTCGGGTTGGCCGATGCCACGCTCGGGCCCGGCGCCACCAACCTGGTGACCGGGTTGGTCGAGGCGCTCAACGCCGGTACGCCGATGGTGGTGCTGGTCGGCGACAGCCATCGCGGCCATTCCTGGAAGAACATGACCCAGGAATCGCGCCAGATCGACATCTTGCGCCCCGCTTGCAAGGAAGTGATCCGGGTCGAGCAGATCGAGCGGATTCCGGAGCTGATGCGCCGCGCGTTCCGGGTCGCCACTTCCGGCCGGCCGGGCCCGGTCGTGGTCGATGTGCCGGAGGATATCTGCCACGCCACCCATGGCTTCGAGCCCGAGGAATTCGCCGGGGATCCGGCGACCGAGACCATCCCAGCGATCCGCTGCCGGCCCGACGCCGCCTCGACAGCGAAGGCGGCGGCGCTGCTGGCGGCAGCGGAACGGCCGATCTTGCTGGCCGGCGGCGGCGTCCATTTGAGCCAGGCGGCCGACACGGTCGCCGCCTTCGCCGCGTCGCTCAATCTTCCTGTTGCCCATACCATGACCGGCAAGGGTGCGATCGCCTGTACCGATCCGCTGAGCGCCGGGTTGTTCGGCCGCTACGACCGTATCGCCAACGGGCTGATCGCCGAGGCCGACCTGGTGTTCGTGGTCGGCTGCAAGCTGGGCGAAATCGCGACCAAGCGCTTCACCGTGCCGCCCAAGGGCGCGCGCATCGTGCACCTGGACCTGCTGCCCGAGGAGTTCGGCCGCACGACCGAGCCGGAGCTAGCGCTGTGGGGCGACGTGCGCGAGACGATCGCGGAGCTGGATCGGCTGCTGGCGCCCCAGGCCGCCGCGATCAACCGGCGGCAGATCCCCTATGCCGCCGAGGTCGCGCGCCGCATGGCGGCCTGGAAGGCCGGCGTCGTCGATAAATACAGGTCGGAGGAGGTCCCGGTCTCGATGGCGCGGTTGATGGGCGAGTTGAACCAGCGCCTGCCGGCCGACGGCATCCTGGTCGCCGATGGCGGCTTTGCCGCCCATTGGGGCGGGCTGCTGTTCGACACCAAGCGGCCTGGCCGCGGCTTCGTGCCGGACCGGGGCTTCGCCTCGATCGGCTATGGCCTGCCGGGCGCCATCGGCGCGGCACTGGCCGCCCCTGGCCGGCCGGTGGTCAGCCTGACCGGCGACGGCGGCTTCAACATGATGCTGGGCGAGATGGAGACGGCCCGGCGGATGGGACTGAGCTTCACCATCGTCGTCGTCAACAATGCGGCGTCCGGCTACGTCAAGGCGCTGCAGCATCTGATGTATGGCGCCGGCTCGTACCACGCCTCCGACCTGGCCGAGACCAATTATGCCAAGGTCGCCGAAGCCATGGGCGTGCGCGGCATCCGGGTCGAAAGCCCAAGCGACCTGGGACCGGCGCTGGAGGCGGGCTTCGCCGGCGCGGGCCCGACCGTGATCGACCTGGTCGTGACCCGCGACCCGGCCAAGATGCTGCCGGGCGTCGACAACCGTGCCGCCACGGTCAAGAAGGGCGACCGCATCGCTTAAGGGGAGAGACATCATGGCCGACAGGATGCAAGGCAAGGTCGCCCTGGTGCTGGGCGCGGGGTCGTCCGGACCCGGCTGGGGCAACGGCAAGGCCGCGGCCGTGCTCTATGCCCGCGAGGGCGCGAAGCTGGTCGCGGTCGACGTGCGCGAGAGTGCCGCCCAGGAAACAGCCGACATTGTCACGGCCGAGGGCGGCGAGGCGATCGCGTTCGGCGGCGACGTCACCGACGAGATCCAGATCCAGCGCATCGTCGCCGAGACGCTGGCGCGCTTCGGCCGCATCGACGTGCTGCACAACAATGTCGGCATCACCGACATCGGCGAGTTGGAGGACATCAGCAAGGAGCGCTGGCAGCGGGTGATGGACATCAACCTGACCGGCGCGATGCTGGCGGCCCAGGCGGTGATGCCGGCCATGCTGCGCCAAGGCAAGGGCGCCATCGTCAATATCTCGTCGACCGCGGCCGTCCATATCAACGACTACACCTATTTCAGCTATTCCGCCTCCAAGGCCGGCCTGAACCATCTGACCCGGGCGCTCGCCATCCGCTATGCCAAGAATAATATCCGGGTGAACGCGATCATGCCCGGCCTGATGAACACGCCGCTGATCCACAAACAGATCGCCGGCGCCTATGTCGACACCGCCGCGATGATGGCGGCGCGCGACGCCAAGAGCCCGATGGGCCGCATGGGCGACGCCTGGGACGTGGCCAAGGCCGCCCTGTTCCTCGCCTCCGACGACGCCGCCTATATCACCGGCGTCTGTCTGGCGGTCGATGGGGGGCTCACCTGTTTGAATGGCGCTTAACCTTCTTCGATAGGCCGCGAGAGCCGAAGAAAGCTCCCTCCCCTGCATTTGCGGGGGAGGGTCGGGGTGGGGGCGGTGCCGATGACTCGGTGGTCCGCGTCGCTTCGACGACCCTCAGCCGGTTCGCTTACGCGAACCGCCCTCTCCCACAAGTGGGAGAGGGCTCAAGGTCAGTGAATGGTGACCGTCCCGTCGAACGCCTCGCGGCGCGGCACGGGCCTGGTGTCGTCGCCGAGGCGGCGGGGCAAGTGTAGATCCTGAACGGCCATCGCGCCGGCAAGATCGCGCGCGGCCTCGATCAGCCCGTCCAACCCCTCGGGCTTGACCAGCCAGCGGCCTGTCGCCCGGGCCAGGTTCATGTCGCCGGCCTGGGCCGCCGTGATCATGGTCAGCACGCAGACCTCGTCGCAGCCGAGGCACGGGCAGCCCGGCTGGTGATAGCGGATGACGCGGCGGGCGTGGCACCTGAGCGCCTCGACGAACATGGCGAAGCTGCGCAGCGCGCCATGGGCGGCACCTTCGGCGAATTGCCGCCGGAACTCATGCTCGACCAGCGCCCAATTCTCCGTGCCGGAGACCCAGCGCCGGAAGGACCAGACGACCAGCCGTTCGGCGAGATCGAGCTCGCCCAAGGTGGTCGGATGATAAGTCGCTTCGACGGGTGTCACGGACATGGTCACTCTCCCTGGCTCCAAGAACAGCGACCGTAGATGATATTGCGAATGATTTGCAATATCATTCTTACTCCGACACCAACCCCGAAAAATCCTTACGGTTCGCTAATTCCCGCCGCGTAGGATCGATCCTCCAAGCCCGCGGCCGGAAATATCGGAGCCGAAAAGAGGAGCATCAAGCACATGTCCGGTTTGAGCAATCTGTCGATCCGCGCCCTTTTGGGTCTGATCATCGGTGTCATGGGCCTGCTGCTGATCGTGCTCAGCGCCTCGGCGCTGGTCGAAGCGCTCGGCCGCAGCCAGGACGCGCGCAAGGTCGCGACCCTGGCGCCGGCGACCCAGGCTTTGTTCAAGGCGTTGCAATCGCACCGGCTGGAACGCGGCAACGAGCTGGCGCCGCTGATGGCGGAGGCCCCGGCGCCGGACGTGCTCGACCGGGTCGTCGCCGCCCAGCGCAAGACCGCCGAGGACGGCTACGCCGCCGGCCTCGCCATCCTGGAACGGCTCGACCTGCCCGGCCTGCCGGCCACACTCACCGCGCTGAAATCCGCCCATGACGCGGTGGCAACCCTGCGCCCCAAGGCGGATGCGGCGCTGCTGCAGCCCAAATCCGCGCGGGACGCGAGCGTGCTGCAGAGCTGGCCCAAGCTGACCCAGGCCTATCTCGACGCATTGTCGAACACCAGCGACGTGATCGAGGCCAACCTGAAGCTGATCGATCCGATGGTCGATCAGCTGCTGTCGATCAAGCGCGCGGCCTGGGTCGTGCGCAATTACGCCGGCTCGGAAGTCCTGATGGCGGGTGCTGCCCTGACCGTCGGCCAGCCCTGGACGCCGGCGCAGGTGCTGGATTCCGCCGAAGGCCGCGGCCGCGTCGGCGGCGCCATGGTCATCGTGACCGAGGCCGTCGCCCGACCGGACACGCCCAAGGCCGTCGTCGATGCCGTCGCCAAGATGAACAGCGATTTCCTGGGGCCGGGCCTCGCCCGCCGCAAGCCGACCTATGACGCGCTGTCGACCGGCCAGAAACCCGATATCACGGGGCCGGAATGGCTGGCCCGCGAGGCGGCGTCGCTGGGGTCGATCAACGGGGTCGCCAATGCGGCGATGGACGAGATGGTCGCCCGCGCCGACGACACCGCCGGCCAGGCCACGCGCAACCTGATTTTCGACAGCCTGTTGCTGCTGGTGGCCCTCGGCCTGTCGGTCGCGGGTTTCCTGATCGTGCGCCGCCGGGTCAGCGCGCCGATCCTGGCGCTGACCGGCACGATCGATCGGCTGGCGAACCAGGATTTCGCGGTCGAGATCCCGCCCAAGAGCCGCGACGACGAGATCGGCCGCATGCAGGAGGCGCTGATCGTGCTGCGCGAGAACGGCCGGCAGCATGAACTGGC
>Ga0302317_10000661_pt1 | contig 27871 bp, 24 predicted proteins | sample III_Palsa_N3_3_FD_200450 | JGI IMG/M metagenome (GOLD analysis project Ga0302317, IMG submission 200450) | Peat permafrost microbial communities from Stordalen Mire near Abisko, Sweden - III_Palsa_N3_3 | ecosystem: Environmental > Terrestrial > Soil > Palsa > Peat permafrost | place: Sweden...
CAGCACCGGTCCCAGCGGGTCGATCGGCACGAACATGTTGGCATCGAAGCGCTCCTGGGACATCGATTCCTCGACGAACAGCGAGCCGATACCCAGCAGCCGGCCATCCTCGCCCACCAGTGCGGTACCGCCCCACTGCGGATGGGGAGGAGCGGTGAACAGCGCGTCCTCGAGCAGGTATTCCCAGTAGCCGGCAAACTCGCGCCGCGCGATCAATCGCGCCTCGAGCGAATGCCGCGACCCACCGTGACCGACGACGATCACGCGATCGCCGACCACCAGTGAGCTGGTGGAACCGAGCTCCATCGCCGGGGCACTGAGTGAACCGAGCGGTTGCACCAGGCCGAAGCCGCTGACCGGGTCGAATCCGAGGGGATAGGCTTCGACCACCCGACCTTCGTAGTCGGTCAGCCAGATCGATTCGGCTTCGGTGATCAGATAGCCGATGGTGAGGATCAGTTTGCGCTCGCGGCAGCGGATGACCACGCCGTGACCAATGCGGTCGGTGCCGAGTATCGACGCGGTGTACGCATCCTCGCTGATTTCCGTGTGCAACAGTACGACCGAGCGATACACGCTCTGCAGGTCGAACTCCAGCTTATCCTGCTGCGGCCTCAGCGCCTCCGGCAGTTCCCAATCCTCGCCCGTGGCCATGGGCCCATGCTACGGGAATCGATCGGTTACGGGAACTCGACCGTGGTGGCAAAAACGATCACCGCCGCTCCCGCGATGCTGACCGAATGCAGAGCCCCATGCTCGATACGGAGGATCACATCGACGCGTCCGGGTCGTCCGACAAAACGGCCCTGAAATCCAGAAAATTCGATCTGCCCTGAAGGCGCGGCGGCGCTGAGAGCCGGCGCGGGAATCAAGTCATGTTCCAGCAGGTAGGTGCCCAGCAGGCCGTGGGCGTTGCCGCTGACCGGGTCCTCATCGATGCCGAGCGCGGGGCAGAACATGCGTGCCTCGGTTTGAAATTCCGCCGCCCGGGAGTCCAATGCGAACACAAAATATCCCGGCGCCCCTGTTTCCCGGGAGAGCACGCTAAGTCGAGCGCCGTCAGGCCGAGTGCGGCCGAGCACCTCCGCGTCGCGCACACCCAGCAGCAGCCGCGTACTGGTCTCCCCTGCGATCATGGCTGGACAGCGCGGGTCGAGGTCCGCGCGCGTGAGTTCCAACGCCGCCAGGACCGCATCGAGCTCCCGCTCATCCACCGTGCGCAGCATACGGGGTACGGGCTGGTGAATGGCGATTCGGGTCGGGGATCCGATCAGGGTTTCAACCTGCACCAGGCCGGCCTTCTGCTTCTGGCGCGGCCGCGCCGGCAGCTGCAGCGCTGCCAGCACCGCGTGCGCGGCCAGGGTCGCGTGACCGACGAACGCCGCCTCGTTGCGCGGTGTAAAGAAGCGCACGCGCAGATCGTGATCCGGCGCATCAGGCCGCAGCAGGAAGGCGGTGTCGCGACTGCCCAGCTCGCGCGCGAGCGCGCGCATATCCTCGTCGGCCAGCGTATCGGCGTCGAGGACCACACCGGCAGGGTTGCCACAGAAGCGCTGCGAGGTGAAGGCATCGACCTGGAACACGCGCACGCTGGCGCCCATGAAAATCTCTCGTTATTGCTGGCGGTGGGGCAGATCGTAGCTGATGGTAAGGCCGACCTGGCGGGGATCGCCGAGTTGGAGGAACGCCTGGTTCGGATAGTTGGGTGGAATCAGGCCGAAATAGAAACCATTTTGTGCGTAACGCTCGTTGAAGAGATTGCGCAGCCAGATGCTGGCGGTCCAGCTGTCGTGCCGGTAGCCGACGCGCAGATTCTCCAGATGATAGGAGCCCGAGGCCTGCGCATCGCTGGTGTAATAGTAGAAGCTGCCGATGGCGTGGGAGTCCAGCCGTGCGAACCAGCCGGACCGGGTCGTGTATTCGAGGGCCAGCGATGCCTCGTAGTTCGGCGCGAACGGCTGCGCGCGACCATCAATACCTAAGGATTCGAATACCCCGCTCACTCCGAGGTAGCGCGTATGCAGCAGTGCCGCGCTGCCTGAGAGCTGCCAGTGCTCGCCGAGCCGGTAACTGCCTTCGGACTCGAGGCCGAAGTTCTCGCCGTCCGCGGCGTTCTGGGTAAAGAACACGTACGCCAGCGGGTTGTTCTGTTGCAGCTGTTCGGACAGATACACCTGCATGTGCTGTCGCCGCATGTAGAAGACATCCGTCTGCAGCTGCAGCGGGTCATCGGCGCGCGCGTACTTGATGCCGCTTTCCAGGCTCCAGAGCGTCTCGGGCGCAAAGCCTCGCTGCTCGGAGAGGATCTGCGAGCCGATGTTGAAGCCGCCGCCCTTGTAGCCGCGCGCCAGCGTCGTATAGAAGTGCTCCCCCTGGCCGGTGTCCAGCATCCAGGAGAGGTTGCCGCCGACCATGTCGTTGATCTCTTGCGGGAAGGGCGTGGCCGCATCGCTGCTGTCCTGGTAGTCGGCGCTGCGTCGTTCCACGCGCAACCCGGCCGAAAGCTTCGAACGCGGGCCGAGATCGGCATCGAGCGAGCCGTAAAGCGCAATGTTGGTGGCGCCGTAGCGGCTGTCGAGTTCGCTGCTGCCCGCGCCGTTGTAGACGTCGTCGTACTGGTAGACGAGGCGATCGGTTTCCGTTAGCCGCAGCGCATAGACGCCGGCCAGCCAGCGCAACACACCAAAGAGTGCGCGCGAGTCATCGCCGATCAGGCGCAGGTCTTCGGCAAAAGTGTGCCGGTAGCGATTGTCGCTCTGGAAATAGTCATAGGGCGCGTACTGGCCCCAGAGCGTGTCATTGCCCCAGTCGCCATCGAAGGAATACAAAATGGCCGAGCCGGCGCTGCTGGTGACGCTGCGCAACTCACCGAGACCCTCGATCCGGTCGCTGAGGCGCAGCGCGATGCCGTTGGAACGCTGTTCATCGCGCCCCGGCTGGTTGGAATAGGTGGTGAAGGTGTTGTAGATCGACCAGGCATCGTAACCGTTGTTGATGTTCACGTGCATGAGCGTCAGATCGGCTTGCAGGGCGTCATTGATCTGCCAATGCAGCTTGCCGCGCAGCGTGCCCTCGTCATAGCCGTTGGTGGTGTTCATATCGTAGTAGGCGTCATGCCGGAATCCATCACTGAGGTACTGCTGCGCGACCAGTCGCCAGCCCGCATCGCCGCCCGCCATGCCATCGCCGATGGCGATACCGGCCGAGCGCGTGTCGTAGGTCCCGCCGGAGGCTTCGCCATGCAATTCAAATTCCGTGCCCGGATCAGCCGTGCGGACGCTGATCAGACCCGCCAGCGCGTTGGCGCCGTAGGTCGTGCCCTGGGGTCCGCGCAGCACCTGTATCTGCTGTACGTCGAACAGCGTCGCCGGCATGCCGACGCCGGAGAAATCGATATCATCGATCAGAAATCCCACGGAAGGGTTGGGTGCGCCCTGGTACTGCTCCACCTCGCCGATGCCGCGGAGCTGAAAAAAGCGCGGGCGCGAGGTACCGGCCGCCCAATTGAGGTCCGGTATCATTCCGAGCACATCCTCGAAATGCTGCACCCCTGCATCGCGCAGCGTCTCGGCGTCGAGCACCGTCACGCTCTGCGGCAACTGCGCCACGCTCGTCGGCCGCAGGCTCGCGGTCACCACAACCTCATCGAGCGTGTCGCCTTCCGCGGCCGCGGGCCGGGGAATGAGGCCGCAGCAGATCATCAGCATGCATGCTGCGGGCGTGGATAGCGCGAACAATCGGCTTTGAGATCTCATGCACCTGCTCCCTACGCCGGTACTAACCGGATCAGGTTCAACGGGTTCGCCGCTGCGCGGCATCTCAGGTCCTCAACGGACCACCCCAAGGTTTGCGAGGTAACTATCGAACAACGCCATTTGCTTTGCAACTAGAATGCGGCCGACATTTAAAATGCGGCCGGCGTCACTCGCCACCCGATAAAGGAGCCCCATGATGGACATCGGCGTCGAAATCAGCCTGTATCCGCTGCACCAGCAGTACATTCCGCCGATCGATGATTTCATCGCGCGTATCAACGCCGACAAGGCGTTGCGGATCGTCACCAACAGCATGAGTACGCAGATCTTCGGCGAGTACGACACGGTCATGCAGCGTTTGCTGCGCGAACTGCGCACCAGCTTCGAACGCAACGACAAGGCCGTGTTCGTCATGAAGGTGCTGGGGCCGTTGACAACGTGATCGATGCGCTGCTGCGCGAGCTCTACGCGACCAGCGCCGTGGAGTTCGCCGGGGTAGTGCTCGGCCTCGCGTACGTACTGCTGATTTATCGGCGCAACCGCATGGGCTGGGTCGCAGGGGCGGCCAGCTCGTTCTGCTACGTGTATCTGTCGGCGCGCGCGCATCTGCCGATGCAATCGGCACTGCAGTTCTACTACGTGGCAATGGCGATCTACGGTTGGCTCAATTGGACCCGCACGGCCGGGGAGCGCGCCGGCGGCATCGGGCGCTGGCCGTTGCGCTATCACGCGATCGCGGTGGCAGTGATTGCCCTGCTCAGCGCGCTGACGGCGCAATGGCTGCAGCGCGAGACACACGCGGCCCTGCCGTACCTGGACTCGATGACCACCTGGACCAGCCTGTTTGCGACCTGGCTGCTGGCGCGCCTGAAGCTCGAAAACTGGCTCTACTGGATCTGTGCCGATTCGGTGACCACCTACATGTTCGCCTCCCAGGGCTACCCATTCACCGCCGGCCTGTTCATCAGCTACATGATCATTGCCGTGTTCGGCTTTCGCGAATGGCTGCGCAAGTACCATCTGCAGAGCGTCTGAAGGCGCCGCCGCCCTGGGCCCTGGCGCGGGTGCCGGGCCTGGGCGATGGCGAGGTGCCGCTGCTGCTCGCGCCGCTCGGCGGCGGCAGCGTCAACGAGGTGTTCCGCGTCGATTCGCGCCTCGGTCGATTCGTCGTGCGTCTGAATGGACCAGCCTGGCGCCGACCGGGAGTCGACCGAGGTCGCGAACTGGCGCTGCACCGCGCGGCCGCCGCGGCCGGCATCGCGCCGCCGATCGTCGCGGCCGATCCGCAGGCCGAGGGCCTGCTGATCATGCAATACCAGGACGGACGAGTCTGGCGCGAGCAGGACTTCGACGATGTGGCGGCGCTGCGGCGACTGGGCGAGCGCCTGCAAATGCTGCACGCGTTGGCGCCGCCGGCCGTCGAGCCATTCGATCCCTGGGCTATAGCGCAGGGCTACCTGAGCCAGATCGCCGAGCCGCCCGCGGCGGCATCGCTGGTGCGCCTCGAGCGCTGCTGCACCGGATTGGTTCGGCAATCCTTTGGCGCCTGCATCGCGCACGGCGATCTGGCGCAGAGCAACCTGCTGGAGGGTTCGCGGCTCTGGCTGCTCGACTGGGAGTACGCACAGCTCAGCGATCCGCTCATGGATGTCGCCTGCGTGCTGGCCTACTACCCCTTGGCGGGGCGTCACCGCGCGGAATTGGCCGCCGCGGCCGGCCTCGGCGCGCAGGCCCTTGGTGAAGAGCTCTCGCAGCGGATCACCATCTACCAGGGCTTGAGCTGGCTCTGGCACCTCGCGCGCGGGGAAGAGGCGCCGGGGGACTGGCATCCGGACGTCGCGGCCGGCAAACTAGCCGGCCCTTGAATTGCTGGAGTAATCATGCCGACGGTGCGAGTGATCGATCGCGACAACGTGGAGCGCTCCGTGGAAGCCCCGAATGGGGCAACTCTGATGGAGCCCCTGCGCGACATGGACGACGGCGTCGCGGCGATCTGCGGCGGTATGTGCTCATGCGCGACTTGTCACGTGTACGTGGATCCCGAGTGGCTGCCCAAGCTGCCGGCGCCGATGTCCGATGAAGGCGATATGCTCGGTGACCTGACGGGCCGGCAATCCAATTCGCGGCTGTCCTGCCAGATCGTGCTGAATGATTCGCTGTCAGGCCTCAAAGTCACGATCGCACCGGAGGAGTAGGCGCAGGGCATGAGCTGGTGGATCCTCCTGCTGCTGATGGCTGCGGCGCTGCTGGCTGCGGTGCGCATTTTCCTTGGCATCCGCCGCAACCGGGGCGCGGCGCATGACGATTGGGACGAGCGGCTGGTGCAAAACCTGCGCGCGGCCGGTGGCAATGCCTTCACGCCTTACGATGTCGACTTTTTTTTCAACCTGCCGGACGAGCCCAGCTGCGCCACGCTGCGCGCGGTGCTCGAGCCCGAAGGCTTCGCGATCGACACGCGCGTCATGGGCGGAGAGGGTGCCAGCGGCTTCTCGCTGCACGCGCGCAAGCCGGTGCGCGTCTCGGTGACGGAGATGCAGGATTACTCCAAGCGCTTTCGTGCGCTGGCCGAGCAGCACGGCGGCCACTACGACGGCTGGATGACCGATCCCGGCCGGAAGGCGTGAGAATCGGCGGCTTGAGAGTCGCCGGCTAGCGAGGTCGTGCCGTCTGGTGCTTGACCGCCTCGGCGGCGGCGCGGATGGCTTCCGCATTGCCCAGATAGCGACTGCCGAGCGGCTTGAGCCCGGCATCGAGCTCGTAGAGCAGCGGCACACCGGTTGGAATGTTCAGCTCAACGATGGCCTGTTCGGACAGTCCATCGAGCATCTTGACCAGCGCCCGCAGGCTGTTGCCGTGTGCCACCAGCAGCACGGTGCGATTGCGCCGCAGCTCGGGCGCCACGCGCTCATCCCAGTAGGGCTGAACGCGCGCCAGCGTGTCCTTGAGCGACTCGGTGGCGGGCAGATCCGCGGCGGCCACGTCCCGATAGCGGGGATCGAAACGCGGATGCCGCTCATCGTCAAGACCAAGCGGGGGGGGCGGAATATCGTAGCTGCGTCGCCAGATCTGCACCTGTGCTTCGCCGTGAAGTTCCACGGTCTGCGCCTTGTTGAGCCCCTGCAGCGCGCCGTAGTGACGTTCGTTGAGACGCCAGTGCCGTTCGACCGGCAGCCAGAGCAGATCGAGCTCATCGAGCATGAGCCATTGGGTGCGAATCGCGCGCTTGAGCACCGAGGTGAATACCACATCGGGCACCAGCGCTTCGCGCTTCAGCTCGCGTCCCGCCTGGCGCGCTTCTTCGCAGCCCTTGGGCGTCAGATCGACGTCGGTCCAGCCCGTGAACAGATTCTCGAGATTCCAGGTGCTCTGGCCATGCCGCACCATGATGAGTTTCCCCGCCACCGTATGCTCCTATGCCAAATGTGCCGCGGCCGTTGTTGCAGCCAGCGCCTCGAGTGCCTCGGCGGCAACCGTAAGGGCGGCCAGGTCAGGCGTCGCCAGCGCGCGCAAATCGCGCAGCACCTGCTCCCATCGTTCCAGCGCGCCGCGCGCCGCCGGCCGCAGGCCGCTGGCTGCGCGCTTCGATGCCGGGCGCAGCGCCGCCGCGCTCAGGCGCAGGTGCGCGCTCAAGGAAACACTCTGCAGCCGGGCGCGTGCCGCGATGCTCCAGCCGCCGCTGGCCGGCAGCTGGTCGATGGCGGCGTGCAACCAGTCCAGACCGAGCTGCGCACCGAGGCCGAAATGAGCGCGTGCGACCGCGCGCGCGCCGGCCCGGCTGCTGCGCATCAGCTGCACCAGGTCGAGTGCCACGTGCAGCGGTTCGAGCGCGGCCAGATTTTCGGCCAGGCGTTCGGGCAGTCCCATGGCGCCGTAGGAGGCGCAGCGCTTGAGATACCGGGCGCGGTCCAGGCCCTCGAGCGCCGACGGGGTCACCTGTGCGAGTTCCCGCAGCAGCGGCTGCAGCCGCGCAACCGAGGCGCCGACTTCCGGGTACTCGCGCCGGTGCGCCAGCAGCCAGCGCGTCAGGTGTCGCACATAGGCGCTGGTCTCGAGCAGTGCCTGATACTGGTCGGCGGCCTTGATGCGCCCATCCAGTCCCTCGAGCTCGGCCCACAGGCGGCGCAGATCGGCACTGTCGCGCGCAATCGTGTAGGCGCGCGCCACCGCGATGGCATTGGAGTCGCCGTCCTGCGCACACTGCATCAGCAGCGAAGGTCCGATGCGGTTGACGATGCTGTTGGTGGTGGCCGTGATGATGATCTGGCGGCGCAGGCGATGGCGCTTGATGCGCCGGGCAAAGCGGCGCCGGAAAGCAGCCGGAAAATAGCGCTCGAGTTCGCGTGCCAGGTAGGGGTCATCGGCGCTGCCACTGGCGGACAGCGCGTGATTGAGCGCGATCTTGCCGTACGAGAGCAGCAGCGCCAGCTCCGGCCGCGTGAGCCCGCGGCCTTCGCGACGGCGTTGCTCGATCTCCTCGTCGTCGGGCAGAAATTCCACCGCCCGATCCAGATCGGCGTTGCGCTCGAGCCAGCGCAACAGCTGCTGATGCTCCGAGAGGTCCTCCGCGGCACGCTGCTCCATCAGGCTGATGGCCTGGCTCTGCAGATAGTTGTTCCGCAGCACCAGCTCCGCCACCTCGTCGGTTGCGGCCGCCAGCAGCCGATTGCGCCGCGGGCGCGCAATCGGCGCGCCGGCATCGGGTGCATCAAGCAGGATCTTGAGATTGACTTCGACGTCGGAGGTGTTGACGCCCGCGGAGTTGTCGATGAAGTCGGCGTTGAGGCGGCCGCCGTGCTCGGCATACTCCACGCGGCCGCGCTGCGATAATCCGAGATTGCCGCCTTCACCGATCACGAGCGCACGGACCTGCGCGCCATCCACGCGCAGCGCATCATTGGCCCGGTCGCCGATTTCGCCGTGACGTTCGGTGGCCGCCTTCACATAGGTTCCAATGCCGCCGTTCCAGAGCAGATCGACCCGCATGCACAATACCGCGCGGATGATTTCCACCGGGGTCGCGCGCGATTGCTGCAGGTCCAGCAACGCTCGCATCTCGGCCGAGAGGGTGATGGCTTTGGCGCCGCGCTCGAAGATGCCGCCGCCGCGCGAGAGCAGCCGGCGGTCGTAGTCGTTCCAGCCCGAGCGCTCGAGCCTGAAGAGCCGCTGGCGCTCGCGCAGGCTGCGCGCGGCGTCCGGATTGGGGTCGATGAAGATGTGCTGGTGATTGAACGCCGCCACCAGCCGGATGTGCGGCGATTGCAGCAGGCCGTTACCGAAGACGTCGCCTGACATGTCGCCGATACCGGCGACGGTGAAGGGTTCGCGCTGGATGTCGCGGCCGAGTTCGCGGAAATGCCGCTTGACGCACTCCCACCCGCCGCGCGCGGTGATGCCCATCTTCTTGTGGTCATAGCCGGCCGAACCGCCCGAGGCGAACGCATCGCCCAGCCAGAAGCCGTACTCGGCGGAGATCGCGTTGGCGGTATCGGAGAAAGTCGCGGTGCCTTTGTCGGCCGCGACCACGAGATAAGGGTCGTCGCCGTCGAGCCGCCGCACCTGGTGCGGCGGGGTGAGCCGGCTGCCGACGATGTTGTCGGTGAGATCGAGCAGGCAGCGTATGAAGCCGCGATAGCACTCGATGACTTCGCGCTGCTGCACCTCGCGCGGCGCGCGGGTGCTGAGCCGGCGCGCGACGAATCCGCCTTTGGCGCCCACCGGTACGATCACTGTGTTCTTGACGTGCTGCGCCTTCATCAGGCCGAGAATCTCGGTGCGAAAATCCTCCGGCCGCTCGGACCAGCGGATGCCGCCGCGCGCAATCGCCCCTTTGCGCAAATGCACTCCCTCGAACTGCGGGCCGTGCACGAAGATTTCGTAGGCCGGGCGCGGTTGCGGCAGCCCCGGTATCAGGCCCGGGTCGAGCTTGAGCGACAGCGTGGCCCGCGGCAGGCCGTGCTCATCGCGGCGGTAGTAGTTGGTGCGCAGCGTCGCGCGGATGACGTTCAGGAAGGCGCGCAGGATGCGGTCTTCATCCGGACTCACGATTGCCTCGATGGCGCGCCGCACGCGCTGCTCGAGCAGGGCCGCGCGCATGCGGGTGGTGCGCGATGCCGCGGGCGTCAGGCGCTGTTCGAACAGTTGGCAGAGGTCGCGTGCGGTACGCGCATGCGTGGCGAGCACGCGCTCCATGTAGCTCTGACTGAACGGAATGCCGGTCTGGAGCAGGTAGCGACAGCAGGCGCGCAATACCGTGACCTGCCGCATGCCGAGCTCCGCTGCAATCAGCAGTCGATTGAAGCCGTCATCGTCGATATCGCCGGAGCGGACCGCGCGGAATGCGGCGATCAGGCTGTCGGCAACCCGCGCAACGTTGAAACGTTGCAGGGCGTAGTGCTCGAGTTCGAAGTCCTGGATCCAGACGCTGGCGCCGTCGGCGAAACTCAGGCGATAGGGCCGTTCGGCGATCACGCGCAGTCCGAAGTGCTCGAAAGTCGGCAGCACGTCGGAAACCGAAAGCGGATCGCCGCGGCGGATGATGTGCAGGTGCACGCGATGCGGTCGCTGCAGAGGCGGGCGATAGAGCCGCAGCTGCATGCGCTCGGGCGCGCTGTCGAGACCTTCCAGGTCGAGGATGTCGCGCACCGCATGGTCGGCCTCGACATCCTGGCGGTAAGACGCCGGAAACGCGGGCTCGTAGCGACGCTCGAGCGCACGCGCCTGGGCATCGTCGAATTGCGCGCGCAGCGCGGTGCGCAGCCGATCACGCCATGACACCAGCGCCTGGGCAATTTCCCGCTCCAGGTGCTCCACCTGCACTCGCGGCTGGCTTGCCGGATCGACGCGCACCAGGATGTGCAGCTGCGCCAGCGGTTCATCGCCGATGGACAGGCTCGAATCCAGTTCGGCGCCCTGCAGCGCCGTGCGCAACAGTTGCTCGATGCGCGCCTGCGCTTCGGCGTCGCAGCGCTCGCGCGGCAGGTAGACGAGGCAGGACCAGAAACGCCGGAATTCATCGCGTCGCAGGATCAGGCGCACCCGCGCGCGCTCCTGCAGCACCAGCACGGCACGCGCGCAGCGGATCAGATCGGGGACGCTGGCCTGGAACAGCTCATCGCGCGGCAGCGATTGCAGTATCTGCTGCAGCCGCTTGCCGTCGTGACTGTTGGGCGCAAACGGGAAGTGTTCGACCACGCGCCTGAGTTTCTGGCGCACCCACGGGATCTGTCGTGGATCGGCGCGGTACACCGAGTAGTTCCACAACCCGAGAATGCGCACTTCGCCGATCGGACGGCCGCGCGCGTCGAAACGCTTGACGCCGATGTAGTCGAGATAGGCGGGGCGATGCACGGTCGAGCGCAGGTTCGCCTTGGTGATCACCAGCAGGTCGGTCGAGCGCAGCGCCTGCGCAATATTGGCCGCCGGCACGCTGGTCTCGCGCGCGGAGCGACGCCGGCGGCGCAGCAGACCCAGACCCGTCCCCGGTACCGGCAGCAACTCCAGCGTGCGGCCACGCCGGCGCAGGACGCTTTCGCGGTAACCGAGAAAGGTGAAGTGGTGCGACTCCATGTACTGCAGCAGCGCGCGGCTCTCGGCGATGATGTCGGCGTGCAGCGGCGGCGGATTGCGGCTGATGTCCGCGCAGAGGCGCAATACCTCGTTGCGCATCCGCATCCAGTCCTTGCAGGCGCGGCGTACATCCGCGATCGCGGTGATGAGTCGGCGCTGCAATTGCTCGCATTCGCCAGGGTCGCCGACGCGGTCGATGCGCAGGTATTGCCAGGATTCGTGTCGGCCGCCATCGGCAGTGAGATCCTGATCGAGGCTGCGAATGCGTCCGGCGGCATCGCGCTGCACGCGCAGGATCGGATGAATGATGATGTGCGCCGAGACCCCCGCCTGCGCCAGCGTCATGCTGAGCGTGTCGACCAGGAAGGGCATGTCTTCGCAGACCAGCTGCACCAGCGAATACGCGCTCCCGCCGCTGCCGGCGGTCGCTGGCGTGCACGACACCCGCAGCAGCGTCTGGGTCGGGCGGCGGCGGCTGCCGAACTCCAGCAGCGCGGCGCAGTCGGCACGCAGCGTGCCCTGATTCAGCCGACGCCATTCCTCGCTGGGTACCGATTCCTGCCAGGCTCGCAGCAGCACAGCCGTGAATTGCGTGTGGCGAGCCGACTGCCTCGGCGAGCCGCTGCGTTTCATTCGGGCCGCTCGAGGTCGCCGATGACCGCGCCCAGAAAACGCACCGCTTCACCACCCGTGACCACGCGGTGATCGAAGCTCAGGGAGAGCGGCATGCGCGCATGGATTTCGACCCGTCCTTCGGCTGCCATTACATCCTGCCGGACCCGTCCGGTGCCCAGGATGGCCACTGCCGGCGGCACGACCACCGGGGTCGCGTAGCGCCCGGCCAGGGTGCCGAAGTTGGACAGCATGAAGGTGAAGTTGCGCAACTCTTCGGTCTTGACCGTGCGGTCGCGCGCGGTGCGCTTGAGACGATCGAGTTCGGCGCGCAGCGGCGCGGCACCCAGGCTCTCGACATGACGCAGCACCGGCACGATCAGGCCGTCGGGCGTATCGACCGCCAGGCCGACATCGATCTCACGGATCAGTATCCGGCTCTCGGAGGCGGCGTCGTACCAGGCATTGAGTCCGGGCTCGGCCCTGACACCGGCGAGGATCGCGCGCAGCACGCGCGCGGAATAGTCGCCAGGACCGCTCCAGCGGTGCAGGTCCGCGTCGTCGAATACCGTGCAGCCGGCGACGCTGTCCCGCGAGGCGCTCATGCTCTGGGCCATGGCTCGCCGCAAGCTGCGCAGCGGCTGCACTTCGGTGGTCCATTCAGGCAGCGGCTGCAGCGCTGCCGGTATCGCCGCCTCGGCGCGCGACGCGGCGCGTCCCGCGCCGGCGCGCTGCATGACGTCCTCGACCGTGATCAGGCCACCACGGCCACTGCCCGACATGCCCTCCAGGTCCACTCCCAGGCTGCGCGCCAGCGCACGCGCGGCCGGCACCGCGCGCGCGCGCAGCGAGCTGGCGGCGCGCACCGATTCGAAGGCACGGCTGCCGGGATACTCATCGGTGCTCGAGGGCATATGACCGACGACGGTGCCCGAGTCGGCTGACTCCTCTGCCGCCACCACCTCGGCGGCGGAATCCGCCGCCTGCTGCGCGGGGCTGTCGGCCACCGATCCCGCATCGAGCGTGAATTCGATCAGCGGCGCGCCGATCTCGATCCGGTCGCCTGCCTTGGCATGCAGCGCGGTGATGATTCCGCTGACCGGGGAGGGGACTTCGACCACGGCCTTGGCCGTTTCCACCGACAGCATCGGCGCGTCCACCTCGATCCGGTCGCCCACCTGCACGTGCCAGCGCAGTATTTCGGCCTCCGACAGTCCCTCGCCGAGATCCGGTAGTTTGAATACGGTCATGGGTCCGCCTCAGTCCGCCAGGGTGGCCCGGATGCCGTCCACGATGCGTGGCACGCCGGGGATGTAATCGTGCTCGAGCCGATATAGCGGCATGATGGTGTCGTAACCGGTCACGCGCCGGATCGGTCCTTCCAGGTCGTAGAGCGCCTCTTCGGCGACGATCGCAGCAATTTCGCCACCAAGTCCAGCAGTTCTCGCAGCCTCATGGACGATGAGAAGCCGACCGGTTTTGACCACCGAGTCCAGGATCGTGTCGAAGTCGATGGGGGCGAGTGTGCTGACATCGATGACCTCGCAGCTGACCCCTTCGGTCGCCATCTGGTCGGCGGCCTTGAGGCTGTCGACGGTCATCGCGCCCCAGGTCACGATGGTCACATCGCTCCCCTCGCGCAGCACGAAGCAGTGGCCGATGGGCAGGGCCTCGCCGTTGTCCTCGACCTCCTGCTTGGCAAAGCGATACAACCGTACCGGCTCCAAAAAAATGACCGGATCGGGATCGCGGATGGCGGCCAGCAGCAGCCCATAGGCACGGGCCGGAGAGGACGGGCAGATCACGCGCAGTCCGGGATGATGGCAGAGCAGTGCTTCGAGGCTCTCCGAGTGGTGCTCGGGCGCATGGATGCCACCGCCATGCGGCATGCGCAGCACCAGCGGGCAGGTCAGGCGGCCGCGCGTGCGGTTACGCAGCCGGGCCATGTGGCTGGCGATCTGGTCGAGCGCGGGATAGATAAACCCCATGAACTGGATTTCAGCGACGGGCTTGAGGCCCTGCGCTGCCATGCCGATCGCGGCCCCGGCGATCAGTCCTTCGGCCAGAGGGGTGTCCTGCACGCGCGCCTTGCCGAAACGCTGCTGCAGTCCCGCAGTGGCTCGAAACACACCGCCGTTGGTGCCGACATCCTCCCCCAGCACGATGACCGACGGGTCCCGGGCCATCTCCCAGGCATGCGCCATGTTGATGGCCTCGACCATCGTCATTTTCCCCACTTGGCCGATCCTCTTCTTATCTAGGGTTTCAACGCCGAGTAGTGGCGCGCATCCTCGCGCTGCGCGCGCAAACCCGCCGGAAGTTGGGCATACAGGTAGTCGAACATCGAATCGGTAGACTGTTTCGGCGTGGCGAGGTACTGCTTGACGGCGGCCTCGACCGCCTCGCTGCACTCCCGGCGCAGCGCCTGCTCGGCCGCCTCGTCCCAATGACCCTGCGATTCCAGAAAGGTCCGCATGCGCGCGAGCGGCTCGATGCGATGCGCAGCTTCGACCTCCGCGGCGGGGCGATAGCGGGTGGCATCGTCCGAGGTGGTGTGGTCGCTGAGCCGGTAGGTGAGTGCCTCGATGACGGTCGGTCCGCCGCCGGAGCGTGCCCGCTCGAGTGCCTCGTGCACCGCTTCCCGCACCACCAGCACATCGTTGCCGTCCACCTGCAGTGACGGAATGCCGGCCGCGATCGCCTTCTGCGCCAGGGTCTGCGCCGCGGTCTGGGCGCTGACGGGCACGGAGATGGCCCAGCGATTGTTGACGATCACGCATACCAGCGGCAGCTGCTTGGCGCCGGCCAGATTGAGCGCTTCATAGAAGGCGCCCTGCGAGGTGCCGCCATCGCCGATGAAGGCCAGCGCACAGCGGGCTTCCCCGCGGATCTGGAAGGCGAGCGCGGCCCCGGCCGCGTGCGGCATCTGCGAACCGATCGGTACGCAGAAGGGGAAATCCTGGGGGCTATTGCGGTAGTTGGTGCCCCGTTCATCCCCGCCCCAGTAGAGCAGGATGTCGAGCATGTCGACCCCGCGCCAGAACTTGGTGCCCACCTCGCGGTAGACCGTGAACAGCACGTCCTCGGCGCGCATGGCGGAGCCCACGCCCACATGCGTGGCTTCGTGGCCCAGGCAGGCCGGATAGGTACCGAGCTTGCCGGTGCGCTGCAGGTTTACCGCCTTGGTGTCGAACACGCGCGCCCGCACCATGACGCGATATAGCTGCCGCAGCAGCTCGACGTCGCTGGCGAAGGCGGGTAGCGGACCGCACAGTGTGCCGTCGCTTGCGAGGCAGCCCCGGTAGGGAATCTCGAAGCGCGCGACGGCTTGGCCGGAAGTCATAGTCAGAATCGTAGCATTGAACGAGCGGCGGCATTACCGCTGCCTGCGGCGCTCAGTTCCGGCGCGGCCGGGCCAGGTAGGCAGGCGTCTGCATTTCGACCAGGCGGCTGGCGGTTCGCTGGAACGCTGCCGCGAGCCGCTGGCCGCGATAGAGCTCCTGGGGTGGTGCCGCGGCCGTGAGGATCAGCTTGGTGCCCTGGTCGTAGAACTCATCGACCAGAGCGATGAAGCGCCGCGCGGCGTCGTCCTGCTCGGGCGCGCTGAAGATCGGCACGTGGCTGAGCATGATGGTGCTGAATTCCTGAGCCAGCTCCACATAGTCGTTCTGGCTGCGCGAACCTTCGCACAGCACATCGAATTCGAACCAGGCCACATCGCCCCGACAGCGCACCACCGGCAGCGTGCGCCCGAGAATCGTCAATGAGTCGCGCGTTTCCCCGGGCTCGCCCGCAAGCGCGGCGAACAGGCGCTGCAGGCGCGCCTGGCTGTCGGCAGCGTTGCTGTCGAGGTAAATGGGCGCGCGCTGCAGCTCCCGTAAGCGATAGTCCTGCTCGCCGGTAAGCGGACACTGCTCGAGCTGGCGCTCCAGCAGTGCAATGGTGGGCAGGAAGCGGCTGCGCTGCAGGCCGTCCTTGTAGAGATCGGCCGGCGCCTGGTTGGAGGTGATCACCAGCCACACGCCCTGCCGCAACAGCGCCTCAAACAGCGCGCCAAGAATCATCGCATCGGCGATGTCACTGACATAGAGCTCATCCAGGCACAACACTCGCACCTGCGCGGCGAGCTCACGCGCCACCGCCTCGAGCGGTGCGCGCCGGCGGCGCATGCCGCGCAGACGATCGTGCACCTCACGCATGAAATGATGGAAATGACTGCGCTGTGCCCCGACAACGGGGGGAAGGCTGTCGAAGAAAAGATCCATCAGCATCGTCTTGCCGCGACCGACGCCACCATAGAGATAGATGCCACGCTGACCTTCCGACTGCGCGCGCGCACCGGCCACACGCCGCGCCCAGCGACTGAGCACGCCGCGCGTTTGGGCCGTGAGCACGCGCGCGCGCAGCGCCTCGAGCCGCAGCAGCGCCGCCAGCTGCGCCGGGTCGGGATCGTAGCTGCGCGCCGCCGACTCGCGCGCATAGCGCTCCTGCAACTCAGGCATCGCGCGCGGCCAGGTCGGGAATATGCAGCGCCGCGAGCAGCGCGGCGCGCGCGGCATCGCGCATGCGGGGCGCGCGCTCGAATTCTTCGGCCGAGTCGCCGGCTGGAGGCACCGTAATCATGTTCAGCACCGCCACATCGACGCTACCGGGGCGCGGCAGCATGTGATCGGGCGGCAGGCAGGCGCGCGTGCCGCGAATGGCAATCGGCACCACCGGCAATTGCGCGCGCGCGGCGGCCGCGAAGGCGCCGATGTGAAATCGGCGCAACCCGACTTCGGCGCCGAAGGTGCCCTCGGGAAAGAACGCCAGCGCCTGTCCCTGCGCGGCACTGCGCATCAGGCGGCGCGCATCGCCCGCGCCGCGCTGACGATTCTGGCGTTCGACGAACTCCGCGCCTATGCGTCGCAGCAGCGTGCCGGCCAGCGGCACCGACGCCATCTCGCGCTTGATGATGAAACTGAAGCTGGTCGGGAGCACCGCCTGCAACACCACGCCGTCCAGATAGCTTTCGTGGTTGGCGACCACGATGCACGGGGTGACGATGTGATCGAGTCCACGCACGGTGACGCGCATGCAGGTTAGTTTCAGCACCGCGCGAGCGGCGCTGCGCACCAGCGCGCGGCGGCGCTGCAGTGAGGGCATGAGCAGCAGCACGGGCACTATCGCCAGTCCCAGAGCCACGAACAGGGCCCAGGCGTATAACCCCAGGACTATTGCGAACGGGTGCCGGCGGGTGGTGAAAGGCTCTGGATCTGCCACTGGGGATGAACTTTGGATGTGATGCAGTTCTCTTTATGTTAACGGTCCCGCTGCCGTGTGAGGGTGATCACATCGAACCGCGACCGAAGCTCAGCATACTGCCGCGGCCAGGCCAGGACCGATATCCAGGATATTTCTTTGACCAGACAGGCAACAGTGACAGTCGCGAGCGCCATCAAAGACCCGGTAGAGCCGCTTATTGCGCGCTTTCTCGATGCAGTCTGGATGGAGCGCGGACTCTCCTCGAATACTCTGGCGGCCTATCGCGCCGATCTGGTAGCGCTGGCACGCTGGCTACACGCGCGACAGATGTCGCTGCCGAAGACCGGCCGCGCGGATCTGATGGATTTCATCGCCGCGCGCGTGCACGGCGGTGCGCGTCCGCGATCGACCGCGCGACAGCTGTCTTCGTTTCGGCGCTTCTTCCGCTACCTGATCCGTGAGGGTCTGATCGCGGAGGATCCGACGGCGCAGATCGCGATGCCGAAGATCGGCCGCTCGCTGCCCCGTTCACTCAGCGAATCGGAAGTCGAGGCATTGCTGGCGGCACCGGCCGTGGCAGATCCGCTCGGACATCGCGATCGCACCATGCTCGAAGTGCTCTATGCCACCGGTCTGCGGGTATCGGAGCTCGTGCACCTGAAGCTCGCGCAGGTCAATCTGAATCAGGGTCTCATTCGCGTGCTCGGCAAGGGCAATCGCGAACGACTGATTCCGCTCGGCGAGGAAGCCGTGCGATGGCTCAAGACTTTCATCGACAGCGGACGCGCGGACATTCTGCTCGACCGCAGCACCGATTTTCTCTTTCCGACGCGCCGCGGGGACCGCATGACGCGCCAGGCGTTCTGGCACATCATCAAGCGTTATGCCCGCAAGGCCAGCGTCGACCGTGACCTGTCGCCCCATACCCTGCGACATGCCTTTGCCACCCATCTGCTCAATCACGGCGCGGACCTGCGCGTGGTGCAGATGCTGCTCGGCCACAGCGATCTGTCGACCACCCAGATCTATACGCACGTGGCCCGCGAGCGTCTCAAGGAACTGCACTCGGGCCACCATCCCCGCGGCTGAACGGCCGCGCGTGGTATCATTCCGGCCCATGAAACGCCTCCGCCGCTTGATTCCGGCGCTCGCGCTGGCAGCCGCCAGCGCCTGGGCTACCGACATGCCGAACTCGAGCTCCACCGCGGTTCCGGCACCCAATCCTGCCATCGTCTCCAACGCCGACGCGGCGGCCGCCACCATTCCGGGCGTCAAGAAAGAGGATGTGCGGCAGTCTCCGGTACCGGGCGTATTCGAAGTGCGCCGCGGCGCCGACATCGTCTACATGAGCGGCGATGGGCAGTACGTCTTCACCGGTGATCTCTACAACGTACCGACTCACAGCAACCTGACCGAGGCGCATCGGCGGGTGCTGCGGCAGAAGCTGATCGAGGCCATCCCGGAATCGCAGATGGTGATCTTCTCGCCCCCGCAGCCCAAGTACACCATCACGGTGTTCACGGATGTGGACTGTGCCTACTGCCGCGAGCTGCATCGCCAGATCGCCGATTACAACCGGCTCGGCGTGCGTGTGCGCTACATCTTCTATCCGCGAACCGGCCCGAATACCGAGTCCTGGCACAAGGCCGAGCAGGTGTGGTGCTCGGCGGATCGCAAAGCGGCGCTGACCCGCGCCAAACTGGGCCAGGCACTGGATGCCAAGGCCTGCGGCAACACGCCGGTCCAGCGGGAATATGAATTAGGAAAGGCGATCGGCCTCGAGGGCACGCCGGGTATCGTGGCGTCCAATGGCGCCATGGTGGGTGGCTACCTGCCGCCCCAGGCCCTGGTTGAGGAACTGGCGCAACAGCAGCAACAGCCGGCCGGGCCGCCCTTAGCCCAGCAGTAACCCCGGCTACGGGCTACGGGCGAGCGTAGGGCTCAACGCTCCAGCAACTTGAGCTTGTCGGGCTTGCCTTCCCACTCCTTGGCGTCCGCGGGCGCGGTACCCTTCTCGGTAATGGCCGGCCACTTCTTGGCCAGCTCGGCGTTGATCTGCTTGAACTGATCCTGTCCGGCGGGCAGCTCCTCCTCGGAGTAGATCGCCTCCACCGGGCACTCCGGCTCGCACAGGGTGCAATCGATACACTCGTCCGGATCGATGACGAGAAAATTCGGTCCCTCGCGGAAACAGTCGACGGGGCAGACCTCCACGCAGTCCATGTATTTGCACTTGATGCAGGTTTCCGTAACGACAAAGGTCATGCGTGCTCCGAGCCCGTAGCGGGCCGACTATTGTGCCAAAGGGCGCCGGATGCCGAAAGCGTCCCGGGCGCCGAAACCGCCAGCTCAGCTGCGAACGGGCCGCTCGATATCGTTGTAATGGACCCGTTCGCGCTCGGCGTTCCGATCCTCGAAAAAGCTGCGCAGCGCAAATGTAATGCTCGGAAAGGCGATCTCATCCCAGGGGATGGCCGACTCTTCATACAGTCCCGACTCGAGGCTCTCGATACCGACGCCGAATCGACCGTCGATCAGCCGGCCGCGGAACATCACATGCACCTGCGCTGCGTGCAGCACGTGCGTGATCGACAGCAGCGATCCGACCTCGACGCGGGCCTCGGCTTCCTCGAGTGTCTCGCGCGCCGCCGCGGTCTGCAGCGACTCGCCATTCTCCAAAAAACCTGCCGGCGTGGTCCAGTAGCCGTGGCGCGGCATGATGGCCCGTCGGCACAGCAGGATACGCCCCTGCCATTCGGGCACGCAGCCGACTACCACACGCGGATTTTCGTAATGAACCGCGCCGCAGGCGGTGCACACGGCGCGCGGAAGATTGTCGCCGGGGGGGATGCGCCGCTCCACCGGTTGGCCGCAGTCGGAACAGAATTTCATAAGCGATTGAGGTATCGTACCTGCACCAGGGGACAGCGCGGCGGAGTTTGTTCCGGGCCTCGTGGCGGAACTGGTAGACGCAGTCGACTCAAAATCGACCGGGCTTGCCCATCTCGGTTCGACTCCGAGCGAGGCCACCACTTGTCCCTTACCGACCTCAAGCGCGGTGACTTCGATTATGCGCTGCCGCCCGATCTGATAGCGCAGGCACCGCTGCCGGAGCGTTCCGCCAGCCGCCTTTTGCACCTCGAGGGCGACCGCTGGCGTGATCTTGCCATGCGGGATCTGCCCTCGCTGCTGCGCCCGGGCGATCTGCTGGTCTTCAACGACACCCGCGTGCTGCCGGCCCGGCTGCCGGCACGCAAGCCGACCGGGGGCCGCATCGAAATCTTCCTGGAGCGCGCACTGGCCGGTCGTCGTGCGCTGGTGCAGCTTCGCGACGCCAAGTCTGTGCGTCCGGCCATGATGCTCGGCACCGAAGGCGGGGAGGTGCGCCTGATCGGGCGCCAGGGCGAGCTGTGGGAGATCGAGCTGCCGATGGCGACTCACGAGTTCTTCGAACGGCATGGGCGCGTGCCGTTGCCGCCCTATATCCGCCGGGCACCCGAGGTGGCGGATCGCGAGCGCTATCAGAGTGTGTGGGCGCGCGTGCCGGGCGCGGTCGCGGCGCCCACGGCAAGCCTGCACTTCGATGCGACGCTGCTGGCGGCACTGGATGCCGCGGGCATCGAGCGCACCTGGCTTACGCTGCATGTGGGGGCGGGCACCTTTGCACCGCTGCGCACCGATGAGCTGGCCGCGCACCGGCTGCACAGCGAGTACTATGAGCTGCCGGCCGCGGCCGTCACGGCCATTGCGCGCGCCCGCCAGCGCGGCGGCCGCGTGGTTGCAGTCGGTACCACCGTGGCGCGCGCGCTCGAGTCGGCCGCCGGCATCGAGGGGCAGCTCGAGCCCACCGCGGGCGAAACGACTCTCTTCATCAGACCGGGTTTTCATTTCCGCGTGATCGATGCGCTGCTGACCAATTTTCACCTGCCGCAATCGACGCTGCTGATGCTGGTTGCGGCGTTTGCGGGGCGCGAAGCGGTGCTCGCCGCCTACGCGCACGCCGTGGCGCAGCGCTACCGCTTCTTCAGTTACGGCGATGCCATGCTGGTGTGTCCATGAGTGCCGAGGTGCCCAAACTTCGGTTTGAGTTGCTGGCGCGAGACGGCGAGGCGCGCGCGGGCCGCCTGCACCTGGAGCGCGGTACGGTCGATACCCCGGTGTTCATGCCGGTGGGCACCTATGGCACCGTCAAGGCGATGACCCCCGGGGAACTCGAGGCGCTCGGAGCGCAGATCGTCCTCGGCAACACCTTTCACCTGATGCTGCGCCCCGGCACCGAGACGATCGCGCTGCACCGGGGCGCGCTGCACGGCTTCATGGGCTGGGAGCGGCCGATACTCACGGACTCGGGAGGATTCCAGGTTTTCAGCCTCGCCTCGCTGCGCAAGATCGACGAGGACGGCGTGCGATTCCGCTCGCCCGTCGACGGCTCGAGCGTGCATATGCGGCCCGAGGATGCCATGGACGTGCAGCGCGCCCTGGGCTCGGATATCGCCATGGCATTCGATGACTGTACGGCCTACCCGGCCACCGAAGCCTGCGCGCGCGAATCGATGCAGCGCTCGATGCGCTGGGCGCTGCGCGGGCACGATCACTACTATCGCCAATCCCAGTCGGCCCAGTCCCCGTCGGGCGAACCACCGCCAGGTCATCTTTTCGCCATCGTGCAGGGCGGGATGTACGAGTCTTTGCGGCTGGAATCCATCGAGGCGCTCGCGCAGCGTGACTTCCCCGGCTATGCCGTGGGGGGACTGGCGGTGGGCGAACCCGAGCAGGAGCGGCTGCGGGTGCTCGACGTCGTGACCCCGCGCCTGCCGGCCGACCGGCCCCGTTACCTGATGGGCGTGGGCTACCCACAGGACATCGTGGCGGCCGTGGCGCGCGGCATCGACATGTTCGACTGCGTGATGCCGACCCGGCACGCGCGCAACGGTCACCTGTTTACCGCCGAAGGCAGCATCAATATCCGCAACGCCGTGTACCAGCGCGATACCGGCCCGATCGATCCGAGCTGCGGCTGCTCGACCTGCCAGCGCTATTCGCGCGCCTACCTGCGGCACCTGGATCATTGCAACGAAATCCTGGGCGTGCGGCTCTCGACGCTCCACAACCTGCATTTCTACCTGCAGCTGATGCGGGAGATCCGGGCCGCCATCGCGGAAGGACGCTTCGCGGCCCTGGCGGCGCGGGTACTGGCAACGCCCCGGCGCCGCGCGGTGCCTGTGGCATAATGCCGCCCCTTTGCGGCCGGCAGGCCGAGCGGAATGCAGGCATGAGGCAAGCATGAGTCTATTAATCAGCAACGCGTACGCGCAGTCCGCCGGGGGCCCCCTGGGCGGCGGTGGCCTCGGACAGATCATCCTGCTGGTGGTGTTCGTCGGAGTGTTCTATTTCCTGTTGATACGGCCGCAGCAGAAACGCATGAAGGATCAGCAGGCGATGCTGTCGCGACTGTCGGCGGGCGATGAGGTGGTCACCGGCGGTGGCATCCTCGGCCGCATCATCGAAGTCAACGATCCGTTCCTGACCCTGGAGATCGCCGAGGGAGTCCGCATCAAGGTGCAGAAGGCCCAGGTCACGCAGCTGATGCCCAAGGGCACTCTCAAGAGCGCCTGAAGGCGCCTGAGTCGATCGCATGCTGGAATTTCCGCGTTGGAAGTACGTGCTGGTGGCGCTGGTGATGTTCGTCGCGGCGGTGCTGGCGTTGCCGAATGTATTCGGCGAAGACCCGGCGCTGCAGGTGGAGCGCAAGGATCGCGCGCCGATGGACGATCAGGCGCGCCAGACCATCGAGGATCTGCTGCACAAACAGCAGATCGTCATCCGGCGCGACTACATCGACAGCGGCCGGCTGATCCTGGCTTTCAACGATGTGGCATCGCAGATCAAGGCGCGCGACACCGTGGATGCGACCCTGGCGGACATCGACCGCTCGGCGCTGTCCAATGCCACGCGCGCACCGGCCTGGATGCGCAAGCTCGGACTCAAGGCCATGCCGCTGGGTTTGGACCTGCGCGGCGGCCTCTATTTGCTCTACCAGGTGGATATCAACGGCGCGGTCAGCCAGTTGCTCGACAGCTACCAGCAGAGCTTCCGGCGCGCGCTGGCTGAAGCCAAGATCCCCTTTACGGACGTGGCCGCATACAACTCAGGTGCCGGTGCGGTGACCGATGGATTACGCGTGACGCTGCCGCCCGGGTCCGACACCTCCGCGGTCACCGCGGCATTGCGCAAGGTCGACAACACGCTGACGTTCCACAGCGCCGCGGGGGCCGAGGGACCCGAAGTCGACATGGTCCTGACCCCGCCGCAGATCAAGGCACGCGAGGACTACGCGCTGGAGCAGAACCGCACCACGCTGATGAATCGCGTCAATGAACTGGGCGTGTCCGAACCCATCGTGCAGCGTCAGGGCCTGGATCGCATCAACGTGCAGCTGCCCGGCGTGCAGAATTCGGCGGAAGTCAAAGACCTGCTCGGCAAGGTGGCAACGCTGGAATTCCGCCTCGTCGATACTCAGGACAGTCCCTTGCAGGCCCAGCAGAGCGGGCATGCGCCGCTCGGCAGCAAGCTCTACAAGCGCAAGGACGGCTCGCCCATCCTGCTCAAGCGCGAAGTCGTGGTCACGGGCGATGAGCTCACGCAGGCCACTTCGACCACCAGCCAGGAAGGCCCCGCCGTTTCCATCAAGCTCGACGCCCGCGGCGCCGAATCGATGCAGCGCACGACGCGGCTCAATGTCGGCAAGCCGCTGGCGGTGGTGTTCATCGAGAAAAGCCGCCACCAGGTGGATCTCAACGGTGAGAAGGTCGAACGCAACGTCACGACCGAGACCGTCATCAACGTAGCCACCATTCGCGGCGTGTTCGGGCCGCAGTTCGAGGTGACCGGCCTTGCGATCGGCGAGGCTCGCGATCTGTCGCTGCTGCTGCGGTCAGGTTCGCTGGCCGCGCCGGTCGATGTGGTCGAGGAGCGCGCCATCGGCCCAAGTCTCGGTCAGGAGAACATCGACAAGGGCGTGCGCGCGCTCGAGATCGGCATGCTGGCCGTGTTCGTGTTCATGTTCATCTATTACCACGCCTTCGGCCTGGTGGCCGACGCGGTGTTGCTTGCGAACGTGATCCTGCTGACAGCGCTGCTGTCGCTGCTGCGTGCCTCGCTGTCGCTGCCGGGCATCGCCGGCATCATCCTCACCGTGGGCATTGCGGTCGATGCCAACGTGCTGATCTATGAACGCATCCGCGAGGAGCTGCGCAACGGCGTCTCGCCGCAGGCCGCGATCCGCGCCGGCTTCGACAAAGCTTTCTCCGCGATCGCCGACTCGAACGTCACCGCGCTGATCGCGGGTCTCGCGCTGTGGGTGATCGGCACCGGCGCGATCCGCGGCTTCGCCATCGTGTTGACACTGGGTATCGCCACTTCGATGTTCACCTCGCTGATGGGCAGTCGCGCGTTGATCACGCTCATGTACGGGGGCCGCGCCAAAGTCGCGCGGCTCTCGATCGGTTGAAGGCAGGAACGAGGATTACGACGTGGAGTTTTTTCATCGCGCCACCAGCTTCCCGTTCATGTCCACCCGCAAGGTGTGGTACGGACTCTCGATCATCTTGATCCTCATCTCGGTGGCATCGCTCTCGGTGCGCGGATTGAACTTTGGCGTCGATTTCACCGGCGGCGTCACCGTACAGGCGGCCTTTCCGGCGGCGGTCAATCGCGACGCGGTCACCACTGCGCTGGTGCAGGCCGGCTATGTCGACCCGCAGGTCACGATCTTCGGCACCTCGCGCGAGATCGCGATTCGACTGCCGCCGACCAAGGAGACCACCGAGGCAGTGCGCACGCGCCTCGAACAGATCCTGCGCGGCGTGGACGCGGGTGTGGAAATCCAGCAGGTGGTGGTAGTCGGACCGCAGGTGGGCGGGGAGCTGTTGTCGAGTGCCTGGAAAGCACTGGGCGCGACGCTGCTGCTGATTGCCGGCTACATTTCCTGGCGCTTCCACACCTGGCGGCTGTCGCTGGGCGCGATCCTCGCGGTGCTGCACGATCCGATCCTGGTGCTCGGCACGTTCTCATTGACGCGCACCACCTTCGACCTGACGGTCGTCGCGGCAATCCTGGCGGTCATCGGCTACTCGCTCAACGACACGGTGGTCGTGTTCGATCGGATCCGCGAGCGCTTCCACGGCAACCGCCGGCTGCAGCCGGTGGTGGTGCTGGATCAGTCTATCAATCAGACCTTGTCGCGAACCATCATGACCAAGGTGGTCACGCTGATCGTGGTGGTGGCGCTGTATGTGCTCGGTGGGCCGGTGCTGCGGGGTTTCTCCGAGGCGCTGATCATCGGCATCCTCGCCGGCACCTATTCTTCGATCTATATCTCAAGCGCGGTGGCACTGGACTGCGGCCTCAAGGCCGAACACCTGCTGCCCTCGGCGGTCAAGAGCCCGGTCGACAGCATGCCTTAGCCTGCGACGCCACAACGAGCGCCCATGCTGTCAGTTCTGTTGCAACCCGATAGCGCCCTGGCACTCGCGACACTGGCGTTGCTGGAAATCGTGCTGGGGATCGACAACCTGGTGGTGCTGTCGATCCTGGTGGGCCACGTGCCGCGCGAGCGCCAGCGTGCCGCCCGGTTGATCGGGCTGTCGCTGGCGATGCTCACCCGCCTGGCGCTGCTGTTCTCGATCGTCTGGTTGACACGCCTGACCGCGCCGTTGTTCACGGCCTTCGAGCGCGCCTTCTCGATCCGCGACCTGATTCTGGGGGTCGGCGGCCTGGTCCTGATGGGACAGAGCGTCACCGAAATTCACGAGACACTGGAAGGAGCGAGCGGGCCGCCCAAGCTGCGCCAGGCCCGCGGGCTTCTCACGGTGGTGATCCAGATCGCGCTGATCGATATCGTGTTCTCGCTCGACTCGGTGTTCACCGCCGTGGGACTGGCGCGGCCCGACCAGGTGCTGATCATGGCCGCGGCCATCGTGCTGGCGATGATCGTGATGATGTGGGCCTCGGGTCCCGTGACCACGCTCATTGATCGCCACCCGACCATCAAGGTGCTGGCACTGTCCTTCCTGGTGCTGATCGGCTCGGCATTGTTAGGTCAGTCGGTGGGACTCGAAGTGCCCAAGGGCTATCTCTACTTTGCGATGGGATTCGCAGTCGCGGTCGAACTCATCAATATTCGCGTGCGCGGCGGCGACCGGCCGCGCGACCGACCGGACGACGAGGCGGCGGACTAGACCGCAAGCTCAGGCCCTGGCGCCGGCGCCGCCAGTTGCCGGTCCCTGCGAGGCGTCCACATCGCCGCGGCGCAGGCGGCTGTGCTTGTAGCTGTAGAAGAAATAGATCGCAAATCCCAGCAGGCTCCACCAGAACAGGCGCCACCACGTTTCATTGGCCAACGAGTAGGCCATGGCGCTGCAAAAGAGCACACCCATGCCGCCCACGAACCAGACACCCTTGACCCTGAAGGGGCGGTGCAGGTCCGGGCGCGTGTAGCGCAGCACGATGACGCCGACGCAGACCACGATGAAGGCGATCAGCGTGCCGATCGAGACCAGTTCGCCGAGAAGGCCGATCGGCAGCAGCCCCGCGAAGGTGGCGGCCGCGACCCCGGTGATCGCCGTGGCCACGTGCGGGGTCTTGAAGCGCGGGTGAACGGCACCCAACGGTTTCCACAGCAGGCCGTCATTGGCCATCGTCAGCCAGATGCGCGCCTGCGGAATGATCATCGTGATGATCACCGAGGTCAGGCCCGCCAGCGCACCGACGATCACCCAGATCTTGAGCCACATCAGCTCGGGGTGCGGTTTGAGGGCCGCGACCACCGGGGCTGCATCGTTGAGTTGCGCAAAGGGCACCAGGCCGGTCATGACGCTCGACATCAGTATGTACAGCAGCGTGCAGATGCCGAGGCTGCCGAGCATGCCCAGCGGCATGCCACGCGCCGGATCCTTGGCTTCCTGAGCCACCGTCGAGACGCCATCGAAGCCGATGTAGGCAAAGAAGATGATCGCCGCAGCCTGGAAGATGCCACTCCAGCCGAAGTGGCCAAAGGCACCGGTGTTGGGCGGGATGTAGGGAAACCAATTGGCCGGATTGACATAGAAGGCGCCGAACACGATCACTGCGATGACGATGCTCACCTTGATGGCCACGATGATGGTGTTGACGAAGGCCGATTCCTTGATGCCCTTGTAGCAGAGCGCCGCGGCCGCCAGCACGATCAGGATGGCCGGGACATTGATGATGGCGGTCGTGCGGTGGACGTCGAAGCCATGGTCGCCGCCGGTGAATGGCGCGCTGGTCAGCGCGACGGGCAAATGCAGGTGAAAGATGTCCAGGAAGGCCACGAAGTAGCGGCTCCAGCCCACGGCCACGGTGGAGCAGGCCATCATGTATTCAAGCACCAGATTCCAGCCGACGAACCAGGCGACGATCTCGCCGAGCGTGGCGTAGCTGTAGGCATAGGCGCTGCCGCAGACCGGCACCATGGCGGCGAATTCGGAGTAGCACAGCCCGGCGAACATGCAACCGACGCCGGCAATGATGAAGGAGATGACGATGGCAGGTCCCGCGTGGCCTGCGGCTGCGGTACCAGTCAGCACGAAGATGCCGGTGCCGATGATGCCGCCGATGCCGAATGCGATCAGTGAGGGAACGCCCAGGGCGCGCACCAGCTTCTTGTCCGAGGC
>Ga0302317_10000671_pt1 | contig 27597 bp, 31 predicted proteins | sample III_Palsa_N3_3_FD_200450 | JGI IMG/M metagenome (GOLD analysis project Ga0302317, IMG submission 200450) | Peat permafrost microbial communities from Stordalen Mire near Abisko, Sweden - III_Palsa_N3_3 | ecosystem: Environmental > Terrestrial > Soil > Palsa > Peat permafrost | place: Sweden...
CGCCCCGGCCGAGCCGGCCGCCCCGCTCAGCGGTGTTGCGGCCCTGCGCGCCCGTGACGCCAGCTTCGACCCGGCCCAGTTTCTGCAGGGTGCGCGCCAAGCCTACCAGACCATCGTCAAGGCCTTTACCGAAGGCGATCGGGCGACGCTGAAGCCGCTGTTGGCGCCCGCGGTCATGGACGGCTTCGAGACGGCCATGAGCGAGCGCGAGGCGGAGGGCCGGACGGAGACCGTCGAGTTCCTGCAACCGCCGCGGGCCGACCTCGAGACCGTGAGCCTGGCGGACGACCTGGCCCGCGCCGCGGTGCGGTTCCTGGGCGAGCTGCGCAACCGAACCAAGGACGCGACCGGCGAGGGCGTGGATGACCGCCGGATCGCCGAGGTGTGGACCTTCGAGCGCAACATCAAGAGCCCCAATCCGAACTGGATGCTGATTTACGTCGACGCCGCCGAGGCCTAGGGCCTGGTGCGCGGCTGGCTCTGGATCGCCGCGTCGGCGCTGGCCGCTTCGGCGTGCGCCCAGACCTATCCCTACGCAGATTCCCGTTCGCCGGCCCGGACCGCGCCGGCCCCTCCCGCGAGGATCATGTCTCTCGCCGACCTGCCGGGTTGGCGCGAGGAGGACCATGTGGCGGCGCTCGCCGCCCTGCGCGCCGCCTGCCAGGCGGCCCATGATCCAGGCCTCCTCGCCGCCTGCGCCAGGGCGCCGGCCGGGGCCGACGAGACTGCCGCGCGCGCCTTCTTCGAGACGTCCTTCGAGGCCGTCGAGGTCGCTCCCACTGGGCGCCTGACCGGGTACTTCATGCCGGTCTACGAGGCGCGGCTCGCCAAGGACGATGAGTTCAGCACCCCGGTGCGGCCGCGGCCCGCCGACCTGCCGCCCGCCAATCTCAGCGCTTCGGGCCGCGCGGCCTATGACACGCGGGCCGAGATAGAGTCCCTGCCGGCCCCGGACGCTCTGGCCTGGATGCGGCCGGAGGACCTGTTCTTCATGCAGGTCCAAGGCGCGGGTGTGCTGGTGTTTCCCGACGGGACGCGCGCCAAGGCGGTGTTCGCCGGAACCAACGGCGCGGCCTTCGCGGGGATCGCCGCGCCGATGCGCGAGCGCGGTCTGCTGGCCGACCAGGAGACCTCGGCCGGCGCCATCCACACCTGGCTCGCCCAGCATCGCGGTCTGGACGCAACGGCGATCATGGATCTCGACCCGCGCTATGTATTCTACAGTCTGATCGCGGATGACGGGCTCGAGCCCTTCGGGTCGGCGGGCGCGCGTCTGCCCGCCGGGCGGGCGGTGGCCGTGGACCCGGTCTGGCACGCCATGGGCGAGCTGCTGTGGATCGACGGGGAGGCGCCGACCCTGGCGGGCGCGTTTCCGGCCTATCGCCGGCTGGTGGCGGCGCTCGACACCGGCGGCGCGATCAAGGGTCAGGCCCGCGCCGATCTCTACCTCGGTCGCGGGCCGGCGGCGGGGCAGGAGGCCGGCCGAATTCGTCATGAGCTGACGCTCTGGCGCCTCATGCCGAAGTGAAGCCCCGCCCTGACGATCTCGACGCCTGGGCGGTGGTCGCGTCGACGGTGCGGCCGTTGCCCGGGCGGACGGCCCCAAAGCCCCCGGCCAGGCTGGCCGCGCCGCCGTCGCCAAAGGCCGCGCCGACCGCAAGGGCCGAGATCCGGGTCACGGCGCAAGTCCCGCCGGCCGCCATCGAACCGGGACGCTGGCGACGCCTGAGCCTTGGGCGCGAGGCGATCGGCGGCCGCCTCGACCTGCACGGCCTGACCCAGGACGGGGCGCGGGCGGCTCTGACCGGATTTGTTCTCGACGCCGCCGCGCGTGGCCTGCGTGGCGTGCTGGTGATCACCGGCAAAGGCACGCTGGGCGATGGCGTGCTGCGTCGTCGGGCGCCGGAATGGCTGGCCGAGCCGCCGCTGCGGACTCTCGTGGCCGGGATTTCGGAGGCGCACCGCCGCCACGGTGGCGAAGGCGCCCTCTATGTGGCGCTGAAGCGACAGAGGCGTAGCTGACCGGCGCGGGGGACTTTTCGCGGCCGGATAATCGACCTATCGCAGCAAGAGTCTGTTTGGGAGGCGGGGATGCGCATCGCTCTGACAGGGTTGGCGATTTCGATGGGTTTGGTCGGCGGCGCGGCGGCTGAGAGCCTGCCGCAGCCGGCGCCGATGCCGCCGCCGATCGAGGCGCCCAAGGACATCCCCTATCCCGGCGTCATCAAGCTGGCGGTCGACGCCACCGACCTCGGACACGGCATCTTCGCCGTGCGCGAAAGCGTGCCCGTGGCCGGCCCCGGATCGTTCACCTTGCTGTTCCCCAAGTGGCTGCCGGGCAACCACGGCCCCACGGGTCCGCTCGACAAGCTAGCCGGCCTGATCATTACCGCAGACGGCAAGCCGGTTGCGTGGACGCGCGATCCGGTCGACGTCTACGCCTTCCATGTCGACGCCCCGGCCGGCGCCACGACCCTCGAGCTCTCTTTCCAGTTCCTGTCGGCGGTCTCCCGCACGGAGGGCCGGATCATGATGACGCCGGACCTGCTGAGCCTGCAGTGGGACGCCGTCGCGCTCTATCCGGGCGGCTACTTCTCGCGCGACGTCCAGGTCCAGCCCACCGTGAAGCTGCCCGCCGGCTTTACCGGCGCCACGGCGCTGGAGACGGCTTCAGCCGATGGCGACGTGACCACCTACAAGCCGGTGGATTTCGAGACCCTGGTCGACTCGCCGATGATCGCCGGGCGCTATTTCAAGCGTTATGACCTCGATCCCGGTGGGCCGGCGCGGGTCAGCCTCGACGTGGTCGCCGACAAACCCGAGGAACTCGAAGCCACGCCGGCCGAGCTCGACGCTCACAAGGCGCTCGTGGCTCAGGCCTACAAGCTCTTCGGTTCGCACCACTACGACCACTATGATTTTCTGTTCTCGCTCAGCGACAAGCTCGGCGGCAATGGCCTGGAGCACAACCGCTCGAGCGAGGACGGGGTGCAGCCGAGATATTTCCTCGACTGGGACAAGACCCCGGCCGGGCGCGACCTGCTGCCCCACGAATTCACCCACTCGTGGAACGGCAAGTTCCGACGGCCGGCGGACCTGTGGACGCCGAACTTCAACGTGCCCATGCGCGACAGCCTGCTGTGGGTCTACGAAGGCCAGACGCAGTACTGGGGCTTTGTGCTGGCCGCCCGGTCAGGCCTGCTGACCAAGCAACAGGCGCTGGACGCCATTGCGGCCACGGCCGCTGCGTACGACGCGCGCATCGGCCGGACCTGGCGCGATCTCGAGGACACCACCAACGATCCGATCCTCGCCATGCGCCGGCCATTGCCCTGGCTCAGCTGGCAGCGCAGCGAGGACTATTACTCGGAGGGCCAGCTGATCTGGCTCGACGCCGACACGCTGATCCGCCAGCGCTCCGGCGGCAAACGTTCGCTGGATGACTTCGCCCGCGGCTTCTTCGGCGTCGATAATGGCAGCTGGACGGTCCACACCTACACGTTCGACGACCTGATCGCGGCGCTGAACGCCGTGCAGCCTTACGACTGGGCCGGACTCCTGCAAGCGCGCCTGACCGGCCACGGCCCCGGCGCGCCCCTCGATGGCCTGACGCGCGGCGGCTATCGCCTCACCTACGACGACCAGCAGAGCCCCTATCTCCAGAGCGCCGAGCGGGAGCGTAAGACCCAGGGTTTTGATTTCTCGCTCGGCTTCACGGTCGGCGCCGATGGGGCCTTCACCAACGTCGTCTGGGGCGGCCCTGCCTTCAAGGCGGGGTTGACGGTCGGGACACAGATCGTGGCCGTGAACGGCGAGGCCTACGACGCCGACGGGCTCAAGGATGCGATCAAGGCGGCGGCGAAGGGGACTGCGCCCATCCAGCTGCTGGTCAAGACCGACACACTCTACCGGACGGTGGCGATCGACTACCACGGCGGCCTGCGCTACCCGCACCTGACGCCCGTCGGCGCCGGACCGAAGGCGCTGGACGACATCCTGGCGCCGCGGAAGTAGGTCGGGCCGGCGCCATCGATCAGCGGCTGGAAAGTACGAATGTATTCCCGTCGGGATCCTTGAACTTGGCGAATGTCCCCCAAGGCTGTTTCTCGGGTGGCCCCTCGAACTCAACACCCTTCGCCGACATCTGGCTGTAGCTGTACGCAACGTCCTCGCACTCAAAGGAGCCGTTGAAGAACGTACCAACCCGGTCTTCCTGCCCCTCTGGCGTGAACAAGGCGACCCCAGTGTCAGCGCCGGGAATCGAAAGTTCGATCCAGCGTTGGCCGGGTCCCATTGGCTGATCGGTTGCGACACGAAGGCCAATTTGCTCGGTCCAGAACGCCAGGGCGCGGTCTTGGTCTCGCGTCGGGATCGTCACAAACTTCAGTTTCTTGATCATCGCTCACCTCCGCGATCGACCTAGTAGAGCGGTTTCCAAACGAGAAGCCCTGCAGTAATTGCTATAGCAATGAAGCGTGCATACGCCATCGACCCCTACGTCATCGACACATTGATGGCGGACCTCGTCGGCCACGATGATCGGCCATCGGCCTTCCTCGTCTACCTCGCCATCCTCGCAGCCGCTGCGGAGGGAAGGGCGGCATTGAGCTTCGCGGACCTCGCTGAGCGCACCGGCCTTTCCAAGCGAACCGTTCAATACGCCATAGCAGCGCTTCGGAAGCGCGCGCTGATCGAGATTTCGAAAACGGGCCCCACTGAGGTTCCCGACTATCGCCCTTTGTCGCCTTGGCGACGATGAGCCGCCCGCGCCTCCGGGCGCTGCCGTCTCGAGCGATTTACCTGCTGCGCGGCGAGATTTCCTGCGCGGCGCCAAGGGACTTCTTTGACTGGGCTTCGTAGTGGTCGCCGAGACCGACGAGCGCCGCGGCCGCATCGCCGGCGAATGACGAGCCATGCATGATGGCCAGTGCCCGTGGGGCCAGTCCGGCCAGCGTGCGGAGCACCGGGCCGGTATTGGGTCCCAGGCACATTGAATGGAACATGTCTTCGGTGGCGATCGCGGGTGCGAGAACATCGGTTTCCACGAGCGCCGGCCCCGATCCCGCCTGAGTCAGCAGGTCGCCGCAGAACAGTGTTCGGGTCGTCTCCTCGAAGATCAGGCCCGCCTCCCACCCGTGGGGCACGTGAGGGGTATCGCGCCACTGGACGCGCTTGCCGCCCAGATCGAGGACCTCCCCGTCCGCCAGGGGGCGGGGCGGCCGATCGGCCAGGTCGTTGAGCGAGACGCCGCAAGCCGTCTGCCCATGGACGATCTGCGCCCGCGGCGCTGCGGCGAGCCACTGGTTCATGCTGCCGCATTCGTCGGATTCCACGTGACCGAATCCGATCCATCGCAGCTGCTCGAGGGGAACGACCCGGGCGACGGCGGCCGACACCAACGGGAACATCCCGCGCCCGCCGCAATGGTAGAGCATTGGCTCGTCGGCCAGGATCAGGAACTGGTTGAAGGTGAATCCAGCCGGCGGGGCGACTTCGGGGACGAATGTGGAGAACCGGAAGATCCCCGCGGCGATTTCGTCGGTTTGTGTTTCCATTGGACGTCCCCCTCCGCAGGCTTCCGATCAGGGCTCCGCCACCGAACGCGGCGTTCGATACCACGACGCTAGGGAGTCCAATACGGCGCGTGCAGTGCAAAACGGGCTCCGCCGTGGGGCTTTCGGCGAAGATGTCCACACGCCGGCCCAGACCTAACGGCCGCTTCCGACCTTAAGCGGACTGAGACTTCACATGCGGCCGAGATGCGTGCGGCAACGTGCCTCAGCCGGACCCTCTCGACGTAAGCCTTCGCTAACATCAGTCTGGCAATTGGATCCAGTACGCTTGAGTTGTGTGGTGTCAGCATGCCGCGTTCGCGATCCGAAGCCGTAGGTGCAGCCAAGAGCTCTTCCAGGCCCCAAAGGCCGAAGGCCGACGGCGCGGTCGGCGCGGCCAAACCCAGCACAAGGGCCAGGCCGCGAAAGCCCGTCGCCCACGCGGCCAAGGCCCGTGGCCAGGCCGTAGGCGTCACTCAGTCGGCCAAGGCGCCCGAAGCCCCTCGCGTGGTCATGCCCGCAACGCCGCCGCCGGCGCCGCCCCAACAAGCTCGCCAGACGCCGGCGGTCATGGTTGTCTTGGTGCGGCTCTTGGCACAACGCTGGGGCCGCCTGTCAGCGTTCTTGCGAGGTCCGGGACTGGCGGCGGCCATGGCCGCGCTCAAGACGACCGGGGTCTTGCTCGCCAAGATGTGGGCTCAGCTCGAAATCGCATTTCGCCGACTCAAGCCCAAGCCAGATCTGCTTCCACGGCGCGAGACCCAAAGCGATTTGCGCAATGCCGAACCACGCCTCCCCGAGGACGCACTTCCGGCCCTCCCACCGATGGGGCGCATCCCGCCGCACCAGCGGCATATCTATGCGCACCTCAACAACGGCTGAGAAACAGGCGCGAGCGTTCGGCCAATTGTCCACACAAAGCCGCCCGGACCGTCTGCTTGCGGGCGGCGATTGAGCCCACCACCCAAAGCAGTCGCTCCAGTGTCTGCTTCTTGGCTGCCGCATCCGGCCTGCGCCGGTTCGCTGGCGCGGCCAACTTCACGAGCCCTCAGCCCAAGGACGCCGCGCCTACCCCCCGGGGTGATACGTCCGCACCGCATGGGCGGCGACCTGGTCGGGCCAGAAATACACCTCGCGCAGATCGCCGGCGGCGTAGCGCCCGGCCTGGTCGGTGAAGTGGGGCGAGGCGGGGTCGCCGCTCTCGCCGCCGGCCGTGACGGCCACGGCCCGGACCCTGGGCCCGAACTCGACCACGGCGACGAAGCTGTTGCCGGCCGTCCCGTACCACTTCTTTGTCCCCGGCCACGGCTTGGCGGCGAAGGAGGCCAGCGAGCCCCACAGCGAATAGGTGAAGGGGACGGGGAGGCTCGGCTTGGCGTCGTCGAAGTGCGAGGCGATGGAGTCATCTAGGCGCTGGTAGCGGTTGATGTCGCCCCACGGTGTGCGCCAGGACCCGAAATCCGCCGTCAGGCGATCGGCGGCGTCGGCCAGGGCCTGGAGCTTGTCGTGGTCTGAGGTTTCGGCCCCGATCTTCCGGATCAGCTCGACCTGCGGAACCTTGTCTTCATCGCCAATACGGCGGGCCAGGGGCGTCGCCCAATAGACCGCAAGGGAGGTGGCGACCGAGTCGGCGCCCCAACGATCGTCCCAGCCGCGCAAAACGGCGATCTCGTCTCTGAGCGAGGCCTTGAGCGGATCGGTCGCCGGCGCGCGGTCCCAGGCCGCGACCAGTTGCGGGATCAGCTCGGCGAAGGCCGGCAGCCAGGAGTCATAGGCGGCGGCGCGCAGGGATTCGCGCGTGAAGTCATGGCGGTCGGTGAGCAGGCGCGTGGCGTGCAGGCCGCGCGGGTTTTCGCCGGCGGTGTCCATGTAGCGGGGGAAGTCAGCGCGCTTGGGGCTGTCCGGTCCGGCGGCCGAATAGGGCCAATCGTTGGTGTTGAAGATCCAGCCGGCGGACGGATTGAGCAGATGCGGCGAGTCTTCCGGCCCATGCAGGCCCTTCCAGTCGGTGGCGGTGTCGGCGCCGTCCGCGGGTTTGCTGCGGTCGAACCGGTCGTCGCGCTTCGGAATGAAGCTTGGGGGCAGGAATGCGATCTCGCCCTTGTCGTCGGCGAAGATGGCGTTGTTGGAGGAGTTGCCTCGCAACGCGTGGGCCTTGAGGAAGTCGGCGTAGTCGCGGGCCTTGGTGCGCAAGAACGACTCTTCCAGCGCCGCCACCGGCCGGTCCATCAAGTCCATGGCGATCCATTTGTCGCCGTCGGCGCGGACGATCGGGCCGTGGTGGGTCGCATTGACGGTGAAGGATCGGTGCTCGAGCGATCCGCTCGCCCCTCGAAAGGCCAGATCGACGGTTCGCGTCGTGACGGGCTGCAGCCCCTCGCCATAACGGTACAGCAGCCGGCCATCCTTGCGGACGATCGTCTCGGCGAACTCATCAACCGCGTTGACGCCGGTGGAGGTGTGCATCCAGCCAGCGTGCTCGTTGAAGCCCTGGTAGATGAAGAACTGGCCCCAGGTCGCCGCGCCGTAGACGTCGAGACCCTCGTCGCTGGTCATCTGCAGCTCGGAGCGGAAATAGAACGAGGTGTGCGGGTTGATCAGCAGCAGGGCGTGGCCGTCGCGCGTGTTCTTGGGCGCGATGGCGATGCCGTTGGAGCCGCCCGCTTCCGGCTCGCCGGCCTGCGCCACCGCCGTCCCGCCGTAGAACTTCGCCAGTTCGGGCAGAGAGACCCGCTCGATATCGCCGCCGATGCTGCCCTCGGAGAAGGCGAGGGCCATCCACGGCTCGAAATGGGTCAGAACCTTGGGGTGAGCAGCGGGGTGGGTGGCGAGATAATAGTTCAGCCCGTCGGCCCAAGCGTCCATCAGGCTCTGCAGCCAGGAAGGGCATTTGGCATACAGCGCCTTGAGCGCCTCCGGATCGGTCCACAGCCGTTGGCGCAGGTCATGCCAGATCGCGCCTTCGCCGTCGGCCTCGGCGGTGCGGCCGAGCGCGGTCAGATAATTGGCTTCGATGCGACTGAAATCGTCCTCGGCCTGGGCGTAGACTCCGCCGAACACCGCCAGGGCGTCGGTGGGGGCGCGGACGTGGGCGACGCCCCAGTCGTCGCGGGTGATGGTGACCTTGGCCGCCTCGACCTGCTCGCGCGCCAGGTCGGTTTCGGCGTGAGCGGCGCTGGCCAGCAGCAAAGCGAGCAGGAGGCCGCCAGCGAGCTTCACGTGCGCGCCGCTTTCTCAGCGATCCCCGAACGGCCTTCGCGGGCGCGCAGGACGGCGGCCACCTCCTCGAGGGTCACGCCGGTCGCCGCCAGCAGGGCCAGCCAGTGATAGACGAGGTCCGCGCTCTCAGCGGCCACCGCCGCGCGGTCGCCCTGGACGGCGGCCAAAGCGGTTTCGACCGCCTCCTCGGTCAGCTTCTTGGCCGCCAGGGCCGGATCGGCGATCAGCCGCGCCGACCAGGAGGTTTCAGGATCGCCGCCGCGCCGGCTCTCGATGGTTCGGGCCAGGGCCTCGATCGTCTCTCCGGGACCCGCCATCGCCGCTCCTTAGGCTCGCCGGACGCTGACCCCCGCTTCGGCCATCGCCCGCTTGGCTTCGCTTATCGACAATTCGCTGAAATGGAAGATCGAGGCGGCGAGAACGGCGTCCGCGCCGCCTTCCTTGACCGCCTCGACGAGGTGGGCAGCGTTTCCCGCCCCGCCGCTGGCGATCACCGGGATGTCCACAGCGGTGGAGACCGCTTTCAGGAGCGCGAGGTCGTAGCCGCTCTTGGCGCCGTCGCGGTCCATGGAGGTGAGCAGGATCTCGCCGGCGCCGCGCGCCGCGGCCAGGCGCGCGTACGCCACGGCGTCGAGGCCGGTGTCGCGCCGGCCGCCATAGGTAAACACGCGCCAGGCGTCGCCGACGCGTTTGGCGTCCACCGCCGCCACCACGGCCTGGGCGCCAAAGGCGTCGGCGCAGCGGGCGATGAGGTCTGGATCCTCCACGGCGGCGGTGTTGAGGCTGACCTTGTCGGCCCCGGCCCGCAGCATGGCGCGGGCGTTCTCAACCGTTCGCAGACCGCCGCCCACCGAGAGCGGCATGAAACAGACGTCGGCGGTGCGGGCGATCACCTCGATCATCGCCCCACGGCCCTCGTGGCTGGCGGTGATGTCGAGAAACATCAGCTCGTCCGCCCCGGCGGCGTCATAGGCCGCGGCCTGCTCGACCGGGTCGCCGGCGTCGCGCAGCTCGACGAAGTTGACGCCCTTGACCACCCGCCCATCCTTGACGTCCAGGCACGGGATCACCCGGACCTTCAGCATCGCGCCGCCGTCAGGGCCTCGGCCGGCTCGATGTTTCCGGCGTAGAGGGCCCGGCCGAGCACGGCGCCCGCCACTGGCGTGCCCGGTCGGGCGATGAGGCGCTCGATGTCGGCGACGCTGGCCAGGCCGCCGGCGGCGATCACCGGAATGCCAACCTGGTCGGCGATGGCCCCGAACACCTCGATGTTGAAGCCGAGCTGGGCGCCGTCGCGGTCGATGTCGGTGACGATCAGCGCGCCGACGCCGGCATCCTCGAACCGTCGGGCGACGCTGGCGGCGTCGAGACCGGTCTCCTCGGTCCAGCCCTCGATGGCGACGCGGCCGCCGCGCACGTCGACGCTGACGGCGATCTGCTCGGGCCAACGGCGTGCGGCGGCCTTGACGAGATCGGGGTCGCGGACTGCGGCGGTGCCGACGATCACGCGGCTGACGCCCGCCTCGATCCAACGCTCGATGTCGGCCATGGAACGGACGCCGCCGCCGAGCTGAACAGGGATCGAGACGGCGGCGAGGATCTTGCCCACCGCGGCGTCATTCACCGCCCGGCCGGCGACCGATCCGTCGAGGTCGACGACGTGCAGCCAGGAAAAGCCCGCCTTGGCCCAGGCGCGGGCCTGGGCGGCGGGATCGTCGTTGAACACCGTGGCGGTGGCGAAGTCGCCGCGCACGACGCGCACGCACTTGCCGTCCTTCAGGTCGATTGCGGGGTAGAGGATCATGGCCGCCATTCCAGGAAGTTGGCGAGCAGGGCGAGGCCCGCGGCCTGGGATTTCTCGGGGTGGAACTGGACGCCGGCCAGCGAGCCGTGCGTCACCGCCGCGACCACCGGCCCGCCATGGTCGGCGCAAGCGGCGACGTCGGCGGGGTCGGCGGGTGTGAAAGCGAAGGAGTGGGTGAAGTACATGTCGACGTCGGCCGGCAGGCCGGCGAAGAGCGGATTGTCCGAGGCGAAGGCGACCGCGTTCCAGCCGACATGCGGCACCTTATTGCGTGCTCCCTCGGGCGTCAGTCGCGCCACATCGCCGGCGATCCAGCCCAGGCCCGGAGTCTCGCCGAATTCCAGGCCGCGCGTGGCCATGAGTTGCATGCCGACGCAGATGCCGAGGAATGGCGCGCCACGGCCGCGCGCCGCCGTCTCGATCGCCTCGACCACGCCGGGCCGGGCGTCGAGGGCCCGCCGGCAGGCCGAGAAGGCCCCGACTCCGGGCAGAACCACGGCGTCGGCCCGGGCGATGGCGTCCGGATCGTCAGTGGTGAGGATCGCCGGAGGATGCGCCAAGCCGGCGGCGGCCCGCTGCAGGGCCTTTTCCGCCGAGCGCAGGTTGCCGGAGCCGTAGTCGATGAGCGCGACCGCGCGGGTCATGAATAGCTACAGAACGCCCTTGGTGGAGGGGGCCTGGCCGAGGGTCTTGGGGTCCGGCTCGACCGCCGTCCGCAGGGCCCGGGCCAGGGCCTTGAAGCCGCTCTCGGCGATGTGGTGCGAGTTTTCGCCGTAGAGCGTCTCCAGATGCACGCAGGCGCCGGCGTGCATGGCGAAGGCGTGGTGGAACTCCTTGAACAATTCGGTGTCCATCTCGCCGACCTTCGGCCGTGAGAAGGTCACCCGCCAGACCAGGTAGGGCCGGTTGGAGAGGTCGATGGCGCAACGCGTCAAGGTCTCGTCCATGGGTATGTAGGCCGAGCCGAAGCGGCGGATGCCCTTGAAGCCGTCCAGAGCCCGTTGGAACGCCTGGCCGAGGACGATGCCGGTGTCCTCGACCGTGTGGTGCATGTCGATGTGCAGGTCGCCCTTGGTTTCGACCTCCAGGTCAAAGCCGCCGTGGCGGGCGAAGCTGTCGAGCATGTGGTCGAAGAAGCCGACACCGGTGGCGACCTTCGAGACGCCGGCGCCGTCGAGGTCGAGGCGGACCCGGATCTGGGTCTCCTTGGTGTCGCGGGTAACCTCGGCGGTGCGGCCCATCTTACAGTCCCCTGGCGGCGGCGAGATCCTTCAGCCGCACCTGCGGCCGCGGGCCGAAGTGGGAGACCACCTCCGCCGCGGCGATCGAACCCAGCCGCCCGCAGTCGGCGAGCGAGCGGCCGGCGGCCAGACCGGTGAGAAAGCCGGCGGCGTACTGGTCGCCGGCGCCGGTGGTGTCGACCAGCTGCGCCGCCGGCTCGCAGGCAATCTGCTGTTCCCCGTCGCCGGCGAGAATCACGGAGCCTTGGGCGCCGCGGGTGACGGCGGCGATCTTCACTCGTCCGCGCAGATGCCCGAGGGCCTGGGCGAAATCGGTCTGGAAGAGCGCGGTCGCCTCGGCTTCGTTAGCGAACAGCACGTCGACTTCGGTGTCGATGAAGGCCAGCAGCTCGGCCCGGTGACGCTCGACCACGAAGGCGTCGGAGAGGCTGAAGGCGATCGTTCGGTTCGCGGTCCGGGCGGCGGCGGCGGCCTTGGTGAAGGCGGCGCGTGCGGCGGGCGGATCGAAGAGGTAACCCTCAAGGTAGAGGATCTCGGCTTGGGCGATGGCCTCCGGCAAGACGTCGGCCGGGGTCAGCTCCACCGCCGCGCCCAGAAAGGTGCACATGGTCCGCTCACCGTCGGGGGTGACGTTGATCAGACACCGGGCCGTCGCCGGGCCGCCGGCGAGCGGCGCAGATTCGAAATTCACCCCGATGGCGCGGATATCGTGGGTGAACACCTCGCCGAGGCCGTCGGTGGCGACCTTGCCGACGAACAGCGCCCGGCCGCCGAAGCTGGCGACCCCGGCGATGGTGTTGGCCGCCGAGCCGCCCGAAGCCTCAACGCCGGCGCCCATGCGGGCGTAGAGTTCCTGCGCCCGCGCCTCGTCGATCAGCCGCATCGAGCCCTTGGTGAGCTGCTCGGACTCCAGAAAGGAGTCCTCGGCGCTGGCCAGGACGTCGACGATGGCGTTGCCGATGGCGGCGACGTCGTAGAGAGCGGTCATGCGGGCTCCGACTATGAGGCGACGGCGACGTACAACAGACGCTCGCAGATTGCGAGCATGGCGCTCTAAGCCCGCCCTTCTGACTTTCGCTGCGTCATCCCGCACGGAGGGCGTGCAGCGCCCGAAGATGCGGGACGGGCAATGCCGTACCAGCCGCTCCTGGGCCCCGGATAGCGCGCTGCGCTCGCTTCCGGGCTGACGCATGGGAAGAGGGCGCTCACGCCCCCAGGAACAACTCCCGTGAAGGGCAGAGATCGGCCACCAGGCACTCGCCGCACTTTGGCTTGCGCGCCAGGCAGACATAGCGTCCGTGCAGGATCAGCCAGTGGTGTGCGCGGCTGCGGCGCTCCGGCGGGACCACGCGCATCAAGTCGGCCTCGACCAGCTCCGGGGTCTTGGCCTTGGAGAGGCCCAGGCGATGGGCGACCCGGAACACGTGGGTGTCCACGGCGATGGCCGCTTCGGCGCCCAGTTCGTTGAGCACCACACTGGCGGTCTTGCGGCCGACGCCCGGCAGGGCCTGCAGCGCCGCGCGGTCGAGCGGGACTTTGCCGCCATGCTGCTCCAGCAGGATGCGCGAGAGCGCGACGACATTCTTGGCCTTGGTGCGGAAGAGGCCGATGCTGGCGATGAATGGCGTCAGTCCCGCCTCGCCGAGCGTGAGCATTTTTTGCGGCGTGTCCGCGACCTTGTAGAGTTCGGCCGTCGCCTTGTTGACCGAGACGTCCGTGGCCTGGGCGGAGAGCACGACCGAGACCAGCAGGGTGTAGGGCGAGGCGTAGACGAGCTCGGTACGCGGATCGGACGTCCTGGCGGCAAACCGGTCGAAAATCTCCGCGATCCGCGGAGCATCCTTTGAAGCGCGCGCCATCGACCAAACTTGGTCTGGTTCGCCAGCCTCGCCAAGGCCGGAACCAATGGTTAAGGATGGGGACCGGATGGACGGCCCCTTCTACATGGACGCGGTCATCACGCCGCATCGCTCGCTCTCGCAGCGCGGGTTCATCGTCCTGATTTCGGTGCTGACCACGATCAACGCCTTGAGCGCCATCGTCTTCCTGCGGATGGGCGCCGCGCCGGTTCCGGCCTTCCTCGGCCTGGACGTGTTCGCGCTAACCCTGGCCCTCCTCATCAACCGGCGAGGGGGGCTGAACCGCGAGCGGGTGCAGGTCACCGCCTCGGAAATCCACGTCTGGCGCGAGACGCCGAAGGGCGCCGAGACCCTCTGGCGCTCGCCGACCGCCTTCACCCGGGTGGCGCTCGTGGGTGCGGACGAGGACGATCCGGACCTGCAGCTGCGCCTCTCCGGCCGCGGCGTCGCCGTGGCCCGGGCCCTCTCACGCGCCGAGCGCTGCGACTTCGCCGCCGCCCTGGAGCGGGCAGTCCGCAAAGCCCGGGCCGGCGACGCCAACCTCTAGGTCTTTCGCAGCAAGGCCGGGCCGACCAGTGTCTGCAGAAGCGGCGTGCGCGGAAACGGCTCGCCGCGATAGTGGCGGAAGCCCTCGGCCAACTCGGCGTCGAACGCCGCGCCGCGGCGGCGGGCGAAGGCCTCCATCTGGGCCGGGAAATCCGGCGAACCGTGCTGCCTGGCCACCCAGTCGATCTGGCTGACGTGGGCGCGCAGCATCTGCAGCTTGGTGTCGAACACGACGCCGACATCGACGGCGAAGTCGGGCTCAACGTAGCGCCCGTCCCGGTCGCGCCCGCCGATCGGATCGGTGAAATAGAGGTGGGGGATGGCGTCGAGCGGCGGGGCGGGGCCGGTGCGGTAGTTGGGCGCCGATGCGGCGAAACAGGCGTCGCGGACCAGGGCGCTCGCCGCCTCGTGGTCGGGGTGATAGTCGGCAGGCGCCGCGGCGATGACAACGGTAGGCGCCACGGCGCGGATCAGCTCGGCCACCTGCCGGCGGGTGGGGTCGTCGTTGAACAGGCCGAGATCGGGCAGGCCAAGGCAGCGATACTCTGCCCCGATCATCGCCGCCGCCCGCGCCGCCTCGTCGCGACGGATGTGGGCCGTCTCCTCGGGACCGGAGTCGCGCGAGCCGCAGTCGCCGGCGGTGAGCGTGGCGATCACGATGTCATGACCGGCCCGCGCCAGGAGGGCCAGGGTTCCCGCCGCCAGGGTCTCGATGTCGTCCGGGTGGGCGTGCGCCGCCAGGATCCGCGCCATGGCGTCTCTCTAAGCCGCGCGCAGGCGGCTCGCTAGCGCGGCGCGCGCTCAGCCAGAGGAGCGCGAGGACCGGCGGTAGGCCCAGTTCGATCGCCATCAGCACAAGGAAAACCGGGTGCGGCGCGCCGACCGCTAACCAGGAGAGCCCGCGTCCGACGCCCCCCCACGAAGAAGGTCGCCGCCAGCCATGGCGTGCGGCCGCCGTGACGGTTTAGGTCGCGGGCGGTGTCGAGCAGGAGCAGACCGAAGGCCCCCCAAAGAGCGGCGTAGAATCTGAGCTCGCTGTCCATCGTCGCTGGCCAGGCCGGCGTATCGGGGCCGGACCAGCCGGTGAGGGCGTCAAATGCGCCCTCGGCCAGCCAGGCGGTCGGCGCTGCGCCCGCCAGGAGGATCGACAGGGTGATCAGCACCGCCGAGGCCCCGAGCAGGCCCAGCAAGAACCGTAAGGCGAGGCGCACGGCGGATCCTCCACTACAGGACGGCTTCAGCGCTCTATGGGATTGAGTCGTCCTGGCAAGCCCGCGGCTAGCCGCGCCACTCTACCCAGGCGCCGTGGGGATGGGCCGTGGCCAGAACCCGCTCGCCGCCATCTGGCCAGAGTGTGAGGCGCAGCTCCATCATGCCCGGATTGTCGGGCGCAGGCTCCATGCGCAGCCAGGCGAGGGATGCGTCCGCGCGCGCCTCGGCGCCGAACGCCGCCAAAACCTCGACCAGCGCCGCCTGGCTCTCGGCCGGCATGTACTGGAAGAACACTGAATGGAAGACAACGGTTGTCACGCCCGCTTGTGGCGCGGCGTGGCGGCGGGTCCAGGCGACGGCGTCTTCGCATTCGACCGTGACGCCGGCCTCCAGGGCGTCGGCGACGGCGGCTTCGAAGCGCGCCAGACGGTCGAACTGGTCGGGCCATACATAGGCGCCGAGGCGCCGGCGCTGAGCCGGGTCAGCCAGCGCCACCGGGCTGCGGTCGCAGGCGCCGCGGGCGGTGACGTGGGCCGGCGCGTCGAGCTTAGGCGGATCGCCCCGCCACTCGGCGTCGATGACGACCCGCGCACTTTCTGGCCCCCAGGCGAAGGTCTCGCCGTAGCGATAGCGCCGCCGGTCCCAGAGCTGGTTCAAGCCGGCGCTGGCCCCCAGTTCGAGGGTCCGCAGCGGTAGGCGCGTCGCGGCTGCGACCTCCAGAAAGCCCGGAAGCAGCACAGCGGAGCGGCGCGGTTCATTGGTCTGGGGCTCATGGCGCATGAAGGCGGCAGTGCGCTCGGCCTCGCTACGCACGAAGGCGAGGGCCTGCGGCCAGGCGACCGCGGCGTCGCCGGGACGGTCGTGGCGCGGATAGGTCTGGGCCAAAGCCGAGTCGGGCGTCTCCAGCACGAATTCATTCAGGGCCCCCAGCCAGCGCAGAGCCGCGGCGTCGTCGAACACGGTTCGGCGAGCAGCGTCCGCCCAGGGTGCGAAGGCGGCTTGGAGCGACGGCTCGCTTGGCAGGGCCTCGGCCGCCCGCTCCAACAGCCCGCCGGAAAACGGCGAGCCGAGGGCTGCGCAAGCCGCCGCCTGCATCTTCAGGACCTCGGTCACAGCGTCGTAGGCGGCCATAATCGGGAAGTGAGGGTCATCGCCCGCGCCGGTCAATCTTGATCGGGGCGTTCAACCTGCCGGCAGCGGAATCGCTGTGGTGTGCTTCATCACCTCCATGGCGAAGGCGGAACTGACGTCCGACAGCCGGACGCTGCGGATGAGGCGCTTGTAGACCGCGTCGTAGGCGGCGATGTCGGCCACCTGCAGCTTCAGCAGATAGTCCACGTCGCCAGCCATGCGGTAGAACTCGACGATCTCGGGGATGCGCCGCACGGCGGCGGCGAACTCGCTCATCCAGGCGTCGGAATGCTCCGGCGCCCGGATGGAGACGAACACCGTCACCCCGACACCCAGCCGCTCCGCGTCGAGCAGCGCCACGCGCCGGCGGATGATCCCTTCGTCCTCCAGGCGCTTGATGCGCCGCCAGCAGGCATTGGCTGAGAGCCCCACGCGCTCGGATACCTCGGCGATCGACAGCGAGGCGTCGTCTTGCAGCGCGCCGAGGATGCGCAGATCGGCGGCATCGACGCTTTCAGCGCCAGACGGTGATTTCATCCCAATTCTCGCGGCTGAAGCAGGAGGGTTTGGGAGCACATTAGCCCAATCCTGGGTTATCGTCTCCAGATCGGCGCAAACCTGGGGATGCAGCGATGCGGCTTCGCGTGTTCAACGAGCATCCGTCTTCGGTCGGGGAGAGCTATTTCGAGCACCAGCGCGTCGCGCTGTCGGTGGGTCTGCGACTCGTGGGGGCCGGCCTGGCCTGCAGCGTGCACGCCTTCGCCCCCTGGCTGTTCGTCGATACCGGCAGCCGCACCATCTTCGACCTGCATCGCCGCCTGACAACGCGCCGCGCCGCGGCAGATGTCGCCGAGCCCCCGCAAGGCCTAGCGGCTTGACCCTGACGGAGCGCCTGCGCGACTGGACGCCAGGAGTCCTGACGGCCTGCGGTGTGGCGGGCGCCGCCTGGTTGGCCGGCCGCGGGCAAACCGCCGCCTTTGGCCGCGCCTGGCTGGAGCCGGTGGTGGCGGCGATCCTGCTGGGCATCGTGGCCCGCAACCTGTTCCAGCTCCCGGCCGCCTGGAAGCCCGGGATCGTCTTTTCGGCCAAGCGGCCGCTGGAGGTCGCGATCGCCCTGCTGGGCGTCGCGGTCGATCCGGCCGCCCTGCGCGCCGCGGGCGCTTGGCTCATCGCCGGCCCGGCGGTGATCGTCATCCTGGCGCTGGCCGCCAGCTACGGCCTGTCGCGCCTGGTGGGTCTCAACCGCCGGCAATCGACGCTGGTCGCCTGCGGCAACTCGATCTGCGGCAATTCGGCCATCGCCGCCGCCGCCCCGGTGGTCGACGCCACCCATGACGAGGCGGCCTCGGCCATCGCCTTCACCGCCGTGCTCGGCGTGATCGCCGTGCTCGTCCTGCCGCTGATCAGGACCACGCTCGGCCTGACCCCGGTGGCCTATGGCGCCCTCGCCGGCCTCACGGTCTACGCGGTGCCGCAGGTGCTGGCGGCCACCGCCCCGGTCGGCGGCGCGGCGGTGCAGGTGGGCGCGATGGTCAAGCTTGCCCGGGTGATGATGCTGGGCCCGGTGCTGGCGGCGGTGTCCGTCGGTCGTGGCGGAACGGCGCGGGGCTTCGGCCAGGTCATTCCCTGGTACATCCTGGTCTTTATCGGCGCTGCGGCTCTGCGCATGCTCGGCCTGGTTCCCGGCTGGGCGTCGGCGCCGCTGGGGACGGCGTGCGATCTCCTGACCCTTGTCGCGATGGCCGCGCTCGGCCTGTGCACGGACCTGCGGGCCGCGAAAGCGGCGGGAGTGCGGATGGCGATGGCCGCATCGGTCTCGTTGCTGGCGCTGGCCGGCATGAGCCTCTGCCTGCTGCGGTTGCTGAAACTCGCCTAGCCGGCCAACAGCTCCCGCAGGGGCGCCCAGGTCATCCGATGGATCGGGCAGGGTCCGAGCGCGCGTAAGGCCGCCGCGTGGGCCGGCACGCCATAGCCCTTGTGGGCGGCGAAACCGTAGCCGGGAAACTCGGCGTCGAGAGCCGCCATGAGCCGATCGCGGGCGGTCTTGGCGAGGATCGAGGCGGCGGCGATCGAGGCGCTGATTCCGTCACCGCCGATCACCGCCTCGGAACGACAGCCAAATTCGAAGGCCTTGTCGCCATCGACCAGAGCGAAAGCCGGGGCATGGCTCAAGGCGTCGACCGCGCGCCGCATGGCCAGCGCGGTGGCGCGCAGGATGTTGAGTTCGCCGATCTCATCCACCGAGGCGAAGGCGACCGCCCAGGCGAGGGATTCCGCCTTGATCCGCGGCTCCGCCGCTTCACGCTGGCGGGCGGTCAGACGCTTGGAATCGTCGAGTCCGTCGAGCCGCGCGCGGGGGCGCAGGATCACCGCGGCGGCGCAGACCGGCCCAGCCCAGGGCCCGCGGCCGGCCTCGTCGACGCCACACACCGGACCCGGCCGCGCGCGCTCCAATCGGAGGTGGACGCCGCTCATCCGAGCTTCGCCACTTCGGCGTGGCGGAAACAGCCGGTCAGGTGGTCGTTGACCATGCCCACGGCCTGCAGGAACGCGTAGACAATCACCGGACCACAGAACTTGAAGCCCTTGGCCTTGAGGACCTTGGCGATCTCGGCGGCGAGCGGCGTCTCGGCTGGAACCTCTCCGATCGAGCCCCAATGGTTCTGGATCGGTTTGCCGTCGGTGAACGCCCAGAGAAAGGCGGAGAAATCCTCGCCGCGCTCGCGCATGTCGAGCCAGATGCGCGCGCCGCTGATCGCCGCGTCGATCTTGGCGTTCGAGCGGACGATGCCGGCATCGGCCATCAGCCGCGCGCGGTCGGCCTCGCCGAAGCGGGCCACGACCTCCGGGTCGAAATCGGCGAAGGCGGCGCGAAAAGCCTCGCGCTTCCTGAGAATGGTGATCCAGGCGAGTCCGGCCTGGAAGCCGTCCAGCACCAGCTTTTCCCAGAGGGCGCGGCTGTCGTATTCCGGCACGCCCCATTCCTCGTCGTGATAGGCGAGGTAGAGGGGATCCTTCACGCTCACCCAGCCACAGCGGCCTTCGTCCATGCGCATCCTCAATGTCGCCGACTTCAACTGGATGACCGGCGCCGAGCGCCACACCGCCAACCTCTCGCTGTTCGATATCTGCCGCAAGTTCACTCTGGCGGCGACCCGCGCGGATCATTTGGTTGTGGAGTTTTCCGACCGCGCCGTGGCGCGGATCGCGACACCCTGGCGGCCGGGCGCGGACCGACGTTTCCTGCAGGTGGTCGATGAGCTGAAGCCGGACCTCATCCTGCTGCACTTCGCCGACCAGATCGGCAACGCCGCGCTGGCCGAGGCGCGGCGGCTCTCGCCCGGCGTCCTGGTCGTCGATATCAACATCGACCCGATCGACACTGAAAAGAACCTGCGACGCCTGGCCCTGCGCAAAGGCTTCGCCGACGCCCTCTTCGTCACCACCGCCGAGCCGGCCCTGGCCGAGTTCGTCGGGCCGGGCGCCTTCGCCGCCTTCCTGCCCAATCCGGTCGACCGGGCGATCGAGACCGGCCGCGTCTTCGAGACCGAGCGACCGGACTTCGATCTGTTGTTTCCCGCCTCCGACGCCGGGCCGCGCGAGATCGGCCCCGAGCGCCTGGCGCCGGCCGAGGCCGTGGCGCGGCTGAAAGCGGCCGTTCCGAGCCTGCGCGCGCTGACCCCCGGCGTCGGCGGCGAGCCGAAGGCGCGCGGCGTTCGCTATTTCGAGGCCCTGGCCTCGGCGCGGGTCGGCTGGTCGCTGTCGCGCCGCGCCAGCCTGCCGCTCTACGCCTCCGACCGCATGGCCCACTTCTTCGGCTGCGGCCTCGCTGTGCTCCTCGATCGGCGGCCCGGGTTCGAGCGGTTCTATTCAGACGAGGAAGCCGTGTTCTACGACGACCTCGACGGCCTCGCCGCGTCGCTGCGCGATCTGATGGCCGACGACGCGGCCACGCGTGATCTCGCCCGCCGGGGCTGGGGCAAGACCTGGGCGTTGTTCGATAGCGGCCGGGTGCTGGGATACGTGCTCGCGCAACTCGCCGATGACGGCGGCGCGACGGGCTACGAGTGGCCGTGCGAGCGCTGGGGTTAGATCGGCAGCGGCGCGAGGTCCGGCTCGACCCAACTGCGGCGCGCCGCGACAGAAAACAGTCGTTCATAGCTGTAGTGAGCCAGAGGCCAGTCCGAACGACCCAGGCGGGAGGCGAGCAATTTGCCAAGCGCCTCGGCGCGGCTCAGATCCGACCGGTCGCGCAGGAAGGCGCGGACCACTCGGATCGAGGCCTGGGTGATGGTCTCGTGGTAGCCGCTCTCATCAGTGTTGGGCGTGCCGGTCGCTTCGTTGTAGGCGCGAATCAGCTCCGGCATTTCGAGCTCGGGGACTCGTGTCGATTGCGCCATCAGCCAGACCAGCGCGGCGAAATGGGCCGCGTGAGTCCACTCCGCCTTTGGGAGGGTGCGGGATTCGACCCCGCGACCGATGTGGTCGATGTCGGATTCGGTAAACATGGGAGAGCTCCTGGGACGGGGCTCGGCGAGGGCGCGCGCAGCAAAGTCCCCGCCGGAGCGGGGTTTGGGCCTTCAGAAGGTTCGAAAGGCGCAGGCCAACACTGCCGCGAGGGGACGTTGCTCGGATTGTTGTTGGCGCTGAGACCGGACCATGACGCGCTTCTAGCGGAGGCGGGACAGGCTAGCCAAGCCCCAGCTTTGCCGCGAGGCCGCTGTTCTGGCCGAAGGTCGCCAATCCACTAGCGGCACCACAATTCGGCGCGGATCAGGTGCGGCTTCGGACACGGGCTGGGCGGCAGCGGTAAGGGCGTTCCGGGCTTCCAGACGCCGAGGCGTTGCTGGATATTCGGCATCTCGGAGTCGATCACGGCCAGGCTATTGCCGTCGTTGTATCGCGTGGCGCTGCGATAGCGCAGCACCTGCCGATAGGTGTCTTGAGGCGTGAGCGCGCTGACCGAGATCCAGAAGCCGTAAGGCGCGTTCTCTGTGGGCTCGACCGAGATGATGTCGCCTCTCAATGGGCCCGCCGCAATGAATCGGGTCTCCTGATTATTGTTGCGGCCGGTCGAGCGCTCGTAGATGCGCTCGAAACGATCATCGGCCCGGCGATAGGCCAAGACCTGCGTGTAGACGACCCGGTCGCCATCCCCGCTGCGCAGGCTGGCGGTTTGGACCAGTAGGAGGGGCTGACCGCTGACGCCGTGGGGCCGGACGACCTCCGCGCCGGAAAGAAAATGAACGTCCGAGAAGATCTCGGAGAGCGACTGAGTGGGCAGGTTGCCGCGAAGCTGAGCATCGCAGGGCGCCGTGAGGCTGGCGCGCAGGCAAAGCTTGATCGGGCCGGGCGCGTCGCCTTCCCCGTAGATCGGATCTTTGATCGGCTCGCCTTGCGTGGCGGTGAATCGCCAAGGCGCGCGGGTGGCGAAGGGCTTGGCGAGGTCGATATCGGCGATCACTGCCGGCGATGGCGCGGCGACTGCAGACGACGCGCCGGCGATCGCGACGAACGTCGAGCAAACCGCTGGCCACAGTTTTCCGTAGCTTCTCATCACGGCGCCCCGGTCCGAGCTCAATAGGTCACTGACGGCAGCCAGGCCCCGGCGGGCTCGTTGTAGAGACCGATCGTCATCAAGGTCAGGGTCTGGGTGATGCGTAGTCCCGCCTCCAGCGTCCAGCGCAGCAGAGCGTGGTTACGGGTGGGGATCAGGAACCCAGGTCCGAGAAAGGCCTCGGCCGCCGCGATCAGGGCTTTCAGGTCGTCGTTGGTTTCGCCGACGGCGTGGCCGAAGAAGGCGATCATCGAAGCGTAGCCGGTGATCCGCCCCGACCGCTCAACCACCCGCGCCGAGCCCTGGGCGATGGCGTCAGCCAGTTCGCCGCTCCGCGTATGTCCATGGACCTCGAGGCACAGGCGATCGCAAGCCGCGAGGTCGGCCGGCGTGGCGGGGCGCACGGCGCAGCTGGGCATCGTCTCGCCGATCGCCGGTCCTTGCAGGCAGGCGAGCGGTTCGCGCGCCGCGAAGCCGAGCTTGGCGTAGAGCGCCAGGGAGCGGCTGTGATAGCCGGCCTGCACCAGCCGGATTCCGGCGAAGCCGCGCGCCTCGGAGCGGGTCATGACGTCGACCATCAGGGCCCGACCGGCGCCGTCGTTCTGCGAATCCGGATCGATCGTGATCGGCCCCACGCCGCTGATGGCGTTGCGTTCGTCGAGAAAGTTGCTGCCGACAATCCGGCCGCCTGCTTCGGCGACCACGTTGTAGAAGCCCGGGTGGGCGAGGAGGCCGGACATGACGCCGACCGCCAGCTCGACGCTCGGAAAATCCGGCTCAAAGCCATGCGCCTCGGCGAGGCTCTTGAAGGCCCGGTAACAGATGTCGCCGAGCGCTGGGGCGTCCGACGGCGACCCGCGTCGCAAATGCACGGCCATAGCCAGACCCCCGAATTCCCCGCCTTTCAGCCAGGCTAGGCTGCCGGGTGGCGGTGATCAAACCTATTCGGGGTCAACCGATCGGCGGGTAGGGCGGTTCATCGCCGCACCAGAAATCCTGCGGAATTGGAAGCCACAATCAATAGGCGCTCCCGGAATCGATGATCCAGATCGCGGGTGAGCGGAACCCCGACAAATGCAATTTCAGTCCAGCCGGGGTGGTGCAGTTCGACATCTTCGAACCGCTCCAGCGCTTGGTCTTCGGTCGGAGAATTGGCCTTGAACACCGCACTGTTCGGATCCGTCGCGCCTGCGGCCCAGACCCGGGTGGCCAAGGTACGGTTTGGCGGCGACTCGATCAGCCAGAAGGCGTCGCCGAGGTCGGCGTCGCCACGCCCGCCGTAGTCTACGTCGAACACGACCACCACCTTCATTCGGGCGTGCGCGGCTCGTGCGCTTCCGCCATCCACGCCGGCAATTCCGGCCGCCACGCCCGCCCATCCGGCAGGCGGCGCTCGCCGGCGTTCAGGCGGTCGAGGCGCAGGCTGGCGATGGCGACGCCGTCGGCGCTGGAGTGGCTCTCGCCGGCGCGCAGGTCTCCCGCCAGGAGCTCGCTGCCCGGGTCGAGCGCGGCCCCCTCGTAGGCGACCGCCGCCATGCGGGTCTTGATCTGGCCGCGGCGTTTCATGCGCGAGGTGGTCTCCTGGCCGACGAAGCAGCCCTTCCTGAAGTCGATGCCGTTGAGGAGATCGAAGTTAGCTTCGATGGGGTAGGTGCTGTCGGAACCCCAGTCCGCTGAGCCTGGGACGCTGAGCGAAAGGCGATGGGCGTCGTAGTCGCCGGACGCCGCTCCGCCCGGGGCGGCGAGGCCGTAGCCGCGAAGGCCCAGGTCCGGCAGGCGTGGGTCGGCCAGCCAGCCGGCGAGCGGCGCCTCGACGTCCCAAAGAGCCACGACCGGCAGATCCAGCGGCGCGATCGTCACCCTGGCGCGCAGGCGGTAGATCGTGAGCCGCGCGATCAGAGCGTCGCGATGCTGGGCGGCGCAGTCGAGGCGGCAGCCTTGCTCCGTTCCGATCAGGAACAGGTCGTAGAGCAGCCGCCCTTGCGGCGTCAGCAGGGCCCCGAAGCGGATCTCGCCCTCGGCCAGGGCCTCGACCTCCTGGGTGAGAAGGCCCTGGAGAAAGCTGCGCCAGTCCGGTCCGGCGACGTCGATGAGGGCGCGGTCGGTGAGGGCGGCGTGGCGGGGCATACTGACGATATGGAGCGTCGGCGTCTCGCCGGCAAATGCGGGCGGGACGCCCGCGTTTCGGCGGCCTATACATCGGCCGGATGACGCGCCGGCCGTTTCCGATCCTCTTCATCGCGCCGAGCCGCATCGGCGACGCCGTCCTGGCTTCGGGGCTCGTCAAAGCGCTGGTTGATAATGTGCCGGACGCCGTCTTCACCTTCGTCGGCAGCGAGCTCACCGCGCCGCTGTTCGCCGAGACGCCGGGCGCCGAACGGGTGATGGTCATGGAGAAGCGACCGTTTGCGGGTCACTGGCTGGCGCTTTGGAACGAGGTCCGGAATCGCAACTGGGGCCTGATCGTCGACCTGCGCGGCTCGGGCGTCTCAAGCCTGTTGCGGCGCTCGCGCCGGGCCGTCCATCGGCCATCCGGGAAAATCGAGTCCAAGGTGATTGAGGCGGCCAGGCTGCTGAGCCTGGCGGATGATCCGCCGGCGCCGCACCTCTTCACCAGCGCCGACACCGAAGCCCACGCGGCCAAGCTCACGGCCGGCCAGGGGCCGATCCTGGCCATCGCTCCGGCCGCCAACTGGATGGGCAAGGCCTGGCCTGCGGAGCGCTTCGCCGCGGTGGCCCGCGGATTGATCGGCCGCGGCGGAGCCCTGGAGGGCGGGCGGCTGATGGTGCTGGGCGTCTGGCGCGACCGCGAGGCGACCAACCAGGTCAAGGCCGTCGCGCCGAGCGAGCGCCAGATCGACCTCGTCGGCTCGGAGAGCTTGCTGACGGTCTACGCCGCCCTGAAGCGCGCGCGGCTCTTCATCGGCAACGATTCGGGGGCGATGCACCTGGCGGCGGCGGCCGGTGCGCCGACGCTCGGTCTGTTCGGCCCCTCGGACGACCGGCTCTACGCGCCTTGGGGCCCGAGGGCGCGCGCCTTGCGCGGCCCGCGGCCGTTCGAGGCCTTCCTCGCCATCGATCCCGGCCTCAATCAGCAGGTGCGCCACATGTCCGACCTCATTGTGGGCGAGGTGCTGGCCGAGGCCGAAGCCCTGATCCGAGACACCGCGCCGGAGACCGTGCATGCCTGAAACCTTCGACCTGATCGTCCGCGGCGGCGAGGTCGTTAACCACGCCGGCCGCGGATTTGCGGATGTCGGCGTCAGAGCCGGCAAGATCGCCGCCGTCGGCGACCTCGCCCAGGCCTCGGCCGGCGAGGTGATCGATGCGCGCGGCCTGACCGTCATGCCGGGCGTCATCGATAGCCAGGTCCACTTCCGCGAGCCGGGCCTGGAGTGGAAAGAGGATCTGGAAACCGGCTCGCGCTGCGCCGTGCTCGGTGGGGTGACGGCGGTGTTCGAGATGCCCAACACCGAACCGACCACCACTGACGCCGACGCCCTGGCCGACAAGCTGGAGCGGGCGCGCGGGCGCATGCATTGCGACCACGCATTCTATGTCGGCGGCACGCATGAGAACGCGCGGTTCCTGGGCGAGCTGGAGCGCCTACCCGGTTGTTGTGGGGTGAAGGTGTTCATGGGCGCCTCGACGGGCTCCCTGCTGGTGCCGGACGACGAGGGCGTGGCCGCCGTGCTGCGCCACATCAACCGACGCGGAACCTTCCATTCCGAGGATGAGTACCGGCTGGCCGAGCGCCGGCCTTTGGCGCGGACGGGCGACTGGACCAGCCACCCCGAAGTGCGCGACGCGGAGTCGGCGATCCGCTCGACGCATCGACTGGTGGGCCTGGCCCGCGCGCTGGGCAAACGCATCCACGTGCTGCACGTGACCACCGCCGAAGAGATCGCGTTCCTCGCCGAGCACAAGGACGTGGCCAGTGTCGAGCTGACGCCGCAGCACCTGACTCTCACCGGGCCTGAAGCCTATGAGCGGCTGCATGGCTTCGCCCAGATGAACCCGCCGATCCGCGAGGCGCGGCACCAGGCTGGCCTGTGGCGTGGGATCGAGATGGGCGTCGCCGACGTGCTCGGCTCCGACCACGCGCCGCACACACGGGAGGAGAAGGCCCGACCCTATCCGGCCTCGCCGTCCGGCATGCCCGGGGTGCAGACCCTGCTGCCGGTGATGTTGACCCACGTGGCCGAGGGACGGCTGACCCTCGAGCGGCTCGTCGATCTGACCAGCCACGGCCCGCAGCGGATTTTCGGCATGGCCGACAAGGGCCGCATGGCCGAGGGCTTCGACGCCGACTTGACGATCGTCGATCTCGCGGCGCGACGCACCCTCAAGCACGAGAATATGGCCACCCGCAGCGGCTGGACGCCGTTCGACGGCATGCAGGTGCGGGGTTGGCCGGTGGCGACGGTGATCCGCGGCGTCGCCGTCATGCGCGAGGACGAGATCGTCGCCCCAGGGCTCGGCGCTCCGGTGCGGTTCCTGGAGACGCTGCCTACCTCGTAGCGCCGGCGCTACGCTCACACCTTGCGGTCGTTCGGGCCGCCTCCCCCACGGAAGGGGAGGAAGACCCTCAGCGACGTCAGCTCTTGGTCGCGTTGTGCGGCAGGGTGCAGCCGCCGCCGATGCCCTTGGCCTCGGCGCAGACCAGGGGACTCTTCGGTTTGATCGGGTTCATGGTGTAGGAGACCATGTAGCCGGGCAGGCCGTCGGAGCAGCCGACCTCGATATAGCCGGTCTGGTCCGCGGCCACCCCGACCACGCGCGTTTCCGACACCTGGCAGGTGTTCTTACCAAGCGCCTTGAGATCGTCGGTCAGCTTGCCGTAGGAGGCGGCCGGCTTGTTCAGGGTGCAGCGGTAGCCCATCAGTTCGGAGTGGGCGCAGTCGTAGACGACTCCACCCGCGCCGCTGGCCGGAAACACGGCGACGGCGCCATCCGGCCGATTGGAACAGACCAGCTCGACCACTTCCTTACCCTGCTCGGCGACATCGAACGGGCCGTAGCCCGAAACCGTGCAGTCAAAACCGGCCTTCTTGGCCAACTCGGAATAGAGGCCGTTCTGTTCGGTCTTGGCCTGGCGGGTGTCGGTGAGCTTGCAGCCGCCAGCAATTCCCTCCGCCTCGATGCAAGGGATGGCCTTGATGAAGGCGCCCTTGGCGTCGGACTGGAGCACGAAGCCTTTGCCGTCCTGGCAGGCTACCTCGTAGTAGGTGGCGCCTGTCGAGCCGACGCCAATATAGCCGCGATCCTTGACATCGCAGGGCTTGCCGGAGGCCTTGGTCAGGCGGTCGACGATCGACATCTGGGTCGTGCGGTCGGTTAGCTCGCAGTGCGGATTGGTGTTCGGATCGAAGCCGATACAAGGATCGGCCTGAACCGGCTTGGAGAGGCTCGCCGGTGTGGAAATCTCCAGGATGTAGCCCGGCGCGCCCTCATGGCAGGCGATCTCGAAGTAGAC
>Ga0302317_10000687_pt1 | contig 27136 bp, 25 predicted proteins | sample III_Palsa_N3_3_FD_200450 | JGI IMG/M metagenome (GOLD analysis project Ga0302317, IMG submission 200450) | Peat permafrost microbial communities from Stordalen Mire near Abisko, Sweden - III_Palsa_N3_3 | ecosystem: Environmental > Terrestrial > Soil > Palsa > Peat permafrost | place: Sweden...
GAACCGGTGACGTTCACGAAGCAAGTGAACTGATCCGCCAGGATCACGTTCCCCTTGGGGAAACTGATCCGCCAGGATCACGTTCCCCTTGGGGAAACTGATCCGCCAGGATCACGTTCCCCTTGGGGAACTGATCGGGTTCGTCCCGTCCTGAAAGGCCCGCAGCCTCGGCTCGCGGGCCTTTTTCGTTGCGGGGCATGGGTGTTTCCCCGCTGCCCACGATGCCTCGGCGGTCGCAGGATGCGGCAAACACGACAAGACTGGAGACGAACGATGACCACGATCGCTGCCGAACCGCTGGGCCGGCCCGCATTGCCCGACAGCGCCGCCGACGCCGTCTACCGCAAGGTCGCTGTGCGGCTGATCCCGCTGCTGTTCCTGTGCTACATCGCGGCCTACCTCGACCGCGTCAATGTCGCCTTCGCGAAGCTGCAGATGCAGCAGGCGCTGGGCCTGAGCGAGTCGGTCTACGGCGTGGGCGCGGGCATCTTCTTCATCGGCTACTTCATCTTCGAGATCCCCAGCAACGTGATGCTGCACAAGGTCGGCGCCGGGCGCTGGATCGCGCGCATCATGGTCACGTGGGCGATCCTGTCGGCCGCGATGATGTTCGTGAGTTCGGCGACGAGCTTCTACATCGTGCGCTTCCTGCTGGGCGTGGCCGAGGCCGGCTTCTTCCCCGGCATCATCCTGTACCTCACGTATTGGTTCCCCGCCGCGCGGCGCGGGCGCGCGACCTCGCTGTTCCTGGCCGCGATCGCGGTGGCCGGGCTGATCGGCAATCCGATCTCGGGCTGGATCATGCATTCGCTGAGCGGCGTGAGCGGCCTGCAGGGCTGGCAGTGGCTGTTCGTGCTGGAAGCCGTGCCGTCGCTGGTGCTGGGCGTGCTGGCCTGGTTCTGGCTGGAGGATCGCGTGAAGAACGCGCAGTGGCTGACGCCGCAGGAGCGCGACCTGATCGCGCGCGACATCGCCGCCGAGGAGTCGCACAAGGAAGACGGCAGCCTGGGCCGCGTGTTGTCCGACGGCAAGATCTGGCTGTGCGCGTTCATCTACTTCGCGATCGTGTCAGGCCTGTACGGCGTGACGTTCTGGCTGCCCACCATCATCAAGGAACTCGGCGTGGCCGACCCGCTGCAGGTGGGCCTGATCGGCGCCGTGCCATGGGCGTTCGGCATCGCCGCGATGTACCTGATGGCGCGCAGCGCCGACCGGCGCCACGAGTACCGTTGGCACACCGCGGTGTCGTGCGTGGCCAGCGCGGTGGGCCTGGTGATCAGCGTCGCCTTCCACGCCGACGCGCTGCTGGCCATGACCGGGCTGACGATCGCCGCGATGGGCATCATGTCCGCGCTGCCGATCTTCTGGAGCAATCCGACCGCCCTCATCGGCGGCACGGCCGCGGCGATGGGCATCGCGTTCATCAACTCGGTGGGCAACCTCGCGGGCTTCGCGATCCCGCTGATCATCGGCGTGATCAAGGACAGGACGCACTCCACCGACACCGGCCTGCACATGCTGGCCGTGCTGATGATCCTGGGCGCGATCGCGGTGCTGATCCTGAAGAAGCCCGCGGCGCGCTGACCACAGCTCGGGTCTGCGACTATGGTGCTCGGCGGGAAGCACGGCAGAATGGCGGCATCGCGAACCTCGCGCGCCCCCACGCGCAACTCCAGACCATGCTGGCCTTCCCCGACGTGCAGGGCACCCGCCCTGAAGCCGACGCCCGCGATTTCGTCACGGTGCTCGCCCCACGCCACTACCAGGAAGTCGCCGTGGCGGCCTACGAGGACGCCGAGCTGCTGCTCTCCGCGATCCTGCCCGACGCGCGCATCGAGCACGTGGGCTCGTCCGCCATCCCCGGCGCGTACTCGCGCGGCGGCGTCGACATCTGCGTGGCCGCGCCGCGCGACGCGTTCGACGAAGCGCTGGGCGTGCTGTGCGAGGCCGGCTACGTGCAGCGATCGCTGGACGACGGCGACCATCGCCGTGCCACGCTGGCCGCGGCGCACGGCGACGTGCCGCTGACGCTGCGCCTGATCGAGTCGGGCTCTGCGCACGAATCGCTGATGCGCCTGCGCGATGCGCTGCGCGCCGATCCGACGCTGCTGGCGCGCTACAACGCGATCAAGATCGAGGCCGGCCCGCTGGGCACCTCGGCCTACGCGGACGCCAAGGCCGCGTTCTTCGCGGACGTTCTCGCGCGCTAACCACGCTGCACGCGCTGGATCTTCGGCTCGCCTGGCGCGAACGCCGCCACCAGTTGCGCCATCACGGCCTCGGCGCGCGCCGAGTTGTCGGCGCCCACGTTGCACACGTAGACGTCCGCCGTCACGCCGCGCAGTTCGGGCCACGTGTGCACCGCGAGGTGCGACTCCACCAGCAGCACGACGCCGGTGACGCCCTGCGGCTGGCCGTCGTCGCCGACGAACGGATGGAACAGGCTGCCGACCGCGCGCAGCCCCGCGCGCGCGATCGCGTCCAGGCACAGCGCGCGCAGGGCGTCGGCGTCGGCCAGCGGGGTGTCGCCGCTGCAGTCCTGCAGGTCGGCGATCAGGTGGAGTCCGTGCATCGTGGGAAGTGGTCGCGCACCGCTCGTGCGCCCCGCAATGGTAGGGCAGTCCGCAGGTCGCCTCGAAATGGCACGCCATCGCTTCCCACTTGCCGCGGCACGGGGACGGCGCCGCCGTTAAAATTAGGCAGTGCACGACCTCAACGCCGATCTCCACAGCCATTCGACCGCTTCCGACGGAACGCTCAGCGCCGCCGCGCTCGCCGCACGCGCGAAGGCCAACGGCGTCGAGCTGTGGGCGCTGACCGACCACGACGAACTCAGCGGCCTGCCCGCCGCCCGCGCTGCCGCGCAAGGCGCGGGGCTCGCCTTCGTCGACGGCATCGAGATCTCGGTCACCTTCGCCGGCACCACGGTGCACATCGTCGGACTCGGCATCGACCCGTCCAACGACGAACTGCTGGCCGGCATCGCCGGCGTGCGCAGCGGCCGCGAGCTGCGCGCCAAACAGATGGGCGACGGCCTCGCCATGGTCGGCATCGAGGGCGCCTACGAAGGCGCGATCAAGCTGGCGCCGAATCCGAACCTCGTGTCGCGCACGCACTTCGGCCGCTTCCTCATCGCCAGCGGCGTCGCGCCCGACATGCACGCCGTCTTCCGCCGCTACCTCACCGAGGGCAAGCCGGGCTACGTCGAGCATCGCTGGGCCAGGCTGGGCGACGCCGTGCGCTGGATCCGCGCGGCCGGCGGCATCGCCGTGATCGCGCATCCGGGCCGCTACAAGTTCACGCCGACCGAGGAGTACGCGCTGTTCTCGGAGTTCCAGGCACATGGCGGCGAAGGCGTCGAGGTCGTGACCGGCAGCCATCACGCCGGCGACATCGTCAAGTACACCGAGACGGCGCTCGAGTTCGGCCTGCTCGCCTCGCGCGGCAGCGATTTCCACGATCCCGACGAGAGCCGGCTGGACCTCGGCCTGCTGCCCGGACAGCTGCAGCTCTCGCCACGGCTGACGCCCGTGTGGTCGCGCTGGACCGCGGCGGAGCTGCGCGCGCAACCGCTGCAGGGCGTGCTGCCCGAATAGACGCTGTCATCGCGCGGACGCGCGCGCGCTGAGACAATGCGCACATGGCCCAGTTCTTCGAAGTCCATCCCGACAACCCGCAGATCCGCCTGCTGCGCCAGGCGGCGCAGATCCTGCACGACGGCGGGCTCGCGGCGGTGCCCACCGATTCGAGCTACGCGTTCGTCTGCCACCTCGACGACAAGGACGCCGTCGAGAAGCTGCGCCGCGTGCGCGGCGTCGACGACAAGCACCACCTCACGCTGCTGTGCCGCGACCTCTCGGAGCTCGCCACCTACGCGCGCGTCGACAACCGCCAGTACCGCATGCTGAAGGCGGCGACGCCGGGCCCGTTCACGTTCATCCTCGACGCGACCAAGGAAGTGCCGCGCCGCGTGTCGCATCCGTCGCGCCGCACCATCGGCCTGCGCGTGCCCGACCACAAGGTGCTGCAGGCGCTGCTCGAGGAACTCGGCCAGCCGCTGCTCGCGACCACGCTGATCCCGCCCGGCGAGACGCAGCCGATGAACGACACCGAGGAGATCCGCAAGCGCTTCGAGAAGAGCATCCAGGCCATCGTGTGTGCGGGCGCGTGCCCGATGGAGCCGACCACGGTCGTCGACCTGAGCGGCCCCGAGCCGGTGCTGGTGCGCGAAGGCCGCGGCGATCCGGCGCTGCTAGGGCTCGAAGCGACCGCCTAGACGGCGGCCTTCACGACGATCTCGACCTTCCACTCCGGCTTGGCCAATTTGGCCTCGACCGTCGCGCGCGGCGGCGTGCTGCCGGCGGCGACCCAGGCGTCCCAGGCCGCGTTCATCGCGGGAAAGTCGGCGATGTCGGCCAGGAAGATCTGCGCCATCAGGATGCGCGACTTGTCCGTGCCGGCGCGCGCCAGCAGGGCGTCGATCTGGCGCAGCACGTCGGCGGTCTGGCCTTGCGCGTCGAGGGTGGCGTCGGCGGCCACCTGGCCGGCGAGGTAGGCAACCCCGTTGTGCACCGCCATGTCGGACATGCGGGCACCGACGTCGAATCGTTGGATGTCGCTCATGAAGATCTTTCGTTTGAAGAGGATGGCTTGGCCTTGCTGCCCAGCTTCGACTCGGTGCCGTTGCGCAGCTTGGCGATGTTGGAACGGTGGCGCCAGATCAGCAGCACGCTCATGACGGCCACGAGCGCGACGACCTGCGGATCGCCCACCAGCAGCCACGTGTAGACCGGCGCGAGCACGGCCGTCACCAGCGCGGCGAGCGACGAGTAGCGCGTGACGATCGCGATCAGGAGCCACGTGCCCAGGCTCGCGAGGCCCACCCAGCCGTTCAGCGCCAGCAGCACGCCGGCCGCGGTGGCCACGCCCTTGCCGCCCTGGAAGCGGAAGAACACCGGATACAGATGGCCGAGGAACGCGGCCACGCCGGCCAGCGCGATGGTGGTCTCGACCAGGCCGAAGCGCTGCGACAGCGCGCGCGCCACCAGCACCGCGACGACGCCCTTGAGCGCGTCCAGCAGCAGCGTGAGGATCGCGGCGACCTTGTTGCCGCTGCGCAGCACGTTGGTGGCGCCCGGGTTGCCCGAGCCGTACGAGCGCGGATCGTCCAGGCGCATCGCCTTCGAGACGATGACCGCAAAACTCAGCGACCCGAGCAGGTACGCCAGCACCGCCACACCCACCTGCACCATCCAGAAACTCGCCACCACCGCAGCCTTCGTTGAATTCGACGACCGGAAGTGTATTCGGTGGGTCGGCCCGGCCGGCGCGCTCAGGCGGCCAGGCGTCCCACGGCCGACGGGAACCCCGTGCGGCATGCCCGCCCAGACATCCAGGCGCGCGTCGGTGCCGGCGGCGACGGCCATGGCGACGCAGCGGCGCGAGTCGTCGAGCAGCATCTCGGCGTCGCCGACATGCACGCGGATCGGCGGCAAGCCGGCCAGATCGCCCCACAGCGGGGAAGCGGACGCGTCGGCCGGGTCGTGGTCGCCGAGATACGCGCGCACCAGCTGGACGACCTGCGCGCGCGTGAAATACGGATCGGCGGCGGCGCGGGTGTCCCGGCTCTGCCCGGCCAGCGTCAGGTCGGTGACGGGGCGACAGCACCGCCGCGCCCACCGGCGCAAGCCCCCCCGCCGACGCGGACGCGAGCAGCGCCAGCGCCAGGCCGCCGCCGGCCGAGTCGCCGCTCAACGCGATGCGCCTGGCTCCGCGGGCCAGCATGCCCTCGAAGCAATCGCGCACATCGTGCAGGCCGGACGGGAACGGATGCTCGGGCGCGAGGCGATAGTCGGGCACGAAGGCTTCGGCGCCCGCGCGCCGGGCGATGTGGCCGACGAGATGCCGGAACGCCTGCGCCGAGCCCCAGTTGAACCAGCCACCATGCAGATGCAGGACGGCCGCGCCGGCAAGCGCTCCGGCAGGACGGCAGCACCATCCGGCGATGCCGCCCACCGTATCGGCCTCGTAGCTCACGCCTTCGGGAGCGGCGACGCGGCGCATGAGCGCATCGAACGGCTCGCGCGCGGCGGGGCCTTGCAGCGCGCCCTTGTGCGGCTCGGCCAGCGCAGGCATGGCCGCCGCGACGATGGCGTCCTCGTCGCTCAGCGGGTGGATGGTGGTAAGGGAGGCTGCGGACACGACGGCGACGAGCTCGTCGACTTCGTGCTCTCCGCGGCGAAGACGAAGGCCGCCGTCAAGCGGCGCCGAGCGCCCTGACCTGCTCGACCAGCGCCAGCGGCCGCTGCACCCAGCCCTTCCAGAAGACGAGGAACTCGTCGAGCGGGCAGGCCGGCGAGACGAGCCAGCCCTGGATCTCGTCGCAACCCACCGACGACACCGCGCTCAGCTGCGCCGCCGACTCGACGCCCTCGGCCACGGTGCGCATGTTGAGCGTCAACGCGAGCTGCGAGATCATCTGCACGATGGCACGCGTGTCGATCGAGTTCATCAGCTCGTTGACGAACGCGCGGTCGATCTTGAGCGTGTCGAACGGGAAGCGGCGCAGGTAGGCCAGCGACGAGTAGCCGGTGCCGAAGTCGTCGAGCGCCACGCGCACGCCGAGCGCGCGCAGCGAGTGCAGGCGCTGCAGCGCGCCGTCGACGTCGTCGATGAAGACGGACTCGGTGATCTCGAGCTCGAGCCGGAAGGGATCGAGCCGGCTCGCCTCCAGCGCCTCGCGCACGCAGACGATGAACTCGTCGTCGTGCAGCTGCACCGGCGACACGTTGACCGAGATCGTGAGCCCCGGCATGGACGCCACCGCCACGTGGCAGGCCTCGCGCAGCACCCACATGCCGATCTCGCGGATGACGCCGGATCGCTCGGCGATCGGGATGAACTCGATCGGCGCGACGCTGCCCAGCTGCGGATGGCGCCAGCGCAGCAGCGCCTCGGCGCCGACCACGCGCGACGACTCGATGTCCACCTTGGGCTGCCAGTGCAGCTCGAGCTGGCCGCGCTGCGCGGCCTGGCGCAGCTCCTGCTCGATCATCACGCTGCGGCGATTGCGGTCGCCAAGCTCCGACGAATAGGTCGCGTAGCGCGCGCGCCCGGCCTTCTTCGCGGCGTAGAGCGCGATGTCCGCGTGCACCAGCAGGTCGTCCGCGCTGGCGTCGGCCTCGGTCCAGCGCGCGACGCCGATGCTGGCCGACGCGCGCAATGCGCGGCCGCTGATCTCGACCGGCTCCTCCAGCACGTCGATCAGGCGCTGCGACAGCGCGTCGACGTCCACGTCGACGCCGCCGCCGGCTTCGGCCAGCACCAGCAGCGCGAACTCGTCGCCGCCCAGGCGCGCGACCAGGTCCGGCGTGCGCCGGCACGCGAGCAGGCGCGCGGCCACGGTCTGCAGCAGGCGGTCGCCGGCGGCGTGGCCCAGCGTGTCGTTGACCAGCTTGAAGTGATCGAGATCCAGCGCCAGCAGCGCGACGAGCCGCCGCTGCGCGATCGCCGTGCGCAGCGCGCCGTGCAGCGTGAAGCGGTTGGCCAGGCCGGTCAGCGAGTCGGTGTGCGCGAGATGCTGCAGGCGCTCCTGCGCCATCACCTGCTCGGTGACGTCGGCGATGACGCCGCGCCAGCCGGCGGTGCGGCCGTCGTCGTCGACCAGCCGCTTGCCGTTGATCGACCAGTGGCGCGGGCCGTGCGTGGACGCCGCCGACAGGCGCAGCTCCTTGAACGGGCGCTCGCCATCCATCGCGTCGCGCAGCCGCGAGACGTCGCTGCCGATCCGCGCCAGCAGCTCGAGGAAGGACCGCTCGCGCAGCAGCGCCTCGTCCAGCCCCAGCAGCGTCGCCAGGCGCGGCGAGTGGTGCGCGACGCAGCCGTCCAGGCCGGTCTCCCACAGCGCCTCGGCGGCGTTCTGTTCGAAGTCGTGCAGCAGCACGGCCATCAGGCGTTCCTGGCGCTTGGCCTCCGCCTGCGACTGCAGCAGCGCCGTCGCCTTGCGCGAGGCCTCCAGCGTGCCGAGGATGACGATGCATGCATAGATCGTCTGCAGCACGCCCACCGCCACGAAGATGCGGTCGCCGGTGCGCCAGCAGGCGACGATCCCCGACGACGCGAAGATCACCACGAACACCACCGCCGCCACCGGCAGCGGGCTGAGCACGAAGGCGCCGGCGGCCAGCATGCCGGTGACCAGCGCCGTCACCAGCAACTGCTGCTGCGGCGCCGCGTGCGCAAACCACAGGATCGGCAGCGCGGCCCAGACGATCGCGAGCAGGTTGGCATGCACGTTGGCGTGGCGGATCGCCGCGGGCGAGGCCATGGTGCGCGTGCGATGGCGTCCGCGCCACCAGCCCAGCAACGCGAGGACGCACAGCGCGTAGAGCGTCGCGAGCCACACGAGCATGCCCATCGGCACGTCGTCGCGGTACGCCCAGACCACCAGCGCGCCGTTGCCGATGTTGGCGACCATCGTGTAGGGCGTCAGCCGGACCACCGAGTTCAGGTGCGCCGCGCGGATCTGAGCGGAGTCGCGATCGGCCGCCGTGTAGACGGCCAGCATGCCCGAGCGCCACCAGCCGTCGAGGAGACGGCGGATGAAGGCGGCGACGGGGTGCGCTGGCGTCATGTCCCCTCGGATCTTGTTGGCTTGCACGGCGCGCGTCGGCGCACGGGCCGGGCGGACGAACGTCCCCTTCGACGGGGGCGCGCCATCTCATATCGGCGCGAAACAGGCCCGACTGATGAGTATTTTGTGCCTTTGTGCCGCCCACGTCGCCGTCACGAGTGCCGCACCCGGCTGCACCGCAACGCCGACCCCACGCAACACGCCGGTGACACGCCCGTTGTACGCTGCGCAGATGAGTTCTCTTCCCTCCTCGACTTTCGACGACGACGCGCTGGCCGACGCCCGCAGCCACTGGCACTGGCGCGGCCAGGCGCGCCCCGCATTCGCAGTGGCCACCAAGCCCGGCCAGGAGTCCGTGTGGGACTATCCGCGCCCGCCACGGCTGGAGATCGACCCGCGCGAGATCGTGGTGCGCTGGGGCGATCTCGAGGTCGCGCGCAGCACGCGCACGATCCGTGCGCTCGAGACCGCGCATCCGCCCAGCTTCTACATCCCGCGGGCCGACATCGCGCCTGGCCTGCTCGAACTCGCCGAAGGCACCTCGCTGTGCGAGTGGAAGGGCCCTGCGCGCTACTGGTCGCTGGTGGACGGCCCGCGCCGTCTCGCCAAGGTGGCGTGGAGCTATCCGCATCCGCTGCCCGGCTCGGAGCTGCTGCAGGACGCCGTCGCGTTCTACTGCCACGCGCTCGAATGCCGCGTGGCGGGCGAGCTCGTCGCGCCGCAGCCCGGTGGCTTCTACGGCGGCTGGATCACGCCGGAGCTGGTCGGGCCGTTCAAGGGCGAACCGGGCAGCGAAGGCTGGTGAACGCGCGATGAGAAACGGGGCCCGCGGGCCCCGTCCTTCTCGTTGTTGCGAGGCTTACCAGCCGCCGCCGTCGTCGCTGCCGCCGGACGACATGTCGGAACCGCCGGAGGCGTCGCCGCCCCAGTCGTTGCCGCCGGAGCCGAAGTCGATCGGACGGTTCTCCAGGTCGCTGGCCGCCTGGCCGGAGCCGTTGTCGACGTAGCCGCTGCCGCCCTGGTAGCCGCCGTTGTTGCCGTAGTTCTCGTCGTGGCGGTTGCCTTCGAGCATCTTCTCCAGCAGCATGCCGCCCGCGACACCCGCGCCCGCGGCCAGGCCGGTGCGCAGCAGGCCGCCGCCAGGCGCGGCGCCATAGCCGGGGCCGTATCCGGGCCCGTAGCCGGGTTGCTGCATGCCCGGCTGCATGCCGTAGCCGCCTTGCGGCGCCATGCCGCCGCCGGCCATGTTGTTGGCGATCGCGCGGCGCGACACGGCGCGGAAGATCAGGAAGGCGACGACGGCCAGGCCGACGACCCAGACCCAGCCGGGAATGCCGCTGGACGGCGCCTGCGGCACGACGGCCGGCGCCACGTTCATGCGCGTCGGCGCCGCCTGCGGCAGCACCTGCGTGCCGGCCGCCGGGGCGGCCTGCGCCCGTTGCAACTCCTGCTCGAAGCTGCGGAACTTGGCCGGATCGTTGGTGAACGACAGGGCCGGGTCGAGTTCGCGCGCCCTGCGCGCCTGCGCGGCCGCGTCGACGAACTTCGCGTCGTGCGCCAGGATCTCGGCGTACAGGTAATGCGCCTTCGCGCTCTGCGGCTTGTCGGCGACGACCTCCTGCATCATCGTCTCGGCCTTCGGGAAGTCGCCGGCCTTGACCGCCGCCTGCACGTCGTTGACGGACGGCAGCGCCATCGCGGCCACCGACCACAGGGCGGCAGCACAGGCGGCCACGAACATCATCTTGCGTTTCATCTTCATGTCCTTTCAGACGGGAGAGCCACCGACATCATGCTCTCGTGGAGTCGGCGCTGTCTCGCCGCCTACATGGGGCCGCCCCGGATGGGCATCAAGACCCGTGCGGCGGCCTTTTTTCCGGCGGGATCCCGCGGTGTCAGCAAGCCGCAAGCCCGTGTATCCGAACGCGCGGATTCCGATATCCATTTTTACCTCGCTAGGGGTGGACGCCGGCCAGCGCCAGGCAGACGATTGGCGCACGCCGGTACGGCGGGCTTCAGTCGCAAAGGACGCAACATGGCCAGCAGCAGACACACCATCCCGGGCAGCGAACGTCAGGCGCTGGAAGGCGCCCGGGCGATCGGTCCCGCCCGCCCCGACGAACGCATCGAAGTGACGCTGCGCCTGCGCGCGAAGACGCCGGTCGCGCACGCGCTGGCCGCCAGCGGCGTGGCCGACGACACCCATCCGGGCCAGCGCAAGTACCTCACGCGCGAGCAGTTCGCCGCCGCGCACGGCGCCGACACGCACGACCTGACGAGCATTGCCGCCTTCGCGAAGGCGCACCACCTCGCGGTGGTCGAATCCGACGCCGCCCGCCGCAGCGTCGTGCTGTCGGGCACCACGGCGTCGATGAACGACGCCTTCGGCGTGCAGCTGCAGCAGTACGAGCACGCGTCGGGCACCTATCGCGGGCGCACGGGCACGATCAGCGTGCCCGGCGATCTCGCGGGCGTCGTCGAAGGCGTGTTCGGCCTCGACGACCGCCCCGCCGCCGATGCGCACTTCCAGCGCTACGAATCGCTGCAGGGCATGCGTGCGGTCTCGGCCAAGTCGTTCACGCCGCCCGCGCTCGCCAAGCTGTACGACTTCCCGACCAACGCCGACGGCAGCGGCCAGTGCATCGGCATCATCGAGCTCGGCGGCGGCTACAAGCCGGCCGATCTCAGCACCTATTTCGCATCGCTGGGCATCGCCAACCCGAACGTGAAGGCGGTGCTGGTCGACCACGCGAAGAACCACCCGACGAACTCCAACAGCGCCGACACCGAGGTGATGCTGGACATCGAGGTGGCCGCCGCCATCGCGCCGAAGGCGAACATCGTCGTCTACTTCACGCCCAACACCACGGCGGGCTTCCTCGACGCGATCACCACGGCCGTCCACGACAGCGTCAACAAGCCGTCGGTGATCTCGATCAGCTGGGGCTCCGCCGAGTCGACCTGGACGACGCAGGCGATGACGCAGTACGACCAGGCGTTCCAGGCGGCCGCGGCGATGGGCGTGACGATCTGCGTGGCCGCGGGCGACAACGGCTCGTCGGACGGCGTGTCCGACGGCAAAGTGCACGTCGACTTCCCGGCCTCCAGCCCCAACGTGCTCGCCTGCGGCGGCACCAAGCTGCTCGCCAGCAGCGCGACGACGATCTCGTCGGAGGTCGTGTGGAACGAAGGCGCCACCACCAGCGCCACCGGCGGCGGCGTCAGCGGCTTCTTCGCGCTGCCGTCGTACCAGGCCACGGCCGGCGTGCCGGTGAGTGCCGGTGCGGGCGGCAAGGCCGGCCGCGGCGTGCCCGACGTCGCCGGCGACGCCGATCCGGCCACCGGCTACGAGGTGCGCGTCGACGGCCAGAACCTGGTCATCGGCGGCACCAGCGCCGTCGCGCCGCTGTGGGCCGGCCTCGTCGCGCTGCTGAACCAGAAGCTGGGCCATCCGGTGGGCCTGCTCAACCCCATGCTGTACGGCTCGCTGGCGGGCAAGGGCACGACGCACGACATCACCAGCGGCAACAACGGCAGCTACAGCGCCAAGGTCGGCTGGGATCCGTGCACGGGCTGGGGCTCGCCGGACGGCGCGAAGCTGTTGACGGCGCTCGGCACCTGAGCCAGCTGCGTCGTCGCGCGCGCGGCCCCGCGCGTGCGCGACCCTGACCCTGAAAGAACGACGCCCCGGTCGCTCGCGCGCCGGGGCGTCGTCGTTGCGGCACGCGGCCGCGACGCACCAGGCAGCAGGATCAGAAGCGATAGGTGGCGCCAACCGCGATGGCACGACCCGTCGGGTCGGCATAGCGGCCGTCGTACCCGACCTGGTTGCCGCCCACGATCTTGAGCGACAACGGCGGCTTCGTATTGAAGATGTTGTTGAGGCCGAGCGTGAGGCGGAAGTTCTTCGAGTAGTCCCAGCGCGTCTGCCAATCGGCGATCGTGTACGAAGAGACACGGCCGTTGTAGGCCACGCCGTTGCCTTCCGATCCATCGGGCAGGAGTTGCACCACGTTGCCCGAGTCTGCGGTGAAGGCCTGGTCGGCGTAGCCCGACTTGTAGTTCACGCTCAACGTGTTCGTCCAGTCGCCGGTCTGCAGCCCCAGCGTCAGGCGGACCATGTCGCGGAACACGACGTTGTTGTCGCCGCCGAAGCGCCCGAGGTCGGTCTGAGTGCCGCCAGGAAGCGTGTAGTCGGCCTTGAGCATGTGCGTGCCGCTCAGGTCGGCCGAGAGCTTGCCGAACGAGGTGACCTGGCTCAGGTTGATTTCCCAGTCGAGGCCCTGGTAGTTGGCGCTGCCCGCATTGAACGGCTTCTGGAGGAGGGCCAGCGTGGGATAGCCGGCGGGATCCTGGTAGGGGATCACGAACAGGCTGCTCAGCGCCGCGGCGTTGGCGAACGCGTAGCCTTCAGGCATGCCCGACAGGATCTGGTTCTTGAGCTTCACGCCCCAATAATCGAGGCCGACCGAGAAGGTCTTGGCGGGCTCGAAGCGGCCGCCCAAGGTCCACTGTTGCGACGTCTCGGCCTTCAGGCCCGCGGAGCCCTTCGCCGGATTGCCGGCCGAGATGAGGTCCCACTGATCGGGATCCGTACCGTTCGCTATACAGGTGGGGCTGGTCGGGAAGGGGCAGACATAGGAGCCCGAGGTGTTGGTGCTGAAGGCCAGCGGCGCGGCGATCTGGTTGACCGACGGCGCCTTGAAACCCGTGCCCACGGAACCGCGCAGCATCAGGCTGTCCACCGGCTCGGTGCGGAAGCTCAGCTTGAACGTCGGGTGGCTGAAGCTGTTGCCCTCGCTCTCCGCAGGCAGCGGCGTCAGGTCGTTGGCGACCTGCGTGAAGGGCATGTCGTTGCGCACGCGGTCGTAGCGGTCGAAGCGAGCGGAGGCCGTGATTTCCGACTTCTTGGCCACCGGCATCAGCAGTTCGACGAACGCGCCGTAGTTGCGGCGGCTGGCCTCCATCGGAACGTAGCCGTAGAAGCCACCGACGGCGTAGTCGGTCGCGTTGGCCTCGGCCGCGGTGCCGTTGCCGAACTCCGCCAGGCTGCTGGTGTCCTGCGTCAGGCGCTGGCGCGTGACGTCGACGCCCAAGGCCAGCGAAGACTTGCCGCCCGGCAAATCGAACAGGTCCCGGGACGCGTGCAGGTTGAGCACGTCCTGCGAGATGTTGGTCTTCAGGAAGGTGCCGCTCAGCAGTGCCGGCGCGAGGGTCTGTCCCGGGATCGGCACGAGGGGGTCGTAGGCGCCGGTCGAGATCAGGTTGACGAACTTGTTGAAGTCGAGGTAGCCGCCGTCGAGCTTGTCCTGGTCCTGGTTCGACGAGAGCGTCAGGCTGGCGTTGTAGTCCCAGTCCATCGCGCTGCCTTCGGCGCCCAGCACGTAGTGATGGGACGTCGTCGCCCACTCGTCGGTGCGGTCCCCGGCTTCGAAGGCGCGGTAGCGCATCTGGCCACCGGTGCTGGTGTCGCCGGTGGCGGTCTGGTAGGGAACGACATACTTCTGCCACAGGATGTTGAGCGGCTGGCCGGGCAGGTCATCGCTGCCCAGGCCCATCGGCTGCGCCGGCGGCGCGAACGCGGCCGTCATGTCGAACTTCGACCACATCGCCTCGGCGAACAGCGTGGTGTCCGCATTGAGCTTGAAATGGTCGGTCACGTAGACGCTGTCGCGCTTGGAACTCGGGATGTCCTGCACCGTCGCCGCGTAGTTGGTGCGGCACTTGTCTCCCGAAACGAACACGGCGGGATTCGTGCCGCAGTTGTTGTTCAGGTTGTAGTAAGGGTTGAACGACGCGCCGCTGTCGAGGTAGACGTTGCCCGGCAGCGAATTGCTGGAAGTCTGGTCGAGGACGGCCGGCTGGCCATTGATCGTCAAGTCGATCAGGCCACCGCGCCGGGACACGGCGCGCTGGCTGGCCATCAGCTGGTTCTGCACGTCGTGGCTGTAGGACAGCAGCAGGTTGTTGCCGTCCTTGTCGAAGTCGCCGAAGCCCTTGCTGATGCCCGCGCTCCATTTGCTGCCACCGGCCTGCGTCGGGCGCGAGCCGTTGAAGGACACCGCGCCATCGGTCTGGTTCTTCTTGGTGATGAAGTTCACGACGCCGGCGATGGCGTCGGAGCCGTAGAGTGCCGAGGCACCGTCGGTCAGCACTTCGACCCGCTCGATCGCGTCGAGCGGAAGGCTTTCGAGGTTGACGGAACCATCCGCCCCGGAGGCGCCGAAGCCGCCGAAGGGGGCGACGCGCCGGCCATTGAGCAGCACCAGCGTGTACTTCTGGTCGAGGCCGTGGATGGCCGCCGTGGTGGTGCCGTTGCCGTTGCCGTTGACCGAACTCGAGGATTGCTGGAAGTTGCCCCCGGTCATCGCCGGCAGCTTCTGGATCAGCTCGGTGATCGACAGTGCGCCGGTCTTGTCGATGGCGTCGCGCGAGATGACGGTGACAGGCAGCGCGCCTTCGGCTTCGATGCGGCGGATCGCGGAGCCGGTGATCTCGACGCGTTGCGTGGAATCGGTGTCGGTGTTCTGGGCCCATGCGTTGGCGGCGCAGGCGGCGAGCAATGCAGTGCAGATCTTGGTGCGGCTGAACATTGGAGTTCCTTCCTCGTGGAGTGGCGTTTCTTTTCCGGTCTGCCTGGTTGGCGGTGTCCATTTGTTAACAAATCATGACAACCTGGCGCGCGGTGGCCCGATTGTGTTCACCGCGACAACGAACTTTGTTCGCGGAAACCCTGCTGTCAGTTTTTCGCCGCGCGAATTGACTAGACAAGCTTGGACAAGCGTCCCGAACCGCACCGGATCCGGTCGCTATCGCACCTTCAGTTGGCGCACCGCACCGGTTTGGCGCGCAGCTTGTCGATCAACACCTGGGGCTGCATCCCGACCAGGTAGCCGCGGCGTCCGCCGTTGATCAGGATGCGGGGCAACGCGAGGATGGTTTCCTGCACGTACACCGGGACTTCCTTGCGGAATCCGAACGGCGATGTGCCGCCCACCAGGTAGCCGCTGTGGCGTTGCGCCACCTCGGGCTTGCACGGCTCGACGGACTTCGCGCCGATCGCCCGCGCCAGGTTCTTCGTCGACACCGTGCGGTCGCCGTGCATCAGCACCACCAATGGGCGCGCCGCCTCGTCCTGCATCACCAGCGTCTTGACGACCTCGTGCTCGGGCACGCCCAGCTGCGCCGACGATTCCGCCGTGCCGCCGTGGTCGACGTAGTCGTACACATGCTCGGTGAAGGCGACACCCTGCGCGCGCAGCCACTGCGTGGCGGGGGTTTCGCTGACGTGGATCTTGCGGGCCATGGCGGCGATTGTCGCGCGAGCCGCGTTCAGCTTCCAGAAGGCAGGCGCTGCAATCGCCGGTCGAGGGGATTGCCCGTCGGCTGGATACGGTATACCGCATCCGCTGCGCGGCGACCGAAGATCGGCCATGACAACGCAGCGCTTGTTGCGCAGCCATATTTTATCGTTTTACAATAACTTATTGTCGATCGACAGCCAACCAGAACACCCATCTCGGATCCCATGACCCAGCCCGTTCTCGCACCGCCGCGCCTGTCGCCGTCGACGCGCTTCCATCGCACCGCGCGCATCGGCCGCGCGCTCGTGCTGGCCGGCGCCGCGCTGTTCCTGGGCAATGCGCTGGGCACCTGGTTGTTCCCGGACTACGCCGTCCACATCATCAGGAGCCAGACCCACGCCGGCATCATCGGCCCTCTCACGCCGACCACGCGCCTGCTCTACGTGCTGTGGGACATCCCGTCGCTGGCGGTGATCCTGATGGCGCTTTTCCGCCTCTGGCAGTTGTTCGGCGAGTACCTGCAGTCGCGCGTCTTCAGCGCCCGGGCGCTCGCGAGCCTGCGCAGCTTCGCGCGCTGGACGCTGGCGGCGGCCTTCCTGTCGCCGGTCTACCGCGCCGTGCTGTCGGTGCTGGTGACGCTGCAGAACGGGCCCGGCAAGCGCGAACTCACGCTCGACCTGTCCTCGGACGACTACATGACGCTGCTGCTGGGCGTCGTCGTGCTCGCGATCTCCAGCGTGATGGCCGAGGCCGCGCGGATCGCCGAGGACAACGAGGGCTTCGTGTGAAGCGCGCGCAGACATGACCATCGTCGTCAACCTCGACGTGATGCTGGCACGCCGCAAGATGCGCTCGCGCGAGCTCGCCGAACGCGTGGGCATCACCGAGCAGAACATCTCGCTGCTGAAGTCCGGCAAGGTGCGCGGCGTGCGCTTCGACACGCTGGCCGCCATCTGCGAGGTGCTGCAGTGCCAGCCCGGTGACATCCTGGAATACCGGCCCGGTGGCGCGGAGCCCGGCGATGCGTGACTGGGCGACGGCGCGCCGCCGCCGCTGGAGCGCGTCGCGCATCGCCGCGGCGGTCGCGCTGCACGTGCTGGTGCTCGCGTCGCTGAAGCTGGCGATCGATCGCGTCGACATGCCGCGCCGCGGCGCCGATCGCGCGACGACGCTGGTGACCGTCGTCCTGCACGCCGCGCCACCGCCGCCACTGCACGCGTCGCCTCTGCCAAGGCCCGCGCGCCCGCAACAGCGCGCGCCCGCGTCACGCGCGCCCGACCCGCGCCCGCGAGAGGCCGAACCGCAGGCCATCACGCTGCCCGCATCGCCGGCGCCCGCGGTCGCCGCAGCCGCGCCGCCGGCGTCGGCGCCGCAGCCCGATCTCGGGTTCCTCGACGGCGCGGCCACGCGCCAGGCCATTCGCGCGGCCGCACGCGGCCAGACGCTCGCCAGCCAGGGCAACGCGATCACGAGCACCGAGCCGACGTCCACCGAGCGTCTCGCCAGGAGCGTCGAGGCGGCGCACAAGGCCGACTGCATGAAGGACTTGTCCGGCATGGGGCTGCTTGCCGCGCCCGTCATCCTGGCCGCCGAGGCGATGGGCAAGTGCGCCCACAAACTTTGATCGCGACGACGACAACAACGGGATCAGGCGCTGACTTTTCCGCCAGCGCGATCGATTTCCAGCTGCCGCAACACGTTGCGCTGCAGCTTGCCGGTGGTGGTCATCGGCAGCGCCTGCACGAACTCGATGTCCTTGGGCGTCTCGTACGGCGCAAGCCGGCTGCGCACCAGTTGCTGAAGCTCCTCCACCAGCGCCGCATCGGGCACGACGCCGACGGCCGCGACGACGAAGGCCTTGACGACCGCGCCGCGCTCGGCGTCGGGCTTGGGCACGACGGCCACCTGCGCGACAGCCGCGTGGCGCGCGAGGCAGTCCTCGATCTCGGTCGGCCCGATGCGGTAGCCCGAGGACTTGAACTGGTCGTCGCTGCGGCCCTGGTACCAGAGATAGCCCTGGTCGTCCATCACCGCGCGGTCGCCGGTGCGGCACCACGACTCGAACGGCGCGCCGGTGAACTTCGCATACGTCGCGCGTTCGTTGTTCCAGTAGCCGAGGAAGAAGATCGGATCGCGCTGGCCGTGCACGTCGCGCGCATGCACGGCGATGTCGCCCGCGACGCCGCGCGGACACTCGTTGCCGTCCTCGTCGATGACGGCGATGCGATGGCCCGGGTACGGCCGGCCCATGCTGCCGGCGCGCGACGGCCAGCCGGGCACGCGCTTGCCGGAGCGCGTGCGGAACTGGCCGCAGTTGCCGACGACGTAGTTCATCTCGGTCTGGCCGAACATCTCGTTGACGACGATGCCCAGCTTGTCGCGGCAGTACGCGAACACGCCCTCGCCCACCGCCTCGCCGGCGCTCATGATGCATCTCAGCGCCAGCTTCGGATGGCTCGTCCGCGGCTCGGGCGCGACGCGCATCATCGCCTTCAGCGCGGTCGGAAAGAGGAACGTGTGCGTGACGCGGTGGCGTTCCATCAGCTTGAGCGCGAGGTCGGGGTCGAAGCGGGCACGCGACGCGACGATGCTGCGGCCGAAGTACAGCGTGGGCAGCAGCGCGTCCCACAGGCCGCCGGTCCACGCCCAGTCGGCCGGACTCCAGAACGGCCCGTCGCCCTCGAACCAGTTCTGGCTCGCGACGAAGCCGCTGAGGTTGCCGATCAGCGCGCGATGCGGGATCACCGCGCCCTTGGCCGGGCCCGTGGTGCCGCTGGTGTAGATCAGCAGCGCGGGGTCGTCGGCGCGGGTGTCGGTGGCGTCGAACTCGTCGCGCGCCGCGGCCAGCGAGCCGCTCCAGGAGACGTCGCCGGCGCTGTCGGCCGCGCCCGCGCCCATCACCTTGAGCAGCGCGGGACACGCCTCGCGCAAGGCCTCGATCGCCTCGGCCGAGGCCTCGTCGACGATCGCCACCTTGGCGCCGCTGTCGTTGAGCCGCGACTGCAGCGCCTCGGCGCCGAACAGCACCGACAGCGGCACCGCGATCGCGCCCATCTGGAACACGGCCATCAACGCGACGGCGGTCTGCGGGCGCTGCGGCATGACGATCGCGACGCGGTCGCCGCGGGTGACACCGAGTGAGCCCAGCGCGTTGGACAGCCGGCGCGCGTCGCGCTGCAGCGCCGCGTAGGTGAACGGCACGGCTGCATCGTCGCCGCCGTCCTGGATGATCGCGACCGCCCCGGGCGTGGCGCGCGCCCAGCGGTGCAGGCACATCTCGGCGATGTTGAACTTCTCGGGAACCGACCAGCGGAATTCGGCGTGCAGGGTCGCGTAGTGGTCAGTTTTGCTCATCGGCGAAGCTTAATCGCTCGCGGCTGCCAGCGCTTGCAGGGCCTCGCCCGTCACGCGGCAGATGCGCAGGTCGGGCAGCATCGTCGCGCCCATGCGCTGGTAGAAGGCCTGCGCGTCGACGTTCCAGTCCAGCACCGACCATTCGAAGCGGCCGCAGTCGCGCTCGACGGCAATCTGCGCCAGGCGCTGCAGCAGCAGCTTGCCCATGCCGGTGCCGCGCGCCGTCGGCCGCACGAACAGGTCTTCCAGGTACAGGCCCTTGCGGCACAGGTAGGTCGAGAAGTTGCGGAAGTAGAGCGCGAAGCCGATCGGCTCGCCGTCGCGCTCGCCGATCAGGCATTCGCAGGTGGGCTCGTCGCCGAACAGCTCCGCCTCGAGGCGCGCGGGCGTCGCGATGGCGAGATGCTCCAGGTGCTCGTAGATCGCGAGCTCGCGGATCAGCTCCACGATCACGCCGACGTCCGCGCGCGTCGCGGCGCGCACGTTGGCGTCCGGCGCGCCGGAACCCAAGGTCGTCAGCGCGTCGCCCGTGACGCGGCAGACGCGCCAGTCGTCCATCACCGTCGCGCCCATGCGCTTGTAGAAGGCCTGCGCGTCGACGTTCCAGTCCAGCACGCCCCATTCGAACCGGCCGCATCGACGGTCGACGGCGATGCGCGCCAGGCGCTGCAGCAGCCGCCTGCCCATGCCGGTGCCGCGCGCCGCCGGCCGCACGAACAAGTCCTCCAGGTACAGGCCCTTGCGGCACAGGAAGGTCGAGAAGTTGTGGAAGAAGATCGCGAAGGCGACCGTCTCGCCGTCATGCTCGCCGATCAGGCATTCGCAGGCGGACTTGTCGCCGAACAGCTCCGACTCCAGGCGCTCCGGCGTGGCGGTGGCCAGCCGCGCGCGGCCCTCGTGCTCCGCGGCCTCGCGGATCAGCGAGACGATGACGGGAACGTCCTCGCGCGTGGCGAAGCGGACGGTGGCGCGGGGAAGAGTCGTCGTGGTCATGCGGCCATTGTCGCGCGCGGGTCAGCGCGTTGCAGGGATCTCCTCTACAGTCCGCCGATGACTACTTCCTACGTCGAAACACGGCCCGGCCGCACGCGCCTCGTCCCCGTGCGCAACGTGCAGTACCAGCTGCGCGAATGGGGCGACGCCTCGCTCGTCGCGCCGCAGCGACCGCTGCTGGTGCTGACGCACGGCTGGATGGACGTCGGCGCGTCGTTCCAGTTCATCGTCGACGAACTCGCGCGCCTCGAAGGGCCGGTGCGCCACGTCGTCGCGCTCGACTGGCGCGGCTTCGGCGGCAGCACCAGCGGCGGCGCCGACGCGTTCTGGTTCCACGACTATCTCGGCGACCTCGAGACCGTGCTGGACCTGCTCGCGCCCGGCGCGGCCGTCGACCTCGCCGGCCACAGCATGGGCGGCAACGTCGTGATGAGCTACGCCGGCGTGCGCCCGACGCGCATCCGGCGGCTGGTCAACCTCGAAGGCTTCGGCCTGCCCGACACCCGTGCCGACCAGGCGCCCGCGCGCCTCGCGAAATGGCTGGACGAGCTGAAGGAACCGGCGTCGCTGCGCTCGTACGAATCGGTCGGCGAGGTCGCCGCGCGGCTGCGCAAGAACAACCCGCGCCTGTCGGCAGACAAGGCCGCGTGGCTCGCGCCGCACTGGTCGGAACGTCGCGCCGACGGCCGCTGGCACATCCTGGGCGATCCGGCGCACAAGCTCGTCAACCCGGTGCTGTACCGCGTGGAGGAGGTGATGGCCGGCTGGCGCCGCATCTCCGCGCCGGTGCTGTGGGTCGAGGGTGCGAACACCGACGTCACGAAGTTCTGGGGCGACCGCTATCCGCGCGCCGACTTCGAGGCCCGCCTCGCGCAGGTGCCGCACGTCGAGCGCCTGCTGCTGGAGGACTGCGGCCACATGCTGCACCACGACCAGCCCGCGGCCGTCGCGGCGCGCTTGCAGACCTTCCTCGGCTGAAGGCTTCGCGCGACGGGAACGCGGGTTGCTGCGTCCTGCCGGATGCGGCCCTTCCGGCCGCGCAGGAGTTCGTCATGACCAAGATCATTCCGCTCGACCCCGTTCCGGCGCCTCCGCGCGAGGCCGACACCGGCGCCAACCGCGACCCGCTCTCGGGCGAAGTCGGCGCGCACCCCGTGGGCGTAGGCATCGGCGCCGCGGCCGGCGGCATGGCCTTCGGCGCGGCCGTCGGCACCGTCGCCGGCCCGCTGGGCATGGCCGTCGGCGCGCTCGTCGGCGCCGTGGCCGGCGGCCTCGCCGGCAAGGGCGTGGCCGAGGCCATCGACCCGACCGCCGAGGACGCCTACTGGCGCGCCAACTACGCGTCGCGCGCGTACGCGACCCCGCGCGACTCCTACGACGACTGGGGCCCGGCCTATGCGTACGGCGTGGCGCACTACAACCGCAACGCGAGCAAGAACTTCGAGGACGTCGAGGGCGAACTCGAGCGCGGCTGGGAAGAGGCGCGCGGCCAGTCCAGCATGGAGTGGACGCGCGCGCGCCTGGCGGCGTTCGACGCGTGGGAACGCGTGCGGTCGACCGAGGACATGCGACTCTGAGCGAAGGCCGCGGCGTTCAGGGCAGTCGCACCTCGTCGACCATGTCCAGCGCCTCCCGGCTCGGCGCCGGCGTCAGCAGGCTCACGGCGATCAGCAGCGCGAAGCCGACCGGCACGCCGAACAGGCCGGCGGCGATCGGCTGGATGCCCCACCACAGCTGGATCGGGCTCGCGACGCCGAAGGTCTCGCGCACGCCGGGCTGGTTCACGAGCACGTAGTAGAGCGTCAGGCCGAGGCCGCTGACCATGCCGGCGGCCGCGCCCCACTTGTTGGCGCGCTTCCAGAACACCCCCAGCACCAGCGCCGGGAAGAACGCCGATGCCGCGATCGAGAACGCGGCCGACACCAGCAGCAGGATGTCGCCCGGCTTCTGCGCGGTGACGTAGGCGGCGCCGAGCGCGACCATCAGCAGCAGCACCTTCGAGACCGTCACGCGCCGCGTGGCCGGCGCCTCCGGGTCGACGATGCGGAACCACAGGTCGTGCGACAGCGCGTTGGCGATCGTCAGCAGCAGCCCGTCGGCGGTGGACAGCGCCGCCGCCAGCCCGCCCGCGGCGACCAGGCCCGAGATGACGTACGGCAGGCCCGCGATCTCGGGCGTGGCGAGCACGACGATGTCGCCGCCGATCTTCATCTCGCCGAGCTGCAGGATGCCGTCGTGGTTGACGTCGGCCACCTGCAGCAGCGAGCCGTCGACGTGGGCCCAGTTGTTGATCCACGCGGGCAGCTGGTCGAAGCGCGTACCCACCAGGGTATCGAACACCTCCACCTTGATCAGCACCGCGAGCGCGGGCGCGGTGATGTACAGCAGCACGATGAAGAACAGCGACCAGGCGACCGAGACGCGCGCCTCGGCAACAGACGGCGTCGTGTAGAAGCGCGTCAGCACGTGGGGCAGCGACGCGGTGCCCACCATCAGGCAGAACACCAGCGCGATGAAGTTGTGGCGCGAGTCGTCGTAGGCCTTGCGCGCGGCGGCGTCGCCGTGCGGGTCGCCGGCGAACTGCTGCGCGTGCGGCGGCATGCCGGCCAGCGGACGCGCACGTTCCAGGTCGGCGTCGCGCTCGCGCGTCCACGCGTCGCGCGCGGCGTCCGCGTCGCGCGGCACGCGCGCGAGCAGGCGCTCGGCGGCCTGGATGTCGCCCTGCGGCGCGTTGACGGCCTTCAGGTCGGCGATGCGCCGCGCCGCGGCGCGGCGTTCGGCGGCGAGCGCGGCGGGGATGTCGGCCAGGCGCGCGTCGAGCCCGTCGGCACGGGCCTTGAAGATCGCGATCACCTGCTGCTCGGCCGGGTCGGCCTGCAGCCTCTTCTCGGACGCGATCACCTTCTGCAGCTGGTAGCCGTAGGTCGCCTGCGGCAGCACCGTGGCGTGCTGCTTGATCGACAGCCACGCCACCGGCACCACGAAGGCCACCAGCAGCACGATGTATTGCGCCACCTGCGTCCACGTGACGGCGCGCATGCCACCCAGGAACGAGCAGACGAGGATGCCGCCGAGGCCCAGGAACACGCCGACCTCGAACGCGACGCCCGTGATGCGGCTGGTGATCAGGCCGACGCCGTAGATCTGCGCGACGACGTAGAGGAACGAGCACGCGATGGCCGCGACGACGCCGATCACGCGCGTGAGGTTGCCGTCGTAGCGCGCGGCGAGGAAGTCGGGGATCGTGTACTGGCCGAACTTGCGCAGGTAGGGCGCGATCAGCAGCGCCACCAGCACGAAGCCGCCGGTCCAGCCGAGGATGTAGGCGAGGCCGCCGTAGCCGCTCAGGTACAGCGTGCCGGCCATGCCGATGAACGACGCCGCCGACATCCAGTCCGCGCCGGTGGCCATGCCGTTGTACAGCGCGGGCACGCGGCGGCCGGCGACGTAGTACTCGGCCGGGTCGGTGGTGCGGCACAGGATGCCGATGCCCGCATAGAACACGATGGGCCCGACCAGGAACAGGAAACCGATCCAGTGGCGCGGCATGCCCAGGCGCTCCAGCAGCGCCATCACCCCGACGAACGCCAGGAAGGCGAGGCCGAACGCGAGGTAGATCCAGTGCAGGCGGCGGCTGAAGGCGGCGCCGCGCGACGGCGTGAAGCGGCTGCGCGCCGGCGCGAACGTGCGGGTGCGGATCGCCATCAATGCGCCGTGCCGGAGGCGTCGTCCTCCAGCCCGGCCTCGCTCGCGAGCCGCAAGTCGTTGCGCGCCATGCGCCGCGCGTAGACCACCAGCAGCACGACGAAGACGACGATGCCGCCCTGCGCCGCCACCCAGAAGCTGAACGGCCAGCCGAAGAACGGGAAGTCGAGGTCGCGCGCGAACCAGGTGACGACGAAGCCGATCAAGAACCAGGCCACCAGCAGCGCGGCGGTGAGGCGCCGGGTGCGGCGCCAGTGGCTGGCGCGGGCGGCGCTGGCGGACGCGGAAACGGTGGCGGGATCGGACGCGGGCATCGCTGCGCATCATGCCTGCGGCCGCCCCCGCGCCCAAGCGGGCGAACCCGACGCGCCGCCGGCGTGAAAGAATCGCGCGATGAACAGCGTCTCATCTCCGCCGCGGCATCGCGTGCCGATCGCCACCGGCGTCCTGATCGCGATCAACGTCGGTGTCTGGCTGCTGCAGGTCGCCGGCGGCGTATCGCCGACGGGCGCCTCGTCGCGCGCGCTGATCGCCTGGGGCGGCGACGTGCCGCTGCTCACCCTGACCGGCGACACGTGGCGGCTGCTGACGGCCATGTTCCTGCACGGCGGCATCGTCCACCTGGGCCTCAACATGTACGTGCTGGCGTTCACCGCGCCGCTGGTGGAGTACGAATTCGGCACCGCGCGCATGCTGGCCATCTACTTCGCCGGCGGCCTGCTGGCCAGTTGCGCCAGCGTCTTCTGGGCCGAGATGCGTTCGACGCCCGCCAACATGGTCGCGCTGCTGACGGTCAGCGTGGGCGCGTCGGGCGCCGTCATGGCGCTGTTCGGCTCGCTGCTGGCCGGCCTGGTCACGCCCACGCCGCGCTTCGCGCACCTGCCCAAGGAGCGGCAGCCCGGCCTCAACAAGGGACTGATCCAGGCCGTGGTCATCAACATCGGCATGGGCTTCCTGATCAAGGGCGTCGACAACTCCGCGCACGTCGGCGGCCTGCTCGGCGGCATCGCGGTGGGCTTGATGATGGCGGCCGCGCCCGCGGCCACGAGCGCGCGCGACGCGCTGGCACGCTACGCCGCGACGGCCGGCCTGGTGGCCGTCTGCGTGGGCGGGCTGATGCACGGCGCGGACAAGGCGTCGCTGATGCGGTGGCGGCCCGGGTTCAACGTCGAGCTGCAGCTCGGCCATTAGCGCGCCGCGCCGCAACGGCCGCGGCAGCGCCGCGTCCATGCGAAAATCCCCTGCTGCGCGCCGCTCGCGCGCTGAATTTCCCCACCCTGCGCCGCCGCTCGAGCTGGCCGCGCCACGACCAAGATCCCGATCATGGACATCGAACGCATCAACGCCATCGGCAACCTCATTGCCGACCTCAGCGAGCGCACCACCGCGCTCAGGGGGTATCTTTGACTACGACCGCAAGTCGCATCGACTGACGGAAGTCAACGCCACGATGGAGAACCCGGCCATCTGGAACGATCCGAAGCGGGCCCAGGAGCTCGGCCGCGAGAAGCGGTCCCTGGAGGAGGTCGTCAACACGATCGACCACCTGACGAGCAACCTGTCGGACAACACCGAGTTGTACGACATGACCAAGGAAGAAGGCGACATGGCCGGCCTGGCCGCCATCGAGGCCGACGCCGCCAAGCTGGGCGAGATCGTCGAGGGCCTCGAGTTCCGCCGCATGTTCTCCAACCCGGCCGATCCACTCAACTGCTTCCTGGACATCCAGGCCGGCGCCGGCGGCACCGAGGCCTGCGACTGGGCGTCGATGCTGCTGCGCCAGTACCTCAAGTACTGCGAGCGCAAGGGCTTCAAGCCCGAGGTGATGGAAGAGTCCGAGGGCGACGTCGCCGGCATCAAGAGCGCCACGATCAAGATCGAGGGCGAGTACGCGTTCGGCCACCTGCGCACCGAGACCGGCGTGCACCGCCTGGTGCGCAAGAGCCCGTTCGACTCGTCGGGCGGCCGCCACACGTCGTTCGCGTCGGTGTTCGTCTATCCCGAAGTCGACGACTCGATCGAGATCGAGATCAACCCGGCCGACGTGCGCGTGGACACCTACCGCGCGTCCGGCGCCGGCGGCCAGCACATCAACAAGACCGATTCGGCCGTGCGACTCACGCACATCCCGACCGGCATCGTCGTGCAGTGCCAGAACGACCGCTCGCAGCACCGCAACCGCGACGAGGCCTGGCAGATGCTGCGCTCGCGGATGTACGAGCACGAGATGCGCAAGCGCATGGAACAGCAGCAGGCCCTCGAGGCCACCAAGACCGACGTGGGCTGGGGCCACCAGATCCGTTCGTACGTGCTGGACCAGAGCCGCATCAAGGACCTGCGCACCAACGTCGAGACCTCGGCCACCCAGAAGGTGCTCGACGGCGACCTCGACCAGTTCATCGCGGCCAGCCTCAAGCAGGGCCTGTGATCTTTCGCGGCGCGTGGCCACGAGCCGCGCGCCGTTTTCGAATTCGTCTCAATCCAAACAGAAGGAAGAAGCCATGCGCGAAGGCTCTCCCGCACTCGTCCGTCGTGAAGACTACATGGCGCCCGCCTACTGGGTGCGCACCGTCGACCTGACGTTCGACCTCGACCCCGCCAAGACCATCGTCGCCTCCAGGCTGGCGATCGAGCGCAACACCGAGCGTGCGGCCGAGCCGCTGCGCCTGGACGGCGAAGGCCTCAACCTGCTGCGCGTGCTGGTCGACGGACAGAGCGTCTCGTTCCGCCACGAGGACGGCCAGTTGGTGATCGACGCGCCGGCCGCGGATGCGTTCACGCTCGAGATCCGCAACACGGTCTGCCCCGAGAAGAACACCGAGCTGTCGGGCCTGTACACGTCCAACGGCGGCTTCTTCACGCAGTGCGAGGCGCAGGGCTTCCGCCGCATCACCTACTTCTTCGATCGCCCCGACGTGATGGCGATCTACACCGTCACGCTGCGCGCCGACAAGGCGAAGTACCCGGTACTGCTGTCCAACGGCAACCTGGCCGAACAGGGCACGCTGGACAACGGCCGCCATTTCGCGCGCTGGAACGACCCGTTCCCCAAGCCCTCGTACCTGTTCGCGCTGGTGGCCGCCGACCTGGTCGCGCGCGAGCAGCGCGTCACCAGCCGCGCCGGCAAGGAGCACCTGCTGCAGGTGTT
>Ga0302317_10000697_pt1 | contig 26968 bp, 21 predicted proteins | sample III_Palsa_N3_3_FD_200450 | JGI IMG/M metagenome (GOLD analysis project Ga0302317, IMG submission 200450) | Peat permafrost microbial communities from Stordalen Mire near Abisko, Sweden - III_Palsa_N3_3 | ecosystem: Environmental > Terrestrial > Soil > Palsa > Peat permafrost | place: Sweden...
ACGTGCCGACGGCGACGCGCTCAGCTGCCATTTGGATGGCCTTGTCGGCGTCATCGGCGCCAGCCGAGGACACTGCCAGCAGGAGCAGACAACCCAGACCGATCGCGAGAGGACGCTTCATGTTGGTGTGTGAGGGTTTCAAAAGGCGAGCCACAGAAGCAGATAGGTAGAACCGTTGCCCGAGGCATTGCGGCCGAATCCGTCGTAGTTGGCGCTGCCGCCATTGAATTGGTCATACGTGATGTATTGCAGCGAGAGCTTGGTATTGAGCCACGGCAGGTAGTTGGCTTCGACAATCCAGCCTCTCGTGTCCGGGCTGGCGTTGGCGCTCGTGATTACGCCAGGCGCGGGGCCGGCCGGATACAAGCCGCCGTCAGCACTGCCGGTGGTGGCGAAATGACTGATCGATCCGCCCCATTTGCGCCGGAAATAATAAGTTGCGATCACGCGCGTAGTCGTCAACGTATCGGTTGGATTGGTGACCGTGCCTGCTGCAAAACTCGCGTCCAGGCGCATCGATTCGTGGATGTGCGTGGCGGCAATCGTGAGCAGATGCTGATCGCCGATGTACTGGTACTGAAGGTCTTCGGCAAAGTCCCTGAATTCGTTCGCCGGGCCACTCAGCAGCGCCGGCGCGCCGGTGCTGCCGCCGCCCGGATAAAGCTTGAAGGTGGCCCCATAGAGGCCAACCTCGAGATCGTGGCGCCGCCACTGGTACTCATACGCCACGCGCCCGTATGGAGCTGCACCGCTGATCACGTTTGATACCGTGCCATCGAGCGGCCCGGCCGCCCCCGTGATCGGATTGGTGACGCCCTGCTTCGCCGAGCGATAGGCTCCAAACTCTCCATACAGGGCGTCATTCCACATGACATAGGCACTGATGCCGGCCACATCCTGGGCCAGCGCGCCATCAATTTGAGTCGCGGCCAGGGGCGAGACGACTGCATTGCTGCCGGAGTACGGAAAGCCCCATGCCGGGGTGCTGTTCCAAAGGTCCTGGACCGTTGGATTGTTATTGACGCTGATGCCGTAGATCAGGTTGGTTTCCTGCGGCAACACGATGTTATTGGCGAAGCGCAGATCGGTGTTGTCGATGCCGATCGTGCCGGAATCGTTGGCGTAAGTGAGCTGGATCATCGCACCCAGGTGCGGCGCGACCTTGCCCGCATAAAAAAGACTGAACTGCTGCGGAAACCCGGTGGTGCTTGTCTGCGAGTGACCTTTCCCACCGGTCCCATCCGGCAATGGCGAATTGAGCCAGGTATCCGAAATCTGAATCATCACCGACAGTGGCGGCAGATTCGCCAACGACAGCAACTCCTGCTTGGCCGCATCGATGTCACGCACCTGCTTGAGGTTGTCGAGCGTGTAGGCGTTGGCCTTGAACATGCGCCCGAAATGAGTGAGCTCCGGAAATACGGTGTGGCAGGCCTCGCATGCCATGCCGGTCTGTCGTGCAAAACTGGGGACCGCCTGAGCGATCTGCGGTGCCGCGGCGACACTAAGCAGGAGTTGAAGGATCCATGCTCGGCTGATCCGATTCGTCTGCTGCATACGCCTTCGCCATGGGATTGCGAAAACATTTGAGCATTACGAATGCGCCCCGCTCTGTACGCTACCGCACGGCGCGCACCCTAAAAAAGAAAGCCCCGGTAGTACTGGGGAGTAGTTACCGGGGCCAGTCCAAGCACGGTGCGGGTCTCTACGCACCGGGCTCAACCCGCCTAGGGAGGGAAGCGGGGAGTGCATCGCACTCGTTAGGTAAGAGCGCGCCTGGGCGGCTTTAGTTCACACTCTGTTTGTGAATTATCGTTAATTTAGCCCAGGTGATTCAAAGGCTTGGGCGCGTGATTGTAGATGTTGCCTGTCGCCCCGGCGCTACAGAAACGCCCATACCACGCCGATGGAGGCCATCCCCATGTCGTTGGAGTGCGAAACCTCGTAGCGTTCGTATTCCAGGCGGACGCCGATGTCACCCCAGTTGGTTCCGACCCCGGCGCCGTAAGCCACATTGGCCCCGGTGCGGTGGAACCCGAAGCCCGGGGATTGCGCATCGGTGCGCCATTCGGCCAGTCCGACCTTGCCGTAGACATCGACCAGCGGGATGGGCAGAAAGGCCAGCGCAAAGGCACCCACCGCGTTGGTGTCGGCGTAGTTGATGCCATTGAATGCACGGCCAAAATCGATGTAGCTGACTTCGGCCGCCAGCAGATCGATGGGACGGACCCCGACCGCGAACTTGTAACCGGTCTGGCTGCCGTGGGCGTCGAATATCTGCGAATCGTAGTTCTGCTGCGCAGCGCCGAGCGCCCCGCTTAAGTAGAAGCCGTCATCGGCGGCAAAGAGCGGCGCAACTGCGGCGCTGCCGAGCACGGCGCCGGCCAGTACCACGGCATGACGGGCTGCGAAATAACGGGATGACTGCATGTGACCTTCTCAGGAGTGAGTGCCGGCGCGCGGGCCTGGCGGTGCATTAATGACTCACGCGGGCGGCTTGGGTTCCCGCCGGCCGGGTCGTGTCAGTGCGCCTGGTCCCAGTTCAGCCCGCTGCCGACCTCGACCTTGAGCGGCACGGCCAGCTGTGCGGCATCGGCCATGTGAGCCCGCAGTGCGGCGCTCGCCTGCTCGACGCCGTCCTCGCGCACCTCGAGCACCAGTTCATCGTGCACCTGCATGATCAGGCGCGCCGGTACCGGTGAGGCCTGGCACCAGGCCTCGACGCTGATCATGGCGCGCTTGATGATGTCGGCTGCCGTGCCCTGCATGGGGGCATTGATGGCGCTGCGCTCGGCGTACTGTTGCATGGCGCGATTGCGCGAGTTGATCTCGGGCAGATACAGGCGGCGGCCGAACACGGTCTCGACGAAGCCCTCGCGCCGTGCCTGCTCGCGCGTCGCGTCCATGTAGCGGCGCACGCCCGGATAACGCGCGAAGTAGAGTTCGACGTAGCTTTGCGCCGCGCCGCGCGCGATGCCGAGCTGGCGCGCCAGGCCGAAGGCTGACATGCCGTAGATGAGTCCGAAGTTGATGGCCTTGGCGGAGCGGCGCTGATCGCCGGAGACCGCATCGAGCGCTACACCGAAGACCTCCGAGGCGGTGGCCTGGTGAATGTCGCGGTCTTCGGCAAACGCCCGCAGCAGACCCTCATCGCCCGAGAGGTGCGCCATGATGCGCAACTCGATCTGCGAGTAATCGGCCGCCAGCAGCACGAAGCCCGGATCGGCGATGAAGGCCTGGCGGATGCGCCGGCCTTCGGGACTGCGGATTGGAATGTTCTGCAGGTTCGGATCGTTCGAGGACAGCCGGCCGGTGGCGGCCACCGCCTGGTGATAGCTGGTGTGCACGCGGCCGGTCTTCGCATCGATGCGTTCGGGCAGCTTCTCGGTATAGGTCGAGCGCAGTTTGGCGAGCCCGCGGTATTCGAGGATCAGGCGCGGCAGCGGATGATTCTCGGCCAGCTCTTCGAGTACATCTTCCGCGGTCGAGGGCGCTCCTCCAGGACTCTTGCGCAGCACCGGCAGCTGCAGCTTCTCGAACAGGATCTGCTGCAGCTGCTTGGGCGACTCGAGATTGAATACGGTGCCGGCTTCCGTATGAACCAGCGCCTTGATCTCTTCCATGCGGCTGGCGAGCTCGCCGCTCTGGATGCGTAGCATCTCGCGATCGATGCGCACGCCGCGGCGTTCCATCTGTTGCAGGATGGGCACCAGCGGCTGTTCGATGTCGGTGTAGAGCGCCGCGAGTCCAGGTGTGCGCTCGAGTCGAGGCCACAGCGTACGGTGCAGGCGCAGCGTCACATCCGCGTCCTCGGCGGAATATTCCGCGGCGCGCTCGATGCTGACCTGGTTGAAACCGATCTGCTTGGCGCCCTTGCCGGCCACATCCTCGAAATGAATCGTGTCGATGCCGAGATAGTGTTTCGCGTTCGAGTCCATGTCGTGGCGCGTGGCTGTGCTGTTGAGCACATAGGATTCGAGCATGGTGTCGTAGCGCTGGCCGCGCAGGGCGATGCCGTAGTTTTCGAGCACGTGGATGTCGAATTTCAGATGCTGACCGAGCTTGGCGCGGTCGGGATCTTCGAGCAGCGGCTTGAGCTGTTCGAGTACGCGCGCGCGCTCGAGCTGCGGCGGCACGCCAGCGTAGTCGTGACCCAGCGGCACGTAGGCGGCCACGCCCGGTTCGATGCAGAAGGACAGCCCGACGATCTCGGTGTTCATGTAGTCGAGACTGGTGGTCTCGGTATCGAAAGCGAAAACTTCCGCGTTGTTCAGTGCCCGGCACCAGCGGTCGAGGCTTTCCTGGTCCAGCACGGTCTCGTACTGCCGCGGAATGGCCGCCAATGCGGCGGCATCGGGGTCATCCGGCACGGCCAGCGTTACTTCCACGGCCACCGCGACGCTGCCGGCATCGCCGCCCGCTGTGCCTTCCGACACCGTGGTCGTGACGGCGGTTGCGGAGGCACCCGCTTCCAGCTGTGCAAGCAAGGTGCGCAGTTCGAGCGCCGCATAGATGGCGCGCAATTGGGCGGTATCGACCGCGCGGCGCGTGAGATCCGCGGTGTCGAGCGGTAGTTCGAGATCGGTGCGGATGGTGGCGAGCTGGCGCGATAACGACAGCATCGTCAGCCCCGCGCGCAGATTCTCGCCCACCTTGCCGGTGATCTCGGCGGCATGCTCGAGCAGCCCATCGATGGTGCCGTAGGCATTGAGCCACTTGGCCGCGGTTTTAGGTCCCACCTTGTCGATGCCCGGGATGTTGTCGGAGCTGTCGCCCACCAGCGCCAGGTAATCGATGATCTGCTCGGGGAAGACATCGAACTTTGTTTTGACCCCGGCGCGGTCGAGCACCGTGCCGCTCATGGTGTTGATCAGCGTGATGTGCTCGTTGACCAGCTGCGCCATGTCCTTGTCGCCGGTAGAGATCAGCACGGTCTGACCGGCCGCGGCGGCGCGGCAGGCCAACGTGCCGATCACATCGTCAGCCTCGACCCCATCGATGCGAAGCACTGGCAGGCCCAGCGCCTCCACTGCCGACAGCAGCGGCTGCGTCTGCGAGCGCAGATCGTCGGGCATGGGCGGGCGATTGGCCTTGTACTCGGCAAACAGCTCATCGCGAAAAGTCTTGCCGGGGGCGTCGAACACCACGCCGATGTGCGGCGGCGCGAAGTCACGCAGGAACTTCGACAGCATGTTCAGCACACCGAGCACGGCGCCGGTGGGCGCGCCCTTCGAGTTCGTCAGCGGCGGCAGCGCAAAGAAGGCTCTATATAGATAGGACGAGCCATCGATCAGCACCAGGTCTGGACGTTCGGGCAGGGGCATGGCGCGGCCGCAACGCTTACGCGGGCGGTGTCGAGTCGCTGGTCGGTGGAGAGGCGTCGTTCGGCGACGTATCGGGAGTGACGGGCGCGCCGGGCGCGCCGGGCGTGTCGGTCGCGTCGGGCGTCGGGTTCGAGGGCGTCGCGGGCACGCGGGTCTTCTGCTGTTTCGGCAGGAACAGCGGCCCTTTCTGACCGCAGCCGCTTAAAGTCCCGCCGAGTGCGATCGCGCCCACTGCGATCGCGCCGCTCAGTGCGAGCGCGAGCAGCGTCCTGCGCCGCGAGGTCTGGCGGTCAGTCATACCGGGGTCGGCAGGGGCATCGGGCGACCCTCGCGCAGCGCCAGCCAGCCGCGCGCGACGCGATAGATGATCCACAGACCGGTCAACCCCAGGCCGATGAACAGGATCACGAATCCAATGAGCACCAGCATCATGGGTATCGATATCAGTGAGGTCAGGATGATCCACAGCCAGGCATACCAGAAGGTACGGATCTGCCAGCGGAAGTGACTCTCCAGCCAGGTGCCGTGCGTTTCGGAACGCCGCGCGTAGTTCATGATGACCGCGATGATCGAGGGCGGGCTGAAGAGGAACAGGCCGACCACCGTGTGCGCGGAGACCAGCGCGATCACCACCGAGACGGCGTGCAGGCCGTAGATCCAGTTGGTGTACTCGACCAATCCGGGCTTGACCACCCCCGGGTTGCTGCCAGCCGCGGCGACAGGTTCCGACTCCATGTCCCTAATCCTTGCGCGTATAGCGCGCCGCTACCCGCCCGTAGGCCTCGCGAAACGGTATGCCCTGTTCAACCACGAGCGCATAGGCCTCTTCGGCGGCGTGTACGGCCGGGTCCAGGCGGATGCGCTCCGGCCGGAATTTTAGCGCATCGAGTGCCGCGGCCACGATATCCAGTGTCTGCTGGGCGGTATCGATGCCGCGGAACAGCGGGAATTTGAGCAATTGCAGGTCGCGCTGGTAGCCCGAGGGCAGCTTGGCGCAGATCGCCAGCGCCTCGGTCAGCGAAGCCAGCGCCGTGGCGCTGCGGCCGCGCACCAGCTCGAACACATCGGGGTTGCGCTTCTGCGGCATGATCGAGGAACCGGTGGTGAAGGAGTTTGCTAGCTCGATGAAGGCGAACTCCTGCGTGTAGAAGAGCAGCAGGTCCGCCGCCATGCGGCTCAAGTCGCCCATGAGGAGCGAGAGCTCGAAGAGCAGGTGGGATTCCGCCTTGCCGCGTGAGAGCTGCACCGCGGTCACGGGTTCCTGGACGCTCTCGAAATCCAGCGCCCGCGCGGTGGCCTCACGATCCAGCGGCAGGCCCGGGGTGCCGTAGCCGGCCGCCGAGCCCAGCGGGCTTTTCTCGATGCGCCGGCGCACGGCCTCGAGCCCCGCGACATCATCGGCCAGTTCCGAGGCATAGCCGCTGGCCCACAGCACCACCGAACTGGGCATGGCCTGCTGCATGTGGGTGTAGCCCGGCAAGGGGGTCTGCGACTCGCGCTCTGCCAGACGTTCGACGGCGCCGATCAGAGTGCGCGTGGCTTCCTGCAATTGGCCGACGGCATCGCGCAGATAGAGTCGCAGCGCGGTCAGCACCTGGTCATTGCGCGAGCGTCCCAGGTGAATGCGGCCGCCGGCCGCGCCGATACGCGCGGTCAGCCGGCGCTCGAGCGCGCTCTGTCCATCCTCTTCCGATAGCTCGATGTGCCAGAGGCCGCGCTCGTGTTCTTCGCCAAGCGCGGTGAGCCCGCCGATGATCTGCTCCAGATCGCCGGCCGACAGCAGCCCCTGCGCCTGCAGCATCTGCGCGTGCGCGATGGAAGCACGCACGTCGTAGCGCACCAGCCGCTCATCGAGGGCGTAGTCCTCGCCGGCTGTGTAGCGCAGCACGCGCTCATCGAGCGGTGCGCCCTTGTCCCAGAGTCGCGTCACGCCCGGTTTCTCACGCACCGACCTGCTGCTCTGCCGGGGTCAGGGCCTTGATGTCCTGCACGATCAGCGTGCCGGTGCCCTCATTGGTGAACACCTCGGCGAGAATGCTGTCCTGCGCGCTGTAGGAGATCACGTGCACGCGCCGCACGCCGCCGCGCAGCGCATCTTCGATGGCCGCAGCCTTGGGCAGCATGCCGTCGGTGATCGCACCGGAGTCGCGCAATCGCGCCAGACCCGCAAGGTCGGTGTATGAAATCACCGAGCTCGGATCCGACACGCGCTCGAGGATGCCGGGGGCGCCGGTGCAGAGAATCAGTTTCTCGGCCGACAGCGCGGCGCCGATCGCGGCCGCCACGGTGTCGGCGTTGATGTTGAGCAGCGTGCCGCGATTGTCGGCCGACAGCGGGCTGATCACGGGCATCAATCCGTTATCGAGATGCTTGGAGATGACGTTGGCATCGATGGTGTCGATGTCGCCGACGAAACCGAAATCCACCGGCGCGGACTCGCCCGGGACATTCACCGGCGGACGCTTATGCGCGCGCACCAGGCCCGCAGCCACGCCCGAGAGTCCCACCGCCGCGATATCCAGATCCCGGCAGATCGCCAGAATGCGCGTGTTGATGAGGCCGTTGAGCACCATGGAAGTCGCATCGATCGATTTCTCATCGGTCACGCGCCGGCCCTGCACCATGCGCGTGCTGTGGCCGAGCGCATCGGTGAGTTCGGTCAGTTGCGGGCCGCCGCCGTGAACCATGACCACGCGCACGCCCAGGTAATGCAGGATCGCGATCTGCTCGATCAGCGCCCGCATCAGCGCGGGATCGCCGAACACGGCGCCGCCGGCCTTGACCACGAACACCTTGCCTTTGTAGAGGCGGATGTACGGCGAGGCGTTGCGCAGCGCGTGAATCGTCGCGGTGTGTTCGGAGCGGTGCAGGATCATGTCGGCGGGAGACTCCTTAAGCGAACGTGGTCAGGCGAGCAGCTGGTGAAGCACGGCCATCTGCGCCGGCATGCGGTTGAAGGCCTGGCGCCTGACGATGGCGCGCGGCCCGTCGAGCAGTGCATCGGCGAGCGCGACATTACGCCGCACGGGCAGGCAATGCATCAGGCGGCACTCGCGGGTAGCCGCGGCGAACCACTCCTCGGTCAGGCACCAATCGCGCAGCGAAGCCCGGGCGCGGGCATCCTGGGCCTCATCACCGTAGGCTGCGGTGTAACCCCACTCCTTGGCATAGACCACGTGTGCACCGGCCAGGGCATCGCCCCGATCCGCGCTCTCGCGCACCGAGCCGCCGCTCGCGGCCGCGGCCGCCCGCGCTTTATCCATCACCGCCGGCGGCAACGCGAAGCCTTCCGGCCGCAGCACCACCACTTCCATGCCGCGCATGGCGGCCATGTGCACCGTGGCAGCGGGCACCGCCAGCGGCAAGGCGCGCGGGTGCCAGGCCCAGCTGAGCACGAACTTGGCGTGCTGCGGCACGTTGAATTCATCCAGGGTCTTCCAGTCGGCCAGCGACTGGCAGGGATGGTTGATGGCCGACTCCATGTTGATCAGCGGCCGATCAACCAGCGCCGCCATGTCGGCAAACTTGGTGTCGGCGACGACGGCGCCGAGATCCTTGCCATCCGCGAAGGCGCGGATGCCGAGCACATCGCAGTAGGAGGCCAGCACCGGCAGACCCTCGCGGATGTGCTCCGCGGCGCTGCCGTCCATGACCGTACCCAGGCGCGTTTCGAGCTGCCAGGTGCCGCTGCCCGGTGTGATCACAAAGCTCGAGCCGCCCAGACGCGCCATGCCGGCCTGGAACGAAGCCAGAGTGCGCAGCGAGGGATTCATGAACAGCAACCCGAGCACCTTGCCGCGCAGCGCGTCCGGTTCGGGCACGCGCTCGAGCCGCCGCGCGATCACCAGCAGCTCTTCAATCTGTTCGCGCGAAAAATCCGCCAGGTCGATAAATCGACGCATGCTGCACCTACGAGCCGATCTCGAGCAGCGCGCTGCGCAACAGCTCCACGTGCTGCTCATCGAGAATGAAGGGCGGCAGCAGGCGCAGGATCGCAGGATCGGCGCTGGTGCCCGCCAGGATGTTGCGCTCGAGCAGCGCGGCGTGGATCTCCTTGGCGGGCCGGGCCGTGCGCAGGCCGAGCAGGAAGCCGGCGCCCTGCGCGGCGGTCACCGGACCGACCAGGCAACGCTCGCGGATGCGCGCCGAGACGCGCCGCACGCGCGCCAGCAGCGCCTCGGATTCAATCGCGTCGATGACCGCCTCGACGGCGGCACAGGCCATGGGGCCGCCGCCGAAGGTGGTGCCCAGCGCATCGAGCTTGACCGCCGCGGCAACGCGCGGGCTCATCAGCAATGCTGCCACCGGGAAGCCGTTGCCCAGCGCCTTGGCGGTGGTGAGCATGTCGGGCTGAATTCCGTACAGGTTGGCCGCGAAAGGCTCGCCGACGCGGCCCATGCCGCATTGAACCTCATCGAAGATCAGCTGCGCGCCGGTGGCCTGGCAGCGCGCCTGCAGCGCGCGCAGGAACTCAGGTTTCAGATCGTAGGCGCCGCCGACTCCCTGCACCGGCTCGACCATGACGGCAGCAGTGGCCGTGGTGACCTGGCGCGCGATATCGTCGAGATCATCGCGCGCGATGAAGCTCACATCAAACGGTGTGCGCGGGTAGCCGAACCACTTGGCCGCTGCCCCCCAGGTCAAAGCACCGGTCGCGGCCGTGCGGCCGTGGAAGGAGTGCTGCACGGCGGCCACGTGGCCGCGGCGCGTGATGGCGAAGGCCATTTTGAGCGCGTTCTCGTTGGCCTCGGCACCGCTGTTGACGAAGAACACGCTGTTGAAATCCAGATTCGAAAATTCGATCAGCCGCCGTGCGGCGCGCGCACGGATCTCGAGCGGCACGGCATTGCTCTGGAAGTTGAGCTGTTGCGCCTGCGCGGCCAGTGCCTGCGTCCAGGCCGCATGGCCGTAGCCGAGCGCGGCCACGGCGTGGCCACCGTAGAGATCGAGCACGCGACGGCCATCGCTGGTGTTGAGCCAAACGCCCTGCCCGGAGATCACCGGCAAGGCGTACTGCGCAAACACGGGCGCGAGGAAATCGGGCGGTGCGGGCGGAAGGGCTGCTTTGGGTTCTGCGTTCATTGGCGTTCGCTATTGGTCAGGTCCACCCCGCCGCGGGGGCCGTCAGTCCCGCGGTCTCGGGCAGGTTGTAGAGCCGATTCATCCATTGCACGGCGCCGCCGGCGGCGCCTTTGTCGAGATTGTCGAGCACGCTGAAGACCGCGAGCGTCTGGCCGTCGCTGACCGCGCCGAGCGCGGCATAGTTACTGGCTGCGACATCCTTGAGGCGCGGCGCGGCATCGCTGACGCGCACGAACGGCGCGGCGGCGTAGAACTCGCGCAGCGCTGCGACCACGTGTTCGCTGTCGACCTCACTGCGAAGGCTGGCCTGCACAGTGACGTGTATGCCGCGAGCAAATGGGCCTGAGTGCGGTGCGAATGCAATCTGTGCCTCGGTACCGGTGGCTGCTGCCACACCGGCGCGGATCTCGGGCGCGTGCCGGTGCGAGAGCGTGCCGTAGGCGTACAGGTCGCTGTGACGCGTGGGATGGTGAGTGCCCTCGACCGGTTTGCGTCCCGAGCCGGTGCTGCCGGTGACGCCTGAGATAAAGAGCGGCCCCTGAGTGAGCTTGAGTTTGATCAGCGGCACGCAGGCCAGCAGCGCCGCGGTGGCAAAGCAGCCCGGATGCGCCACGTGCGGCGTCGGCGAGCGCGCCAGGTGCTCGGGCACGGCGCAGGTGAATTGCGCGATGCGCGCGGGCGCGCCATGCGCATGCTTGTAGACGTCCGCGTAAGCGGAGGCGCTGCCGTAGCGATAGTCGGCCGAAATGTCGACCACGTGCGGCGCGCGGCCGGCCGACTCGGCCGCGGTCAGCAGCCGATCGATCAGCGCCGCGGCGGCCCCGTGAGGCGCCGCTGAGAAGATGGCCGTGGTGGGCGCGCCGGCAACCAGGCTCGCAATGTCAGCTTCCGATTTGAAGCGCTCCTGCGGATACGCGGGCGCGAGATGGCGAAACGCGGCCGCCACGGGCTCGCCGGGCTGACTGTCGGACATGACTCCGGCGAGCGCGAAGTTCGGATGCCCGGCGATCAGGCGCAGCAGCTCGCCGGCCACATAGCCGGTGCCGCCGAGCACCACCGTTGGAATCCGCTGTGTCACTCGGCGGCCCCCGCCGCGCGCAGCGCGCGATCGGGCAAGCCGATGGCCGCGATCACGGCATCGCCAAGGCCCGCCGCATCGGTCATGGCATTGACGGCCGTGACGCCCATCTGCTGCTGGATGATTTCGATGCCGACCTGGTTGTCGGTCGAAGGACCCGTGACCACGCAGGGCTCGATCGAGAAGCGTTCGCGCAGCAGCTTGACGCCGCCCCAGGCCGCGACCGGATCGTTGGCCGACAGCACCACGCCGGTCATTGCGCGGCGGATATCGGCGCATTCGAGAATGGCATCGACGCCATAGGTGCCGAGCAGGCCATCGCCGAGCTCGAACACGATCGCATCGGGCTTGCCCGCCGAGAGCTCCGTGAGCATGGTGCGCGTGAGGGCCGGGCCGGTGCGACTCGTGGTCGTCACCACACCGAGATCAGTGAAGATCATCGTGCGGCGCGCGCCGGCGTCTTCGAACGCCAGGATATCGCGGCGCAGGGACACACCCGTCGCCTTGAACGCATCGACCACCAGTCCGCGGTGCCGCATGCGTGCGACGATGGCCGCCGCCGCTGCGGTCTTGCCGGCTTCCATGCAGGTGCCGGCCAGTGCGACCACGGGCACACCGTGGGTGTCGAGCGGCGCGTTGAAGTCGAGTGCGCGGTAGCCGACGCGCGCGGGGATGCCGATCCGCTCCCCGAGATAGGGGAACTGCAGCACCACGCCCAGCACGCGGCAGTCGAAGGGCTTGCCCTTGTCGGCGGTCGCTGAATCGCAGATCCCCATGACGCCGCCGATGTTGAGCAGCTGGATCACATCGCCGGGCTTGAGCGAACTCGGCACATGCCCCGAGTAACCGAACAGCGCGCGCCGCGGCCCCAGCGCGCCGACCACGATGTCGCCCTTGACGATCTTGGCCATGCGGCCGCTGGCAAGCTCCAGCGTGTTGTAGGTGGATTTGTTGTTGAGCACTTCGGCAACGATGACCACGCCTTCTTCCGCGGGAATATCGTTCGAGAGCCGCAGTTCCTGACCGAGCGCACAGGCCTGGGTTACCGAGGCGACTTTATCGACGACCACAGTCTTCATGGTTTCGCACCCCCCGCAGAATTCTCGCCGGCGCGCCGATAAAACACGCCCGGCAGTGCGACGATCTTCGAGAAGCCGAGCGCATCGGTCGGGGTCCACTCGCCGACGGCCTCGCCGTAGACACCCTTGGAAGCGGCCATCAGCGAATAGGGCGACTCGACGCCTTCGATGAACAGCGAACCCGGCCGGAACAGCAGATGCACCTCACCCGTGACGCGCTGCTGGCTGGAGATCAACAATGCTTCGATGTCGCGGCACACCGGGTCAAGCAGCTGGCCTTCGTGCACCAGATCGCCGTAAGGGGCGGCGACGCTTTCCTTGATGCGCTGCTGTCGCGCGGTGAGCACCAGTTTTTCGAGCTCGCGGTGCGCGGTCAACAGCGTCTCGGCCGCGGGGGCCTCGAAGGCCACGCGACCCTTGGTGCCGATGATGGTGTCGCCGAGGTGAATCCCGCGGCCGATGCCAAACGGCGCTGCAATGGCATCGAGCCGCTCGATGAGCGTCACCGCATCGAGACGCACGCCGTCGAGCGCGACCGGGCGACCGCCCTCGAACGACAGGGTGTGCCGCTCGGGATTGCGGGGATGCGAAAAGGCATCACGGGTAAGTACCCAGGCGTTGTCGGGAATGCTGGCAGCGGAGGTCAGTGTCTCGGTACCCCCGATGGTGACGCCCCAGAGGCCGCGGTTGATCGAATAAGCGGCGCCGAAGGGCGGAATCGGCAGTTTGCGCTGCTGCAGATATTCGAGTTCCTCGGCCCGGCGCAGGGCACCGTCGCGCACTGGCGCAAGCACCGTGAGATCCGGTGCCAGCGTGCGCAGTGCTACTTCGAAGCGCACCTGGTCGTTGCCCGCCGCTGTGCAACCGTGCGCGATGGTGCCGGTCTTGAGCTGCCGCGCCATGCGGGCGATGGTCTGCGCCTGCATCACGCGTTCGGCGCCCACGCACAGCGGGTAGAGCTGGCCGCGCCGCACATTGCCCATGATCAGGAATCTCAAGACCTGTTCGAAGTAGTCCGCGCGCGCGTCGACCTGGTGATGCTCGATGGCGCCGAGCGCTTTGGAGCGTTCGCGCAGGGTGCGCGCGCTCTCCGCATCGATGCCGCCGGTGTCGACCGTGACCGTGATGATCGGACGCCGATGGTTCTCGCTGAGCCACGGCACCAGGAAGGAGGTGTCGAGGCCGCCGGAATAGGCGAGCAGAATGGGGGTCGCGTCGCGCGCGACGTCGGGTGTTGGCTGCATGGAATATTCTCAGCTGCGGAACAGGGCGTTCAGTCGATCGATGAGCCTGTGCTGTGCGCGGCTGTCGGCCGTCGCCAGGAAGATGGTGTCATCGCCGGAGATGGTGCCGACGACTTCCGGCCACTCGGCCTTGTCGAGCGCCACGGCCACGCTGGCCGCGGCGCCGATGGTGGTGCGGATCACCGTGATGGAGTTGCCGGCCGCGCGCACCGTGCGCACGAATTGCGACAGCGCACCGAAATCGCCGTTGGCGCGCGAGATCTCATCCGGCGGCACCAGGTAGCGGCCGCTGGCCTTGAGTACGCCCAGTTCGCGCAGATCGCGGCTCACCGAGGATTGCGTGACCTCGAAACCTTCGCGCTTGAGCAGGATTGCCAGGTCGCTTTGCCGGCGCACGACACCGCTGCGCAAGATGCGCAGGATGGCATTGCGGCGGTCGATCTGCAGCCGGTCGGTCAGCATGTTGGCGTGTGCATAAAGTCTCATAAGTATGCATAAACATGCACGGGCATGCAAGCGCCGACGCGGGTGCCGCGCGCGGCCGGCGAGGGTCTCCGCCGATGTCACAGGTCTGACATGCAAAGCACGTCGTACTACCGACCCGCGATGGCTTCGGTTATCTTCTGTGGGACCGCTCCTTCCCATTAAAGACGCACCAAAAGACCAAAGGGGAATCTCATGGCACAGCCCAGCGTTCAGGGACGTTTCATCTGGGAGGGACTCACGGCCGAGAACGCCGCCGGCTCCGCCGCGTTCTATTCCAAGCAGCTGGGCTGGCGCGCCGAACCCTGGGGGGTCGATTCCTCGTACACCATTTTCAGCGCCGGCCGCGGCCCGGTCGCGGGCGTGTCCCAGGGGACACCCGGCCACTGGCAGAGCTTCATCGGCGCCGACGATGTCGATGCGTCGGTGGCCGCCGCCGAGAAACTCGGCGCCAAAGTCCAGCGGCCAGCCGCCGATATTCCGCAGACCGGGCGCTTCAGCGTCCTGACCGACCCGCAGGGCGGCAGCTTTGCCGTCTTCAAGCCGCTGCCGTCCGATGCCCCCGCGCGACCCGGCGAGCCGCAGCTCGGGGAGATCGTCTGGCACGAACTGATGACCAGCGATCCCGAGGCAGCCCTGAAGTTCTACCAGGCCCTGTTCGGCTGGCAGCTGATCACCAAGCTGGAGATGGGAGCCATTGGTTCTTACTGGATTTTTGGCATTGGCGGCGTGCAGATGGGCGGCATATTCAAGTCGCCGATGCCGGGGGTCGCCTGGCTGGCCTATACCTCGGTGGCCGATGCCGACAAAACGGCTGTCGCCGTCACGCAGGCGGGCGGCCGTGTCTACAACGGTCCGATGGATGTCCCGGGTGGCGGGCGCATAGCGCAGCTCGCCGACCCGTCCGGCGTGATGTTCGCTGTGCATTCCATGAAGAAGGCTGCCGCGGCGCCCCCCGCTGCCAGCGCACCGCCCGCACCCAAGCCAGCGCCTAAGCCGGCACCGAAGCCGGCGGCGCCCAAGCCAGCTCCGAAACCGGCCGCCGCCGCGCCAGCAGCGCCGAAACCGGCGGCGCCCGCCGCCTCCGCCCCCGCTGCCCCTCCAAAACCCGCGGCCCCGAAGCCGCCGGCCCCACAGGCCGCGAAACCAGCACCGGCGCCAGCACCCGCGCCTGCGGCTGCGCCAAAGCCGGTCGCTGCGGCTGCGCCAAAACCTGTGGCGGTGCCCGCCAGGAGCGCGCCTGCCAAGAAGAAATCGGCACCCAAGAAGAAAGCCGCTGCCAAGAAAAAGGCCGCGCCCAAGAAGAAAAAAGCCGCGGCCAAGAAGAAGGCTGCGCCGAAGAAGAAAAAGGCTGCCGCCAAAAAGAAGAGCGCTGCCAGGCGCGCCCCGGCCGCGCGTAAGGTCGCGAAGCCGGCCAAGAACAAAAAGGACAAGAAGAAAGACAAGAAAAAGTCGAAGAAGGACCGTAAGCGCGAGAAGAAGAACAAGAAGGGGCGCCGGAAGAAATAACCGGTAGCCACCCACCCACGCGCGAGGGCCGGATGGACTCTCACCCCGAGGGCGAGCTCTATCACGGCCGGGCCGTGGCGATGCTGGAGGCGCTCTGGGGCGAGGGGTTTCTCTCGCCGGGAGGCTCTGCCGAGATAGCGCGGCTGGTCGCGGACGCCGAGTTGAGCGGGGTGTCCATCCTCGACATCGGTTGCGGCGCGGGCGGGGCGGACATTGCGCTGGTGCGTGAGCACGGGGCGGGGTACGTCACCGGAATCGACGTGGAGGATACGGTCCTCGCCAGTGCCCGGGCGCTGATCGCCAGGGAAGGACTGGCAGCACGCATCGGACTTGCCAAGGTGGCACCCGGACCGCTGCCCTTTCCGCCCGCTACCTTCGACGTGGTGTTTTCCAAGGACAGCATCGTTCATATCCCGGACAAGCACGCGCTCATGCGCGAGGTCGCCCGCGTCCTGAGACCCGGTGGCCGTTTCATCGCCTCGGATTGGCTCATCAGCCATGACGGCGAGCCGACGCCCGGGATGGCTGCCTACATCGATGCGGAGGGACTGAACTTCGGCATGGCATCGCCGGCGCGCTACGAGGATGCCATTCGCAGCGCCGGCTTCGTCGAGGTCTCAACCACCAGCCGCAATGCCTGGTATCGCGACACCGCCACGCAGGAGCTCGAGCGGCTGCGCGGACCGGTGGGTACCGCGGCGGCTGGCGTCGTCGGACAGGATTTTGTCGATCAGAACATCGCTATCTGGTTGCGCATGATCCCGGTGCTGGCGAGCGGCGAGCATTGTCCGACGCATTTGAGGGCGCGTAAGCCGTTCTGAGTGCCGCGTTGCCTTCCCTCCCGGCGCGTAGATGTGGTCCCGAACGATTGTTTGTTGCCATGGCAACTACTTTTCTAATTGCCCGCGCAACGCGGGCCCCGCCGAGGTCCGGGGCAGCAGAAATGCCAGAAATGATCGAGTTACGTGGCGTTGACTTCCAGGCGCGGAGTCAACGAATGCGTCTACCGCTCAATCGTATAGACGAGGTCCGCGCTGCGCTGCGTGCCGGCCTCGGTTTTGACGGTCCAGTGATCGCCGATGGTGTAGCGCATTTTCAGCGTGTTGATGGCCTCGGCCAGGCCGACGCCGTAGCTGACATAGAGTCGCGGCGATAGATACCGTCCAAGCACCAGCGAGGTCTCGTTGTCGAGGTCCTGTTCGACGCCGGCTTCGATGTCATAGCGGCCGCCGATCTGCTGCGCAAGGATGGCGCCGCCCTGCATGAGGTCGGCGCGCGAGGCGCTGCTGCGCGCGGTGGGGTCGGTGGTGGTGCTGGTGTTCTGTACGCTCTCGAGCGAGCCGCCCGCCAGCAGCAGCGACACGATCTGCGATTGCGCGACTTCGGGGTCGGAGAAGAAAGTCATGCGCGGCTGGCGCAGGGTGCCGCGCACGTTGACGCCGGCGGTGATGTCGGGAAATTTCTTGACGGCGCGCAGGTCGAGGCCGGGGTCGCCCATGAGGCCGTTGCTGAATAGCAGTCGGCCGCGCTGTACGTCGAGATTGCGGCCGTAGGCCAGGTATTTGCCTTCCTCGACTTTGAGTTCGCCGCTGCCGCGGCTGATCCCGGTGTCGTCGGTCGCAACGCGGATGCTGCCGCTGAGGCGGCCGGAGAGTCCCGCGGTGTTGACCGTGACGCGCTCGCCAAGCTGCAGCGTGATGTCGCTGTAGACCTTGAATACGGTGGTGTGCGCGGGGGCGCTCTCACCGACGATCAATTCGTCACTCGAGGGCAGTACCGCGTTGGTCAGATTCGCGGGCTCGATGCGGGCATAAGGCAGCCCGACTGATCCTTTCACATCGATGCGCTGGCCCTGCAGATCCAGTGCGACATCGGGCGAGGCATCGACGCGCGCCTCGGGAATGTTGATCACGCGCAGATCGGTGCCCTTGATCGAGAGGTTGCCCCAGGGAAGTCCCTGCTGCCAGCGCATCGATCCTTTGACCGTCGCATGACCATCCGGTCCGCAATTGGCGGCGCCCTCCAGGTCGAGGGTGGTGCCGGTCAGGCGGGCGTGGAAATTCAGATCGCGCAGCGAGAGGGCGATCTGATAGGCGTCGAGCTGCGCGCCCGTGACGTCCAGTTCGCCGCCGATGACCGGCGCATCCACGGAGCCAGACAGTGCCAGGTTTGCCTTGAGGCGGCCGCTGGCGCGATCGATCTGCGAGACATAGGCCTCCAGAAAACCCACCGCATCGGTCTCGATCGACAGATCCCCCGTGAGCGGCCACGCGCGCCAGGCGGCATCGTTGCCGTGCGCGGTCAGGTGGCCCTCGATCAAACCGGCATTGCCTGCGTCGAGTCCGAGGCCTGCTGACAGATCGTGTTCGGTGAGCTCGGCGCGCACCAGGCCGTCGCCGAGGTTCAGCGTTTCGATGCGGCCGCTGGCGAAGTGGCGGCGAATCGCAGCCTGTGCCAGCTGCGCGTTGAGCGTGCCGCGCCAGGGCGTCTCGGCGCTGTCGGTGGCTTCGATCTGCACACCGAGCGTGCCCTCGTAGTCGGTCGCCACCGTCAGGCCGGCGGTCAATGCGCGCATCGGCATGTTGGAGGCGTGGATCGATAGTTTGCGCAGCAACGGATCAAACGAGGCGCTGGCGCAGAGCCGCGCCGGTTCATCGTGCATGCAGATCGATTCGAAGTGCAGACGGTCCAGCGCCACCTCGAGCGGCGCGGGCGCATCGAGTTCGAGTTGCAGCTTGCGGCCGTCAGTGATCTGCGCGTGTTCGATCTGCTCCAGCCACTGACCGCTCGCATAGCGACCCGCGCCGCGCACGGCCATGTCCCATCCTTCCGCGCGCGCATCGAATGTGAGCGTGTGACGCGCGGTGGTGCCTTCGGTGCGCAGCTTCAGGGATTCGAGCCGTCGCCCGCCGAAAGTGAGTCCCGCCAGATCGATGCGCGCATCATTGCGGCCGGTGCCATGCGGGTCAAAGGTGATGATGGCTTCGAGCGAATCGAGGCCCATTCCCTCCCATTGAACGGCCGAGAGCTTTGCGGTGGTCAGCAAGGTCAAGTCAGTCCGGTCGCCGCGCAGCGACCCGTGCGCCTCGAGCTTGCCATGGGCGCCGGGATGCAGCAGTGCCAGATCCTCGGCATCGACGGTGAAGTTGAGGTTCACGGCAGTGGCGGAGGTGGCAGTGGCGGCGGCGGGGGTGACGCTGGCGGTAGTGGCGGCGGGGGCGGGGCTGATGATGCCGCCGATGCGGCCGTCGAGTGCGATGTGCGTGGCGCCGAGGCCCACGTGTACATCGCGGAACAGCCACTCGCCGCCGTGATGAGCGATGTCGCCGTGCCCCTCGGCGGGCTGGCCGCGGACACTGCCGGACAGATCACCCAATCGCGCCTCAAGATCGCCCTGTGGATCAAGCCGGTTGCCGGCAGCACTGAGCGAAAAATTGATGTGACCCGCTACGCCGGGGCGCAGCGTTGCGACATCGAGCTCCTGCACGCGCGCCTGCAGCTGCCAGTTTTGCGAGGCGCCCCAGTGCATCTGGCCGGAGAGCTGCGCGCGCGCGCCGGCAACGGTGAGCTCGGCCGCGTCCGCGTGCAGTCCGTCGGCGCTGAGCTGGCCGTGCAGGCGCGCGACGGAGATCGTGGGCAGCGAGCCCACGTGCAGTTCGCCATCGGCCTCGATGTCGTAGCTGTGCACGCCTTTGAGGTGATAGTGGCCGTGATCGCTGAGTGTGCGCGCGTCGGTGGCGGCCAGTGGCCAGCGCAGGTGAGTCCATTCGCCCGCAAGATCGAGCACGGGTCCGGCAGGCTGCCAGCTGATGGTGCCGGCGGCCTGGGCTTCGGCTCCCGAGGCGACATGGCGCAGATGGAACAGGGTCACGGCCAGCGTGGGCGCGGTGAACGAGCCCTCGAATTCGGTTTGCAGCGCACCAGCCTTCAGCGCCTGCGGCGTGAGCGGCCCCTGCGCGCGAAAGCCGTCGCGGTCCCCGGAAACTTCCAGCGGCCCGCTGATCAGGCCCAAGTTGTTGCTCAGGTGCCAGACGGTCAGATCGAGGCGTCGCAGTTGGGCGTGGCCCTGCCAGTGCCAGCGATTGGTAAGGTCATCGGCGGCGCCGTGGAACTCGGCGGCAAAGGGCTCGCTGATACGCAGGTCCAGCCCCAGGTGCGCCAGCGAGCCGTCGAAGCGGCCGTTGACGGTCCAGGTCGGCTGGCCTTCGGGTGCCGCGTCGGCGTGCAAGTCCCCCGTCATTCCCAGCGACAGCGCGGCGCGCAACTCGCCGCTGGCTCGCAGATGCACGGCGCGATAGTCGAGCGAAGCGGTGTAGAGGCGAATGCTTTCGGGGTAGATGATCGCCGAGAGGTTGAGGGCGCTGGAGTCGTACTCGGTACCGTTGGTGGCGATCAGATGCCAGCTATCGACAACGACGCGGTTGGCGAGCACGCGCATCAGCGGCGGCAGGAAGTGCGGTGCCTGAGGGTTTGGATCGGGGGGCACATGCAGCGCATGGATCAGCATGTGCCCGGCGCGCAATTGGGGCACCCGGATGGTCTGCCAGGCGAGCGGCAGCACCGAGACGTGCCCGGACACATCATCGAGCTCGATGTGCGCGCGACGATGATCGATCACCAGGTGATCGACGTGGAAACCACGGGCGAGGGTGCCGCTGGCACCCTGGATGACGAGGGTGACGGCACCGAGGCGGCCGTTTAACTTCGCCGCGATGATGGCCAGCCCGCGCGGGGTGTAGGCCAGCCCGTAGAGCGCCCCCAGTCCCACGGCGATGGCCAGCGGGATCCAGAGCAGGTGCAGGAGGTGACTCCGTCGCATGGTGGGCCGGAATCTAAACCTCCCGGCGCCCGGATCTCAAAGTTTCGGTGAAATATTCAGGTGCAGGCGCGGGCCGGGGATGCCGTCGAAGCCGGGCGCCCGCAATGCCTGGGCGATATCGAGGCCCACCGTGACCACCGGCAGGCGCAGCCGGAAGCCGACGCCCGCCGAGTAGGCCAGCGGGTCGCGGAAATGGTCCACGGCGTTGCCGCCGTCGACGAACAGGGCGACGCCGAAGCTGTGCGGCAGGTCGCGCTCGAGCTCGACGGTGCCGGTCAGCAGGTCACGGCCCCCGGGCTTCACGGGCTGGCGCGTCAGCGGCGATGCGCCCGGCGCGGCCGGCGCCAGCACCACGGGGGACAGATCGTCGTAGGCGAAGCCGCGCACGCTGCGGTCGCCGCCGGCGAAGAAGCGGTACTCGCCGGGCAGGTTCTCGACATTATTAATAGTGCTGGCGCCGAACTCCGAGCGCAGCAGCAGGTGCCAGAGGCGGCTCAGGTCGATGACGCGCTCGGCCTGCAGGTCCAGTCGCAGGAAATTTTCTCGCGCGCCCAGCGTCGTCGTGGATCCCAGCAGCTGCGCGTACAGGCCGCGACTGAACAGCGCCTCGCCGAGGTACCCCTCCGGCACCGAGGCGAACACCAGGCTCGGCACGATCAGGTTGTCGACCTGGCGGCGGATGATGGGATCGTCGGTGACCGTGTGCACGCCGTTGATCGCGATGATGCGCTGCCAGGAGCCGAGGATCTGCGTGACGCTCGGGCCGAGCTGGATCGCATTGGTCGTGACGTTGTTGCCGAGGATCGATTCCTGGCCGTTGAGCTCGAGCGAGAACTTCTCCAGCGCCGGGTCGCGGATCGGCACGTCGTAGCGCGCATCGAAGGTCTGCTGAATCTGCGAGAGCTGCATCTGCACGCGGAAGCGATGGCCGTAGCTGTTGAGGCGCGGCACCGTGAGGCTGGCCGTGCCCCTGAAACCGGTGTCGGTGCCGTAGCCGCCGCCCAGCGAGTAACCGATACGCGAGTTGCTGGCGCGAATCGTGATCGGGACGGTGTGATGTTCGCGGTCGCGCTCACCGGCGACGACCTCGACGGTGGAGTAGTACTGGCTGTCGTCGAGCGCAAACTGCGTGCGCAGCAGTACCAGCGCGTTGTAGGGATCGCCCTGGCGGTAGCGCAGGAAGCGGCGCACATGATCGTCGCGGACCGCGGTCTGCTCGATGGTGGTCTCGCCGAAGGCATAGCGCTCGCCGGTGTCGAGCTGCAGATAGACGGCCGCCGTGCGCGCCTCGCGGTTCACCTGCAGCTCGTTGCGCAGCATGCGCGCATCCAGATAGCCGTAGGTCGCCGCGGCGTGCTCGAGACTGTTCTTGAGTTGCTCGTAGGCGGCGTGACTCAGGCGATCGCCGCTGTGAATGGGAAGCGCCGAGGTGATGCGGGTGAAGACCGGATCGGAGGCGCCGGGGCCCTGAACCTGCACGCTGACCGTGCCGACCAGCACCGGTGGTCCCGGATCGATCGTGATCCCGACGTGCCAGTGGTGATCCTTGTCCGGACCATCGATCGATGAGCTGATGTGGGGGTCGTAGTAGCCGAAGGGCCGCAGTGCCTCGCGCACTTCATCGTCGATGCGGTTGTAGAGCCGCTGCACGGCGGCCGGTTCGATGCGATCGTGATCCTTGTAGCGCTGCAGGCTCAGCAGCGCGAGGACGTTGCCGCGCACTGCGCCATCGACACCATCGATGTCGATGCGGATGTCGGCGCGCGCGGCCCCGGCGAACAGCATCCCGGCGGCGAGCAGCAGCCACGCCGAGGGTTGCCTTAGGTGTCGAACCACGCCTCGAGCAGGCGGCGCGCGATGGTGTGCGCGGGTGGCAGCAGGATGCTCGGGGAGGCCTGCAGTTCGCGCTGTTCGAACCAGCGCGCGTCCTCGAGCTCACCGTCGAGGCGGATAGGGCCCACACGCGCGTGGGCATGGAAGCCCAGCATCAGTGAGGCCGGGAAGGGCCAGGGCTGGGAGGCAAAGTAGCGCGGCGGACCGATGTGAACGCCGGTTTCCTCCTCGACTTCGCGCGCGACTGCCTCCTCGAGGCTCTCGCCGGGCTCGACGAAACCGGCCAGCGCCGAATATCGGCCGGGCGGCCAGGAGGCCTGCCGGCCCAGCAGCGCCTGCGAACCGTCGGTGACCAGCACGATGATGGCAGGGTCGATTCGCGGGAAAAACTGGGTCTGGCAGGTGTCGTTGGTGCACAGGAGCATGTGACCGGCGTTGCGCGGCACGGTCGGCGCGCCGCAGACACCGCAGTGACGCTGGCGGCCGCGCCAGACCAGCAGCGCACGCGCGTAGGTGAGCAGCTGAGCCTCGTCGGCGGACTGCAATGGCAGCAGCGGCCGCAGCTCCTCGTACTCGGTCCCCGGCGGCGCCAGCGACAGGTCCGGGGGAAGATCCACCAGCACGCAGCGCTCGCCGCGGAACCAGCCGAGCAGGATGAACCGCGAGGCATCGATGGCGCCGATGGCCTCATCGTCGTTGCCGAGGAAGGCGATCGCAGTGGTAGGTTCGCGGCGCACGAGGTGGGCCGTGCCCTTGCAGATCACGTAACGCGTGCCCGGATCGGCGCGCGCCACGCTTACCCAGTCCTCCTGCTGTCGGAGGTCGGCATGGCGCAGAACGCCGGGGATGGGGGCAGTGATCATGCCGCGCAGTGTTGCAGACCGGCAGTTGCAGCGGCAACCCCAAAGCGGGATGCTCGCGAGGATGTCATTCGTCTTCGCCCCGAATCGCGTATTGCCGGCTGTTTTCGCTACCTTGTTGTCGCTGCAGGCCAGCGCGGCCCCGGGCGAGCTGCGAGAGCTGGCACACCAGTATTACGAGTGGCGCGACGCGGCGTATCCGGTGGCGACCAGCAGCGCCGGCGAACATCGCTTTGATTCGCGGCTGACCGACTATCGCATGAGCGCGGTGCTCGAACGCCGGCAGCATGTGAGCGAGCTGCTCGCGCAGGTCGCCGCGATCAGCGATGCGAGCTGGGACAAGGATGACCGGGTCGATCGCGTGCTGTTCCAGTCGCAGCTGGCTTACGCGGATTTTTTCGATCGGGAACTCAACCCCGAATCCTCGGATCCACAGCTGTACGTCGACGAATGCTCGAATGGCATCTTCAGCCTGTTGCAGAAGGAATACGCTTCGGGACACACGCGGGCACTCGCGGCCACGGCGCGACTGGAGCAGATACCGGCGCTGCTGGTGACCGCCCGTGCGAATCTTACGCAGCCTGTGAAACTGTATGCCTCACTGGCCATCGACGCCGCCCGTGGCGGCGATGACCTGTACACCGCGAGCCTGATGACACTGGCCGATACGCTGTCAGCATCGGAGCGCCGGCGGTTCATCAGGGCGCGCGACAACGCGCTCAAGGCGCTGCATGGATTTGCCGACTGGCTCGATTCGGGCCGCGACAAAATGCCGGATTGGCAGCCCATGGGCGAAGCGAAATACAACTATCTGCTCAAGCACGTGCTGCTGTTGCCGTTCGATGCCCACGACCTGGCGCAACTGGGGGAAGTAGAGGGCGTGCGCTATCGCGCGCTCGAGGCCATGCTCAAGGATCCGAATCTCGCCTCACCGGATCCCGCCCGGGCGGCGCACTTGCCGAAGGACCAGGCGGAGTTTCTGGCGGCCTACCAGGCGCGACTGAAGGAGATCGTCGATTTTCTTCGCGCCAATCGCCTGGTGACGATCCCGCCCTACATGGGGGAATTTCAGATCCGGCAGCTGCCCGAGGCTTTCAAACCCACCTCACCGGGCGGCGTCATTAACCCCCCGGGGCTCTACGACAAGGACCCGACGGGCTTCTATTACATCCCGACCTACAATCCCACCAGCGGCAACTTCTATATTCGCGCGGCGATCGAGGATCCGCGGCCGATTCTCGGCCACGAGGGCATTCCCGGGCACTTTCTGCAGATCTCGATCGCCAATCACCTGCCGGATGAGATTCGTCGCCAGCACAATGACACGGTATTCATCGAGGGCTGGGCACTGTATGGCGAGGAGATGCTGCTGCGGGAAGGGCTGTATCCCGATGAGTCCGCGGCCGAGGGCCAGGTGCTGCGACTGAGCCGCTATCGTTCCGCGCGCATTAACGTGGACGTGAACCTGCACACTGGCCGGTGGGACTTCGAGCAGGCGGTGAAATATTTCATGGAGGCAGGGGGCCTCGATCGCGAAGCTGCTGAAGGCGAGGCGGCCGGAGCGGCCTCCAACCCTTCACAGAAGATTTCCTACATCACCGGCAAGTGGCAGATCATGCGTCTGCTCGGGCGCTACCGCGACCGCCAGGGCGAAGAGTTTCGCCTCGGCGCCTTCCACGATCAGCTGATCAGCTATGGTTCCCTGCCAGTGTCGGTGATCGAGTGGCTGATGTTCGATGACGACCGCTCGGTACGCTCGGCGCTGGAATAGCGGATGGGGCTTAGCGCAACGGTCTATAACTTCGAGATCAACCTGAGCGATTCGGATCGCGGTGTCTACCAGGCGCTGGCGTTCCGGGTTGCAAAGCATCCATCCGAGAGCGACGAATACCTGATGACGCGCGTGCTGGCCTACTGCCTGGAATATGGCGAGGGCCTGCGCTTCTCCAAGGGAGGGCTGTCGGAACCCGATGCGCCCGCGCTGGCGATGCATGACCTGACCGGCGCGCTGTTGCGTTGGATCGAAGTCGGGCTGCCCGAACCGGCAAGACTGCATCGCGCGAGCAAGGCGTCCCCCGAGGTGGCGGTCTATTCACACAAAGACGTGAGTCTTCCGCTCGCGCGGCTGGCTGCAGAGAGAATCCATCGCGCCGATGAGATCCAGATCAATACCTTCGAACGCGAGTTGATTGCGTCCCTCTGCGCCAAGCTGACTCGCCGGATGACCTTCGATCTGGTCGTCACGGAGGGCCAGCTTTACATCTCGGTCGATGGGGATACGATCAGCAGCGCGATCGCGCGGCATAGAATCGCAAAGGCCTAGCTTTCAGCAGGGCTGGCGGCAGGGGTCGCTCCACCCTCATTTTCCCAGGTATCGACGGCCTCTTCTTCCTCAACCCTTTGAGTTCGGCGATCACGGCAGGCGACGACGATGTAAGCCACCGCTCCGGCCACTGCAAGTACCAACATCAGGCGACTCATCTTCATAGTGGCGGGACTGTGCAATGCCTGATGTGCAGTGAACAGTCGGGAGTCGGCTCAGCTCGACGTAGGACTGCGCCGCTCGCGAAACCAGGGGCGGTTTCTCAAAGAAGTAGCGACCAGCCACGCGGCCATGGCCAGCACCAGGTTCACGACCAGTTCCGACCATTGATTCTGAGGCGGCGTAGCCCACTCGGGCCTGGGCTGCGCAAAGAAGCTCGGTACCCAGACCAGGAGACCAAACAAGCTCATCATGATCGCTTCGAGGGTGGCCGCGAGGCGCGGCAGAATCCAGAGAACGAGGCCAATTCCGGCGGCGATGTGACCGAGCCCTGTGAAGTAAGCGAGCGCCAACCGTGTGGGCAGCCACGCCGGCACCATGGCGGCGGTGTAATCGGCGTAGAAGAAATGTGACCAACCATAGAAGACACAGGTGAGGCCAAACAGAATCTGCGCGACGCGCACGGCACGCGCGCTCGCGATAGGCATCCGCGATCCGACCGGGCCCCATCGCAACAGCGCGTACAGGATCCAGGCCCCAATCAGCGGCGCCAGGGCCTCGCAGAAGCCGTACCACGCACCGACGCTGCGCGGCGCTGAGACAACCGGGAGCGCACAAATCAATACCCAGACTGCCTGGTACACACAGATCGTCAACGCGCTCGGCAAGGCTGTGCGCGGGAAGCAAAGACCGGCGGAGCCATAGACCCAGGTCTCGCGCCAGGGAATCCAGGCGGGAAAGGCCTGGCCCATCGGCACGATGTCGCCATAACTCAGGGTCAGGATAGCGACGCTCGCTAATGCGACAGCGAACAAGCCTCGACCGAAGCCAACAATCCGCACGGGGACTTCTCCAGGTGCCGACACCGACATGCCCCGCGGCCCTAAGTAGACACCGCCTTGGCACCTGCGGACGCGAGCCGAATCTCCGGCAGAGCCCGGTCGGTGAGGGAGCTTAGTTCTTCCAAGCTATGAGCCAGCAATGAGCCGGTGGCGCCATTGATCCCAATATTCCCGGTTTTTATGGCAGTCAATGACTTGAGGGCGATATCGATCAGGCGTCCGTGGTCATCGGCAAAAGCGACCAGGCGTTGTTGCAAGGTCGCGGCCTGATGGTCAATCGAGATCTGGCGGGCAGACCCAAACGATGCAACCGCGTCTGCAATCGCATTGTCG
>Ga0302317_10000712_pt1 | contig 26679 bp, 22 predicted proteins | sample III_Palsa_N3_3_FD_200450 | JGI IMG/M metagenome (GOLD analysis project Ga0302317, IMG submission 200450) | Peat permafrost microbial communities from Stordalen Mire near Abisko, Sweden - III_Palsa_N3_3 | ecosystem: Environmental > Terrestrial > Soil > Palsa > Peat permafrost | place: Sweden...
GGGGCGCCGCGGCCTGCTGCCCGCCGTGCGCGCCACGCTGGATTACCTGGCTGAACGCCTGCCGGGCATTTTGTAGCAGCGGCAGCCCGGTGCGCAGCGAGGCGAGATTGCCTTCGAACTCCCGCGTGCAGCGCTCCCAGCTCGAGTACAGCGCGCGCTCCCGGCAGGCCGCCGGATTCAATGCCAGCGCGCGATGCGCGGCCCGACCCAGACTCTCATTCAAGGCGCCCGTAATTCCGTCTTCGATCACATCGATGGGCCCGGTGACCGGATAAGCGGCGACGGGCAGTCCGCAGGCCATGGCTTCCAGATTGACCAGACCAAACGTGTCCGTGCGGCTGGGAAACACGAACACATCGCTCGCCGCCATATGGGCCACGAGGTCCTCACCATAGCGATAACCGACGAAGACCCCTTCGGGGTAGCTCGCCTGCAGGCGCGCGCGCTCCGGACCGTCACCGACGACGAGTTTGGAGCCTGCCCAGGGCATCGCCAGGAACGCATCGACGTTTTTCTCCACCGCCAACCGTCCGACGTACACCGCGATCGGCCGTGGCAGGTCCAGGAACTGTTTCGGTCCGGGCCTGAACAGCCGCGTATCAACACCGCGCTGCCAACGCACCACATTGCGGAATCCCCGCTCCTCCAGCTCCAACTGCATGGACCGGGTGCTGACCATGCAGGCACGGCCGGCGCCATGAAAGCTGCGCAGCCACCGATAGGTGAGTCGCAGCGGGATCGGAAATCGCGAGCGCAGGTACTGCGGGAACTGGGTGTGGTAGGAAGTCGTGAAATTAAGGCCACGGCGCACGCAGTAACGCCGGGCTGCCATGCCCAGCGAACCCTCGGTGGCGATGTGCATCGCGTCCGGTTCGAAGGCCGCGATGAAGCGCGTGACGCGCGCGCCCGGCAGCACCGCCAGCCGGATCTCCGGATAACTGGGACACGGTACGGTGCGGAAGCCCTCCGGGGTGAGCAGACGCACGTCGTGTCCGAAGCTGCGCAGGCAATCAACCGTATGGGACAGCGTGCTGACGACGCCGTTGGTCTGCGGCCGCCACGCATCCGTGACAATCAGGATCTTCATTCGCGCGGCATGATTGCGCGGCTTCGTGACGATTGTGTGAATTTCAGGCATTGGGCCGCACCGTCATGTTCCCGTAAATATTTTGAGATATCTGCTTCATGGCGGCATCTGAAAACCGTTCACGGCAACCAGAAGGACAAAGGAATGCAAAGTTTTTGGCAGGCGCTCCAAACCCAGCGCTGGGACGATCACCGTTACTACCACCACAGCCGCATCAATCAGTCGCTGCACCTGGTCAGCGCGTTGAGCTTCCTGGCCTCATACGCCACGGTCTTCAAGAGCCCCACGGCCGCAGCCCTCATCGGCTGGCTGGTGGCGATGGTGAGTCGTCAGGCGGGCCACTTCTTCTTCGAGCCCAAGAGCTATGACGACGTAAACCGGGCGACGCACGAGCACAAGGAGGACATCAAGGTCGGCTACAACCTGAAGCGCAAGGTGGTGCTGATGGTGATCTGGGCGCTCTCCCCTGCCGTGCTGTGGTTCAACCCCACCCTCTTCGGGCTGTTCGAGGCGCCGGCCTCCACCTCGCAGTTCGTGAGCCACGTCGGGATCCTGTGGCTCACCGTGGGCTTGGGTGGTCTCATCTTCCGCACCGTACAGCTGTTCTTCATCCGCGACGTGCAGACGGGGCTGGTGTGGATCACCAAGATCATCACCGACCCCTTCCACGACGTGATGCTGTACTACCGCGCGCCGCTCGCATTGCTGCGCGGCGAGCTCATCGACCCGATGGACGATGTCACCGGGGTGGACGAAGAACCCCTCCACCAGGCCTGAAGCACTTCGCGCAGCAGGCGCCGGCGGATTGCACGGTTGGTCAGGGTCGGATCAGTCCACCACCAGCCGTCGCGATCCATGTCGCGCGCTGCCGCCATGATCCGGTCGGCGACCGCAGAAAAATCCGCATCGGTGTAATTGTGGCTGAAGATGAAGCGCCCGGTCCCCACCCAGCTCAGCGCCAGCCCGTGCGCCCGCAGGTAGTACTGGAACATCCAGTTGTACTGCGACGCGCGGGTGTATTCCACGGTCCAAATGGAGCACAGGTTGGCGACCCGCAGTGGCAGGTTCTGCGCGGCGCAGCGTGCATTGAGCGCTGCGGCGCGGGCGTTCCATACGGCATCGAGGTTGCGGTACAGGGCCTGGAGTGGCGCGCCGGCCAGCTGCTGCAGGAACTCATGCATTGCCCCCATCACGTACGGATGGGAATTGAACGTGCCGCGCGCCAGGCACACGTCCGCCGGATGATCCTCGCGGTAGCGGCGCATCAGCTCGTCGCGCCCGCACACCACGCCCACTGGCAACCCGCCGCCGAGCGTCTTGCCGTAGGTCACCATGTCGGCGCGCACGCCGAAGTATTCCTGTGCACCGCCGGGGGCCAGCCGAAAGCCCACGAACACTTCATCGAATATGAGCACGATGCCGCGCGCGGTGCACACCTCGCGCAGCTGGCGCAGCCAGGCGCCGTAGGCGGCCCGGTCAAATCCGGCACGCCGGCCGCTGTCCACCAGCGCCGCATCGCTGGGGGCATTGGTGTTCGGATGCAGGGCCTGCAGCGGATTGACCAGTACGCAGGCGATGTCCTTGCGCATGCGCAGGACCTTCAGGGTCTGCTCGCTCATGTCCTTGAGCGTGTAGGTGTCGTGCGCTGTCGCCGGGTTGCCCACCCCGGGCTGCACGTCGCCCCACCAGCCATGGTAGGCGCCGCAGAAGCGCACCAGGTGGCGCCGGCCCGTGTGATAGCGCGCCAGGCGCACCGCCTGCATGACCGCCTCGGTGCCCGACATGTGGAAGGACACCGCCTCGAGCCCGGAGATTTCACGCAGCCGCCGCACGTTGTAGGACATGATCGGGTGATAGGTGCCGAGCACCGGACCCAGATCACGCACCAGCGCGGCACCGCGGTCGATGCATCCTTTGTAGAAGTCGTAGCCGAACACGTTGACGCCGTAGGATCCGGCAAGATCGTAGAACTCGTTGCCATCGAGATCGGTCAGCCGCACGCCCTGCGACGCCCTCAGGAACGAGCCGCCCTTCAAGTTCTCGCGCACGATGCGGCTGAACTGGAACGGCACCCGGTAGCGGGCCGTGAACTGCATGTCGGGCACCGACTTCGCCATATCGCCGGTCAGTCCGGCAGAGCGCGCGAAGCGTGCTGCGAACAGTTCCGCCAGGCGTTTGAATCCGGCGCGGCGCTGCGCGGCCACCGCCTCGGGCGCCGCGTCGGCACGGAAGAACCTGGCTTCGGAGTACTCGTAGAACGGCAACAGGCGGGCGATGCGCCGCGACCAGCGCGCGTGCCCGGCCAGCGAGCGGTGCTTGGCGGCCGACAGGGCAAGCCGCAGCCGCACCTGATAGAGGACCCAGAAGGCCAGCAGTGCTGCGGGAATCATGAACAGAAGGTATGAATTCATGGCCGCAAAATATTGCATGGGAATGACATCTCCATGACGGTCCGAGCCGCAATAAGTCGCGTGGTGCAGCAGGAGGACCTCAATTTCCTGCTGACCAACCGTATTCCACGGCGCTTTGCGACGCTGTTCGTGGGCTGGCTGAGCAAGATCGAAAATCCGCTGATCAGCGTGCCGGCCATCGCGCTGTGGCGGCTGTTCTGCGATGTGGATCTGCGCGATGCGCGGGCCGGCCGTTATCGCAGCCTGCACGAGTGCTTTACCCGCCAGCTCAAGGAGGGTGCGCGACCCCTCGATCCGGACCCCGCCACACTGGTGAGCCCCAGCGACGGCATCGTGGGGGCCTCAGGTAAGGTCATTGCAGGGGAGTGCCTGCAGGCCAAGGGCTTCGCCTATACCCTCATGGACCTGCTCGCCGATCGCGCTCTGGTGCGCCAGTACCAGCACGGCGCCTACGTTACCCTACGCCTCACCGCGGGCATGTATCACCGCTTCCACGCGCCGGCGGACTGCGAGGTCGAGCATGTCTCATACATCTCAGGGGATACCTGGAACGTCAATCCGATCGCCGTGCAGCGCATCGAGAACCTGTTCTGCAAGAACGAGCGTGCCGTCATCCGGTTGAAGCTCCAACCCTCCGGTCACATCATCACGCTGGTGCCGGTTGCCGCCATTCTCGTGGCGAGCATCCGCCTGAACTTCCTGGACGTGCTGCTGCACCTGCGCTACCGCGGGCCCAACCACATCCCGTGTGCGGCACAGCTCAAGCGTGGTGAGGAAATGGGCTGGTTCCAGCACGGCTCGACCATCATCGCGTTCGTGCCGCCAGGCGTACGGCTGGCCGACGGCCTCGCACCCGGCACGACCGTGCGCATGGGCCAGCCGCTGTTCAGACTCGATCCTGCCCCGTGAGCCCTGCGCCGGTTGCCGTCATCACGGGCACCACGCATGGAATCGGCACCGTGACCAGCCTCGGCCTGGCCCGCGCTGGCTACACGGTGGTGATGTTGTGTCGCGATGTCCCGGCGGCGACCACCGTGGCGCAGGAGATCGTGCAGCAGGCCCCGGGGAGCGAGGTGCGGGTCGTGCATTGCGACCTCGCGAGCCTCGCCACGGTGCGCGCGGCGGCCGCCGCAGTGCTGTCGCAGTACCCGCGCATCGACCGGCTGATCAACAACGCCGGCATCGTCAGTACCCGGCGGCGCTTTTCCGTGGACGGTCACGAACTCGTCTTCGCCACCAATCACCTCGGTCCCTTTCTGCTGACCCGGCTGCTGCGGCGCGCGCTCGTGCCGGGGTCCCGCATCATCAATGTCGCCTCGAAGGTCCACTACCGCGGGCGCCTGGACTTGGACAGCGTCGATGACCCCCGCGCGGCCTACAGCAGCACGGCCGCCTATTCACGCTCGAAGCTCGCGAACGTCCTGGACACCTTTGGCCTGGCGCGGCGCCTGGTGGGCACGGGCATCACGGTCAATTGCCTGCACCCCGGGGTCGTTGCCACCCACCTCCTGCCCGGCTGGCTGAACCTTATCCGTCCGCTCTTGCGGCGCTCCATCCTGACTCCCGCCCAGGGTGCCCGCACCTCGCTGTACCTGGCGCTGGATGAGCGGGCCGGGGCCCTGCACGGACAGTATCTGGACGAGCACCAGCAGGTGCAGCAGGCTGCCCCGGCAGCGCACGATCGGCTGCAGCAGGAGCAGCTACTGACCCGCAGCGCCCGCTGGACGGGTCTCGATGAGGCCAGCGCCTGAGCGGAAGCGGATTTGCATATCCAGAACCATGCGACCCAGACCCTCGTACAGGGCGCGCTGCGACCGCGTCAGCGCGTTCGCGTTTGGCACGAAGGCCAGGACCCCCTTCTCGCGCCGCGTCCACATCTCCGCCGGCGCCGGGACCGCATCGATCCCCGCCTGGTTGAATTCCACCACCGAGCGGGCCATGTGCGCAGAGGAGGTCACCAGTACCACCTTGTGCACGCCGGCGCGCGCCAGGATGACCGCGGAGAACTGGGCGTTCTGATGGGTATCACGCGAACGGTTCTCCAACCATTGCGCGGTCACGCCCAAGTCCTGGTGCAGGAAATCATTCATCGAGGCCGTCTCGAGGCGGCTGCCCGAGATGAGCACCGGGAGCTGCGTCCGGCGGGCCAGCCGCGCCCCGTACACCAGTCGCTCGAGACTGGTGGCACCGGGTGCGGAGGTGCCGTATTCCGGTGCATCGACGCGCACGCCGCCGGCCAGAATGACGATGGCCTGGGCGTCGCCCACCTGGGCCGGAGCCAGGGCCGGATAGCGCTCCGCCCAGCGCACCAGCGAGTCCGCCACAATCGGTGTGGCCAGGACCCACAGCGAGGCCAGACCCACGCCAGCCAGGATGACCCCACCCAGGCGTGCCCGGCGAAAGGCCAGCAGCACCAGCCCCAGGGTGATGAGCAGCAGCGGCCCGGTGGGGGGCAGCACCAGGTTCTTCAGCAGCTGTTTCCAGACAAAGTAGTCCATGTGCCCGAATGATAGCGCCCCTTGAATCACGTAATATCAGACACGTCGTCACATCCGATTCGACTGAAGGATCCGACATGCCGGTAAATTCTCATTCGCCCCTCGCGCAGCGGCTGCTGTTCGCGCTGAACTTCTTCCGCCACCCCTTCATGCTGGGGTCGATCTGGCCCAGTTCCCGGTACCTGGTTGACGAGGTTTTGCGGCCGGTGGACTGGGAGCGCGCCCAGGTGATCGTCGAATACGGACCCGGAGTCGGCACCATCACCGCTGAGATCCTGCGCCGGATGCGCCCGGATGCGCACCTGGTCGCCATCGAAACCAACGCGGCCTTCGTCAAGTTCCTGAAAGGCTCTTTTGCTGATTCGCGGCTGCATGTGGCCAATGAATCCGCCGCCGATGTCGGCCGCATCCTCGAACGCCTGAATCTGCCACCCGCGCAGTACGTCGTGTCGGGCATTCCGCTCGGCAGCATGCCCGAGGCGATCCGGACCGATATTGTCGCGAAGACCCGTGCCGCACTGGCGCCCGGCGGACAGTTCCTGGTCTACCAGTTCACCAGCCGCGTGCTGCCGGTCCTGCAGCGTACCTTCGAGGAAGTCTCGCGCAGCATGGAGAAGCGCAACATCCCCCCCGCGCACCTGTTCGTGTGTGCGACGGATGCCGGGTGACATTCACACGGCCTGGTGCAGGTTCGCGATCGGCTGTGGCAGGGCCAGGTAGTAACCCTGCACAAAATCGACCCCGATGTGTTTCAGTTCAGCAAGCACCGCTTCGGACTCGACGCATTCGGCCACGGTGAAGATTCCCAGTGCGCGTCCGATCTTGCAGATCGCCTCCACCATGCTGCGGTCGACGGGATTCACCGCAACCTGCGCGATGAACTGGCCATCGATCTTCAGGTAATCCACCGGCAGTGTGCGCAGGTACATGAAGGATGAGAGGCCGCTGCCGAAGTCATCCAGTGCGAAGCGGCAGCCGCGCTGCTGCAGTTCCTTCATGAAGTACAACGCGTTCGACCAGTTGGTGACGGCCGCGGTTTCGGTGATCTCGAAACACAGCCGGCTGGCCACATCCGGCGCACCGGCCTGCTCGACGACGAACTCGAGGAAGGACTGGTCACTCAGGGAATTACCCGACAGATTCACGGCCAGGACCGGCGAGGCGGCAGGCCCCATCGGCGCATGGCGCAGGCGTTCCAGCGCGCGCAGGAGCACCCAGCGATCAATGGCCGGCATGACGTTGTAACGCTCGGCCGCCGGAATGAATTCCCCGGCGGGCACCAGCCGCCCGTCATCATCGCGCAACTGCACGGTGAGTTCGTGAAAGCCCATCGGGCCGGCCTGGGCGATGGGGACGATGGGCTGATAGAACAGCTCCAGGCGGTTCTCTTCGACGGCACGCGTCAGGCGCGCGGCCCAATGCAGCTCGCGATGCCGGTCTACAGCGCCGTCGCCATCATAGATATGGATGCGGTTGCGCCCGCTTTCCTTGGCCGCGTAACAGGCGATGTCCGCAGCGCTCAGCACCGATGCCACGCTGTCGGTGTTGCGGTTGATTTCCACCACGCCGATGCTGGCGCCCACGGTGAGCGTGCTGCCGGCCCAGATGAAGCGGTAGTTGTGGATGGCCTGGCGCACACTGTCAGCGATGCGGCCTGCCTGCGCGACGGAAGTGGCATCCAGCAGGATCCCGAATTCGTCACCCCCCAGGCGCGCAATCGTGTCCTGGGTACGCACCCGGGCGCGCAGCAGGCTTGTGACATCGCGCATCAGCCGGTCCCCGGCCTGGTGACCGCAGGTGTCGTTGACGACCTTGAACTGGTCCAGATCCACGTACAGGAGCGAGAAGTGCCGCTCGCCGCGCTGCGCCAGGGACAGTGCATCGCGCAACCGCACGTCAAACTCACGACGATTGATGAGCCCGGTCAGCGCATCGTGGGTGGCCTGGTAGGACAGCGCCCGCTTCAGTCGCCGCTCCTGCGTGACATCGTGCACCACGATGACTGCACCGATGACTTCCCCGTTGCGATCACGGATCGGGGCTGAGGATTCCTCGACCGCGACCTCCTGGCCCTCGCGGGTCAGCAGCACCGGGTGGGCAGACGCCGACACTGAACCGCCGCTCGTCTGCTGCCGCTCCAGCGAGTGGCTCACATGCTTGCGCGTGGTCTCATCGATGAGATTGAGAACCTCGCTCAGGCCGCGCCCGCGTGCCTCGGCGATCGACCAGCCCGTGAGCTTCTCGGCCACCGGATTCATGTATTCGATGAGCCCGCGGGCGCAGGTACTGATGACTCCATCGCCGATGGACTGCAGGGTGACCTGCGCGCGCTCCTTTTCGGCGATGACCGCCTGCTCGGCCTGCTTGCGCCGGGTCTCGGCCAGCAACCGCTCGATGGCGATGCCCGCCAGCTTCGAGGCGTGGTCGATCGACTCGCTCTGCTGCGGGTCCGGAAGCCCGATCTGCGGATGGTAGACGCCGAGGGCGCCGAGCATCCTGCCGTCGGCGCTCTTGATCGGCGTGGACCAGGCCGCGACCAGGCCGGATTTCAGGGCCCCGACACGAATCTGGTTCCAGAAGTGATCCTTGGACAGGTCCGCGACCAGGACCGAGCGCGACAGGTAGACCGAAGCGGCGCACGAGCCGTGACCCAGACCGATCTGCGCGCCCAGCAGCAGCTCACGGAAGGATGCGGGAACGCCAGGGGCCACCACCGAGGCGAACCGCGTTCCCTCCTCGTTCAGGATGCTGACCGAGCAGCGGCACCCCGGATCAACCGACTCGATGAGCTGGGTCACCGCTTCCAGGACCTCCGGCACCGGGGCACCGGCGGTGAGCCGGTCCAGCACCTCGCGTTCGGCGGCCTCACGCCGCTGCCGGCGCTTGCGGTCACTGATATTGGTGACACTGGCGCGCACCAGCCGCTGGGTGCCGGAAGGCACCAGTGACAGGCGCACCTCGCAATCCACCAGTTCACCCTGTGCGGTCTGATAGACCCATTCGAAGACCTGCATCGCGCCCGCCAGGACGGCGGACGTGTTGACCCGGATGCGCTCCGCGGAGACATCGCCGTTGGTCTGGAACTTGGGGGAGAGGTCGAGCGGATTGAGCCGCAGCAGCCGTTTGCTGTCCATGCCGAACAGCCGTTCGGCATTTGCGTTGGCGTCGATGTAGCGGCCCGCATCCATGTCCATGACCAGGATGGCCTCGGGCGCGTGGTCGACCAGCAGCCGATAGCGCAGTTCGCTCTCGCGCAGCTGGCGCTCGGCCTCACGCCGGTCGGTGATATCGCGCAAACACAGCACGAAGATCGCCCGGCGGCGCAGCCGGGCGCGGCTGACCGCAAATTCGGCCGGAAATACCTCGCCACTGCGACGCCGACCGCGGATCTCGCGGGCCGAGAGGTCCAGGTGCGTGTCACCGGTGCTCTCCGCCAGCCGCTCCAGCGCCTCGCCGGAATCCCCGCGATCGCCCAGCTGCGGCAGGAATTCCTCGATCCGATGGCCCACGGCATCGCCTTCCCCATAGCCGAAGACCCGTTCGGCGGTCGGGTTGAACGTGAGCACCACCCCGAACTCATCGAGCGTCAGCACCACATCCTTGATGTTGTCGAGGACGATCTGCAGATGATCGGAGCTTTGCTCCTGTGCCTCAAGCGCCAGCGCGCGCGCCTCCTCGGCCATGAGCTGCATCGTGCGGACCACGCCGCGCCGTTCTTCATCGACGCTGCTGTAGTGACTGCTGATGAGCCTGAGCAGCGCGACCGCATCGGGCGTGTCGGATCCGCAACGCAGCTTCAGTTCGCGCAGCTGCGCGAGCAGCAGCGGATGCAGCGCCGACATCCCGGCCAGGGTCGCCGTCAGGTCGACCCGCACGAGCGTGGTCGCAAAGGTCGCCGTCGCGGCCGGATCGGAGGGACGCTTGGCGCTGATCGGGTTTGTCATAAAGGGTGCCGAAACACCCCCGGATGATAGGATTTGCGCCGTCGTGACCGCGTGATCGGATCGCGGTTTTCGTAAGCTTGGCCGAAGGGACCTGGCGCCTCAGGGAGCCTTTGCTGCAGGCGCGTCGGCCTGGGGGCCGGCCGGCCCGAACACGATCGGGATCACGAAGCTGTGGCTCACGGCGTCGGCTGCTGTGCCGTTCGTGAGTGTCGCCATGACCGTGTAGACGCCCTCGTGCGCGGCCACCACGGTCAGCCGGTGCTCGAGCGCCGACCCGGCATCCATGTGCCCTTCAGGATCGAAGTCGCTGCCCTGCGGGATGTCCAGCCCATCGTCGGTGTGAAAGCGCGCCTCCAGGTGCTCCAGCGGCTGGTTGGCCACCAGGCGCAGCACGATGTCCACGGGCTGGCCTGCGACGGGGCGCTGGCGGAGCTGAAATTTGAGACTCACGGCGCCTTCCCCGGAGCCGCTCAAGGATACGGCCGATACCAGGTCGACGGGCCCCTGGTCCGCGGCGCTGCTGCCCGCGGCGAGCTTCGCATGACGTTTGACCAGCGCAGCGCCCCCGGAATGATGGCATGCGAGCAGCATCCCGCAGGCGGCTGCCAGCAGTATTCCGAGCAGATTGCGGTGCACGCGTCCCATCGTTGCCCTCGCGCCTCCGGTGCCTATTGCAGCAGTGGCTGCTCGCGCATGTTAGACGATTGTTCAAGCAGGTCTAAGATGTAGTTCTCCCAATTGCGACGTTCACCGAACCACGGGAAGGCACGGGGAAAGGCCGGATCGCGCCAGCGCTGCGCCACCCAGGCGGCATGGTGCAACATGCGCAATGAGCGCAGCGCCTCCACCAGCAGCACTTCGCGGTAATCAAAATTCGCGAACTGCTGGTACCCCTCGAGGATCTCGGCCCATTGGCGCTGTTGCGCTTCGGGGGGGCCCGACAGCAGCATCCACAGGTCCTGGACCCGCGGCCCCATCATGCAATCGTCCAGGTCCACGAACACCGGACCGCGCTCATTCCACAAAAGATTACCGAGGTGGCAATCCCCGTGGATGCGGATTGCCCCGACCTCACCAGCGGATTCAAACACCGTCTCGACCGCCTCCAGCAGTTCGCGGGCCACCTCCTCGTAGCGGCGCGCCAGTTCCGCCGGAATCAGCTCACTTGCCAGCACCGTCTCCAGGGCCTGCCAGCCCAGGCGCTCGGAGGTGAGCCATGGCCGCACCGCGAAGGGCTGCAGGCAACCGATCTGATGCATGCGGGCGATGGCCCGTCCCAACAGCGTCAGGGATTCGTTGGCATCGAGCTCCGGCGCGCGCCCCGGCATCCAGGGAAACACGCAGAAGCGGTATTCCTGGAATCTGAACAGCGTCTCGCCCTGGATCTGCAGCGGCGCGGCGACGGGCAGTTCCGCCGCCGCCATCTGCGCGGTGAATTCGTGCTCCTCGGCAATCTGCGCATCGCTCCAGCGGCCGGCGCGATAGAATTTCAGCACCTGGTTGCCCGTATCCGTTCCGAGCTGATAGACGCGGTTTTCGTAGGAGTTCAGGGCCAGCAGGCGCCCGTCGCCTTCGATGCCCACCGAGGCGGCGGCATCCAGCACCACATCCGGGCTCAACGCCTCGAAGGGCCGCGCCGCGGCGGCGTCAGCGGCCCCGCGACCGGACTTTCTGTTTATCATGCGGACATCACGGTATTGGTGCGAGGGCAATCATGAGCCGAGGAGCGATTCTGGTCACAGGCGGCGCCGGCTATATCGGCAGCCATGTGGTCCTGCAGCTGCAGGAACGCGGCGAGGCCGTCGTCGTCCTGGATGATCTGTCGCGGGGATTCCGGCAGTCGGTCGGCGCTACGCCGCTGGTCATTGGCGACATCGGCGACCGGCAGCTGGTCGCCGGCCTGATGCGCGAACACAACATCGACACGGTGATCCATTTTGCGGCGTTCACCATCGTTCCGGAGTCGGTGAGCAATCCGCTCAAGTACTACGCCAACAATGTCTGCGGCACCCGCAACCTGTTGCAATGCTGTGCTGAGTCGGGGGTCCGTCACTTCGTATTCTCCTCGAGTGCGGCAGTATACGGGACCCCGGCCGGCGACTTCGCCGCGGAGGACTCCCCCACCGCGCCGATCAATTCCTACGGCACCTCCAAACTGGTGTCGGAGTGGATGCTGCGCGACCTGGCGGTTGCCTCGGACCTGCGCTACGTGGCGCTGCGCTACTTCAACGTCGCCGGCTCGGATACCGGCGGCCGCATCGGCCAGGCAACACCGGGTGCCACGCTCCTCATCAAGGTCGCAAGCGAAGCGACCGTCGGCAAGCGTCCGCATGTGAGCATTTTCGGTACCGATTACCCGACGCCTGATGGCACCGGCATACGCGATTACCTCCACGTCGAGGACCTGGCTACGGCGCACCTCGCGGCCCTGGATCACCTGCGCCGCAGTGGTGCCAGCGCGGTACTCAACTGCGGTTATGGCCATGGCTACAGCGTGCGCGAGGTGCTCGAGAGCGTGCAGCGCGTGTCGGGCCGCAAGCTCGTCATCCGCGAAGAGCCGCGGCGCGCCGGTGATCCGGCGGTGCTGGTCGCCCAAGCCGACCGGATCCGCGAACTGCTCGGCTGGACCCCGAAGCTGGATGATCTGGATACCATCGTGCGCACCTCCCTGGAGTGGGAGGCCAAGTTGCAGCAGCACCCCTGGTGAGGCGGAAACTGCAGCGCCGGGCACCGTTGCCCTAGGCGTAGAATGCGAGGTATGCGGTTCTTTTGGCCTAAGTCCTTGAGCGGTCTAATGCTGCTCGGCGTCGCGGTGATTGCCGTGCCGCTGTTGGTCGCCATCTCGAATGCCGCGCTGCAGATCCAGCAGCTGGCCGATTCCAGCCGCACCGTCGCCACCGACGGCATCGGGTCGGCGCGGGCCAGCGAGGACCTGATGTCGGAAATCCTGCTGCTGGAGCGGGCCACCCGGCTCTACCAGGTGCTCGCGGACCCCAAACTGCTGGACGTGTACCGGGAGCATGACGCCCAGCTCACAGCCTCTCGGGTGCAGCTGGCGCACCAGCTGCGCTCGGCAGAGGCCAGCACGGCCCTGACCCAGCTCGGGGCCCTGCAACAGTCGATTTCCTCCGAGGTCTTCGCCGCGACCGCCAACAGCGGCACGGTCGGGGCGACCCTGCCGCAGTTCGCACAGATGAGTACCCTCGCCCAGCGCATCGCCGTGCAGAGCAAAGCCGAGGTGGATGTGCAGATTGCCGGCATCCAGCGCCGTACGGGGGAGTCACAGCGGCTGTTGCTGTGGCAAAGCGGACTGCTCCTGCCGCTCGCCGTGTTCGCCATTGTGGTGCTCACCTTCGGTGTCGGCCGTCCCCTGCGGCAGGTCGACCGGGCCATCAGCGAGCTGGGCGGGGGGAACCTCTCGCACCCGATCAGCGTCAGTGGTCCTAAGGACATCGAGCGGCTGGGGCGTCAGTTGGAGTGGCTCCGGAGCCGTCTTTTGGACTTTGCGGCCGAGCGAAATCGATTTCTGCGGCACATGTCACATGAGCTTAAGACGCCACTGGCCAACATCCGGGAAGGCACCGAGCTGTTAATGGACGGCGCGGTGGGCGAGCTCGACGCGAACCAACGCGAAGTCACCGGCATCCTCCGTGAAAATGGACTTAAATTGCAGCGATTGATCGAAAACCTGTTGTCCTTCAGCGCCTGGCAGACCAGCAGCGTGGGGCTGGAAACCAGCGAATTCCGGCTGCGCCCACTCGTCAAGCAGGTGCTCGAGAACCAGCAACTGACGCTGCTGGGCCAGCGCGTGCGCCTGGAAGTGAAAATTGAGGACGTCACGATGTGCGCCGACCGTGGCAAGCTGCGCCTCATCCTGGATAACCTGCTGTCGAACGCCATCAAATACTCGCCCAAGGGCGGGGCCATATACCTCTCCGCCCAGGCGGATGGCGATCACCTGCTCATGGACGTGGCGGATACGGGTCCGGGCATCCCTTACGACGAGCGGGCACATATTTTCGAAGCGTTCTACACCGGCAAGGCGGCCCGCGGCACCAGCGTCAAGGGCACCGGGATCGGACTGTCGGTGGTTCTGGAATTCGTCGCCGCCCACGGCGGCACCGTGCAGATCATGGACGGTCAGTTCCCGGGGGCGCATTTCCGGATCACCATGCCGTTGCAGGCCCAGGCCACTCTCGGCCCGGGGGAACAGGCTGATGCTGCCTAGGCCCTGCGCTCGTACCAGCCGGGTTGCGCGGCGGGCCGGTCCCGCGATCGCGGCCATGGCCGCGGCGCTCCTGGCCAGCGGCTGTGCCACGGTTGCCCCCAGTGCGCCGCCGCAGGATCATCCGCCCACCATCGATCGCGCGGTCACGGAAGCCACCCTGCTGGCGAGCTATTTGGAGGTGCTGCAGCGCCTGGTGCAGGGTGCGCCGGCCGAGCAGGCGGAGATTCTCAGCAGCGCCCGCCGTGATTTTGAGACGGCCCCCACCCCCAGCCACCAGCTGCGCTATGCAATGGTGCTGGCTACCCCGGAGCACCCCGGCACGGACTGTGCGAAGGCACAGCAGCTGCTGCGCGAGTTGATCGCCACTCAAGAGACGCTGCTGCCGGCAGAGCGGGCCATGGCGTTCCTGACCCTGCAGTCCGTGGACCAGACCCTCTCGCAGACCGCCGAGGTCCAGCGCCTGCAGGCTTCGGCCGATCACAACGACCGCGATCGGTACACGGCAGCGAACCGGCGCCTGCAGTCGGATCTGCAGGCGGAAATGGACGAAAATATCCGTTTGCACAAGGAACTCGACGATGCCCACGCAAAACTGGACGCGATCGCCAATATCGAGCGGGCTTTGAACAAACCCAAGCCCACCGGGGGAGCACCACAGTGAACATCACCGCCAAGCGCAAAGCCCGAATCCTGGTCGTGGATGATGATCCGGGGCTGCTGCGGCTGCTCACCATCCGGCTGCGCGCGGAAAGCTACGAAGTCGAGGCCGTCGAAGGCGGTCCCCAGGCCGTGGCAGCCGCGAGCCGGTTTCGGCCCGATCTGGTCATCACCGATCTGCGCATGGAGCCGATGGACGGCATCGCGCTGCTGAAGGAACTGCAGAACCGCTGGCCTGGGCTGAAGGTCATCATGCTCACCGCCCATGGCACCATTCCGGATGCGGTGCAGGCCACGCAGATGGGCGCGTTCGGCTTCCTCACCAAACCGGTCGACAAGCAGGAGCTGCTGGATCAGGTGCAGAAGGCGCTGCGCATCTCCGGATTCAGTTCCTCGGATGAGGACTGGCGCGCGGAGATCATCACCCGCAGTTCCGTCATGGAGGAGAAGCTATCCCAGGCGCACATGGTCGCGGGCACCGATGCGCGCGTGCTGATCACCGGCGAGAACGGCACCGGCAAGGAACTGCTGGCCCGTGCCATCCACAAGGCCAGTCCCCGGCGCACTCACGAGTTCGCAGTCATCAACTGCAGCGCCATTGCCGAGGAGTTGCTGGAGGTGGAGCTGTTCGGCCAGGAAGCCGATGCGACCGGCACCGTGCGCGCCCAGCCCGGACTGTTCCGCACCGCCGACGGCGGCACGCTGTTGCTGGACGAAATCGGCGACATGCCGATTCAGCTGCAGGTGAAACTGCTGCGCGTACTGCAGGAGAATGTGGTGCGCCCGGTCGGCAGCAGCGCCGCCGTCCCCATCAACGTGCGCGTGCTCGCCGCCACCCACCGCGACCTGCAATCGCTCATGCAGGGGGGGAATTTCCGCGAGGACCTGTATTATCGGCTCAACGTCGTGCACATCGAGATGCCCCCGCTCAACCGCCGCCGCGAGGACATTCCGCTGCTGGTCGCACATTTCCTCGCGCGCATGGCGAAGGACAGTGGCGCACGCAAGATCTACGCCCCGGAGGCCGTCGAACTGCTGGCCACAGCCGATTGGCCCGGCAACATCCGCCAACTGCAGAACGTCGTGCGCCAGAACGTCGCCCTGTCCCAGACCCCGATCATTCCCGTGGAGCTGGTCCAGCAGTCCCTCGGCGGCGGCCAGGGCAAGCTGCCCTCGTTCGATGAGGCACGCGATGAATTCACCCGCAGCTACCTGTCGCAGATCCTGCAGATCACCGGCGGTAACGTGTCTCAGGCGGCGCGCCTGGCAAAGCGCAACCGCACCGATTTCTACAAGCTGCTGGGGCGGCATCAGCTGACGCCGGAAGAATTCAAACAGCGCTAGGGCGGCAGCTGCGCAAATTGTGGCGCGCATCACAATTTTAGAAGGCCAGAATGCCGCTGGCGCGGCCGATTTTCGCAAAATCGGCCGCTAGACTGCGCCTCATGTCAGACGCCACAGCTGCCGTACCCGTTGCGCTCCACGGTCGGATGAACCTGGCCGTGCGGGCTGCCGTCGTGGCGATCGTGCTGTTCGGCGAGAAATTTCTCCTCAATTTCTTCGTCGACTTCGGCGCCGCGCAGAACGCCGGCGGTCTGGGCGAATTCGTCCGCCAGACCCAGCACTGGGGCTTCCGCTTCGTAGTCACTTTTGCAGCCGTTCTGGCACTGTTCGTGTACGTGCAGGCCAATGCGCGCCTGAAGGCCGTCAATGCCCTCGCCCGTGAATCGCCGGTGACAGTGTCGTGGCTGGTGCTGCATGCGGCGCTGCTCGTGCCGCTCGCGGCCCTCACCTATTCGTTCTATGGCAGCCATGGATTGCAGTGGCCGGCGGGCTTGCTGGCGTTCCTGTGGCTGCTGAGTGCCGGGATCTCGCTCCTCGCCCTGCTCGCCGCACTGGCGCCGTGGCGAGTCTGGCGTGCCGCCGCAGCAGCGGTCGGCCGTGTATGGCTCTATGCCGCGGCCGCCGCCGCATTGGCGAGCCTGGCGATCCAGTGGAGTCAGATGCTCTGGGCGCCCACCACCCAGATTACCTTCGACCTGGTGGACAGGATCCTGCAGCCGCTGATCCCCACGCTGCGCAGTGACGCCGCCACGCAGGTGCTGGACACCGGCCGGTTCGCGGTACAGGTCTCGTACCTGTGCTCCGGGCTCGAAGGCGCGGGGCTGCTGCTGGGGTTCTGCTGTGTGTGGCTGGTGTACTTCCGCCGCGACTATTATTTTCCACGGGCCCTGCTCATCATTCCCCTGGGCCTTGGCCTGCTGTTCGCTCTGAACGTGCTGCGCATCGCCGCCCTGGTGCTGATCGGTGATGCCGGTTATCCGGAGATTGCGAGCTACGGCTTCCATTCGCAGGCCGGATGGATCGCCTTCAACTGCACCGCCGGCGGGCTCGCCTATCTCAGCAACCGCAGCGCCTGGTTCAACCGCACGGTCGCCGCGAGCGCACCTGCGGCGGGCGATAACCCGACCGTCGCCTTCCTGCTGCCGTTGCTGGCGATACTGGCCGCCGGGATGCTCAGCCGTGCCGCATCGGGCACGTTCGAATTGCTCTACCCGCTGCGGCTGCTCGCCGGTGCGCTGGCGATCGCACTGTGCTGGCCAAGACTGCGCGAGCTTGAATTCCGATTCACCTGGCGTGGCATCGCCACGGGTATCGGCGTATTCGCGATGTGGCTCGGCGCCTCGCACTTCCTGGCCCGCGTCAGCCCGATGCCCGCGGGCCTCGCCGCGCTGCCGAGTTCCGGCAGGACGCTTTGGATCATCGCCCGGGTCGTGGGTAGCGTGGTGACGGTCCCCATCGCCGAGGAGCTGGCTTATCGGGGTTTCCTGATGCGGCGGCTCACCGGAGCGGCGTTTGAATCGATGCCGTTCGCCGCGGTTGGCGTGGGCGCGTTGGTCTTGAGCTCGATCGCCTTCGGTCTCGGGCACGGCGCGTGGTGGTGGGCCGGGACCGCAGCAGGCCTTGCCTATGGTCTATTGCTGATTCGCACCGGACGCATGGGCGAAGCCATCGCCGCGCATGCGACCACCAACGGACTCATCGCGGTTTGGGTGCTGCTCCTGCAGCAGTGGCAATTATGGTAATCGCGCGAAATGTGATTCAGCACACACTTCAATTGCCGTGGGTTTGACCTAACGTTTTAGGCCCCAAAACACCGTATGCGAATGGCGACATCGTGTTTATGATCGCCCGCACATGGTGGATAAACGGAACATCTGCCATGCCTCTACTTTCAGCGGTTTTGGGAGAAAATAGATGTTCAAGAAACTGGCAATGCTGATTGTTGCTGCGGGCGCAATCGCCACCGCTCAGGCGCAAGCCGGCGAGGATGGTCCGCATTTCTTTGATCGCGGTCCGCCGACCTGGTCCCATCCTACGGCGGCGCCGGAGATCGATCCGGCGAGTGCCATGAGCGCCTTCACGTTGCTCACGGGCGGTCTGGTCATGCTTCGCGGCCGTCGCGTAAAGAAGTAAGCGACTTCAGGTCCGGTCCGCGCCACTGCGGACCGGACTTCCATGCGCGCGAGCAAACTGGGCGGCATCGATGTGGTGCTTTTCCAGCAGGTCATACAGAGTCGGTCGCGTCACGCCGAGGAATTCGGCGGCCCGCGAGAGGTTGCCACCGGCCACTGCCAGCGCCTGACGTGCCGCCTGGGCCTCGGCCTTCTGCCGGGCCGTGCGCAGGTTCAGATGCTCCGGATCGGCATCCGGATCATGCAGATTCAGATCCGCGCAGGTGACCACCGAGCCTTCCGCCATGATCACGGCACCCTTGATGCGGTTTTCCAGCTCGCGCACGTTGCCAGGCCACTGATGGGCCTGGACGGCGCGCAGCGCATCCGGCGCGAACGCCCGCACCGTCTTGCCGTAGCGCTCCGACATCTGCCCCAGGAGCCATTGCGCCAGCAGCACGCTGTCGCCCTGCCGCTCGCGCAAGGCAGGGATCCGCACGGTCACTTCGCTGATGCGATAGAAGAGATCATCGCGGAACCGGCCCGCGGCGATGAGTTCGGTAAGATTCCGGTTGGTGGCGCACACGAGGCGTGATTCCAGCGGCACCGGCGTGCGTCCGCCGATGCGTTCCACGGTGCGCTCCTGCACCACCCGCAGCAGCTTCGCCTGCAAGGAAGCCGGCATCTCACCCATCTCGTCCAGGAACACCGTGCCCTTGCCGGCCAGTTCGAGCTTGCCCAGGGTGCGCTGCGCGGCGCCGGTGAAGGCGCCCTTCTCATAACCGAATAGTTCGCTCTCCAGCAGGTTCTCGGGAATTGCCGCGCAGTTGATTGCCACGAAGGGCTCGTGGGCCCGCCCCGAGAGGCGGTGCAGGGCACGCGCGACCAGTTCCTTGCCGGTGCCGCTCTCGCCGAGGACCAGCACGGTGGCGTTCGTGGGTGCCACCTTCTGCACGGCACGGCACAGCTGGCGGATGGCGTCACTGGTGCCGATGAAACCCTCGAGGGTCATGGCGCCGGTCTGTTCGCGCAGCCGGCTGTTCTCAGTCTCCAGCTCGCGGATACGCAACGCGCGTCGCACCACCATGGACAGCACGGTCGCATTGACCGGCAGGTGATAAAAATCGGTAGCGCCGAGGCCCACGGCCTTCACCGACAGATCGCGGGATTTCTCACCCGTCATGGCGATCAGCTTGGTGGCCGGTGCGATGCTCAGAATCTGGCGCAGCAAGGCCAGATTCCGTGCCTCATCCGCCTGGCCGCTGTCGCCCAGACCGAAGAGCACGACTTCCGGCTCGATACGCCGCACCAGTGCCAGCGCCTTTTCGCATACCGGACTGACGGTCACATCGAGATCCGAAAACACCGCCGCGAGCTCTTCGCTGCGCAGCGGATCATCCTCGAGGATCAGCAGCGTATGGCACTCACTCATACCGGGACTTTACATCCCGGGTGTAAGGAATACCGTCGATTGTCGCTCAGAACTCCAGGGTCTTGCGCACCACGGCCGGCCATTTCTTCGTATCCACGCCGTGGATGCAGAACAGTGCCACGGCCAGTCGGTCCATGCCGAAGGCCACGCACGAAGTGTGAGCAACCTCATTGGTCGCGGTCTTGATTCCCCAGACCTCGCCAAAATGCTCCTTGTGATAATTGAAGCTCATGCAGGCCGTCGGCCGGGCGCCCGGGTAGTACGGAATCAGCAATTCGAACTTCAGGGCATTCTGCCGCTGCAACACCGCCATCACGTGCCCGACCTTGCCGAAGAACGGGTCATTCGCGACATCGATGGTCCACGGCAGGGCGAGATCGCCGGCGAACTTATCGGCGCGAGCCATCCACTTGTCACGGAAGTCGACGATGTCCTCGGGGGTACCGATGCGGACGAACTCGCGCATCCGAAACGTCTGCAGGCGGTTCAGTTCCTTCGACGGTTCGCGACGAAAGCAGTTTGCGTGCACGTCAAACAGCAACCCACCTGCGGGCAGCGGCCCGCGGGCCGCCACCAGCGGATAGGTCGGATAGCAGGCCGCCGGGGAGAGCACCAGGTCCGCCGGCCGAAGCGCTGCGGTCCAGTCCCCGCCGGTGTCGTGCGACTCCGCGGCCTCGCGAATCTCGGCCTCCGTGCCGTGCATCGCGCACACGCAGCCGAGGAGATTCGGGAAGCTTTTGAGGTAGCCGGACTTTTCCAGCTGCCAACGGCTCATCACCGGGGGGAAGCGCAGGATCTCGGCGGCCGGATCACGCTGGCGGGAAATGTAGTCATCCAGGCGTTCAACCACGTCCTCGTAGACGCCCGTGCGTCCGTACACTCCATCGACACCCATGTGATGGAAAATAGCGGCGCCGACGTGCGCAATGGGATCGGTATCCGAAGCTATCGGCTCTTTCTGGGTGTTGCCCATGACTTCACAGTCTCCTTAATTGGTCAGTCGAATAACGAGCGCGGCACCGGGGTCAGCAACCCGGAACTCGCAAGATTCGCGAGAATGCGCTCGTTGTTGATCATGATCGGGGACGAGAGCACATCGCGCAGCTGCCGCTCGATACTGAACTCGCCATCGCTGCGGTAGCCGGAGAGGCCGCACACCCGCATCGCGGCCAAAACGATCGACACCGCCAGCTCCGAGGCCTCGACCTTCAGGAGTGTGATCATTGATTGAAACTCAAGAGCGGCCACGCTCTTGGGATCGCCCATGACGCTCTCATAGGTGTGCATCGCCTGGGTGATCATGGCGCGCAACATGCGCAGCGATGACAGCATCTGGGTGAATTTCGCAGCACCCGGAGGCATCTGGCCATTGGCCTTGCGCGAGGCCACCCGGATGAATTGCTGGGCACGCGTGGCGGCACCTGCGGCAATGCCCGCCCACAGGGAGCCCCACAGCAGGTGGGCTGTCGGCAGCATGGTGAACGGATGGATCAGGCTGTACGGTTCGGAGACGATCAGCTCGGCCGGGCCGCTCGCCTTGAGCGCATAGCCCTCACTGCAGGTGCCCCGCATGCCCATGGCGCTCCAGCCATTCAGACGGGTCAGCGAGTACTGACTTTTCGGAAAAGCGATCAGAACCTGGTCCGAGGTGGAAGCATCCACGGCACGGCGGGCCAGCGTCACGATGACGTCCGCGTAGGCGCCGTAGGAGATTACGCTTCCTTGCCGGTCAAGACTGATGCGGCCGTCCTCATAAACAACGGGAGCCTCGCTGGAGCGGATGTTGCCGCCGGCGCCACCTTCGGTGGTCGAGGAGGCCAGCAGCAGTTGCTCCGCTGACACCCGGCGCAGCAGCGCCTCGAGAGTCTTGTTGTCAAGCCGGTGCCGCATGACGCAGGCCAGCTGGATCTGATGCATGGCGTAGATCATCGCCGTCGATGAGCAGGCGGTTCCCAACTGGTAGCAGACATCACCGACTGCGGAGATCGGCGCGTCCTCGCCACCCAGCGACTTGGGCAGCATGATGCCCAGCAACCGCTGGGCCTTGATCACCTGGAAGGACTCGCTCGGAAAGCGCGCCTCGGAGTCGACGGCGCTCGCATTCTGCGCCGCCGCATGCACAGCGGGCTGAATACCATCCTGCCATTTGCGGGCTTCCGTCTTTGTCTCAATATTCACTACTGCTGGTCCTCCGCAAGGCGTTCTTTGATGTTGATTCTGCATGCGCGACACCTGAGAACAGGTGAAATTCCTGGTAGCCGGACGCCCCCCCGGCAGCGCGATTCGCGGTGTCACCAGCGCCACTCGCCGACGACCCCGCCATGAGTTCCTGGGTAAGCATCTTGGCCATCAGCGAGCGGGCACCGCTGCGGCTGAAAGTGTGATCAGCGCCTTCGATGATGTGGACGGGACAGCGCTCGCCCAGCCGCTTCAGCGACAAGCCCGCCTGCAGCTTCAGCAACGGGATGCCCAGTTCGCCGGTCGAGAAGATGAAGGCGATGTGTATGCCACGTCTTGCAATGTCTTCGAGTTCCCAACCCAGATCCTGCGGCAATTTGATTCGCAGGTAGCGGGCCGCATCGCGCAGGGCCAGCTCCAGGGTGAGAAACGAGCGAACCGTATACACCCGGGCGATGCGCAACAGGCTCACCTCGCCCTTGAACACGCGTTTCCAGGCCTGCAGCGAGCCGACCCGCTGGCGGTAAATGCCCGGATTGCGCACCGCCTCAGCGACGTGCATCCCCTCATCCAGGGGCGCACCGTCCTTCCAGAAATAGTTCTGCGGATTCACCATCAGGATGCGTTGTACATCCAGGCCGGCCGCTGCGGCCCGCAAGGAGTGATAGGCGCCGGAACAAAGTCCGCACAGCGTCAGTTCCTGGATGCCGTAGCGGTCGCGCATGAACTTGATGCCCGCACGCATCTCATCGAGTGCGGCAGCAGGAAATACATCGTTGTCACGGCGCCCCGGGCGCCCGCCGCTGTCGCCGATACCTGTGAAATCCATGCGCAGCACATAGTAGCCGCGGCGTGCCCAGGTGCGTGCGAGCGTGACGTACATGCGGCTCGCGCCCATGTGAAAGTCCGTGCCGGTATTGGGGAACACGACCGCGCGGCGACTTGAATCACCCTGCGCCGGTTCGGTCACGATGCCAAAGAGCTGTGCCTCGGTGCCGAAGCAGACCGGCCGTTCGATGAGATTCGAATCGGGCCCGTCACCGGGCAAGGACAACGCCGCGCTGCCTTCACCCTGGATCACTGATTTCGGTATCCTCGGCGCTTCCCCGGCCGCCAACTGCGGCCCGCCGACAAGACCCTGCAGGAACTCTCGCAGGGCCTCAACCATGGGCATCGGGACGATGGCGTATTGAGGTGACACCAGGCACATGTCAACGAACCCAGGCAGCGCTACGCAGCGGGAAGGAACTCCGGCAGCAACGAGACTCTCGTTGAAATCCTTCGCGACGGGCAGATCCGCGCGATCGACGATGAACCATTCGGCGCCGGCCGGAGAATCCGCCGCGCTCAGTTTCAGGGGCGTCAGTGCCGCAATGCTGTCAGCGGAGAAGGTGTAGCCGGTGAACTCCATCAGGCCAGGATTCAACGCTTCAACGTCCCCACCGAAGCGGTTGTCCGCGGCCACGGGTGGCATGCCCATCAGGGCAGCGAGCCGGGTCGTACGCAGTTCGGTCAGGTAGCGCTTGCCGTTGACGACGGGTGCAATCACGAACAGCGCGGCGATTCCGCTGATGTCGCGGGCGGCGCGGGCGGCGAGCAGCGCGCCCAGGCGGATGCCCACCAGACACACACGCTCCACGCCGGTGCGGCGACGCAACTCTGCGGCAGCGGCCACGATATCCCGGGTCCACCTGTCGACCTGGTCGGCCCGCGGATCGATTTCCGGTGAGTCTCCGGTGCCGAGATAATCAAAGCGCAGCGCCGGAACGCCAAGGCCGGCAGCAGCCTCCGCGAACTTGCGCATGCTGGAATGGCCGCACAGCGCCTCGAACCCGAACGGCTTGCAGATCACCACCCCGACACTCGCCTGCGGCCCGGCCGGAGCGTGCAGCCAGCCGAACAGACTTTGCTCCCCGGAAGGGAAGTAGAACGACTCCATGGTCGTGGCCGGCAGCTCGCTCGGCGTGGTTTCTGTGGTGTTCGTGCGCATGCTTAAGATGGAGGTCAGGTGCAGTGGTTAAGAGGCCAAGCAACCCTAGCCCGGATGAGCCTCATAAAGCTTGACGAAGTCCCCAAATGTCACGGGGAACCGCTCGATGGTGGCAAAAGGATCAAAGCCGACCGAGTCCTCCAGTCGGGCCACGATCAGCGCCAAACTGAGTGAATCCAGGCCGGAATTCAACAGCAAAAGCTCATCGGTGAGCGGCAACAACTGACGCTTCTGCTCTTTCGCGACCAGCTCGAACATGGACTGAACAGTGACCCTTACGGACATCCCACGGCTCCCTCAAAAAACGGATATGGAGATTGAATAGAATGTAACGTTAATCGCCGCCGGACAGCCAGTGGTGACATAAAAGATCTGGGATGCAGCTCACAGCTGCGGCCAAGCGTGGCGGTCGTTAAGGACGATCTTTTTATTTTACATCACCCTAAAACTTGACAAACCGAATTTTCCCTCCCGGCATGCTGCCCTACTTTTGTGTCGCCAATAAGGAACTGCGTCTCACTCTGCCGCAGAGAAGGGCAGCATCAGGCTCGACGCTATGTCAATTGCGCACGGGCGCCGCAGTCTGATCCCGTCTGCTGTACGGATGGATCGTGAAATTCACGCCCACCACCGTGGCATTGAAATTCGCACCGATGTAATTCGATCCGCGCAGCTGGTAGTTCACGAAGGGTTTGAGGGACAGCCAGTCGAGCGGCTCATAGTCCACATTGAGGGATGCCAGCTGCAGGTGATCGAGGCGCTCACCGCCCACGGGCGCATCCCCCTGCCCCGGCAATTGGCGGTAGGTGTAGGAATAGGTGAGCACGACGCCGATTTTGTACGTCGCCTGCCAGTTCACATTCAATGCAGCGATACTGTCGATTTCCGAACCCAGGTCAGCCACGTAGCTGTTGATCAGTCGGCTCAGCTGCAGGTCCACTGAAGTCTTGCCGGTGAGCTGATTCTTGTAGTCGAAAACTCCCGTCAGACCCGAGGCCGAGTTGATCGATGACTCCGAAGTCCGCTCACTGTATCCGAGCTGGCCATTGAACGTGGAATGTCCGCTCGGTACATAGGTGGCAACCAGCTGCGCCGTCGTCTGGTGATAGTCAGGATTGATCGCCGCCCCCGGCCCGGTATAAACACCGTTGTAGTACGCCGCGCTGAAGCCTGCGGTCAGGCCGGCCAAGGCCACATACTTCAGTGCCAGCTGCTCCTGGGTTTCCGTCAGATCGAAGGGGGCTTCCTGTGCAAAAGTCTGGTCCAGCGTCTGGTAGTAACCGCTGGCTTCGAGGCGCCAGTCCGGCGTGGCATTGATTCCCAGCAACGCGGATTCGCGCTGGTTGGTCAGCAATCCGTACTCCGCATTGTTGACGTTGGTGAACGCCACCATCTGGTGAGTTCGCTGAACCTCCACTACGCCGTCGAACACGTGGTTGAGCTTCCAGTCCAGGCCACCGTCGACGCCATATTCGTTGTGGTTGAGCTCAGTGAAATGGTCGTACTTGAATTCGGTGTCGGACAACTTGAGGAACAGCTTCTGCTGTTCCCAGGTGTCATTGACGTTGAGACCCGCGCCGTAGGAATACAGCGAATCTGACTTCTGAAAGTCAGTGGTACCCGGCACAGGATAACCGCCCTGCAGATCGAATACGTTTGAAAGGTACTGATAGCCCGCATCGGCTGATGGGTCGAAGGTCACCGCCGCCAGGCAGGGCCAAGACGCCGGAAGTAGAGCCATTGCGATCAGTGCACGGCGGCGGGACTTATTGGCCTGCATCATGACCCCTAAAGTATGCGTTATAATGCGCAATCGTAAGGGAAACTCCGGATCAATGGTATATTTTTCCGCCGGCACATTAAGTCGCCGCGAATGGTTGTGCGGCTTTACCGGACTGTGCGGTGTCCTGTCGTTCAACATAGCCTATGGTTTACCCCATGGCGCTGTCCCGGCGGCGCGTGTCGAGGACTGGCTTTTGCAATTCGCGCGGGACTTGCCGCACGATGCCAGCGCGCTTCGGCAGCTGGGGGAAACCTATCTCGCAACCCATCCGGTTGAAGCAGACCGCGTGCAGTTGTCCCGCCTGCTGGCCCCCGACGGCCGAGCCGTTGGCACACTCTCCGGCGTGATCAGGAACGTGGAGCGCGACTGGATGAGTCATAACGTCGCCGTCGTGAACGGCTGGGTCCTTGCGCGCACCGAGGCGCGCCTGTGCGCACTGTTTTTTTTGACGGACCCGATTCCGGCGTGATCAGGGATCTTCGCGAATACTCACCGGGTGCCACGGTCAGGACCGACATCTGCGTGATCGGGGCGGGTGCTGCCGGCATTACCATCGCGCGCGAGTTGGCCGGTCGTGGAGAGGACGTCTGCCTGGTTGAAGGTGGCGGCCTGGAGTACGGGTTCCCGGACTCCCAGGTGTTGTACCAAGGGGAGAGTGTCGGCGCTCCGGTTTCACTGATCGGCGGCCGACTGCGATTTCTGGGCGGCTCGACCAATCACTGGGGGGGGCGGTGTGCACCGCTCCAGGATCTCGATTTTCGTCGGCGGGAATGGATCCCGCACAGCGGCTGGCCTTTCGACAAGAGTGAGCTCGATCCGTATTACGCACGCGCCCGTGCGGTCGCCGGCTTTCCATCGAACTGGCTCTCCGACTCCGACACCCTCGCCTCTCTCAAGGATTCGCTGCCGGGCATCAACACCGAGCGGCTGATGCCATTCCTGTGGCACTGGACGCCTGCCACCACGGGGGATGCGGGGTGGAACTGGGGCAAAGCCTACAGATCCGTGCTCCAGGA